>SKEH01000055.1_pt1 | contig 77112 bp, 76 predicted proteins | sample 4826571 | NCBI WGS metagenome assembly SKEH01 (sample SAMN11008814, study PRJNA524170) | human gut metagenome | biome: Human fecal sample; material: Feces; isolation source: fecal sample from pouch patient p29 | host: Homo sapiens | place: Israel: Tel-Aviv | collected 2016-09-14 | reverse complement strand
CACACTATCTATGGCTCTTTCTAAAGTTTTTTTTGCATTGTAAAATGGAATGATAATTGACAATTTTATACTATTTTCTAAGTTTTTTTTCATACACTTTACCTCTTAAATTATTAGGCAATAAACAAACTAGACTATGCGCACATGAAACAAATAAAAAATCCTTTGCTGTACCTAGACCTGCTCTCCAGATATGATAACGTCCCTTTAATCCTGGCATAAGATATTTTATACCTCCACGTCTTGCATACATGTCTGCACCTGCTCTAGCATAAACTAAAGGTTCTTGCACGTTATACCCTTGGAATCCTGCTTTCAAAAGTCTTACCCATAAGTAATAGTCTTCAAATCCAATCAATGGCTGATAATTACCAACACTTAATATAGCATTTTTATCAAACATCACAGTCATATGATTAAATGGATTCCTTTTTTTCGAAAATTTGCATATTTCATGATTATATTCTGGAACAATTCTTTTTCCGATTATGTGTTCCTTATTATCAACAAATTCATCGATATTACTTCCCACAATAGAAATCTCTGGGTGTTGTTCAAATATAGCTAGTTGTTTTTCTAAACGATTTTCTACCATGATGTCATCCGTATCCATCCTAGCAACTAGTCGATTCGACGTATGTTCCAGACCTTTAGCTAGCGCCACTCCCAACCCTTGATTCTGTTCTAATTTAACTAATTTAAATTTGTCAGGGTATCTTTTTTCGAACGTCTCTACTACTATTTCTAAATTCTTATTGATTGGTCCATCATAAACTAGCACAATTTCATCAGGTAAAAGTGTCTGTGCAAAAATACTAGTGAGCGCTTCTTGTAAATATTCCGGCTTTTCTTTATCATACAAAGAAAGCAACATACTGATATTTTTATTTTTCAAATTTCTCCCTGCTTTCTTCTCAAATAATTTTTTTAGCGAAAGATTTTTTCATTCGGAAAAGCAATTTCTGCCAATGAGATCACATTTTCGTCTTCTTCAAGTCCTTGAGAGGACATTTTATCAAATAGGATCTTGATGGTTTGCAGCAAGATCTTTAAATCAAGCATCAATGAATATTTTTTGATATAAAGTAAATCAAAACGTAATTTACTGTTGTAATCAGAGACATATTTTCCATAGACTTGTGCATACCCAGTGATACCGGCACGAACATTATGCCGTAAGTAGTAATAAGGGTTTTCTGCATTGAACTGATCGACGAAGAAAGGACGTTCAGGACGTGGTCCTACGATCGACATATCGCCTTTCAGCACATTGAAAATTTGTGGCAATTCATCAAAGCGGACAGCTCGAATAAATTTACCTACAGGCGTTACTCGTGCATCATTGCTCTTAGCTAAAACTGGTCCAGATTTTGCTTCGGCTGTGGCGGTCATCGAGCGGAATTTATAGATTGAAAATTCCTTTTGATTTTTTGTGATCCGCACTTGTTTATAGATGATTGGTCCCGGTGATGTCACTTTGACTAAAATTGCTGTGAATAACATAAATGGTGAAGCAATAACTAGTAAAACAAGTGAAACGATGATATCAAACAAACGTTTGAATAGTTCATATTCAGGTTGGATTCTAAATCCAGATGCTTCAATGATACTTTCATCTTCGAAATTCATAATATTTGGATTGATCAATGTCAAGTTTTCAAATGTTGTATTCAAAAACAATTTTTTTTCATTTTTAGTAACTAATTGATAGATTTTGATTTTTTCAGCTTCTTCGATATGAGAAGCAAGATAGACAATATCGATGTCTTTAATCATATTTTTGATGTTTGCATAATAGTTATCAAGAATGACTGCTTCGACTTTATGTTTGTTGTTTTTCTTTGAACCAAAATTTTGGATTGCTGGTGCGACATCCTTTTCTAACCCAATGATGACGACCTTTTTATCTCGGCTTACTCGTAAATAAAGTTTATATACGAGAATACGATAGATACTTAAGAAAAGCGTACCGAGAACAAATGAAAGTAAGATAACGAGACGTGGAAAAGCAAACCAACGGCCCGCGAAAGTCACTACCATGATCCCTAGTGTCATCAATACCTGGCCGATGACTGTGACAAACACGATGTCACTGATCATTCGATTATAAAAAACATATACACCCAACAAAATGTTCAACGCAATAAAAATCACTGAAATAATAATTGCCGAGTGTTGGAAAGTTTCTAAATTTCGTAATGGGATCTCTCCACGAAACTTCAGTAAGAAACTACTATATACTGCTGCATTGTATACAATAACATCCATTAATATAATGAATATCCGTCGTGCAGCACTCCATTCTCCATTTTTATTCATATATACACTCCTAATCACAAAATAATACCTCTATTATCTTACCATAGCCGCCTTTAAAAACCTAGTTTATAAGCAAATTGTAATGGAATTTAAAAATGTCTAATAAAATGCTTTATGCACCTCTAATCAAGACAAGAACGCTAAAGTACAAATCTCCAGATGAATCGATTTTCATTAATGTTGGTAAATTAAAGAAGTCGAAGTATTTGTTGCTTTTTCTTTTATCCACTTGAGGTTGGGACAGAAGTGTTTAACTCCGAGAAATAAGAAGAAATTCACGAAAATTGCTTTTCAAATTTTTGTGAATTTCGCTTATTTCCGAAGGAGTTGCTTCTGCTCCCACCGTTTATTCGGAGTTAGAGTCTGTGGCAAAACTGATTTTTAGTTTTGTCCCACGCTCCTTTATATTTTTCAGATACTCCACCTTCCCAAAGCACTGTCTAGCCCATAAGAATACCTGTATTTCATGGAGAATCGAAAAAATTGAAATCGATTTTTAATGGCATTATGCTTATAGAAGAAAGTGAGGTAGTATCTTATGAATACACAAGAGTTGCATGATTTTATTGGTTTTCGACAACCAAATATATGTCAAATTGTTGCATATAAGGATGGGGCAGAAGTTTATACAGATGAATGGAATGGTTATAAAAAAGACGATACTTGTCATATCATGTCAGCAACGAAAAGTATTGTATCTTTGCTGATTGGCATTGCTTTAGAACAAGGATTAATCAAAAGTATCGATGATAAAGTATTAGATTATTTTCCAGAATATAAAGTGAAACGTGGGGAGAAAACTATTTACGCTATTACAATCAAGCACTTGCTAACAATGAAAGCACCCTACAAATGTAAAGGCGATCCATGGACAAAAGTCTGTTCAAGTGAAGATTGGACAAAAACATCACTAGATTTATTGGGAGGAAGAAAAGGTATAACCGGCGAATTCAACTATCAAACTGTCTGTTTACACATATTAACTGGCTTGTTGTATCAGACAAGTAAGCTGACAACTGTTGATTTTGCTAATAAGTATCTATTTGATCCTATAGGGATACCAAACCATGTCAATTATTATGCTAAAACAGCTGAAGAACATAAGCAGTTTACAATGGATAAGTCTCCCAAAACCAATGTCTGGTTTTGTGATCCACTAAATATCGGGACGGCAGGATATGGTTTGTGTTTATCGGCAAGTGATCTGGCAAAAATTGGTGTATTATGCCTAAATAAAGGGATGTATAAAGGAAAACAAATCGTACCACCCAAGTGGATAAACGAGATGTTCAAACCTAGAACCAGTGCTTTAGAGAACTTACAAAATATGAGATATGGCTATTTATGGTGGATATTAGATTCTGAGAACGAAATATATTCAGCAATTGGTAATAGCGGAAATGTACTTTATATTGACGCTAAGAATAATCTGGTTATTTCTATCACTTCTTATTTTAAACCCATGATAATTGATAGAGTGGCTTTTGTAGAGGAATATCTTAAACCATTTATTTTAAAATAGCCTCTATTAAAATAAAATATCGATTCTTTGACAGCTAGGGTTCGTGAAACTTTGGCTATGATTTTGTATCTATTGGTGCTCTGAGCATGAATAAGAAAAAGTAACTCCTTCGCCTTATTTTTTTTTTGAGTCGGCACCTTCTGCCTTTTTTTGACAAAAAACTATAAAAAGCCATTATGTGCGAGCGAATCACAACATAACAGCTTTTTATTATAGTTTAGTCTGGTCTCAACGAAAAGTCGCCGATTCCTTCTTTTGTTAAATTATCATTGTAGAATGGATCATGCGCAATATATGCTGGCCATTTATCTTGCATTTTTTTGATTTCACCAGCAAATCGTTTTTGCTTTTCAGGGGTATCTTCATACCCTCTGGATTTTGATTCAAAATGATACAGTTCTACTTGGTGTGCATAAACATTGTATCTACCTAATTCATAGATTTTCAAACATAGATCGACATCATTGAATGCCACTTCTAGCGTTTCATCGAATCCATTGACAGCTTTAAAATCAGCTGCTTTAACCATCATACAAGCAGCCGTGACCGCTAGATAATTCACATCGATGACTAACCGACCAAAATAACCGCAGTGGGTACGATCGTAGTTATTCAACGCGTGCCCTGCAACCCCACCAATTCCGACAAGTACACCTGCATGTTGAGTCGTATCATCTGGATAATACAACTTCGCTCCAACGCAACCGATACGATCAAACTGAGCATAAGAAACCATTGTCGTCATCCAATTTGGTTCAATGACTTCGGTATCATTATTTAAAAACAAGAGATATTTTCCACTTGCTTTTTCTGCAGCTAAATTGTTTATTCGAGAATAATTGAAAGGAATATCGATCAACTCCACGATAAATCGTTCGTCCAATTGTTTTTTATATTCAGCGAACAGCTCTTGCATCTTAGGATCTGTACTCCCATTATCCGCAATAATGATCTCATAATTTGGATAACTTGTTTTTTCAATGATTGAGTCGACGCATAGTTTCAGATCATCATACCCATTTTTTGTTGGGATAATGACACTGACCAGCTCTTCTTGCAATACCTCATAAGTGACTTCATAGAAACCTGAGATCAAACCTGGACGGACGGTTCCTTTGATTCCTCTTCTATTTAGAGCATCAGTTAAGGCTTTCACGCCAGAATCATAGATATAACTTTTCGCTTCGCCGCTGCTGGCTGTTGAACCTGGAATGGTTCGCCAATGATAAAGTACTTTATCAATATGGTAAATATGGTCTTCAGGGATCTGTTCTGTCACTCGTAAGACTAAATCATAATCTTGCGATCCTTCGTACCCTTTTCTAAATCCACCAAGGGACTTGACGATACTTGAACGATAAACACCTAAATGTGAAATGTAATTATTTCCCATTAGAGTATCTGGTGACCAATCTGCTTTGAAATGTGGATCGAAACGATTCCCCTCAGCATCGATCTTATCTTCGTCACTATAGATCACATCAAGTTCAGGTCGCTCATTTAAAACTTTCACTACTTCAAAAAGTGCATGAGGTGGTAATTCATCATCATTGTCCAGCAAAGCAATGAATTCACCAGTTGCGATTTCTAATGCAGAATTTGTTGCTAAACTGATATGCCCATTTTCTTTTCGAAAGACAACTTTGATCCGTGGCTCTTTTTTCTCATAAGCTTCTAAACATTTCTTGATTTTGGGATCGGTAGATGCATCATCACTGATACACAGTTCCCAGTTATCATAAGTTTGATTTATCACAGAATCGATACACTTTTCTAACCATTTGATTTCTACATTGTAAACGGGCATCGCTATGGAAATCAGCGGGCGATAGTCAAATTTTTTAGACTGCTCTTGTTGACTTTTCAAATCGATATTTTCGTGGCGAGTGATCCACTCTGCATAATCGATTGAACCTGGTTTTAGTTCTAGTTTTACTCGGCGAATTGCTTTTTTTACACCATGTGTTCTGGCATAATTGATGCCTTTTTTCAATAACCGTTTTTTCTTTTCCCAACCAGTTTCTAGTCCATCATCATAAGGGTAACGACTATTTAGTTTCACAGCGATCCCATTTTGATGTTTTTTGGTCTGGAAGTCGAGGATTGCTCTGCCTTTTAATCGTCCAGATAAGCGGATCGAAAAACCGCTTGGTGTTTTTACATCTAAGTTATATAAATGATTGATATCGAGTCGAACGACATTTGTTACCTCTGCGATAACATTTTCTTTATCTACTTTGATATGAGGAATCTCTTTTGTAACCTCATCGACTGCCCAACCGACGATCAGCAAATCGCCCGTTGCTCGTTCACGGGTGATTTTATCAATAAATACGGCAATTTCTTTTTTTTGCACTATCTTCCGTTCTCCTTTATTTTTCTTGAATAAATGTGATCAGATTTCAACAAACCATGTTTGCCCATTCTCAGCTGTCAACTCGACCATAAATGAGTGTTGGTCTTGCTCACTTAGTATCTGTAACTCAAAACCAGCTTTCATTCCTGCTGGGAGTTGTTCTGCCTGATTGACTTCAGGACGTTCAACCTGTAACACATTAAAATATGGAGATTGGTTTTCTGACAAATGATATGCTAACGGTTTACGATCACTATTCGAAATCCCCCATCCTATGATCGTCAATAGTTTCGTTTCAGGATTCCATGATCGACTATCGACACATAAAGATAGTTCTTTTGCTTGGATTTTCTTTGGTGTTTCTTTTAGTCGTTTTCCACGTGATTTGATCGTGAACTCTTGTTCATCCAATAACGAATAATAACGAGTAGTAGTTGTTTGCAAGTAATGATCTAATGTCGTCTTGTCGATTCTTAATTGCTGATTTTCTTTTTCAAGCATATCGATTCTTGTTTCAAGTTGCTGTTGGTTTGCTGCTAAGGGTTTGATCGTAGCTAGCAATTCTTCCATCGTTTTAGTTAGTTCACCAATGAATCGATAATGGCAATGAACCGTTATTTCTTTCCCTGCAACATTCGAAAGAAGAAACATTGGTCGTTCTTTTCCATCAAATAAGTAGCAATCACTTGGTGTGCGTATCACCGCATTTGTTTGAAGATACTCGCTTTTCTCCCCAGAAATCTCCACTTGAAATTCAATGGTACTTGGTTGTTCCTCAAACAAGAAGGAAACAGTTTCTACATCTTCTGGGATAGAAAAAGAAAGTACTTGGTTTTCACCGGTATGATTGTTGAATGGAATCGTTTGACTCGTTTCTTGACTGTCAGTTTTTTGTTTCATGTCCATTAGTCGTACATAATTTGAATTTTGCGGTTCAGAAACTTTGTTCTTTTCCACCGGATGTTTCATCAACGAAAAGAAATACTGATAAACTTCTCCGAATGGGCGCATTTTGAAATCATAACGGACCGCTTCAGGTAATTCTTCATACGTTGATTTTAACTCTGTATCTCCTACTGCTAAATAAAGGTAATCCTCGATATTGACATATAGCCCAGCTTTTTCAAAAACTTTTTGGAAGCCATCATGCGTATAAAAAGAATTGTGTGTTTCATCTAACAAACCGTAAGAAGCCCAAGGTAGTTCATTATTGAAGAGGTGGATCATCACTGAATTATGAACGAGATTTGGAAATGTGATGAGGATCTCACCGTCTTCATTTAAGAATTCTCTGACCTTTTTCAAGGTTGCTCCTGGATTGACTAAATGTTCTAAAACATCTGCAAATAAGATATAGTCAAATGTTTGACCAGCATAGTAATTCGCCCATTCAAAACTTTCGATATCGCCATAGAAGCCATCTTGTGAAAACTCATTGACAAAATCAAACAATTCTTTGTCTAGTTCCACGATACTTACTTGACAATTTTTTGCGCCGATCAAATGTTTCGTCAATCGGCCATTACCTGGGCCAAATTCCAATACTTTACTTCCAGGTTTGATTTGAGCAGCAATTTTACCTACACTACTTTGCTCGTCTAAATCCATCTCAAAATCATATTTCATCGCTCTGATTACCTTCTTCCCATTTATGGTCCAAGATCACGATTCCTTCACCGATATACGAACCATTGACAAATAGATTCATATATTTTGTTTTGTAGACTAAAGGAACAGTGGCATTTTCTTCAAAGACCGCTACATCAAAATAATACTCGCCAGCCAATAGGCCAAGTTTGTTGTATTCTAAATAAAAAACATTCTTCCCTTTCTTCCAAGGGATCTTGATTCCATCAAGCAACGTGTTTAATCCACAAACATAAAAATTATCTACTGTTCGTAACGCAATCCCCAACACTGGATTTTTGATCGTTTCTTCTTTTACTTCGTAAGTTACTTTGACGTAAAGTGTTTCTCCTTGTTGAAGGACATCGATCGGCTTTTTGTCTTTATCTAATAGTTCAGCGCTCAGCACATCAACAATATCTGGAGCAGCAAAACGTTCTACTTGGTTTTTGTTTCGGTCAACTGTCTTGACTGATTTTTTCTTCAAGAAATTCTCATAATTCGTGGTAACATCCATTGTATCGCCGTATTCCACGACTTCTCCATTTTTCAACCAATAAGAACGATCACAGAATCGGCGGATTGAACTGATGTCATGAGAAACGAATAAAATTGTCTTACCTGAATTTTTGATTTCAGTAAATTTTTCCATACACTTCAATTGGAACTCCAAGTCACCAACAGCTAATGCTTCATCCACGATCAAAATATCTGGATTGACATTGATAGCAACCGCAAAAGCTAAACGTACGAACATCCCACTTGAGTATGTTTTTACTGGCTGATAAATATGGTCACCGATATCGGCAAATTCAATGATATCATCAACCATCCCGTCGATCTCATCACGAGAAAAGCCTAAGACCATTCCATTTAAATAGATATTTTCATAGCCAGAATACTCTGGATTGAATCCTGAACCTAATTCTAGCAAAGCAGAGATTTTTCCTTCAATCTCCATTGTGCCTGAAGTCGGAGTCAATACCCCGGTGATGATTTTAAGCATCGTTGATTTTCCTGATCCGTTTTCTCCAACAAATCCGATCATCTCACCTTTTTTTATTTCAACATTGATATTTTTCAATGCATAAAAAACATCATGATAAGATTTTTTAAAGGGATTCAACGCTTCACGAAAACGATCTGAAGGTTTTGCATACATATTATAAGATTTTGTAATATTGTTTAATTTAATCGCATACTCTGTCATGTTTATACTCCTTACAACACATCTGAAAAATGTGGTTTCAATCTACGGAACACTGCAGATCCGATTATAAAAATAGCTAACGTGAAGACCCAGAAATACAACGTGTACATCCCATGCTCCCAGAACCAAGCTTGACTTAAGAATGATTCGCGGTAGCCTTGGACAACGTAATATAGTGGGTTCAATTTAAGGATCTTGATGATCATTGGGTTAAATTGTGCTGGACTCCAAAGGATTGGCAATGTCCACATGATCAACTGTAGTAAAATAGTGATCAGCTGCATTAGATCGGGTAAAAAGGGTTGGATCGATGCAGTCAACCAAGTCAATCCTGTTAAAAAAGCGCACATACAGAACAAATAATAAATCAATTGCAATGTCATCGCAGTAGGAAAAATCCCATAAATTGCCGCAACTAATAACCCAATCAAAATAAAGAAAAGATGGGTATAAAGGTTCGCTAAAATTTTAGTCGTTGGCAAAATGCGGATATTGAACACTACTTTTTTCACTAAATACGTATACTCCCTAAAAACAAGAGTTGTCGAAGTAAATGCATCAGAGAAAAAGAACCATGGAACCATCCCAGTGATCAAATAAACGATAAAGGGATATTTTCCGTCAGTCATCGCTGCTTTTAGACCAAAGCCGAAAACTAACCAGTAGATCAAGACAGTAAATACTGGGTTGATGAACGCCCATAAAATTCCTAAAAAAGAGCCCGCATAGCGTGACTTGAAATCATTTACTGAAAATTGAAGCAATAACTTTCTGTTCTGATAGATATCTTTCATAAATAAAAACAGATCTTTAAACATTTGTGTTCCTCCAAGCAATTTCTGTTAATTACAGTCATGTGCCATTCTACCACATTTTTATTGACGGACTGCGATATTCTTTATTTCTTAATTTTCTATTAAGTAAACTTAACTCTAACGTTCTTATTTTACAAAAGATAGCCAGTAATTGCAATGCAGCCCTTGCCTAGACAACAGTCAAAATGCTCTTTCTCTAAGAAAAAGTCGCCAATTACTAAAATTTGATTTACAAATTTTAGTAATTGGCGACTTTTAACTGGTTCCTTGATTGAACTAACCATTAGAAATAGATACGCTATGAATCATTTTCTTAATGCGTCGCTTCATAGTGACGGGCAACTCTTGATGTCGTAGGTTCTTCCGTTTCTATTGGCATAGCATTCAATTCAGGCTGTTGTTTCGGTAGATCATAACGATGAGTGGTCATCGCTAATAGTAGGTAGACAATTGGTAACCAAGCAAATGAGGTAAGTGTATCTTCCATGAATGACTGCATCATCACTGCAAAAAAAGCCCACAGGAAGGTAACTTGTCCATTTGATAAGTCACCATTTAATGTTAGTCTTCCAACGTAGACGAGGAGCAGAATTGCTGCGATTACTACACCTATTAATCCATAGAGGTTCAGGAATGAATTATAGCTGTTATGGTTACCCAAATATTGCGTTCCTCGTTGAAAAATAAATGGTTTCATTCCAAGCCAAACCTGTTGGCTTTTTTCTGCGATCGTGTCGTAAAATTTCAACCAGATTTCTTCTCTACCCGTGAAAATATTGACTTTTTCTGAAACAGCAGCTAAAAAGGAAAGTGGTAATGCCAACACAGCAACGGCAAAGTATCCTAGGAATGGAGCTCTGATCTTTTTAAAGAATTGCTTTGGCCAGATATCTAATAAAACAAATACGATCATGGCAATCAATGCCCCTCTCGATTGACAGACCCAAATCCCTAAAATACCCGCAACTAACGCAGGTACCCCTAGCAAGCGTACATACCATCGTTCAAATGAACTAGCAAAGCTGCTGATCAATAAGGAAAGCATCATCAACGAACTACCAATCGTATTGGTATTGATCCAAATATCTGAAAGTCCATTATTTGGCGTCCAGATACTTTGTCCTTCTGGAACCTTTATTTCAGTGAATACGCGATAAACAGTAATGCCTAAAAAGATATAAAAAACCAGCATATAAACTGCTCGATCCAATTTATCAAATTCGATCCATTTCACGATCAGTACTAATGCCACAATAAGAGGGATCAATAAGTCAATATACATTGAACTATCTCTAACATCGCGAAAATGAGCATAAAAGAAATAAACTATTGCTGCAATTGCGAGATAGAAAAAGTCAAAACCTCTTATTTTGTAGAGATTCAATGCAAATAAAATAAAGATACCATATGTCACTAATAATGAACTATTGTTATACAAAAAGGTGGCTGAAGGAACACTTAGACCTACTGTCCAAATGAAAAAAATAGCTGATACAAGTAATAATAACAGTACTGCACTCATTTTATTAATCAATTTTTCTACTATCGTTTGAATTTTCTTTCCCTCCTTCTATTCTATTTGATTATACTGTTTTTGAAAAATAAACAAAAGTTTTATTTTAACAATCGATCAAATAGCAAGAAATTCCCAAGAAAAAAAAGACAGATCATTTAAAAATAGTTCATCCTATTTCTATAAATGATCCGTCTTATTACGGAAAATCAGCTTTTTACTCATCGTTTTAGGACGAGGTAATAGCTGTATTTTTCTTATTTTTACCAATTGACTACGTTATCAGTAGTGGCGTTATTGATATTACTCAAATCATTTTCAGGATAAGTCACTTCAAATATCCTATACCCGTCGTTATCTGGACCATAAAGTTGAGTAAATTGTGCTTCACCAAGCAAATTATAATCTGTTAACGGACGCTTGCTTACTACGTAGCGGATCCCTAGCTTTTCTGCATCTTTGAAATTCAACGTTACAGAAAACATATCTGGGCGGTCTAGTATATAAGAAGTGTCCTCCTTCGCAATAAACGCTCGCGTATGGGCATAACGATTGTAGTATTTCTCGTACTCTTTATCTGGATCGATTTTTTTCCAAGCATTCATATCTGGATAAAAACGGACTGTATTAAATGATTTTACACCTAATGTTGGCGTAAAATTATAGAGTTCATCTTCTGACAACCACACTTTTCCAGGATCTTGCTGATTGATTTGTTGGATTTCTTTTGCCAATGTTTTTTCAAAAATTGCCCCTGTTCCTTCTACGACTGGATTGACGAAACAGCCAGAAGCCACGATCAATGCTGCAAACGAGAGATAGAACAAACGAGCATGATGGAATAAAACAAAAGCCAACATCAAGGTTCCCAACACAACAATTGCAGTGATTTCCATGACAGAAAAATAATCAGCCATTCTTGAATTCATCAACGCATACGTATAAATCCCCGCATTCACAATTAATAGGATAAATTTATACCATGTTGGAATAACATCTTCTTGCCAAATATACGCAATAAACCATATCGTCAGTAGACAAGCCGCAAAGCTAAATGTTAAATAGGCTCTAGCCGTTGGTACATAAGACAATAGAGTAATTTCAGCAATTTCCTTGGGTAATCCCACAGTGATCCAAAAAATCGCAAACAAACAAAATAACATCAAAACTCGACCAAACAATTTTTGTTCACTATTTTTTTTGCCAAATAACACAAATGGACTAGCCAAAAAAACGGTCGGGAAAAAGTGATAAAAGAGTGCCACTTCTGAATTATTAGAAAAAGTGATATCTTTAAAAGGAATCTTCCAGTTTGTCAGAAAATAGAAAAATTTACCAATTGTCCAATTTCCACCTGTACTGACACGTTTCCCAGGATACAATGTATTTAACGAAGCCATCAAGGCATCTTTAGAAGTGAGCCAAAAATGGACCATGATCCCACCAATAAAAAGAACAGCTCCGATAATCAAAACAGCATCGAACCAATCCCAAGTAATTTTTCTCCCGTAGTAGATCAGCAATCCAATAAAATAAAAGACAAGCAAATATGCGAGCATCACTTGATGCGCTGGATAAATGACTAAGATAAACCCGAGCCCAAAAATCACAACCAACAACATCATCAACGCCCTGAGCCACTTCTTCTCATGCTGGTAAAAATAATGGTAAAAAGCGACCATCAGACCTAACGTGAAGAATATCAGATCGCCTACATGCTGCATGAACCACCATTGAACAGCTGGTGAAAAGGTCAGTGCAAAAGAACCAATCAGTGACAATGCTTTTTTCTTTCTTGTTAAGATCATTAAAACTTCAAAGCCTAATAAGACCATGACAACCAGTTTCATCGCCCAATAAAAAGATAGCCCACGATCTCTTCCAAGGAAAAAGAAGCCCCAGTTAAAAGGTTTGCCGATCACTGTGATATCTTTTACTGGCGAATTATAAGCAATGATCATATTTTGACCACTTAGTGAATAATCATCATTTACTAAGGGATAATCATTTTCAGCTTGTGAAAGATAAAATGGCGTTTGGACTAACCATTCATCTGAACGCACCTCTCGATTTTGGCCAAAAATCACATCTGTCTTCTTACCATCTTCTCGTTGTGAGATATATTTATCCCATGTGCCGAGAGAACTGCCATTTAGATTGAACGTAACAATGACTACGATGACTAAAAGACCAATCAAATAACGAAGTTTTAGAAATACATCAAGAAAAGAAAAACCTGACTGTTCTTTTCTTTTCGATGTCTGTCGTGCACTTCTTGTTTGTTTTTCCATATCATTCTCCAATTTCTTGTTTCTTTTCTTTTAATAATGAGGAAAAACATTCATATCTATTGATTATTTTTGGCTGCCACTAGCATTTTTTCCAATGCTTCCTGCCAAGTAGGGATAACAAAACCTAATTCCTCTGCTTTTTTCAAACTCATGACAGAATATTGCGGGCGGACGGCTTTTTGTGGATATTCTTCTGAAGTGACTGGTGCCACTTCAACATTTGTTTCTTTTAAGATTTCTTTGGCGAATTCATACCATGAACAGCTATCTTCATTCGACAAATGATAAATACCGTAAGGCGCTTGTTGTTCAATCACGTAGACCATGAATTCTGCAAGTGTTCTTGTCCATGTTGGTCGACCAAACTGATCATTGACGACCGTCAAGCGATCATGGGTTTCTGCCAAACGTTGCATCGTGAAGACAAAGTTATGACCATAAATACCGAATACCCAAGAAGTACGGATAATGTAGTAATCATCTAAAATATCTTGGACAGCTTGTTCTCCCAATAATTTTGTGCGGCCATATTCATTCAAAGGATTCGTTTCATCATCAACTTCATATTCTTTGTCTTTATTTTTGCCATCAAAGACATAGTCCGTGCTGATATACACTAATTTTGCCCCTGATGCTTTAGCTGCAAGCGCCACATTTTTTGTTCCATCCACATTGATTTTTTCATCTAATTCTTTGCCTTCTTCTTCGGCTTTATCTACCGCAGTATACGCTGCACAATGGAAAATGATTTCTGGTTTCAATTCAGTGATATAAGCCATTGTTTTTTCAGCATCTGTAATGTCTAATTCTTTCGCATCTGTTGATACATAAGATAGTCCTTTTTCATCTAATAAGTGGCGCAACTCTGTTCCAAGTTGTCCATTTCCTCCTGTTAATAAAATCATTGTTGTTCTCTCCTCTTTTATCGTTTTAAAAAAGGGTCTGTAACAATTGTCACAGCTCCCCTTTTATAATTTGTGATACATAAGTAAAACAATATATTTTCACGTTACCAACCGCATCTTCTCAGATACCGACAAGCTACGTGTAGTGGATCTACTGTCCGTTTTTAGCATAAGCTGCTTCAACAGCTTCTTTTTCTTTTTTCCACCAGTCTTGATGGTCTTCATACCATTTGATAGTGTCGGCTAAACCGTCACGGAAATTAGTGAATTCTGGTTTCCAACCAAGTTCTTCACGTAATTTTGTTGAATCAATCGCATAGCGAAGATCATGACCCGCGCGATCATTGACATGATCATAAGCATCTTTAGGTTGCCCCATCAATTCTAAAATCAATTCCATCACTGTTTTATTGTCTTCTTCACCATCTGCACCGATCAGATAAGTTTCGCCGATCTTTCCTTTAGTCAAGATCAACCACACAGCAGAAGAGTGATCGTTTGTATGGATCCAGTCACGAACATTTTTACCTTCGCCGTATAATTTTGGACGAATGCCACTTAAAACGTTGGTGATTTGTCGTGGAATAAATTTCTCAATATGCTGATATGGGCCATAATTATTTGAGCAATTTGAAATCGTCGCTTGTAAACCGAAAGAACGCACCCACGCTTTGACTAACAAATCTGAGCCAGCTTTCGTTGAAGAATAAGGGCTTGATGGGTTATACGGTGTTTCAGCAGTAAATTTTTCGCCTACTCCTTCTCCATGCCCAGGCAAGTCTTCACGTAGTGGAAGATCTCCATAGACTTCGTCTGTTGAGACATGATGATAACGAACGTTGTATTTACGGCAAGCTTCAAGTAATGTATACGTGCCTATGATGTTCGTTTGAACAAATGGAAATGGATCTTTTAAAGAATTATCATTATGTGATTCTGCCGCATAGTGCACGACAGCATCTGCATTTTTTACTAAAGAATCAACGATTGTCGCATCAGCAATATCTCCTACGACTAATTCTACACGATCGCTAGGAAGCCCCGCCAGATTCTCTTTGTTTCCAGCATATGTCAACTTGTCTAAGACGGTTACATGGACTTCTGGATGATTATTTACCACATAGTGGACAAAGTTGGAACCGATAAAGCCGGCACCACCAGTAACAATGATATTTTTCATATGAATCTCACTCCTCGTCAACTGTTAGATTTCACCATAAACAAATGGATTTTCTGCTTCAAATTCTTTTAAAGTCGGATGGTTGTGGTCTTTTTCAGACATGATTGCCTTTGAAAGATCGATTGGCCATTCAATTGCTAGATCCGGATCATCAAACGCGATGCCGCCATCTGCTTCAGCATTATAGTAGTTGTCACATTTATAAAGAAAGTTTACATTTGGTGTAAGTGTGACAAAGCCATGGGCGTATCCTTTTGGTACTAACAACTGACGATGATTGTGTTCAGACAAGATGAACCCATCCCATTGACCATAGGTAGGACTTCCTTTTCTGATATCCACGACTACATCTAAAACAGCCCCTGATGTTACTCGGATCAGTTTTGTTTGCGCTGCTTCTCCTTTTTGGAAATGAAGGCCACGAAGAACGCCAGCTTCAGCTGACAGCGAATGATTGTCTTGGACGAAATCGAAGTCTAAGCCATATTCAGCAAATTTTGCTTTTGAATAACTTTCTGTAAAAAAACCACGATGATCGCCAAAAACATCCATTTCGATGATTTTAACATCTGTTAATTTTGTATTGGTTACTTTCATTACTAAAGACTCCCTATTCAGAGGCCAATTTTAAAAGATATTGACCATATTGATTTTTTTTCAGTGGTTGAGCTAGCGTAGCTAGTTGTTCTTTATTGATATAGCCCATGCGGTAAGCTATTTCTTCTAAGCAAGCGACCTTTAGATTTTGTCGTTTTTCGATTGTTTCGATAAAGGTAGATGCTTCTAGCAATGACTCATGGGTACCAGTATCAAGCCATGCATAGCCGCGTCCCATCAATTCTACAGAGAGATTGCCTTTTTCTAAATAAGCTTTGTTCACATCAGTGATTTCTAGTTCCCCGCGTTCTGAAGGCTTGATATTTTTAGCAATCTCTATGACTTCATTGTCGTAGAAATACAGACCTGTTACTGCATAATTTGATTTCGGTTTTTCCGGTTTTTCTTCGATTGATAAAGCATGCATATTTTCATCAAATTCAACGACACCAAAACGTTCTGGATCATTTACATGATAACCGAAAACTGTTGCGCCACTTTCTTTCGCTGCAGCCCGTTGCAACATTTTGGATAATCCGCCGCCGTAATAGATATTATCGCCTAAGACAAGACACACACTATCATCACCGATAAATTCTTCTCCAATGATGAACGCCTGTGCTAAACCATCTGGACTTTCTTGTACTGCATATTCGATCTGAAGGCCTAATTCACTACCATTACCAAATAGATCCTTGAATCGTGGTGTATCTTGAGGTGTCGAAATGATCAAAATTTCTTTGATACCTGCCAACATCAAAGTTGACATTGGATAATAAATCATTGGTTTATCATAGATTGGCATCAACTGTTTCGAAGTTGCTTTAGTCAAAGGATACAAGCGAGTCCCGCTTCCTCCTGCAAGAATGATTCCCTTCATGAATATAAGTTCTCCTTTTATTTGGAATTTTACTTTGTTATTATCTCATCAAACTATCTATTTGTCATGAAATTCTTGACAATTTATACATCTTTTATCAACGTCTCAACCATTTTCTTTTGGCAAGAGCCTTTAGCAAATGGAGCCGCCAAGAAATTTTCTGACGAATCTTTGAATGGGTATTGATTTCACTTACATTGAAATCATGCCTGCGATAAAGTGTCAACGGTTGTCGAATAAAGCCGACATGTTTTCCACCTAATAAACCGATCCACATATCATGCATCGGAACATCGATTGGAATAGGCAAAATGTCTTTTTTCAAAGAAGAACGAAATGCCATTCCCGCCCCGATATAGTGACTGCGGATCAAATTATTCAACCATCCCTCTTTTGACTGACGATACTCAAAATAAGAAGAGTGACGTTCATTCAATTCACTATCAACAATCACAAGATCAGAAACTACTACTAATTGTTCTGGATGTGTTTCAAAATACGCTGCTATTTTTTCGACTTTTCCTTCTAGCCACACATCATCCTGATCTGCTAAAAAGATGATATCACCTTTCGTCTGTTCAATGGCATGACCAAAATTAGCAATAAGCCCTTTTTTTGGTCCTTCAAAAATTTTGATCCGTGCATCTTTTTCAGCATATTCCGCTAGAATCGCTAATGTACCATCTGTGGAACCGTCATCAGAAACAACCAACTCATCATTGGTTGACAGCTGTTTTAAAATACTGTCTAGTTGTTCTTTTAAATATTTTTCACCATTAAAAGTAGCCATACAAACTGAATGCACAAACTCACACCTTCCAATTTTCAGCAAAGGATTGTAAGGTCAATCGCCAGATTTTTCTGTTTTTGACTGTCAAAAACTGCTTTGCTGTACGCAGTAATAATTGTTTTCGATGTTTTTTTAGTAATCCTTGATCATAATTTTGGTAAAATAGAGTTTCCGCCTGTAAAATAGAGCGGTATCGATTCACGTTCACCTTCGTATAATCAAGCACGGAAAGATCATGTTCGATTTTCTGAGGTAAAACAGCTACTTTTTTCTTTCGCTGGTGTATTTTCCAAAATAACCAATGATCCAAAAAATCGAGAGGAAATTCAACATTGAATCCTCCGATTTCTTTTAAAAAATCAATGGAAAAAGCGGCGCCAGAATTAATCGCCATCAATCGGTCGCTAACGAGTTGTGGTTTATCCACCATTTGGACTTGGCGATTCACATACTGATCTGCATAGACCGGTGAAATTTGACGTCCATGATCATAAACCATGGGAACAGCAGCTACTTGATCCTCTACCCAAATAATCTGCAATAACTCATCAAAGTACGACTCGCTTAATCGACTATCTTGATCCAATAGAACAAAAGAAGAATGCTCTTTTTTAGCATGCGCTAACGCATAATTATAAGCTTTTGCGAGCCCTGGATTTTCCCCATCATGATAATACAAAACATTATCTGTCTCAAAAAGCGGGTCTGTTTGTGGTTCACGACTATTGTCATACACTACGAGTTGAATCTTTTTTTTAAAGACAGCTTTGGAAAAAAGATCATATGAAGGCATGTGGGACAAACTTTGTTGATAAAGAACAACCACAACTAATAATTGATTTTCCATCAAAAAAAAGTCCACCCCCACTTATTGAAAAATTTCCCCATCGAAGTCAAGAATACGCGGAAAAGTTTAAAATTCCGATGGGCGCCTTTACCATATAAATGGATGATCGAATACTTTGGTGTATAAAGAAGTTTATATCCTGCCTTTTCGGCTTTTAAACAGAGATCATTATCTTCAAAGTACATAAAGTAACGCTCATCAAAACCATTGATTTCTTTGAATTTTTTGACATCTATCATCATAAAACTCCCAGAGATCATACGAACATAGCTATTCGAGTCCTCAGGCAATTCCCGACATTCAAACGTTGCAAGTCGTTTGTCAAACATCTGTTTGACAAAGTGGAAAGGAATAAAACGTAAGATATAATCAAACACAGCCAATCGCTGACGAATCAAATACTGTGTCGTACCATCTTCGTTCAATATTTTAGGTGCGAGCATCGCACATTCTGGATGCTCTTTTAAAAGTTGAACTAATTCCACGATTGTTTGTTCTTCAACTAAAACATCTGGATTAAAAATGACTGCATAAGGAGATTGGCTTGATAACAAGTTATGATTGTGACCATACCCAAATCCTTTATTTTCTGCATTGAAATAAATTTTGATATACGGATATTGCAGATACTCTTTTAATTTTTCTTGGTAGTCTGGCATAGAGCAGTTATCAAATATCAGAATTTCGATGTTTGGCTGATCCTCAAGACTTGCAATAAGCGTATCTAGGGTTTGAAAGATTTTTTGGCTATTTGCCGTCACAATACTGATTAAAATTGGCTGTTCGATTCTTTTTTCCATTTAGCGTCTATTCCATTTCTTCTTGTATTTCTGTATCACTTGTGTCCGATAGTCTTTATTACCCAAAAAGCGCAAGGTCTTAAGAATATACTGATGCTTCTCATTGATCAGACCAATCAATTCGAATAATAGAATCGCTGCAAAAAGCATAGAAATGATCAAAACGATTGTTCCTAGTTCTCCAGTGTAATTCATGATCATCGCTGTGAAGGAAAACATCAGTGCTATCGCATAAATCGTTAAAACCGCTCCTTTATGAGTAAAGCCTAAGCTCATCAAGCGATGATGTAAATGTTTTTTGTCCGCAGTAGAAAATGACACACGATTGGCTTTTCTTCTCACGATAGCAAAAAATGTATCCGTGACGGGTACTCCCATGACGATAAGTAACGAAATAGAAGAAACAAACGTCACATTCTTTAATCCTTGTAAAGAAAGAACTGCCATCATGAATCCTAAGAAAAGTGCCCCTGTATCTCCAAGATAAATCTTTGCAGGATAAAAATTATACGGCAGAAAACCAATGATACTTGCTACCAAACAAAAGATGACAATAGGTATATAAACCGTAGAAGCATGTAAAAAAAAGTACCCAATAATACCGATCGTGATCAATCCGATCAATGATATCCCAGCTGCTAATCCATCTAGCCCATCAATCAGATTCACTGCATTTGTAATACCAAAAATCCAGAATATGGTCACTGGAAAACTCAGCCAACCTAATTCGATATAACCGAAAAACGGTAGCGTAAACGAATCGATATGGATGTCTGCAACAAAATAGATAATCAAGGATGCCAATAATATCCCGACGCTTTTTTGTTTCGGTGTCAACTCAAATTTATCATCCAACACACCTGTTATGATAATGACTGAAGCAGCGAATAAAATAGGAAGGATATAAAATTTGGGAATAATATCACGAAAAAAGAATAGCGTCGATGCCACAAATGAAAGAAAAATAGGTAAGCCTCCAGCAGAAGGCATTGGAACTTTATTGATGCGTCGTTCATTTGGTTTATCGACCATTCCTGTTTGTACTGAAATGATTTTAAATATAGGAGTTAATATTAAAGATAATAATATCGTTGAGAAAAATCTTATGACCATACTAAATGAAACAAGCATATCGGCACCTACTTTAATCTAAGAGTTCAAAAGTATTATAAAAACACTTCTATGCATTTGACAAGAAGAACTCTCATATCTAATTTTTTTTATGAGAAAATTTATTTTTCAAACGAGTGATCCATTTATTAGTAGGATCTCGTCGTTTTTTTACTTCTTTACCTGTTATGTATTCCTGCACAACAGCATTGATGATCCCGCCAAGTATGATGATGGTTGCTGCAAAATTCAACCACAACATCAGCACGATAAAACTTCCGATGATTTGATAGCCGCTGACTCGTGTTGCGAAATACTTTGCATAAATACCAAATACTTGTGAGAGCAACATCCAACCGACTGTTGCAAAAATCGTTCCTGGAATCACTGCCTTTAGCTTTAGTTGCGCATTGGGAACGATCAAATAAATCAAAAACATAATAACGAATAAAGCAACCAACGTAATTGGCCATTTCAATGTTTGGAATTGATCAATGAAGTTCACAGAAAATTTAAAAATAGGTTGGATTGCTTCTAAAATCAACTGTCCAAGACCTAAAACGATCGTCACTCCACTGATTGCAAACATAAACAAAAGGATCACTACAAGTGAAAAAAAACGGACGATCAAAAAGTTTTTTCTGTTTTCCACACCATACGCTTTGTTCATGGCAATTTGCAGTGCATTGATACTCTGACTCGCAGACCACAAAGCTGCCAGAGCAGACACTGACAAAAGTCCGCCCGAGCTTTGAGTTAGCAGGTTTTTAACTGCCGGACCGATAAACTGATAGATCGTCTCTGGAATCACTTCTCGTACATATGTCAAGACTGTTTCTTGGTCGATATGGAGAAATGGCAAGATATTCCCGAATGCAATAATCAGGGGGAACAATGATAGGAGTAAGTAATATGCTACAACAACAGACGTAGTTCCCATCTCTGAATCAGTGATACGTTTTTGTGTTGTTTCAATAAACCGCATCAAGTTTTCATTCTGTTTGATTCTTGCCAAAAGTTTCATAAAATTCTCCCATATCTATTCATTTAGTTGATCAATAGGTACCTTCTTCACCTTGAGATGTCAAAATTCTTGGACCATCTTTTGTGATTGCTAAGGTATGTTCATATTGGCAAGACAGACCACCATCTCTTGTATACGCTGTCCAGCCATTAGGATCCATTTTCATTCTCCATGTCCCAGTATTTACCATTGGTTCGATCGTGATGACCATTCCTTCTTTCAAGCGTAACCCTTTGCCGGCTTCACCGTAATGAGGGACTGGTGGCTCTTCGTGGATCGTAGGACCGACACCATGACCAATAAAATCTCGGACCACAGCTAAGTTTTCCCCTTCTACATATGTCTGGATAGCATGCCCGATGTCACCGATACGGTTGCCTACTTGTGCTTGTTCGATCCCTAAATAAAGTGCTTTTTTCGTTACTTCCATCAAACGATCGATTTCAGGTGTAGATTCGCCAACAACGTAAGACCAACATGAATCGGAAATTCCACCCTTTAAGTCGATACACATATCGACTTTTACTAGATCTCCGCTTTTTAGCGGTTTTTTACGTGGAAAACCATGACAAATCTCATCATTGATACTGATACATGTTGCATATTCGTATCCTTCAAAACCGATTTGTGCAGCAATTCCTCCATGGCTTTCGATATAATTACGAACAAATACTTCGATATCCCAACTTGTTATCCCTGGTTTGATAAAATCTCGCAGATTTTTATGTACATCCGCTAGTAAGGCACCAGACTCTGCCATCGTTTCAATTTCTCGTGCTGATTTTAATGTAATCATACTTTCGTCTCCTTTTTACAAATCCTTTTCATTTTACCATAGTAGCTTGAATTTCGCCAAATCAGATTCTCTCAAATCACTAAGTTCTGTTTTCTTTTACTCGATGTTTTGGTATACTTTATAAAAATGAACACTTCATTTCATTTATTAATCAGGAGGCACAACCCATGGCTTTAGCAAAAATTGTATATGCAAGTATGACTGGAAATACAGAAGAAATTGCGGATATCGTAGCAGAAGCTTTTGAAAATTTAGATATCGAAGTTGAGATCAACGAGTGTACCCAAGTGGATGCAGATGAGTTTGAAGATGCAGATATTTGTGTCGTCGCCACTTATACATACGATGACGGTGATTTACCAGATGAGATTGTTGATCTATATGAAGACTTACAAGAATTAGACTTATCCGGAAAAATCTATGGTGTGTGCGGCTCAGGTGATACCTTTTACGATGAATTTTGTAAATCGGTAGACGACTTTGATGCAGCATTCGCCAAAACTGGTGCTGTCAAAGGTGCAGAGAATGTCAAAGTCGATCTGAACGCTGAAGAAGAAGACATCGAGAATCTTGAAGCTTTCGCAAAAGCACTTGCAGCAAAAATATAAAAAGAACGCATCCTGTCGGAGAGAAGTGACAGGATGCGCTCTTTTTATCATTAGAAGCATTTAATTTCGGAAATCAACGGGTACGCTTGGCAGAGATTTTCAACGGCACAATGAATGGTTATCAATCCACTTCGATCGGTTCTTTCAAATTCAAAATAGCATCAATATTATCTTGGATGATTTTTTCAATCTGGTGATCTGTGGGGTGGATGATGTTTGAGGACATCAAGGCAGCAATACCTGTAGCAATAATCCAAGTACCATTATGCAAGGATTCGATTTGTTCATCTGACAAGTACGCATATTGGGGGTCGTCCTTGACCATTTGTACAAAATAATTATAAGAGAAAGCCTGCATCTCCTTTCCCCCACCATATTCTTCTAAGTACAATGAACTATATAGTTTTTTCTCGCGATTAGCGAAATGGATATAGTTATAAGCTAAATCAATAATCGTATTCCCAGTATGTACTACAGGAAACACTTCATATTTTAAGTAATCATAGATTTGTACAAACAGTGCCCGTTTTAAGTCATCCATGTTTTTAAATTCAAGATAAATCGGTTGGGTGGAACAATTCATCTTATTTGCAATATTTCTAGCAGTAAATCTTGAAAAACCTTCTGTGGTAGCCACTTCATATGCAGCTGACAAAATCTGCTCCTTTGTAATCGTCTTTTTTCTTGCCATAATTTTTTAATCTCCTTGAAATTATTTATAACGCTTCCACCATTGATTGATTTTATTGTAACATGTTTTTTTTACTATACACAACTTGTTTTTGAATATTTATAAAAATACTCAAATCAAAGCAATTATCAAGAAAAAGAGCACTATTTTTTTATCCAATAAATTAACATTTACATGTTTATGCAAATTGTATATACTTTTATTAAGTGTTATCATACAAATAGTTATCCGATAAATAATGAGGAGGAAAAAAACTATGTTAGCAAATTTTAATGAAAATCTTGAAAAATACGCACGTTTGATCGTTGAAACTGGTGTCAGCGTAAAAAAGGATCATACCGTTGTCCTACAAATCAACGTTGATCAGGCTCCTCTAGCACGTTTGATTACAAAAGAAGCTTATCAATCAGGTGCAGCTGAAGTCATCGTTCAATGGACAGACGATGTCATCCAAAAAGAATTTCTTTCTCATGCAGCAAATGATCGTCTCGAACAAATCCCTCAATATAAAATTGATCAAACAGACGATTGGGTAGCTAAAGGTGCAAGTCGAATCAGTGTCGTTTCATCCGATCCTGAAGCATTTGCCGGAATCGATAGCGATCGTGTAGCCACATTTCAAGCTGTCTCTGGCAAAGCCTTGATGAATCTTCGAAAAGCGACACAAGCAAATAAAGTAAGTTGGACAGTTGTTGCAGCAGCAGGCAAACAATGGGCTGCAAAAGTCTTCCCTGATCTACCTGAGGAAGAACAGGTCGATGCTTTATGGGATCAGATCTTTAAAACTACTCGTGTGTATGAAGAAGATCCAATATTAGCTTGGGAAAAGCATGATGAAACATTGGCGCAAAAAGCTGCAGAGCTAAATAAAGAACAGTTTTCTGCTTTACACTATACTGCCCCAGGTACAGACATCATTATAGGGTTGCCAAAAAATCATCTTTGGGAAGGCGCTGGAAGCTATAACGCCCGTGGCGAAAAATTCATGGCAAATATGCCAACGGAAGAAGTCTTTACTGCCCCAGATTATCGACGGATCAATGGGTATATTTCTAGTACTAAACCACTAAGTTATGCTGGGACTACTATTTCTGGAATGACATTCACATTTAAAGATGGAAAAGTCATCGATTTTTCTGCAGAACAAGGTCAAGACGTATTAGCAAAATTATTGGATACAGATGAAGGTGCCCGTTCGTTAGGAGAAGTAGCGCTTGTACCTGATCCCTCTCCTATTTCTCAATCAGGTATCATCTTCTATAACACATTATTTGATGAAAATGCATCCAATCATTTAGCACTCGGCGCCGCTTACGCATTCAGTGTAGAGGGCGGAACAGAAATGACCGATGAGGAACTAGCAGAAGCAGGTTTGAATCGAAGTCAAACTCATGTGGATTTCATGGTAGGATCCGATAAAATGAATATTGACGGCATTCGTGAAGACGGCTCAACAGTTCCTGTTTTCCGCAATGGTAATTGGGCATGATCAGTTAGCACCCCCTTCTTCATTAAAGAATGAAATCAGAATTTTTTACTGATTAATTATCCTAAAAACTAGCAACTATCACTGACTAGGAGAAATTTTCTTGGTTAGTGGTGATTGCTAGTTTATTTTTTTCTGACTATCTGCACATCTTATCCATATCCATGAGAAAATTCCATTTGAATGACATTGATGCTAGCAATACTTGAAAGACAGCCTAAGACCTACTGAGGTACGAATACATTCTTTGATGTGTTGATTTTTCTACAATTAAAAGTGCTCGAAAAATCATAAAAACGACTTTATCAAAAATGAGAAAAAAGCGATTTGTCACCTTCTCTAAAAAAAGGTAGAATGACTTATTACTATCTTAAGCGCAACAAGTTTTTTCATGGGACCAAAAAAATCCGTACTCGAACTGGCATACGGCAGACTGTTCTTGTTAGACAGATTCTTTACAAAAAAATCCAACCTAGAAAAGAGGAATTAGAAATGAGGAACTCGTATTTTGATGGCGGATTAGTGACGTATATCGGCATATCGATCCTAGCTACCTTGATTACCGTGTGTACTTTCGGCATCTGTGCACCGTGGGGAATTTGCTTGCTGTATAATTGGAAGATCAAGCATACAGTGATCAATGGAAAAAGACTGCATTTCGATGGTACAGCAATGCAATTATTTGGAAATTGGATCAAGTGGCTATTTCTGACATTTATCACGCTGGGGATTTACGGTTTTTGATTAAACATCAAATTGGAACAATGGCGAGTGAAACATACGCATGTAGCAGGTTGATTTTTATGGTTGATTTTTATCTATTAAGTACAGTTTATGTATCGAGGTGTTTCATTTGCTTCCTCTATGAGAAGCGGTGACCCAAGATAAAACATCGATACTGTTCACTACTTTATATGAAAATGATAACTTGTTTGGCGTTTTTTGCACAAATACAAAGCAAGAATGTGGGAAAAATCTAAAAATCAGTTTTGCTTCAGACTCTCAAATAAACGGCGTCCAAAAGGCAGATCTTTCGTAAATTTCAAAAAAACGAGTGTGAGACAGAAGTGTTTCTTACTTTTGTCCCACGCTCGTTTTTTTCTCTCCAATTTCTCAAACCTAAACGACTTTTGTCTCGCTCTATATATACGTTCCTGACTGGGATCGAACCAGCGACCTATCGCTTAGGAGGCGATCGCTCTATCCTACTGAGCTACAGGAACAAAAACTCAATACTATTATTTTAGCTTGTTTATATGCCACATGCAAGCTTCTATTCTAAAATCTCTTGGTTTTAACGAGGCAAAACGTTTCCAAGACAGACCCTGTAATGATAAAATGTACTTATAAATTCAGGTGATAGAGGAGGTTTTTTTATGAATGACAAACCAAAAGAAAAAGTTTATGCTGAACGTTTCGATGCATCGAAGAAAGAACGAGAAGAACTTTCAAAAAAGGCAATCGATCAGCATGAAAAAAACAAACCTCAGAAAAAAGAGAGTCGAAAGTTTAAATTTACCAAAAAAGACGATTTATTATAAAATTGAAAAAAAGAACGTGGGACAAAACTAAAAATCAGTTTTGCCACAGACTCTAACTCCGAATAAACGGTGGGAGCAGAAGCAACTCCTTCAAAAATAAGCCGGAATTCACAAAAATTTGAAAAACAATTTTCGTGAATTTCTTCTTATTTCTCGGAGTTAAACACTTCTGTCCCAACCTCTTTTTTATCCCAACATATCCTCTTTACTTAAAAATAATCATTTAAAATCGGCTGTTGCTGAGGAAAAAGCAAGTTCAATGCAGCGATCGATTCACTAACCTTGATTTTATCATAAAAAACCAATTCATCTAACTTACGATAAGCCATCAATAGCTGAGTCATATGCTGGATGTTTCCACTGATGGTGGGCAAATCAGTTCGCTCGACTTTTTTTAGCTGATTTTTCCCATCAACGATATGGACCTCAAAGATTCCTTCATTCCATTTTGCATACTCATCTTCGACGATCTCCACAGCAAATGCAGTATTTTTTCCATTGAAGGGGTACGACTCTAAGAAACGTTCTATGTCAACGATCCGTCCCATCATGTATGGTACCACGGTCATTTTAGCAAATGGATTTTGCAATAAATAATTTTGGCTATTGCCTGAATATCCGCAAGCATACTCAAATGATTCAAACGCCCCACTATGCGAACCGACAAAGCGAACAAGTGCCTTAAAAGCCTCATGTGTCAAGTAGCCCCATTCTACTATCTTGAACGTTGGTGCTGTTAATTGGTATACAACATATCCTTTTGCTTGACCCGTTTCATCATAATATAAGGCGTAATGATTTTCTTTTCTGACTTTAAACTTATAATTGTACCACCATGATTCTCTTTTCAACCCGCCCCGACTATTCTCAGGCATTTGTGAATAGATGGTATCCATTGCTTCTTTCGCTTGATCGAATGACAGACGTTTCATTTTTCCTGATGTCTTTTTCACATTTGGTATGTCTCTGCTATCTAGTTGGTAGTTTGCTTGATCAAATACCTGCTCATAACCATAACGACGATAAAACGGATATGAGAATGGCGCTAGATAGGACAGGCTGACCTTTCTTTCACGACAATCTTTGAGGATTTTTTCCATGATTTGATTGATCCCGCCTTGTCCTCTTGCTTCGGGATAAGAAGCAACGTAACCGATTCCTGCCATCAAATATTCTTTCCCATGAAATTCAACAGGAAAAGGGGTAGCCATTACTTGACTGGTTAATTGATCGTCCTGATCAAAAAAGCCATAATTCCATGAATGTTCAGCAAGCATTCGGAATTTTTCTCTTCTTTCTACCGTATCCTTTGCATTGAATGCATAAATCGCTAGATCACACATTTCATCGACATAATCAAGTCCTACTTCTTTCACATCATTTGCCATCATTATTACCCCTTCCATCAACACAACAAAATTGTGACAAGACTCGTTCAATAATAATCAGTTTAGTAAACAATATCATTTAAATAAACTTTTTTATTATTTCCCCATCGTCTTTGCCACAACCTTTGACTCTTCAAATTATTTTATAGTCTTTTGCTCTGTTACTCTTGAGCAAAAGCTTAGTAAGTTTCTTCAATCATCACTAACATTTTTTTGAAACGACGTTTTTTGAAATACATCAATAATGTTCCTAAAATCATATCATTCAATTTTTGTAGCATTCCATGAGATTCCATCTGTTCTGTGTAATGCACTTCACAGGAAGAATCATCTATAGGCTTGATTTGGTAATGGACAACAAAATCATTTTTTGTTGTTGACGTACGAAATTTATAGGACTGGTTTTCAATGAGCTCTTCGATTTTGATACGAGCACGGTTATTTTGCGAAAATTGCTTCACGTATTCCAAATTTTTTAACTGTTTACGAGTCACTGATTTTCCAGTCGCTTTACGTACATCAAAAAGGACAGAGTCCATAACTTTATCGTAGAAAAACGATGCCGGAATATTTAATTTTTTTACAATTTCCATTAGTTATTTTTCCCCTTTGCTTCTTCTCTTTTTTTCCCTTTCAAAAAGAAATATATACCTAAACCTGCCAGAAAAAGTCCAGTGACCATACTGTATAGATCATATTTTTGTGAACTAGGATTTAAACTATATAATACGATCAGTGAACCAACACTACATAAGAATAAACCGTTTTTTATCATTTTGAACCCATCCTATCTTTCAGCCACGAAGACTAAACTGCTGTTGCTTGGAAATATAAAACAGTGCCCCATGGTTGTGCTTTAATCAATTCTTTCGCCTTTTTAGCTGCTGCTTCTGTATCTTCAGCTGTTGTTTCGAATAATAATTTGATTCCTTGTTTTTCTTTGAATGTAAAAGAGATACCCTCTTCGTTGTATCCTTCTAATAACTCTTTGATAGCATCTTGTTGCATTGCACTTGCAATTGAGATCATACTTTTTTCCTCCTACATTGATAAGTGAGCAGAAGCAGGAAATGCTTCTGCTCCACTAATTTTTTACTGTTCGCCTGCCGCAGGGTCCATTTTATTTGCAGAGATAACAAATGGTGCCCAGATCAGGAAGGTGACTACCATACATACGAGTGTAACGATTGGCGCACGCCAGTCTGCCCCGGTTGCTAGGAATGATAGCAGGAATGGCGGAACAACCCACGTGACTTGTTGGGAAACAGGTGCGACTAATCCCAGATAAGTTGCGACCCAACCAATTGCAGTTGCGACAACAGGGGCAACTAAGAATGGGATGAACATGATCGCATTCAAGACGATTGGTAAACCAAACATCACTGGTTCATTGATATTGAAGATACCAGGTCCAATGGATAGTTTTGCTACTGTTAAGTAGTCTGCACGTTTTGAGAATAATAAAATGGCGATCAAGAGAACGATTGTACCACCTGATCCACCGAACCAAGCAAAGGCATCAAATGATCCACGAACCCACATATACGCTTTTCCATCTTCAATTGCATCTAATACTGCTGGAGTACCTGTTTTTCCATTGTACCCTTTTTGGAAAATATCGATATTGATCAGTTGTGCTTGTCCCCAAATTCCTTCTAGGACTGGTGCCAAAACGTTTGGTCCATGGATACCGAAGAACCAGAAAATCTGCACGAAAACTGTGACGATCAATACTGCGCCGATCCCTTGTGATAGACCCAAGAACGGTTCAGCGATATATTTTTGGACCAAATCAATAATCAATTGGCCATCTGCCAAGCGACCAACGATATAGTTGATAATTGCAATGATATATAAAGCAATCGTTGCTGGTAAAATTGCTGCAAAAGCTTTTGATACTGCTGGCGGAACTGAATCCGGCATTTTGATCGTGATATCTGCCAACATTAATTTACAGAAAATAATTACTGAGATAGCACCCATGATCATGACTGTAAAATAAGCATTACCATTCAAATGATCAAGTTTCAACCAACCCCAAAGACCGACAGATAACGTACCGTCTGCGATCGTAGCACCTAATTCTGTTCCATTGATCGCATCTGCTACATTTTTTGGAACATCGACATTCAACGCAGCTGATAAAGCTGGTCCAAAAGAAATTCCTTGAATAAGCGTAGCTAAACCAACGATACCACCTGCTAGATCATTCACCCCATAGGCTCTTGCTAAATTATAGCCCCATGAGAAAGCGAAGATCAGACCTGCAATGGCTAATGTACCATTCCAAACAAAACCATTGATACCAATAATAACATTCAATACTGCGAAAATTCCTTTATCAGCTGCTAAGCTATCCGCATAAGTGCTGACAAATTGCTGTGGTAAATCTCGAATAATTGCGTTGATCATTACAGCGACTGATCCAGCCATCGTTGCCGGTAACGTACCGATAAATGCGTCACGCAAAGCAACTAAGTGTCTCTGCGCACCGATTTTTGCGGCAACCGGAAGGATGTATTTCTCCATCCAACTTGTTAATCCGTTCATTTTTTATTTCCTCCTATAAGTTAGTTATATAAAGAAGAGTCTCCTTATACCAAATTAAAAAAATCCGTTCAAAAATTTTTTTCTTCTTCCGTTCAAAAAAGAAGTTCTTGTTCTAAGAGATAGTGCTTATTCTACTTCGAGACGGCGATACAGATCGACGATTTCCTCGGCTAGATCTGTAAAAGCAATCGATGTCATTAAATGGTCTTGACTGTGTACAGTCAATAATGTCACTTGCATATGGTTTCCTTGTGCTTCTTGTGTCAACATTTGCGTTTGCGAATGATGTGCTTGTACAAGTGATTCTTTTGCATCTGTGAGTTTCTGTTCAGCTAATTCAAAATTGCCTTTTTTAGCTGCGGTAATCGCTTCCATTGCGTCGCTTTTGGCATTGCCGCCAAACATGATCAAACCCATGATGGCTTCAAGGTTTTGTTGATCTTCCACTTCGCTACCTCCAATTGAATTGTAATTACTTCATCAATTTTTCTGCTTGTTCTAATACTTTTGCACCATTCATCATTCCATAATCTTGCATATTGATCACATCTAAAGGAATCCCTTTTGGTGCAAGTTTTTGCTCAAACTGCGCTTTCATAAAACGAACTTGCGGTCCTAATAACATGACATCTACGTTTTTAGATTCAAGATTGTTATCCGCATCTGAAGCCGAAACAGCAAAAATATCTGCTTCCATTCCTTTTTCTTCTGCTGCTTTTTGCATTTTTGTTACTAATAAACTGGTACTCATTCCTGCAGAGCATACTAACATAATCGTTTTTTTCGTCATTTGTTCCACTCCCTTTATTTGGTTTTACACATAAATATAACGCAAGAAGCATGCCAAATGAAAAAAGAGTTAAAATAGCGTTTTCACGCCTTTTAACTCTTTTACACAGTGCGCACACAGATGAATAGTGTGTAATACTCAAGATTAGTGTGCATTATTTCTTTATTTTATTTTCAATAAACATTTGGGTCAAAAATGCTACTTCATTTTCAGGGATATTTACTCGATATTTTCGCTCTAAGCTAATTAAGTTCGTACGAATGATATCCATTTCCAAGCGGTAGACTTTAGAAAAAGTTTCCAGATTTTCAAACACTCGTGATTTTTCATGCTTCATTAAACTATCTAATAAGAACGCTAAGTGAATCACGATCCCGATATCTACACCTGGTTCTACGATGATTGAGAGATCCGTTTGGATTTGTTGGATCGTCTTTTGCAATGAGTGGATCAATACGTCGACTGAAGAGATCGAATTGAGTGAATCTTTTAATGAATCAACAATTTTAGCTGTTGGTACTTCATCGTCTGCAATCCGTTTCAATGTATTCAATTTTTCATCATTGAATATGTCATACGCAGAAAAGAAAGGAATATTTTGATAATCCACATCCACTGTTCCAGCAATTGCTTTGATCTCATATTCTTCTAGTAGAGCATCGATGTGTCTTTTGAATGATTCACGCTCCAAAAACTGCATCTGGATCACTTCGACCTTTTTCTGATCGATCACTGGAACGATCCGTTGATATAGTTTTGCCGCTACTCCCTCACCAGTAAAGCAAGTGACGATGACAGCTTTTTTACGTTCAATGATTTCTTGTTGCTCGACTTTAAACTGATCTCTAACGATCGTTTCAAAAGAAATTTGGATACTTTGATAAATATCCTCCAAGCTTCTGCCTACATTTGCCATCCGGACTGCTTCGATGACCACCATCGTACTGCTCATAGTAATTGCCTTTGTTCGGATACCCGTTTCCTCAAAAATCAAATCGCTAAAGGTATTCAGCGACCCCATATCGGTCAGTAAGATCAACCCATTCGTCAAGTATTCTTGGCGGCTTTGGACGTAATGCAATACTTCTTCATACATCGCTTGGACTTCCATCGAAAGAGGCATATTGAAAGCTTTACCGATTTTCGTTCCCAATAGTTCCTGAGCCATTTCCAACATACTTGAGGCAGTTTGTCTGCCATGCATCAAAACTAGGACATCTACTTTGTTTTCTTTGACCGGTTCGCTTTCCCCTAGACTGATCGATAGGAACATACTGATAAAGCCGATTTCATCAAAAGGAATCTCCACTTGCTGTTCCTCTTCAATGATTGTTGATAGATCGATGGCTACTTGAAATTCCTTCTTGAAGTTTTTACGTACATTATTCAAATCAGGATGGACGATCATATGTCCGTCCCTCACACGATCCAAGGTACTTTGTAAATGAAGGGCAAAGGCGAAGCGAGCTTTTTCATTATAGATACGATCAAGCCTCTTTTCCGCCACATCGTATAACTCATTTGTCAAACGCCAAATGTCATCTGGTAATAAGTCTTTGGGAATCGTACTTTTCGTCAACTCTTTGACATATGTTTGAAAGTACGCATCGACATCTTTTGAAATCAGGGTTTCCAAATCAATGTTCTCTACGCCAGTTTCAGATAAGGAAAGCATTTTTTCTTCAATATCGTTATATACCTGCATATTTCTTTCAGGATCTTGCGACCAGACTACATCTGCAAAACCTGGCTCAAAAGTGAGATACTGACTTTTGCTATCCATGAAACGATCAAGACGTTCTGGAACTTCTTTGATCTTCAATAGCCCCTTTTGGACTTGAAGTGAAAGCTCTTCTTTACGAATGATCAGTTTTTCTTCATTATGCGTGCGGTAATGGAGGAATGATTTTGCACATACCAACTTCAAATCACGTTTGACTTGACCGATATTCCCTTCTGCATCATATAGCATAAATGCTAGAATAGCCTCTTTTTCAATATCTATCCGCTGATTTAACCGATTCGCTTCTTGTTTGATGAACAGTGAGATGATTTCATAGCGTTCATCTAATGACCGAGAAGCAAGGTTAGGTAAAGTGATAGCCATTGGGATCCTGCGGTTGAACGTGGTAAGGAAACTTTCTGAGGATTCCGTAGTCGCGCCGATGATCTGGACGGAGGCTTCATGTGTATGGGCACTTTCACCTAATGGCCGATAAACGCCTTTATCAATAAAAGTGAACAGCATTTCTTGTCCTTCTGGCGGCAAACGATGAATTTCATCTAGAAATAAGATCCCACCATCTGCTTTTGCGATCAATCCTTGGCTATCCTGTGAGGCTCCCGTATAAGCACCTTTTTTGATCCCAAAAATATGGCCAAATAGCAACTGAGGATTTTGTGCATAATCGGCACAGTTAAAAGAGACAAATGGTGCGTCTTCTGAAAGCATTTCTGAGTCGATTGCAAAATGATACATACACTCGGCAAACATGGATTTACCAGTACCAGTTTCTCCGAATATGATGGTGTGTAACCCGCGAGGCGGATACAAAATTGCCGCTTTCGCTTGTTGGATGCTGACTTTTAACGAATCGTTCTCTCCAACTAATGTTTCAAATGTCACTTGTGTAGAGTAGTCAACATGAACTTTGTCTGATGCAGTCTTTTTAGGAGGCATTGAGTAAACGACCGGACGACCCGGACTTTTGATAATATAATGATCCTTATATAAATCACTTAAATAGCGACTTGCATTGCTTCGATCGATTGAAAGCTTTTCTGCTACATCGCTAGCTGTCAATCCATGCTGATTTTCATGCAATAAGTCCAATATTTCTTCTTGTCTTTCGTTCATGCAATCCCACCTTTAGTTAAATAACAGTGATTCCGTTTTCATTTATCATAACACAAAAAGGCGCTTATTTGCGCCTTGCTCCTTTATTTTTATCCTTTTTTTGTTTATTTTTACGTTTTTTACGTACAACATCCACAGGCTCTTTTTTTGCTGTTTCTTTTTTCAAAGGATAGTTGGAAGCTTTTTTGTGTGGTTCATTTTCGCGATTCATTTCTTCTTTTTCGGGCGATTCCTCTAACAATTGACCGCCATGAAGAAAAATCTCTTTAATTGATAGATCCGCTTTTCGCGCAATTTTCTTCAAATCTCTCAAAGTGTGATCTTGAACAAATGTGATGACTATTCCTTCACTTCCCATTCGTCCTGTTCGGCCAGATCGATGCAGGTAAGCTTCTTCTGTAAGAGGAACTTCCGCATTCACAACATAAGGTAGACCCTTGATGTCTAAACCTCTAGCTGCGACATCAGTTGTAAATAAAGCTGTGATCTTATTATTTTTGAATTGGTCAAGTGCTGCTTTTCGTACTAATTTGTTTTGGTCAGAAGCTAAACTTCCCACAGCGACTCCTCTAAAAAGCAATTTTTCTTCCATAGCGCCTAACTCACTTAGCTGATTGAAGAAGACTAAACCTTGAAAGCCATCAACATACGCTAGTCTTCTAAGATATTCATCTTTTTTACGCGCTGGTACATGCAAAAAGTAATGTTTTTGCCCCTTTCTTGAATCATCTTCTTTGGTAACATCGATTACTTCGATTTGTTTTTTTGTCAATTCTTCGATTTGTTTCAACGAACGATCGGCTGTTGCTGAGAAAAAGGCTAATTGATACTCAACAGGTGCTTGATGCAGTAGTTGATCGATTAAAGGACTATTCCCTTCATCCAGCAACTGATCAGCTTCATCAAAGACAATTGTTTTCAATTGATGTGCTTTGACTTTTTTTGATTTCATCAGTTCTAAGACTCGTCCTGGGGTACCCACTAGGATCTCAGGTCTTTTCTTCAGACCTTCCACTTGTCGTTTAACGTTAGCGCCCCCTACTAAGGATTGGACTTTTAGGTCTAACGCTTTAGCCCATTCTCGTGTGACTTCTGCTACTTGGATCGCTAACTCTTGAGATGAAACCAAGATCAGTAAGGAACTCCCGTGATCCTTTTCAACATTCAATAGTAAGGGAAGCAGATAAGCTAAAGTCTTCCCTGAACCAGTCGGAGAAATACCGATCACGTTTTGTTGGTCTTTTAGTGGTTGAAAGACTGCTTTTTGTATCAGTGACGCCTCTAAAAACGCCTTTTCTTGCCATTTTTCTTGCCATGCTTGTGGAAATGTTTGTACAAATTCATTCATTAAAAATCTTCCTCATTATCGGCATCAAATTTGATGCCCCCATTTTTTCTTAGATCATAAACTACTTGATTGACACTGCGTGCTAACTCGATCCATTCTTCATAAAGCAATCCCCAAGTTGGATCTGTTGGATGCTTGATCACATTCGCAAAATCTTTTGCTTCATCAGCCATAGGATTTTCTGCGGTTTTGATTTCCAAAGTAGTGATGTCTTGATGTTGTCGATCATGGAATTCTGCTGTTTCAATGGCATTGACCCCATTCATCACTAATGTTCCAGAATCGAAATAGATTTCTGAAGGTAGATAAGAATCGCCAATTTTGCCAGGTTGGATGGATACATCAAACGATTCATAACGCAATATTCCCCAACCAAGTCCATCAACGCCTGTTGAAATCTTTCTTGGGAAATAATGAACTTCTGTGGGCATACCGAACCAAGCAACTGCTGCATATACGAGATATACCCCTAGATCCATCATTGCTCCACCTGAAAATCGAGTAGAGAAAATATTTGGCACTTCTCCATCAAGCACTTGATCGTAACGTGATGAATACTTCATATAGCTAAAATTAGCCCCTAATATCTCATCTTTTAAAGGTAAGTAGTCAGTAATTTTTTTAAAGCCAGATTCATGGATATTACGTGCAGCTTCAAAGAAGAATACTTTTTTTTCATTTGCCAAATGAATGATCTCATCCATTTCTTTTGGCATACTGAATGCTGGTTTTTCAACGATCACATTCTTACCAGCTAGAATTCCTTGCTTCGCCTGTTGAAAATGTAAACTATTTGGTGAAGCGATGTAAACAGTATCTAAATGCTCCAATTGAAAGAATGTCGTTAAATCAGTTGCATACTCAATATCACCTTCATATTTCGAACCAAATGCTTGTGCTTTTTCTAGATGTCTTGAGTAGACCGCTGTCAATTCATATTCTCCAGTACCAAGTGCAGCTTGAACAAATTGATGTGTGATCCAATTGGTTCCAATAATTCCTAAATTTATCATGTTCGTTACCTTCTTTCTATAGATTAGGGTCTTCAAAGGGTTGATCGATATCAAACGGTATTTCCTGTTTTATCTTGACTTGATCAGCCGTTACCTGACAATTATACGCTAAAACGGTTACGCCATTCAGTTGCGCATAGCGAATCCTCTGTGCTAACTCTGGTTGCATCTCTTCATGGATGGTAGCTACTCGAAGATGCTCAAACTGTGCAATGAAAAGCACATACGTTTCATAGCCTTCTAAATGAGCTTCAACTAATTCCTCGACATGTTTCAATCCTCGCAGAGTTGGTGCATCAGGAAATGCGCCGATTTCTTTGTTCTCCAGTGTCATGCCTTTCACCTCAACGAATACTCTCTGATTCGCTGATGTTTCTAAATAAATATCAAACTTTGAATGTCGATAATTTACTTCTCGCTTATATTTGATGATTTTTCCTGATAGGTTTGGTAATTGGATGGTTCCATCAAGGATCCCCTCCATCGCTAATCTGTTGGGAAGCTGGCTATCGATATTGAACCACTCATCTTTTTTTGGACCGCAACAAGATCATAGTCTGTCTTACGTTTTGGGCTAGGGGCATAGTTTACTGCAACTTTTGCACCAGGAACAAAAACCTCTTTTCCTCTTCCTGTATTTTTAACATGGGTGGTAATGACCTCACCTCTTTGATTCAAGCAATAGGCAATAAATCGATTTGGCCGCTCAATAAAAAATGCAGTTTCAACTTGTGGGTATTTCAAAAATCGTCACCTTTCTTCCTACTATGTATCCTATCATAATTTGAGTAAAAACTCTTGAAAAACCAGTCGAAAGTCTTAGAGAATTTTTAGATATTATTCGGTACAATAGAAGAAAGTAAGACATTCGTTGTCTTTAATTAATCGTTAAAAGAAGAGGTGGTCTGATGCGAAAAAAAATAATCTATGGTGCAGCAGCTTTTTTAGCAACTTTAGTAGGTGGTAGTATCGCGATTAAAAAGAAAAAGAAACAAGAAAAGAGCTTTGATCCTTCACAGTATCAAGGTGTTTGGTCATTCATAGATGATAACCAACAAAACGAACAACTGCGTGTTTCTCCAACTTTTGATTTTTCCATCAATGATCACTCATTAGGGACCACACTGATTGAATTGAATGAGCAACAACTGATTGTTCGAGATCACTATGGCTATTATTTGACTCTTTCTTATGAAAAAATGACTTTTTACGATGAATCAACAGATTCTACTTATCAGATAAAGAAAATCGGGCGTTAAAAATTGATTTCCATATAGTCTAAACGAAAGAACAAGAAGGTATTTCTTGACTTTCGTTTTTTTCCTATCGAAATAGACATTTATCGATGTTTATTTCTGTTTTTTTGTCTAGAAAAATAGTCAATTCACTTTTTTTTTGATACACTTACTAGTGATGGTTTCATACCATGAAAGGATGATCGAATATGACACCAAACCGAGAAGATTATTTGAAAATCATTTTGGAGTTAGGCGGAGATACAACTAAAGTAAATAACAAGCAAATCGTTTCTAGTCTTGCTGTCTCACCAGCTTCAGTCAGTGAAATGATTTCAAAACTTGTGAAGGAACAACTTGTGGAACACTCTCCTTATCAAGGTGTACAATTGACCGAGAGTGGCTTGAAAAAAGCAAGCAGTTTGATTCGCAAACATCGTTTATGGGAAGTTTTTTTAGTCGAACATCTAGAATACAGTTGGAATGAAGTACATGATGATGCAGAGGTTTTGGAGCATGTAACATCAGAACAACTTGCAGATCATTTAGAAGACTATTTGAATCATCCTAAACATTGTCCACATGGTGGGAATATTCCTCACAAAGATGAAGTGGTCCATGAAGAACGCCGACAAACACTAGATTCTTATCCAGTAGGTTCAACCGTTCGGATTGCACGAGTCCTTGACGAAAAAGAATTATTGGACTATCTTGTAACGATCGACCTTAATATCGATGAAGAATATGAAATCATTGATGTTGCCGCATATGAAGGTCCAATCACCATCCAAAATGCACAAAAGAAAATTTCTGTCAGTTTTAAAGCTGCCAGCACGATTTTTGTCGATAAATTATAAAGGAGCTTACCTACATGTCTAATGAAAAAAATGTTTTATTTACGATATTTGGTGGTACAGGTGATTTAGCTCAACGTAAATTGTATCCCTCTTTGTTTCGTCTTTACAAAAAAGGCAATCTAGGAAAACATTTTGCTGTCATCGGTACTGCTCGGAGACCTTGGAGCGATGAACATTACCGCGAAGTTGTCATTTCGACAATCCAATCCTTAAATCCTTCCGACGAAGAAGCAAAGGAATTTGCGAGTCATTTCTACTACCAATCTCATAATGTCAATGATTCAACTCATTATGCAACATTAAAAGAATTGGCTGATCAATTAGATGAGCGATACCAACTAGATAGCAATCGTATCTATTATCTTGCTATGGCTCCACAATTTTTTGGTACTATCGTTGCCCATTTAAAATCTCAAAAAATCGTCACTGAAAATGGCTATAACCGATTGATCATCGAAAAACCTTTTGGATCAGATTACCAATCGGCTTACGATCTAAATGAAAAGATCCGTCAGGTCTTTCCAGAACCAGATATCTTTAGGATCGACCATTACTTAGGAAAAGAAATGATCCAAAATATTTCTGCTATCCGTTTTGCAAATAATATTTTTGAATCCCAATGGAACAATCGCTACATTGATAATATCCAAATCACTTTTGGTGAAGCTCTTGGTGTCGAGGACCGCGGAGGCTATTATGACCACAGTGGTGCATTGAAAGATATGGTCCAAAACCATATTCTTCAAGTCGTGGCTTTATTAGCTATGGAACCACCAGTCGCATTTTCTGAAAAGGAAATTCGCGCTGAAAAAATCAAAGCACTGAAAGCTGTTCGAATCTACGATCAACAAGAGGTCCTAGAAAACTTTGTTCGTGGTCAATATGATCAAGGACAACTTGATGGTGAAATGTTCAAAAGCTATCGTGAAGAAGACAAAGTTGATCCTGCATCAACAACTGAAACCTTTGTCGCAGGAAAATTCACGATCGATAATTTCCGTTGGTCAGGTGTGCCTTTCTATGTTCGTACAGGAAAACGTCTAACAGAAAAAGGAACAAGGATCAATATCGTTTTCAAACAAGTGCCCGTAAATGTCTTCAAAACATCTGTTGATGAACCTTGTGAGGACACGACACTTCCACCAAATGTATTGACGATCTATATCCAACCAACAGAAGGATTCTCCTTATCCTTAAATGGAAAAGAAGTCGGTCAAGGGTTCAATACCGAACCGATCAAATTAGAGTATCGTAATAGTTCTGAAATGGTCGAAAATAGTCCTGAAGCCTATGAAAAATTACTATTAGATGCCTTAAAAGGTGATGGAACAAACTTCTCCCATTGGGAAGAAGTCGCACAGTCTTGGCATATCGTCGATGTCATCCGTCAAGCATGGGATCAAACCAAACCTGATTTTCCTAACTATAAAGCAGGTACGATGGGGCCTGAAGCAGCCTTCAAACTACTTGAAAAAGATGGCTTTGAATGGATCTGGCAACCAGATGAATGGTACCGTGAACGTGGCAAATTATAAGGCTAAGTAATCTGAAGATTTTGTAGTACAAAAAGCGCTAAACAATAAAAATATTCAAATAGTTTCGAGAGTGTGGGACAAATCTAAAAACAGTTTTGCTACAGACTCTCGAATAAACGGCGCCCAAAAGTCATTTTTTTCGAAAATTTCAAAAAAAAACGAACAATACAAAAAAATGTATTGTTCGTTTTTTTATTCAGTTTCTCAAACCTAAGCGAATTTTGTCTCGACCTCTATATCACTATAAACGAAAGAGAATCCCATTCTCTAGCAATAAGCCCAAATCCTCAAAATTTGAAAAATGATTTTATGAATTCTGAGGATTTCTGGTACCTTATCACTTCTGTTCTTTTAACTGTTATTCAAACCCTTCAGCAACTGCTTCTGGATAATTTTCTTCTACGATATGTGCGCAACGTCCGCATAGATGAGGTAATTTTTCATCAACTCCGACATCTTTACGGATTTGGCGACAACGATCGCAAGTTTCTCCATCTGCTTTTTCAACTAAAATCGAAACATCATCGAATGTCACAGCTTCTGCAGGTACATCTGTTTGATCATTTTTCACTTCAAAATAATCAGGTGAAATAATCAATAATTGTGGAATATCTGCGTCCACCGCTGTTAGCAATTCACGTACTTGTTGATTTGGATAGATCGTTAATTTAGCTTCTAAAGATTTCCCAATCAATTTACTGTTACGTGCTTCTTCAAGAGCTTTCAATACTTTATCTCTTAAGTCCATAAATGCTGCCCACGTATCCATCAACTCTTCTTGGTTAGCAAATGTTTCATATGCAGGAAGTTCGCTTAATTGCACATATTCTTCTTCTTCTTTCAAGAATGACCAAATTTCTTCCGTTGTATGTGGAATGATCGGTGTCAATAATTTTGTCAATGCCACAGCTGTTTGATAGAAAACAGTTTGCATGCAACGACGTTGATAATCATTTTCTGATTCGATATAAACCACATCTTTGGCAAAATCTAGATAGAATGCAGATAGATCTACTGTCAAGAAATTCATCACTGTACGATAGATATGCATAAAGTTATATTTTTCATATCCTTCTTCACGAATTTCTTTAATCACTTCATTTAAACGAACTGTCATATATTTATCAACAGAGCGTAGTTCTTCATAAGAAACTGTATCTTTTTTCGGATCAAAATCTTCTGTATTCGCGATCAAGAAACGCATGGTATTTCTGATTTTACGGTAAACTTCTGCAACTTGGCTCAAGATATCCATTGAAACGCGGACATCCGCTTCATAGTCGACACTTGCTACCCAAAGACGCAAAATATCTGCTCCAAACTGGTTGATCACTTTTTCAGGTAAAATCGTATTTCCAAGTGATTTACTCATTTTGCGGCCTTCTCCATCTAAAGTAAATCCTTGTGAAAGAACTGATTTATATGGTGCCACGCCATTGATTGCTACACTCGTTGTGATACTTGAATTGAACCAACCACGGTATTGGTCAGAACCTTCTAAATACATATCTGCAGGGAATGTCAATTCTGGACGTTGACGTAAAACTGCTTCATGTGATGAACCTGAGTCAAACCAAACATCCATGATATCTGTTTCTTTCGTAAATTGACCGTTCGGTGAACCTGGATGTGTAAATCCTTCAGGAAGTAACTCTTTTGCTTCTCTTTCAAACCAAATGATCGATCCATGTTCTGCGAATAGATCCGCAACATGTTCAATTGTTTCTGGTGTGATGATTGCTTCCCCATTTTCTGCATAAAAAATTGGTAATGGTACACCCCAAGCACGTTGTCGTGAAATGACCCAGTCGCCTCGGTCACGAATCATGTTATAAAGACGTGTTTTCCCCCATGGAATAATCCAGTTCACTTTTTCGACTTCATCAAGGATGTTTTGTCGGAAATCATCAATCGATGCAAACCATTGAGGTGTTGCACGATAGATCACCGGTTTTTTTGTACGCCAATCATGAGGATAGCTATGGGTAAAGAAGTCTAATTTCAATAAAGCGCCTTTTTCTTTTAATAGATCTGTGACCATTGGATTTACTTTATCATAAAAGATCCCTTCAAACCCAGGTGCTTCATCTGTAAACACGCCTTTAGAATCAACTGGTGATACTACAGGTAACTTGTATTTATTCCCAGCGATATAGTCGTCTTCCCCATGCCCAGGAGCTGTGTGTACTAGACCAGAACCAGCATCTAAAGTGACATGATCACCTAAGATCACTAATGATTCACGATCATAGAATGGATGCCAAGCAGTCATATATTCCATCTCTTGACCTGAAAACTCTTTTAAGACACTCACATTTTCCCAACCGATTTCTGATTGGACAGTTTCTAATAAATCTTTTGCAACTACAAATTTACGGCCATCAGCTTCCACTAATACATACGTATAGCTAGGATTTACTGCAATCCCTTGGTTAGCTGGTAATGTCCAAGGTGTTGTTGTCCAAATCACAAAAGCAGCATCTTCATCAACGATCCCTTTTCCATCTTTGACATTAAAAGCAACAAAGATAGAAGGTGATTTCACGTCTTTATATTCGATTTCAGCTTCAGCAAGTGAAGACTCACTTGATGGTGACCAATAGATAGGTTTCAATCCCTTATAGATATAGCCTTTTTCAGCCATTTTACCAAACACTCTGATCTGGGCAGCTTCATAAGACGGATCTAAAGTGACATATGGATGATCCCAGTCACCTGCGACACCCAATCGTTTGAAATCATTCCGTTGTTTGTCTACTTGTGAAAGTGCGTATTCGCGACATTTTTCCAAATATTCAGCCTTAGACATTTCTTTACGTTTGATTCCTTTATTGGCTAATACTTGTTCGATCGGCAAGCCGTGAGTATCCCAACCAGGAACATAGGGTGCACGAAAACCCGACATTGATTTTGAACGGATGATAATATCTTTACTGATTTTATTTAGTGAATGACCTAAATGGATATTTCCATTTGCATAAGGAGGGCCATCATGAAGTACAAAACTTGGTTTTCCTTCATTTAGTTCCTGTCTTTTTTGGTAGATTTTATTTTCTTCCCATTCTTTTTGCCAATCTGCTTCGCGATTTGGCAAGTTCCCACGCATAGGGAATTTTGTTTTACCTAGTTGCAAGGTTTCTTTCATTTTCATTACGCACTACACTCCTTGATTAATAATTTTGAGAACACAAAAAAGCATGTTCATCCAAGGGACGAACATGCCGTGGTACCACCCAAATTCAGTTACATGATGATGTAACTCTCGAAGACCCATAACGAGGTCAACCGCTGTTTCCTACTCTTAGTTCAGAAACAATTCAGGTAGAGGATCTTTCATCTTGCAGTGTCTTACCGATCTTCCACTATCATCGGCTCGCTTAAAGAATGGCAAGAGGCTTTTCTGTTCTACTCTTCTTCATGATCTCCAGGAACGATCGAAATATCGATTGCCTGAGTATCGAATGCTGTGATTGGTGCTTCCATGATTCCTGTGTCTGAGTTTACATCAGTTTGATTTTCATTGTCAAGTTGTTTTGCCAAAACTTCTTTGATTACTTCATGACTATCTGTGACATAACTTGAGAATGGTTGTAAAATCTCATCCCATTCTGGACTCTTCACTTGTTCTAATTGTGATTCTAACATCAAGCTGATTCTTTGATGGAACACACGTGTTTTTTTCTTCAGATCTTCTGTTTCAGTTGCTAATTGTTTTGCTTTTTCAGTAGCATCTGTCAAGATTTTTCTTGCTTTTTCTTCAGCATCTGTCGTCAATTGGTGCGCACGTTTTTCAGCTGTGGCCACCAATTCATCTGCTTTATTTTGTGCAGAAGTAACGATCACTTCTGATTCTTTGCTTGCGCTAGTTTTTACTTTATCTGCAGTATCTTGGGCAACGATGATCGATTGATTCAACGCATCTTTTAATTCATTGAAATATTCGAGTTTTTCTTCTGAATGTTTCACTGCTTTTTCAAGTTCACGATTTCTTTGTGTTACTTCTTCGTAATCACGAACAACTAAATCTAAGAAATCATCTACTTCGTCTTGATTATATCCCCGCATTTTTGTCGGGAATGTTTTATTTTGGATATCTAATGGAGTTAAAGCCATGAGTAAACCACCTTCTTGTTTTATTTACGTAATACACCAAACAATACTCTATACTTTTCTTTTTTAGTTTTCCCCTCAAGTCCCTGTATTTGGATGCGACCAAAACCTCTGATCGAAACAATATCCAGTAACTCAAGTAAAAAGTCGGGTCGAGTGTTTTCAGTCCAATTCACCTTTACTTTACCTGACTCAATCAACTGTTTTGAACGTTGTCTGGAGATATTATAAATCTCTGAGATGACACTGTCTAGTCTCAATGAAGCAACAGTACCTCTTTCTTCAGTCCAACTATCTTTGGGCAGAATCAATTCTGTATACTTCTTCGGTTCTAAACGAACAGCGACCTTACCAATTTTTGTTACTTGAGTTACAACAAACTGTTCTACTTCTTGTGCGATGAAGACTTGCCAACGTTCCCCGTCAGAAATGATATCGCCAAAGTAAGAACGTTTGATCCCAGTACCAACCAATGTACCCAGAATTTTTCCATGACTCAAACTGGCAAATTTGCTTGGATAGTGAATCTCATATAATGAAACTTCAAAATCCTCATCTTCAGGTTGATAATATTCGGGGAAAATCAAACATCTCTTTCGTTCCGCCTGCTCATATCCCCCATAAAAAGAATAGCGTAGTTCGGTCTCTTGTCGAACCAACGTTTCTAATATATAGGATTGTCTTGGATCTAGAAAATCTGTAAGATACGGTGCATATTGACCCTGGACCTGTTCGATCCAATCACCAACTGAGTCAATGAAAGAACGTTCATCCGCACGAAAATGCTGATATACATTTGCGTCCATTTTTCCCCCTCCTATTTTTCTCTCTGATTCGTTGATCAGTAAACTGCCATCATCAACCATAGGACGATTTGTTGCAGTCCTTGTACCGCTAAATTCAAAATGAGAATCGATGCCAAGATCGTGAAATCAAAGCCGCCGATCCGTAAAGGAAGTCGTTCGAATAACTGTATATATGGTTCGCATATTTTAGCTAGGAACCGACCGATTCCTGATTGGTATCCTCCCGGAAACCAAGATAACAGTGCATAGACCATCAACAAGATACTGTAAAAATATGCTGCTCGCCCAAGCAAATTAAGTAACATAAAAATAGTATAAATCGTAGTTCCTCCTCTTATAGGTCAAACATGTTCACGTCCGCAAACGATTGAGCCGTTGAACTATCGATTTCCATACCTGTAGGCGTACATAGGAAGATTTCGTCTCCCACACGCTTGATATCACCGTCTAGTGCATAGACAGTTCCAGTTAGAAAATCAACGATTCTTCTTGCTTGTTTTTCTTCCACAAGATGAAAATTAACTAACGTGGCTTCTCCAGCGATGATCCGTTTCGCAATGGTCATCGCTTCAGAGTACGTACGTGGTTCCATGACCGTGATTTTTCCAGCTAAATTTGTCTTTGGTGTAAATGAAGATTTTGTAGCTTCTTCTTTACGGACATTTTTAGCAGATGATTGATGTAATTCAATTACTTTTTTTGTTTCTGGTTGTGCAGTTTCACGGGTCACAGGACGTGTAGTCCTTTGTTGTTCACGTGGTTTTGAGACCACCGTTGTTTTGGGTTGACTCATCTGCACTTGTGTTGGTTTATTCTTAGTCGGCTGTGTTACAGCTCTATTAGTTGTTTCAGGGTATTCTTCGTACTCTTCTTCATCAGCTAATCCGAAAAAATTAGCAATTGCTCCTCTATTTAAAAGCGGCATTATTGTTCCTCCTCGTCTTTGAATAACGCTGTCCCTACACGAATGAATGTAGCACCTTCTTCGATTGCCAATTGGAAATCTTGACTCATTCCCATGCTTAATTCTGTACATGGTGCATGTGGAAGTTCTTTCTTCTGAACAAGATCACGCAACTCTTTCAGCGTTCCAAACACTTTACGAATTTGGTCAGCAGAAGCATCTTTAGGCGCCATTGTCATCAAACCGACAACTTTTATCTTAGTTAATGAAGCCAACGATTCTAAAAAAGGAAGAAGTTCATCTGGGGATATCCCTTGTTTTGACTCTTCACCAGAGACATTCACTTCTACAAAACAAGCAAGTTGTTTTTCTGCTCTTTTTTGGATCTCTTCTGCTAATCTTAAACTGTCCAACGCATGAAAGTAATCAATTTCATTTACAATCAATTTTACCTTTCTGCGCTGTAAATTACCAATTAAATGCCACTTGATATCAGGATGATTTTGCAAATCTTGTTTTTTCTGCAATAACTTATCTACGCGATTTTCTGCGCAATTGTTTACTCCCGCTTTAATCAATTCTTCTGCCTTGTCAGAGTCCACAGACTTTGTCACGGCCACTAAAGTAACTTCTTTCGGATTACGATGAACAAGAGCACACGAATCCTGAATGTCTTGCTCGATTTTTAGCAAGTTGTCAGCAATCATGTGCTCTCCCTCTCCCTTATTTTTTACGACGGAAAAACGGTGGTGTATTCAATTCGTCATCACCATTTGATTTTGTTTCTTCACGATTGAATGTATCAAATTCTTTTTTTTCAATAGTATCAAAATTAGATTCGTCAACTTTAGGACGGACATTTTGTTCACGTCGGATGTCCCAGTCTCCAAAACTACTTTCTTCGTCTACTGGAGTAGGTTTTGCTTGATCCATATCCAATACTGGTTTTTGAGTAGATGATTGCATAGATGTTTGTCTAGTTGGACGACTAGACTTGCGTTCCTTTTTTGATTCGTCGATACCTGTTGCGATAACCGTTACGCGGATTTCATCGCCCATTTCTTCATTGATCGAAGTACCTAGGATGATGTTTACATCTCCTGTAGCTGCATTTGCAACGATATCAGAAGCATCTTGAGCTTCAAACAATGTCATATCTAACCCGCCTGTGATGTTCAATAGGACTTGTTCTGCTCCATCGATTGATGTTTCTAATAGTGGAGAAGAAATAGCTTTCTTCGTTGCTTCAACTACACGATCTTCACCGCTTGCAACGCCGATACCCATCAAAGCAGTTCCTTGGTTTTCCATTACTGTCTTCACATCAGCAAAGTCCAAGTTCACGTAACCAGGAGCTGTGATCAAGTCAGAGATACCTTGAACACCTTGGCGTAAAACGTTGTCCGCTTCACGGAACGCTTCTAACATTGGTGTCTTTTTATCAACTACTTCTAATAAGCGGTTGTTTGAAATGATCAATAATGTATCCACGTTTTCTTTCAAACGTGCAATTCCTTCTGCAGCAAAACGGCCACGTTTTGGTCCTTCAAAAGTGAATGGACGTGTCACAACGCCGACTGTTAAAGCGCCTAATTCTCTAGCGATTCCAGCTACGATAGGTGCAGCACCTGTACCAGTTCCGCCACCCATTCCGGCTGTGATAAAGATCATATCTGCGCCATCTAATGCTTCTCTTAAAGATTGTTCACTTTCTTCAGCAGCTTTTTGTCCAACTTCTGGTTGTGAACCTGCACCTAACCCACGTGTATATTTAGGGCCTAATTGGATGACAGTTTCAGCTTTTGAATTTTTCAAAGCTTGTACATCTGTGTTGGCAGTAATAAATTCTACGCCTTTTACATTTTCTTCAATCATTCGGTTTACAGCATTTCCTCCGCCGCCACCGACACCGATGACTTTGATTACTGCGCCGTCATTGATATTATTATCAATTGAGAATTCCATATTTTATTCCTCCCAGGATGAATTAATCAAAAATATTTGAAAAGAAACCTTTAATTTTATTCGTTACGTTTTCGCCAGATTTCTTTTGTTCAGATTCGTCATAATCAGTTTCTTCTTGAACCTCATAACTATCATAAGTAGTTACTTCTTGTTCAACAGTCGGATGATGAGCAATAGTTGTTTCCCCAGTTACAGCAATTTTAGCCAATTGGTAAACTTCACTCAAGTTTGCTGAATAATCAACGATACTGATCACATTAGTAAAAACTGGATTACGTAGACCCATTTGATTTGGTACATATAGTTTGACGTTTACACCAAAAATTTCTTGGGCTAGATCAACAACGCCAGGAAGACTTGCTGCTCCACCAGTAAGCACTACTCCACCAGGTAGTTCTAGTGCTTCGATTTGATCTAAAGCAGCTTTTGCTTTGTTAAAAATCTGTTCCATACGTGCAGAGATGACTTCTGACAAATAGCGTTCATCAACTTTCACTGGTTCAGATTGTCCGATCACATCAACTGGAAATTCTTCTTGATCAGAAGTCCGTTCTGGATAAGCATCACCGTAATTGATTTTTAGCGCTTCGGCATTATTGAATGAAGTATTCAATACAATGGAAATATCTTTGGTGACGAATTCTCCACCTTCTTGATCTAGACTGGTAAACTTCAATTGTTTATCATGCATAACAGCCGTTGTTGTTTGGCCCCCACCCATATCAATAACAATCGTACCGAAATCTTTTTCTCCATCTGAAAGGATTGTTTCTGTTAAAGCTAATGGCGTAATGACTAATTCATTTACGACCAATCCTGCATTTTCTACACATTTACGAATATTGTGAACAATAGTTTTTGGTCCAGTAAACAATAGACCATACATTTCTAGTCTGACACCGATCATTCCACGCGGATCTTTGATTCCTTCGAATCCATCCACGGTAAAGTCCTGTGGCAAAATTGATACGATTTGACGTTCAGGAGGAATTGAACGAACTAGGGCAGCTGAAGCCACATTTCGGACATCTTCGTCGGTGATTTCTTTTGAATCTCCGTTAACTGCGATCATTCCTTGGCAATTTTCAACTTCAAGCATGTTTGCGGGCAAACCAACACTTACGCTCTTGATCTGGATTCCTGCTTTTTCTTCTGCTTGTCGTACTGCTCGTTGTATCGCTTGGACCGTTTTATCGATATCAACGATAATGCCGCGGTTAATCCCTTCTGATTTTGCGTTTCCTACTCCAATAATATTCATTTGGCTGTCGATATATTCAGCCACGACAACTTTGACAGATGTCGTTCCAATATCAAGGCCTACATACATTCCTGTTTTTGCCATGAATGGGATTCCCTCCTACTTACTATTCCATATACAAGCGAACAACTAACGTCCGTTTTTAAATATACTTTAATAGATATATTCACTGCTTTCAATTCTACCATAAATTACTGGTTTTTAGAAAGTAGATTCTCACTTTTTAAAGTTGTTTTATCAATTTTCTGTTGAAATCGAAGAAGACGAACTTGAATTATCGTCATTTTGATTTGTTTCACTTGTACCACCTGACGTATTCCCTGTCTGTTCCGACTCACTTGGTACTGTTTCTTCTGATGAAGGTTCGGAACTCGCAGAGGATCCATTTGTTTGTTCTGTCGTTGTTTCCATCGAATTTGTTCCAGAGGTCTGTTCTGCTTCTGCACTGCTTTCTGAATAAGGATAGGAGAAAATACCGACTTCCATATCGATCACACCTTTTTCATCCATATCTTTTGCTACTTGTGCGTAGTATTTCATTTGACTAGCTAGATTTTGGATATTTACAATGACTTGGTTGCCATCATTCATATTCAATCGGAGCAAGTTTTTATTCGTATCACTTGGTGTATATTTGATTTCAGAAATTGCTTTTTGCAATTCAGCTGACAGTTTGTTGTATTCCTTTGTTAATGATTTGATTTTTTCATTGTTCGTGAATCCATCTAAGATAGGAAGATTTTTTGTGGGATTAGCCACTTTTTCACTTAGAACTGTCCCATTTTCCATTACAGGATAATACTGCCCGTTTTTCGTTACTAAAGCAATTTCTTTGTACTCTTTGACTTTTAAAGTAAACGTATTGAGCGTTTTAAAACTGATTTGTGCATTTTCGATCCGTGGCTGTTCTTCTTTCAAATTGTTGATGTAGTCAGCCTTATGCCAGTATTGTTTCCAAATATTCGTACCCATCGTTAACTTCGTATCCGTAATGACTGTCTGGGCAGCGACATTTTCATTGCCCGATACAGTGACTGCTTGCAACTTGCTGTATGGAGATACGTAATAAATCAAAAAGATCAATGGTATACCTAGAATCGTGATAATCAAAGCCAAGCGCCGATACAATACTTTATTTCGCTGATTTTTTAGATTGGGCAATCGATTGAGGAAAGAACCATTGTAAGGGCCACCCGCTTTTGTTTGTTCCGTTTCATCTTCGGATGGAGTGTCATGCTCATGTTCTGGAACATCCTTTTCAGTTGCTTGTTCTGTATCCGCTTCTTGTTCGTCTGGTTGAACTTCATTATCCGCTTTTTTCGTTGCTTCTTTTTCTTTTTTACCATGTTCTGCTAAATATTTCCGGTTGGCCTTTTGCCAAGGAGTTAGATTGTTCTCATCAACAGATTGATTCGGCAAATTTTCTGGTTCTTTTTTCTTACTCACTTTAGACCACCCGCCTTTATTTCTGAATAACAGCTTCTACTAATCGATATAGCCGTTCTGAGGCATCTGGAATCCCTTGTTGTTTAGACGCCTCGGACATGCTTTGTTGCAGCTTGTCGTTTGTCATGATTTCTTCGATTGCATATCTCAATGTTTTTCCTGTCAACTCGTCATCTTTGATCATCTTAGCTGCATGCGCATGCACTAAACTCATGGCATTTTTTGTTTGGTGATCATTCGTCACATAAGGACTTGGGATCAAGATTGCTGGCAAACCGATCGCCGTTAGCTCAGCGATGGAAGTGGCTCCCGCTCTACCGACTAGTAAATCACTCGCAGCCATGACTTCTGCCATTTTAGAGATATAGGGTTGGACACTAACGTTTGGTGAAGCATTTATTTTTTCTCTCACTGCTTCATAGTAACGCTCGCCAGAAGCATAAAGCACTTGATAATCCGTACTTTCAAAATCAGTCAAAAAATCTGTTACAGCTTGATTTATTTTTAGCGCTCCTTGGCTTCCACCAAAGATCAGGACAGTCTTTTTATTGGGGTCCAGTCCAAACGATTCGACGATATCCGTCTTATTCATATTCGCTACTTCTTGTGCACGTGGATTGCCCACTAACACAGATTTTTCTTCTGGAAAAAATGCTTGAGCATCCTTAAAGGAAATAGCGATTCGATCCACGTAGCGACTTAAAAATTTATTCGTCATCCCTGGGACACTGTTTTGTTCATGGATGATCGTTGGAATATTTGATTTTGCAGCCGCATAGACGACGGCTCCTGAAACATAACCGCCTGTACCAATCACAACATCTGGTTGAAATTCTTTTAAAATTTTTTTTGCTGAACGGATACTTTTCAAGAATAGTTGGACTGTTTTAACATTGTACAGTGAAATTTTTCGTTTAAATCCTTGGATCTCTAAGGTACGAAATGGAATCCCTGTTTCTGGAACAATCTTATTCTCCAACCCTCTTTGTGCACCAACATACATAAATTCAGCATTTGGCACTTGTGTTTTAACATAATTGACGAAGGCTAATGCTGGATAGATATGTCCTCCAGTTCCTCCACCTGTAACCAAAATTTTCATTAATTATCGCTCGCTTCTACATTTTCTAGTTTATTGATAGCGTCCATAAAGCGTTCGCCTCTGATTTCAAAGTTAGGGTATTGATCCCAACTAGCGTTAGCTGGTGACAACAAGATCACATCGCCTTCTCCACTTAAGCGAAGAGAAACAGGCACTGCTGATTCAGCATTTTCCGCTGTTTCAATAATAGGAATACCTGCTTTTTTGCCAGCCTCCATCAATTTCTCTTTTGTTTCACCAAAAACGATCAATGCTTTAAGACCTGTTAAGGAAGGAATCAATGCATCAAATGAATTCCCTCGATCTAGCCCACCAGCGATCAATACTAAGTTTTCTGGTGTAAATCCACTTAAAGCCATTTTTGTCGCTAAAATATTCGTGGCTTTTGAGTCATTATAAAATTTACGTCCTTGAACTTCCCCTACATATTGCGTACGGTGTGGTACACCATGGAAAAGCTGTAATGTTTGTTTGATTGCGGTATTAGATACCCCATACAATTTAGCAACTGAAATGGCGGCCAATGCATTTTCAACATTGTGAGCGCCTGGCACACCCATTTCAGAACTATCCATGATTTTTTCTTGATCATAGAAGATACTTCCATTCAATGAATAGGCACCTTTCGACAATTCTTGTTCTGTTGCAAATGGTAAAACAGTTGCTTTTGTCGTTTTGCTTAGTTCTCTTAATTCAGACTGATTCCAGTTGAGGATCAAGTAGTCTGATTCAGTCATATTTTTTTGAAGTTGCCATTTGGCTTTGACATATTCATCACGCGTACCATGATAATCAATATGCGCTTCATAAATATTCGTGATCACAGCAATGTGAGGACGAAATTCAGTGATTCCCATCAATTGAAAACTTGATAATTCCATCACGATTTTATCTTCTTTAGTTGCTTCTTGTGCCACACTACTTGCAGGATAACCAATATTTCCAGCTAAGCGAGCAATGCCATCATTTTTTTCAGCATTCAATAATAAACCAGTCATGGTGGTAGTTGTCGTTTTACCATTCGTCCCAGTGATGCCAATAATCGGACATTCCGCTACCTCGTAAGCTAATTCTACTTCCGTAATTACCGGAATACCCAGTTCTTGTGCTTTTGAAACGAAAGGATGACTATAAGGGATACCGGGATTTTTGACTAATAACGAAAATTCTTCATCCAATAATTCGATTGGATGACTCCCTGTGATCACTTTTATCCCCATTGACAGCAATTCTTGTGCTTCAGGGTTTTCATCAAAAGGTTTCCCATCATTTACAGTGACAAGTGCGCCCAATTCATGTAACAATTTGGCCGCACTAAATCCACTCTTTGCTAATCCTAAAACAAGGACCTTTTTATTTTCATACGTTGAAATTTTTTTCATTTCCTGTCATCTCCTACCAAATGAACCATAATGTAATCAAAGAAGTCACTAGACTAATTGCCCAAAAAACAATATCGATCTTCCACTCTGTCCAACCACTCATTTCAAAATGATGATGGATCGGAGACATTTTAAAAATTCTTTTTCCAGTTAGTTTGAATGATGTCACTTGCAACATAACACTAGCTGTTTCCACTACATAGATCAAACCAACTAACAATAATGTCCATTCTTGATTCAACATCATTGAGATTGCTGCCAGTAATCCACCTAGGGCAAGTGAGCCCACATCCCCCATAAAGATTTTTGCTGGTTTATGGTTATACACAAAGAATCCCAAGAGTCCACCAAGTACACTCAAACAAATGACCAGTACATCATATTGCTGTTGATACCAAGCAATGATTCCATAAGTGGCAAATGAAATACTACCTAACCCTGCCACTAATCCATCAATACCATCAGTTAAGTTCACAGCGTTTGAGAAACCGACTAACCAAAAAATAGCAAAAATTCCGTAGATGATCCCAAGAGGAATCTCAATACCAAAGAAGTTCAGTGTACCGGCATAATTTTCTGAACGATAGACTGCATAGAAAATGATGCCGCCGACGATTTGTCCAATCAGTTTTTGTTTTGAATTTAGACCCATATTTCTTTTTCTGAAAATTTTGATAAAGTCATCTAAAAAACCAATCGCGCCATACAGTGCTAAAACAAATAATAGAATGAAAAGAGTAGGAGTAAGTTGCTCTTGCCAAGCACCTACCCAAATCCCTGTCAATATAGCTGCAACCAAGAACACTAAACCACCCATGGTAGGAGTTCCGGCTTTGACATTATGCCATTTAGGTCCTTCTTCCCGAATTGCTTGTCCTTGTTTTTTCATTTGAAAATATCCAATAAATAGCGGCATTGCTGCAACTGTCATTGCACAGCTACTAACGATAGGAATTAATGCTTGTGTCCACTCCATGCTCTTTTCTCTCCTAATTCTCTTCTTATTCTTCTAATGTAAAGCTTAATTTATCATCGGTAATTTTTTCATACGGCGCAAGACTTTGTTTTGTGCAATAGCCATCACCGTCGAAAGTTACCTCGATCCCTAATATTTTACCTAATTTCATGATGTCTGCTTTAGACCAACCGGTGACATCAGGCATCAATTTCTCGCCACCAGTATATAAGATGATCTTTTCACCAGAAATCAATTGATCGCCTTGTTCTGTTGACTGTTTTTTCACCTTTTTACCATCACCAATAACAATTGGTTGTAGTCCGCTTTTTTGTGCATCTGCTGCAGCAACATCTGTACCTAGGTTACGGTAATCAGCTACTGTCACTTTTTCAGTTGCTTCTTCTGTTTTTTCATCTGTTTCTGTTTCTTTAAAGTCCATTGCACGTTTCATCAATGGATTAGCGATTTTTGCTAATGCGTCACGGTCATATGTTTTAGGGTGTTTCATCGTTAGATACAATACATATTCAGGATCTTCTGACGGAACCATTTCAACGATTGAATACAAGTAAGCTGTCTCACCTGTTTGGTAACCACCAGTATCAGAAGCAATCTGCGCAGTACCCGTTTTAGCCGAAACATTGTAACCAGGTACACTATATACACCATAGGCACTACCATAATTTTCACTTTCTACCACATCACGCATATATTCGCGTACTTTTTGAGTCGTTTCCTTTGAAAATGGCTGTCCTAATACTTCTGTTTGCGTTGCCCTTTCTTCACCAGTCGTTGGATCGACGATTTTACTGATATAACGTGGTTGGATCATCGTACCATTGTTTGCTATTGACGTGAATGCCTTCATCATCTGGAAGTTCGTCACTCCTACAGCTTGTCCGTAAGCACTCATGGCACGGTCAACGATGTTTTCAGTTGGCAAAGCTCCCGAAACTTCATCATCTAAGCCAGAGTGAGTACTTTGTCCAAAACCTAGTTTTTGCAGATAGTTATACCATGCACCACCCATCCGTTGTTCCAACATGACCATCCCAACGTTACTTGACCAAGAAAGTGCTTGTCTCATTGTTAAGACACCTTTTGCGCCGTAATCGTGGTCATTGATCGTTGCATCTGCAACTTTGATCTTACCTGATTGATACGTTTCATTTTCATTGAATTTGCCTTCTTCGATAGCAGCTGCTGTCGTGAAGACTTTCATTGTAGAGCCTGGTTCATAGCTATCTTGAACCAAGAAATTACGCCAAACGGAATCTTTTTCTTGTAATCCTTCCATTGTTTCTGGATTGAAAGTAGGTCGTTGACCCATAGCTAAGATCTCACCAGTTTTGGCTTTCATTAAGACAGCCGTCAATTCTTCTGGCTGATACTCACCATTGACTTGATCCATCAAGGTTTCTAAATAACTTTGAAGACGACTATCTAAAGTCGTATAAATATCTTGCCCATTCACTGCTTTTTCTTCTTCAGCGACTGTCCCTGGCAAGGCATTTTGGTAATTATCTTTTTGATAAATGATTTTCCCATTTTTTCCGCTCAATACGTCATTATAAGCAGCCTCTAATCCCAATTTACCAACTAGACCTGTATCGTCCTTATTTGGGACAGCATACCCGATAAAATGAGAAGAAAATACACCATTAGGATACATCCGTGCAGAATGATCTTCAAAATATAACCCTGCGATATTTTCTTTTTTCATTTCTGATTCGATCGTTTGTCTGGTCTCCTGTGAGATATTTTTTCCATAGTTTCCAAACTCTACTTGGTATAGCTCATTTTTTGCCCCATCTTGTAGGATCTTTAGTGCCTGGCTCTTTTCGATTGAAAGATTTTTATGCAAAATCGTAGCGATTTTATCAAAATCCTTTTCTTGGGCATACAGTTTTTTATCACCAGTTGTATACGTTTTGGATAAGATAGCTTTGATCGAATAAGATTTAGCGTCTTCAGCAAGTGCCACTCCATTGCGGTCATAGATCGTTCCGCGTTTTGCTTTGACGACTTCACTACCTTTGTATAGCTGTTCAGTTTTTTCCGCTAGAGAGGTCCCAGCGACATGGCCTCCAATAACGATATACGAAAAACGGACGGCAAATAAAAAGAACAATCCAATACTCGTAGCAAATAAAATGATACCTACTTTTTTGCGATTGTTCATCGGATTTAGATTTTTCTTTTCCATAAACCGCCGGAATTTATTTTTAAGACTCATTTACTTCACTTTCCTTAAATTGTCGTCGTTGATCGACAACCCTTTTTCTTCTGCGATTTTTTTGATTCGTTCAGTACGTGACAACTCGTTCTTTTCTTGTACTAAACTTGTTTTTTCGACATTTTTTTTGTCGATTTTAGTTTGGATCGTTGTAATTTCGTTTTCTACACCACTGATATTCGTACGCAACATTACAGTTAGTATGCAAAGTGCAATCACCGAAAGCGTAATACTTACTACAGCCAGTTTTTCTAAATTGGATATATGTTTTAACCGTTTTGCTGGCGATTGAGGAAGAATAACTTCTTGATTCGAATCTGGCAGCTGATGTTCAGGTTGTTCGACCATATCTGGTAAATCATATGGATATTCTTGTGCTTTTCTTAATTCTGCCATTATTCTACTCCTCTTTCACACGTATTTTTTCAGCAATTCGTAATTTAGCACTACGAGATCGGTTGTTTTCAGCTAATTCTTCTTCAGAAGGAAGGATCGGCTTTCTATTGATCAATTTTAATTCTGGTTGAAATTCTTCTGGAATGACTGGCAATCCTGGCGGTAAATCTCGGACTGTACTATATTCCTTGAACATACTTTTGACGATACGGTCCTCTAACGAATGGAACGTGATCACACTGATACGACCATTTTGATTTAAAAGACGAATCGCTTGTTCTAATGATGCTTCTTCCGCACCCAATTCATCGTTGACTGCGATTCTCACAGCTTGGAAAATCCGTTTTGCCGGATGACCGCCTTTTCTTCTCGCTGGTGCAGGAATCACATCTTTAATGATTTCTACTAACTCGCCAGTCGTTTCGATTGGGCGTATTTTTCTAACTCGTTCAATTTCTCGAGCGATTTGTTTTGAAAATTTCTCTTCACCGTAGCGAAAGAAAATTTTTACTAGTTCATTATAAGGATATTCATTGATCACATGATACGCAGACAAAGGCGCTGATTGATCCATGCGCATGTCTAGCGGTGCGTCTTGATGGTAGCTAAATCCTCTTTCTGCTTCATCAAGTTGAGGCGAAGATACCCCTAGATCATACAAAATACCGTCCACATGGGAAACATATTTTGTTATCTGCTCTTCTAATTCTCGAAAGTTTGCTTTGATAAAAGTAACCATGCCTTTTTCAACGTATGGGGCTAATCGTACTGTCGCATGATCGATTGCTTTTTGATCTTGATCAAATGCATAAAGGTGCCCATTTGAATTCAATTGGCTCAATAAATATTCACTATGTCCGGCACCGCCAAGTGTACAGTCTACATAAATGCCATCAGGTTTGATGTTCAATCCATCAACCGTCTCTTTCAACATGACTGTATAGTGTTGAAATGTTTCAGTCATTAGTCAGCCTCTTCCTATCTTATAGTCCGAAATCAATCATATTTTCAGCAATTTCATCAAAGTTTTCTTCTGCAACTTCGGAAAATTCTTGCCAGCGTTCTTCATCCCATATCTCAATTCGATTTGAAACGCCGATCACTACACATTCTTTTGTCAAAGCAGCATAATTTCTCAATGTGCTGGGGATATTGATACGTCCTTGTTTATCTAATTCACATTCAGTGGCAGCCGAGTAAAAAAAACGCACGAACGTACGAGCATCTTTTTTAGCTAAGGGCATTTCGTTTAATTTGGACTCTAGATTCTGCCATTCACTCATGGGATAGCCAAAAAGACAGCCATCTAATCCTCTGGTAAGGACAAATTCTTCGCCCAGTTCTTCACGAAGTTTCGAAGGTACGATCATACGACCTTTTGTATCAATATTATGCCGATATTCGCCCATCAACATTGAAACTACCCCCGTTCCTCCACTAACTAAAATTAGTCTACCACAATCCCCCACTTTCTACCACCTTTTATGGAAAATCCGAGAATAACTTTTTTATTCATAAAAACTTTTTTAAGAATTAAGCTGTAAAAAGTCTTTAAAAAAACTTTTTACAGCTCGAAACCGTTTTTTATCATAGATACGTAAGGATATTTAAAACGATCAATAGTCCGTAAAAGACGATCGTCAGTAAAAATGCTAACCGCCAAGTCATTTTCAAATAACGCGAATAAATGATTTCATCATAATAATAAGCTTGGAATACAGCAATACATATTGCCATTAAAAGCATGGAAATCATGAAAAATGGTAGGAATGAAAAAGTGGCCATATTACGTGATAAAGCATGCATGCCTCCCCACAAAAAAGGGACAGCAAGATCAGGAGCTTTAATTTTAAAACGACGGTCCAATGAAAATAGTTTTACCAAAAAGTTGCAACCAAATAAGACGATTGCAGGAAAAATATACCAAAATAAAACAATTGGCGTAAAAGTGCCCATCTGACAAAAACTCCTTCTTCTAGTTGTTTCAAGTATACGCTATAAACTTTACACAACTATTTCATTTATTTTAAATTTATACAGTTTTCTTTGCTTTATCGAGTCTTCTACTTCAAATGACGACATCAATCAGAAAAGTTGCCTAGTCCAATCTCCCCAACTGTGTTCGATTGGATTATCCGTTATAATAGAAGAAACAAAGATTTTAGGAGGTTCGACTATGATCAAGTATTTTTCTATGACTAACCAGCAACTAGTAAATACACAAAAAGAAACTGCTGAAACAGTTTGGTATTGTGTGGAACGTCCAAACGAAGAAGAAATCAATGCACTAACTCATCAATTCCAGATTCCTTCCGATTATATTACGTCGATACTAGATGATGCTGAGAATTCAAGAGAAGAGGAATTCAATCAAACAAAACTAACAAAACCAGCGTTATTATTATTACAATATCCTTTTGTAAAGACAAGTCCCAGTGGCTATTTCCAAGTGGATACGTATCCTTTTTCAATTATAGTGACACCTCAAAAAAAGCTTATCACAATTACGAATCACGAACCACTCTTTTTGAAAAAAGTATTCAGTCAAACGTTTGAAAAAAATGATTTATCGACCAATCTAAATATTTTCATGCAGATCATTTGGCAGATCACTTTTTCATACAACACGTATTTGTCTACTTTACAATCTCAATGTGATGTTTTAGAAAAACAATTACGTGTTTCTACGGAAAATAGTCAGCTATATCAAATCATGGATATCCAGAAAAGCTTAGTGTATTTCAGAGAAGCAACAGCCGCAAATTCCACTACACTAAACACCCTGATAAAAAATAAAGCGATCCAAGAAAATCATGCGCTAAGAGCTCATCTACATGACGTGATCATTGAAACGGAACAAGCTAGAACGACTGCCCGCATCCAGTTGAATCTCGTAGAACAAATGAATCAAACATTTTCTGCTATTATATCGAATAACCTAAACAATATTATGAAAATTTTAACTTCTCTTACAATTATTTTAACGATCCCGACAATCATCGGAAGTCTCTACGGGATGAATATCAAACTTCCTATTGCTGAACGGGATGACGCCTTTTTATGGCTGACCCTTTTTATGCTACTCATTAGTATACTAACCGCTTATTATTTAAAAAAGGGGAAGTTTTTATAAACACCCCCCCTTGTCGAATAAAGAAAAAGCATGTAAACTAAGGGCAACAATAAAATTTCGAGGTAGATACTATGCGTGAGAAAAAACAAACAAGTACGTTTTCCAAGATCACCAAAATTGTCATTTGGACAATGCTTATTCTAACTGTTGGCTCAGTTGTTTTAACTGCTGTAATGAGTGTCATGTAACATCGATTGTTTGAACTAAAAAAAAAGAAGGCTGACAAAGATTTTGTCAGCCTTCTCTTTTTTTCGAATAAACAATGCTCTTAAAACAGCTTCTTCAACCACCGAAAAACACGTTTCATTTCTTTTCACAATAATCATCTATTGCTGTCTTAGTGTCAACCGCTTATTGATCAAACAAAATACTTAGTCTTGTTTCGCTAAGCGTAGTAATTCTTTTGCATGTTCCATCGTTAAAGGGGTGATTTCACTTCCTGCCAACATCCGTGCAATTTCTTCTTCACGCTGTGCTGGCGCCAATTCTGCTACAGAGGTTTGAGTGCGCCCTTTGATGACATCTTTTTTAATGTAATACTGATAGTCAGCCACGGCTGCTACTTGAGGAAGATGTGTAATACATAACACCTGTGAATAACGTGAGATTTGTGAGATTTTATCTGCGATTGCTTGTGCGACTCTTCCACTGACCCCTGTATCTACTTCATCAAAAATAATACTAGTTACTCCTTGCTCAGAAGAAAAGATCGTCTTCAATGCTAATAACATCCGAGAAAGCTCGCCGCCAGAAGCTACTTTGACTAAAGGTTTCAAAGGCTCCCCAGGATTCGTGGTTATGTAGAACTCCACTTGGTCAAATCCATTCATATCTAGTTGTGCCTTGTCAGATTTTGAAAAGCGTACTTCGAATTCAGTATTTTCCATATAAAGACTTTTTAATTCTTTTAAGATAGATTGCTCTAATCCTTTAGCGATTTTCTTTCGTATCTCATGTAATTCTACTGCCTGTTTCTGAAGTTTCTCTTCTTTTTCAGCCAGTTCACTTTTCATTTTTTCAAGTTGTCCTTCGGAAAAATCGGAAGAGGCTAGTTCCTGAGTGATATCATCATAATAGTTCAAGATGGCTTCGATCGATTCCCCATATTTACGCTTTAATTGACGGATCAGCTCTAATCGTTGATTCACTTCTTCTAAGCGATTCTCATCTAACTCTAGCAAGTCGATTTGACGACTCATATCACCGATTGCATCTTGCAATAAATAATAGGCGCTTTGGACATTTTCAAAAATCGCCTCGTACTCATTATCCAAGTGCGCGATACTTTGCAGCTCAGCTACTGCCAATCCTACATTGTCTACACTGCTCCGCTCTTCCCCGCTCAGCGCACTATAGCCACTAGCTAAACTATCCACTATTTTTTGATAATTACTTAATTTTTCTCGCTCTTCACTTAACTGTTCTTCTTCGCCTACTTCTAATTGTGTCGCAGCGATTTCTTCTTGCTGAAAATGAAGCATGTCAATTCGTTGGACAAAAGATTTTTCATTTTTCTGGATCTTACGAACTTGCCGTTCAAGTTCGCGGTAGCGCGAAAACTCTTTCTGATAATTTTTCTTCTTACGCTGAAATTCATTATCGCCAAAACGATCGAGTAAAACTAAGTGTGCCTCTGGTTGTAACAATTCCTGATGTTCATTTTGGCCTTGGATATCTACCAAATAACTGCCTATTTTTCTTAGATTAGCTAATGTTACGATGTGCCCATTGACACGACAAATATTTTTCCCTGTCAAAGACATATCTCTTCGAACAATCAGGTTGTCTCCATCAGATTCGATTCCTAACTCATTCATCAATGCAGAAAAACCGTCTTGTTTAGGCCACTCAAATAAACCTTCCAGAATACACTTATCTGCACCTTGTCGGATATAGTCACTTGAGCTTCTTCCTCCTGCCAACAGCCCAAGAGCATCAATAATAATTGATTTTCCTGCGCCTGTTTCACCTGTGAGTGCCGTCATTCCCTCATGAAAAGACAACCGCAGTTCAGGAATAATCGCAAAATTAGTAATACTGATTTCTTGTAACATCGCACTCACTCCTTCTATCAAAGGTAATGTAGAAAATCTTTCTTTAATGTCACAGCATCTTCTTCTGTACGCGTAATCATCAGCACGTTGTCATCATCATTAATGATCGAAAACAATTCTTTTTTATAGCGCTTATCGATAAGATTAGCAGCTGCTGATGCATTTCCAGGCAATGTCTTCAAAATCACAAATTTTTCCATTTGGTCAACAGCTACAAAGGCATCTCTCAGTAATTTTTCTAATTTCGTATTCACATCTTCACTTGTTTCTGCCGGAAGACTATAACGATAACCGCCATCTGAGGCAGGGACTTTGATAAGTTTGAGTTCTTTTATATCTCTAGAGATGGTTGCCTGAGTCACAGATATCCCTTTGTTTTTTAAGATTTCAACGAATTCTTCTTGTTTTCTGATATCATTTTCGTTCAGTAACCGAGTAATCAAACGATGTCGATCCTTTTTTCTCATACGCTCTTCGCTCCTTCGTTTATTCTTCTTTACTATGATAGCTTATTTCAAGCGCTTAATAAAGAAGAATTCGTTGACTTCTTTATCATCTGGCTCGCATTTATTTGTGATTGAATTGTTCATGGGCTTGTTCAACGATTTTTACTACGTCGATCGTTGGAGATAACGTTCCTTCGTCTTTTGTTTTTTTCAAATGTGCCAGAAATTCAATATTTCCTTCGCCACCAGTGATTGGGGAATAGCTTAGTTCTAAAACATCATAGCCATGACCGATAGCAAAACGCAAGATATCCTCAACTACTTGTATATGGGTTTGCGGATCACGCACGATACCGTTCTTCCCAACCGCATCTCTGCCAGCTTCGAATTGTGGCTTGATCAAGGTGATCACTTCGCCACCATCTGTTAAAATGTCGTGTAAAGGAGGAAGCATTAGTTTCAAAGAAATGAACGAAACATCGATCACCGCAATTTCAGGTGCTCCCAACTTGAAATCTTCGGGTTTTGAATAACGAAAATTAACTCTTTCCATTACTTCTACTCTCTCGTCCTGTCTGATCTTCCACGCCAGTTGATTGTAGCCAACATCCAACGCATAACTCATTTTGGCGCCATTTTGTAACGCTGCATCCGTGAAGCCACCGGTAGAAGCACCAATATCAAGCAAGATTTTATCGGCAACAGATAGATCAAAAACGTTTAGTGCTTTTTCCAATTTCAACCCGCCGCGGGAAACATATGGTAATTTTTTCCCTTTGATTTTCAATTCATTGGTAACAGGGATCTTTTCACCAGTTTTATCAAAACGTTCATTTTTTTCATTGTAAATCAGTCCTGCCATGACTGAACGTTTTGCTTGTTCTCTCGTTTCAAATAATCCTTGTTTGACCGCTAAAACGTCCACACGTTCTTTTTCCATTTTTTTCCTCATTCCTATATATCAAATTGCTGTACTAATTGACGAAGCAGTTGTCCTTTAAACGAATAGACGGTTTGTTCTAGACGTTCGATGATTTCATTCGCACTAGCGATTTCTGCTTTCAATGCTGTTTTTGTCTTTTCGATCCCTAGCAATCGGGGATAGGTATTTTTTTCCATTTCCGCATCTTTGCCAGCAGTTTTTCCTAACTCCTCAGTAGTACTGATCACATCTAATAAGTCATCTCGAATTTGAAAAGCCAGTCCTAGGTGTCTGGCTAACTGTTGCAATTCCCCTACTACTTCTTCCGGCTGATCTGCTAAAACTCCGCCGGCTAGTAGCGCATAATGGATCAACCGCCCTGTTTTTCTCTCATGGATGAACGCTAATTCTTCTAAAGCAAGCTGTTTTGTTTCGCCTTCAATGTCGGCAGCTTGGCCAGCAACCATTCCCTGCGTCCCTGCACTCACAGCTAACTGTTGTAACAGCAGAAGTTTTGGTGAATTTGCTAAATGAGTCATACTAATCAGCTGGAACGCACCTGTGAGTAAGCCATCACCCGCCAATATAGCCAGTGCTTCGCCATAGATTTTATGATTCGTTGGCTTCCCTCGACGCAGATCGTCGTTGTCCATCGCTGGCAGATCGTCATGGATCAACGAATACGTATGAACCATTTCAAGGGCGGCAGCTACTTGATAAACAGTCGTATTGATAACTTCTTCAAATGAAGCAACTGTAGTCAACAAAAGTAAAGGGCGGATTCTCTTACCCCCCGCACGGATCGAATACACCATGCTTTCTTTTAACTTTTCATCAGATGTATACTCGTCAAGAAAAGCAAGCATCTCGTTTTCGACAGCAGGAAGATGAATAGCAGAAAAATCAGCTAATTTCATTAGGCTTCCTCTTTTCCTTCAAAAGAAATTTCTTCGTTTGCTTCTGTCATCATTTTCGTTAGTGTTTCTTCTGCCTTTGTTAAAGTATCCTGACATTGCTTGCTTAATTCCATTCCACGTTTAAATGCATCTAGTGCTGATTCTAAAGGAACATCCCCTTGTTCCAACTGCATGACGATTTTTTCTAACTCTTGCAATGATTCTTCAAATGTTGGGTTTGCCATCTTGTTTATGCTCCTTTTCTACTATTTGTACTTTGCCGATTACTTGCCCATCTTGATAGTGGATGACCAAAGAATCGTCTGGTTGGATCTCTGTCACACTTTTGACCACTTGCTCATTTATGGTCGTGTACGTATAACCGCGTCCCATGATTTTCAGTGGACTTAACAGGTCCAGAGATTGAACTGCTTGTTGAAACTGTTGCCTTTGCATTTGCATGTATTGCTGCATTTTCTCTGCTAACCTTTTCTCAAGATAACCTGCTTCTTGTTTCGCAGACTTCACTCGATAAAGAGGAGCAACTTGTTGCAACTGATGCGATAAATTCAATGTTTCTTTTTCTTTTTGATGGTAAATTTGCTGTGTTGACTGCATCAATCGTTGTTTCAACTGATCCAATTTGATGGTCTGACCCTCATATAGGCGATCGGGTTGACGAAAGACATAAGATTGTTTTGCCCGTTCAAAGCGTTCTTGTTTGCGCTGAATCTGGCGCATAAATGCCTGTTCAAGTCTAGCTTGTCGATCCTTGATCTTCAACAATTCTTCTGATAACACTGGGACAGCTAATTCAGCTGCTGCAGTCGGAGTCGCAGCCCGCACATCCGCAACTAAGTCAGCAATTGTTGTATCTGTCTCATGTCCAACGGAGGATATGATAGGCGTTTTTGCTTCATAGATTGCTCTAGCAACTCGCTCTTCATTAAATGGCCATAAATCTTCGATTGATCCACCACCACGGCCTATGATCATCGTATCAAAATTCCCCAATTTTTCTACTTGCTGGATATTTTTTACGATATTGTCTGCCGCTTGGTTTCCTTGGACAACGGTTGGAAATAAGACTAACTGAACAATCGGATAACGCCGTTTTACTGTAGTGATGATATCTCTGATCACCGCACCGCTTGGACTAGTCAAAACAGCGATTCTTTTCGGAAAGCGGGGAAGTGTCCGTTTTGGCCCTTGAAAAAGTCCTTCTTTCAACAGTTTTTCTTTTCGCTCTTCCAGTTCTTGGTAAAGTGCCCCTACACCATCAGGCTCCATGTGTTCCACGTAGATCTGATAAGATCCAGCAGCTTCATAAAGCGAGATTCTCCCGACAACTAATACTTTCATCCCCTCTTTTGGCTGAAAGCGCAGTTTCTGAAAAGCTCCTTTAAACATGATGGCAGATATTTTGGCATGATCATCTTTCAAACTAAAATATTGGTGTGCATTTGCACGCAAACGGAAATTAGAAATTTCTCCTGTTAAATAGACCCTTTCAAGATAAGGGTCTACATCAAATTTTCTTCTTAAATACTTCGTTAACGTAGTAACTGTTAAATATTCTTGGGTCATCTACTCACCTGCTTCAGCGGCCATGACTGTTTGGTACATCAACATCGTGATCGTCATCGGTCCAACACCTTTTGGAACAGGTGTGATGTAGCTTGCCAAAGGTTCGACTTCATCAAACTTCACATCACCGATCAACTTGCCGTTTTCATCACGATTCATCCCCACATCAATCACAACAGCGCCTGGTTTAATAAATTCTTTCGTTACAAAATGACCACGACCAATGGCTACGACCAAGATATCTGCTTCTTTAGCTAACTCTGGAAGTTGTTTTGTTTTTGAATGCGCGATCGTAACAGTAGCATCCGCCATCAACATCAGTTGCGCCATCGGTTTGCCAACAATATTGCTTCGTCCGATCACCACTGCTCGTTTGCCAGAAAGATCAATGTCATAAGCTTCAAACATTTTCATGATTCCATAAGGTGTACATGGAATCTTGTCAGGATTTCCCGCTAATAATCGGCCTAAATTCATTGGGTGGAATCCATCGACATCTTTTTTAGGATCGATTGCAAGTAAGACTTTCTCTTCATCTATGTGTTCTGGTAGTGGCAACTGAACTAGGATACCATGGAATCTAGGATCCTGATTATACTTTTCAATTTCAGCCAACAGATCCGCTTCAGAAATCGTCTGCGCATATCGTTCGACTTTTGAATAAATACCGATCGTTTTTGCGGAACGTTCCTTGTTTCGAACATAGACTTGACTAGCTGGATTTTCACCCACTAGTAAAACGACTAATCCGGGATGGATGTCTTTTTCTTTTAGTTTATTTACTTTTATAGCAATCTCTGCTTGCATTTTTTCAGCTAATTCTTTTCCATTGATCAATTCTGCCATACAATCACTCCCAGATTTTTTTGTGCTTTTATTCTACCATAGATAATCGTTGTTTTATAACCCGTTTTGACTCATTAACAGAAAAAAGCTAGGACTTACGCCCCAGCTTCTATTTCCTTCAATACATTTGATAATACCCCATTAACGAACTTACGTGATTGATCATCACTAAAAGTTTTCGTCAATTCGATTGCTTCATTTAATGCAACGGCGGATGGTACATCCTCAATATACATCATTTCAAAAATAGCAATACGTAAGATGACTAAGTCCATTTTGGAAATACGGTTGATTCGCCAGTTCCCTCGAAGATGTTTTTCGATCGTACGATCTAGTTCATCTTTTTTGGCACATACCCCGCCAACTAGCGTATCTAGATAAACAGGAACGAATTCTGACTCCTCTTCATTGATCATGTCTTTATGATCAAGTTCAATTGCGTGGAAAATTGCATCTTCTTTTGTCAGGTCAGCATTGAAATCCAATGGAAACAATGCTTGCAAAGCCATTTCACGAATCTCGTGTCTTGATAGTTCTTTATTCATTTTCTTCCTCTTCGTCTTCAAAAAGTTCTTCGATCGCTGGTTGTTCCAACTTTTCGGGTACTACTGCTACAACATGGATATTCACTTCTGCTAAAGCAATGTCAGTCATGAAAAGAACTTGCTGGTTGACACGTTCTTGCATTTCCATTGCTACCTTAGGAACAGAGACACCATATTCTAAATAGCAGTAAAGATCTACTTTCAAGCCGTCTTCATCATTTACTAAGTAAACACCTTTACCATGAGCTGCCCGTCCTAACAATTCGGTCACGTTGCTGGCAAATGTGCCACGCATCCCATAAACACCTTCAACTTTTGAAGCAGCGATCCCAATAATCACTTCAATCACTTCTGGCGCAATAACGATTTCACCTAGCTCTTGGCTCGCATTCAAGATCAAATTTTTGTCCTCTGCCATTTTATCTATTCCTCCTTTTGCCTATGTGCATATTGCTTACGCGTAAAAGATATTTTCTTCGATTTACTCGCAATACACAAAGGTAAACTGTTCACTTGCTTCTTTCAGCTCGTTCTTTCAAGCAAGCTTCTGTATAATTGTCGAAGCTCGATTTCTTATATAGTGTATCATTAAATCGAGTGATTTTCTATAACAAAGTCCGCATGAATCTTGCATCTGTCAAACAGATTATAAAATAATCAATTCTTTCGGTGAATGCGTCAATACTCGATTTCCTTCTGGTGTGATCAACAAATCGTCTTCGATTCTAACACCACCGATTCCTGGAAGATAGATTCCTGGTTCATCTGTAATGATATTCCCAACGATAAATTGTTTCTCTGCTCTAGCTGAAACATTCGGTCCTTCATGGATCTCTAGTCCGATACCATGACCAGTGGAATGTCCAAAGGCTTCTCCATAACCATGCTTCGTGATATAGTCTCTTGCGACTGCATCTAGTTGGATACCTGTAACACCTGGCTTAGCAGCTTCGATCACTGCTAATTGAGCACCCAATACGATCTCATAGATTTCTTTAAGTTTTTCACCTGGGTCGCCGATTGCAAATGTACGTGTCATATCAGAAACGTATCCTTCATAGTAGCAACCGAAATCCAAAGTGATCATATCGCCTTGTTCAATGACTTTATTGCTTGCTACACCATGAGGCATTGCAGAACGTAGTCCACTAGCAACGATCGTAGAAAATGAAACGCCTGAAGCCCCTAGGGAACGCATATAGAAATCTACTTGATTGGCTACTTCGATCTCTGTCATGCCTGGTTGGATCATTTTCAAGATATGGTCATAGGCCATATCGGCTATGCTACAAGCTTTCTCAATGATCGCGATTTCTTCTTCATCTTTCACTTCTCGTAATTCTTCGATCATCTCAGAAACAGGAATCAATTCTGCATCAATGATTTCTTCTAACACTGAGTATTCTAAAAATGAAACAGTTGATTCTTCAAAAGCTAACATACGTAAGCCTTCTTTACGAACTAAGTTAGCTACTTCATCAAAAATCGGTCCGACATTTTTGATGATCTCAAATCCTTGTGCCTGTGCTGCGGCTTGTTCAGTATAACGAAAATCTGTAATAAAGAATGCTTTCTCTAATGTAATCACCGCTAAACCTGTTGTTCCAGTAAAGTTTGTCAAATAACGGAGATTATAAGGACTTGTGATCAAAAATGAATCTAAATTGTTTTCCCGCATTTTTTTACGTAATTTTTCTACTCGTAGCATCATAAATGAAACTCCTTCTTTCTTTGCCTCTTTTTTCTATTATAGCAAATTTTCGCTTCTTCACGACAAATAAAGCGAATTTTATTGATAAATTTATAAGAAAAAAATAGCTGGAACAAATCATCTAGTGATTTGCCCTAGCTATCATACCCAATAGAAAATAATTATACCTTTATGATTTTCTTCCGAAGAAGAATGAAACAACCGCTACTAAAATAACAGCCCCTAAAATCGACGGAATAAGTGCCATACCTGCTGCTTGCGGTCCCCAGTAACCAAAAATTGCTTGTCCTATACTTGAACCAATCAATCCGGCAATGATGTTTGTGATACATCCCATGGAATTTCCTTTACTGGTAATTGCTCCAGCAATCGCACCAATAATCGCTCCCACGATCAATGTCCATAACCAACCCATAATATAACCTCCTTTTTGTACGTTATAATTCTAGCATACACGTTTTAAAGCGAGCAAATGATTGAACTACAAGTAGCAAGAAGATGTTATGGTAGCTTGTGTAACTCCGAGAAATAAGAAGAATTCACGATAATTGCTTTTCATACTTTTGTGGATTTTGTTTTTTTGCGAGATATTTCTTTATTTCCAATGTTTATCCGTATTTAAAGCGTAGCACCAAAGTATTCCTTATTTTTTGTGCCACGGTCATGATATGATTTTGGATCAGTTCGTATACTTGTCTTTCGATCAGTTGATTCGATGGATTGTATGTGGTTTTCTGACAAAAAAAAACGAACGAGCGTGGGACAAAAGTAAGAAACACTTTTGTCTCGACCGCATTCGCCTAATTTTATTTGCGTTTAAAAATATTCTTCACGCCGCGTTTCACTACATCTAATAAACTTAATGATCTAACCATATTGCTAGGGTCAACATAGTTTCTAATCGCACGTAACACTTTTTTAGGGTCTTTAGCAGAAAAAGTATACGTACCATTTCTTTTTGATTTGATGGCAAAACGAGGAATCCATTTTCCCTTGAACATGACAGAAGCAATCACCTGATCTACTTCCTCCCAAGGTATCTGGACAAATTTACGTGCATCTCGTTCATTATAAAATTCAAAACCCTTATCACCGATCATGATCTTACCATAATCTGTGATCCCTAAATAAGAAGTAGCATTTGTTGTTAAGTCGACTTTTGTATTGATAGATTGTACCATTTCTTATACTCCATTTCCGAGGTTGGGAAAAGTAGTCTTGCATTAAGTAAATTTTGAAGAAAAAATGTATATTTTACCAACCTCACATAATCCGACAGTGTCTTCGAAGCGATTATAAAAGAAGCTGTGACAAAAATCAAATATGACTTTTGCCACAGCTTCAACAGAATCATTTCTACAAATTACATTAATCCGATCAAGTGGAAGACAATACCTACCACGAATAAACCAAGAATGATGATGATTGGAGAAACTTTCTTCTTAAGTAGCCACATACAGAACAATGTTAACAATAATGCAGCCAATCCAGGAATCAAGCTGTCTAAGTTATCTTGTAAAGTTGTTACTTTTTCAGATGTTAGAGACAATCCAGCTGCTTGTTGTTCCAATGCACTCTTGATCCCTGCAGAACCTGAAGGTAGTGAATTCCAGTCAATGTAGGCACCTTTATCAAGTTTTACAGTTGAAACAACTGGTGTGAATTTAATCGATACCCAACGGTTAACTAATGATCCAAGGATAAACATCCCCAAAATCGAAGCCCCTTTAGTGATATCTTGCAATAATCCACCAGATAAATCTTCAGTGATTTTAGAACCGGCTTTATAACCAAATTCTTGTGTGTACCAAGTGAAAGCCATACGGATGATGTTCCATCCTAAGAAGTAGATGATTGGTCCTAAGATATTACCACTAATCGCTAGTGAAGCTGCTAATGCACCAAGAATAGGTCTTACTGTAAACCAGAAAACCGGATCTCCGATACCAGCTAAAGGTCCCATCATACCGACCTTAACCCCTTGGATTGTTACGTCATCTACAGGTGCGCCATTTGCACGTTCTTCTTCTAACGCTAATGTTACACCGATAATTGGTGAAGCTACGTATGGGTGCGTATTGAAGAACTCTAAATGACGTTCCAATGCAGCCGCACGGTCTTCTTTTGTTTTATATAATTTCTTGATCGCTGGGATCATTGAATATGCCCAACCACCATTTTGCATACGTTCGTAGTTCCAAGATCCTTGAATGAAAGTCGAACGCCACCAAACAGAAATACGATCTTTTTTAGATAATTGAATTCTTTCTTCTGCCATTTTCGTGTACGCCTCCTTTAATAGTTGTCAATGATATCGCCTAGTGGGTCACCAGTGTTTGAGTCCCCGCCATTACCTGAACCGCCACCTTGTTTAGAAAGTGCCAAGTAGATAAGAGCAAGAGCCACACCAATTGCACCAAGTCCGATAAGAGTGATTTGTGTTACAGTTGCCAAAACGAAACCGATAGCGAAGAATGGCCATACTTCTTTAGTAGCCATCATGTTGATAACCATTGCATAACCAACAGCCACAACCATACCACCACCGATTGCTAAACCGTCTGTTAACCAAGCTGGCATAGATTCAAGTAAGCTTCTTACTGGACCTTCGCCAATTGCTAGGATCAAACCAGCAGGGATTGCAATACGAACACCTTGTAAACAAATTGCAACGATATGCCAAAATTCAACTTTTCTGAAGTTACCTTCTTTTGCAGCAGCATCCATCAAGTGAACGAAGGCAGTTGCAATCGTACGACAGATGATTGTTAGTAACAAACCAGCAACAGCAAGAGGAACAGCGATTGCGATAGCTGAAGAAACCCCAGCTCTTCCTTGACCACCTAATACTAAAATAATTGCAGATGCAACAGATGCCAAAGCGGCATCAGGAGCTACAGCAGCACCGATATTTGCCCAGCCAAGAGCGATCATTTGTAATGTACCACCTAGGATAAGGCAAGGGAGTAGGTTCCCAGTAACTAAGCCGATTAACGTACATGCGACTACTGGTTGGTGGAATTGAAATTCATCAAGAATTCCTTCCATACCAGCCAAAAATGCAACGATAACGACTAAGATCACTTGAATAATATTTAATTCCATGATATTAATCCTCCATTTTTTCTGATAATTGAATTATGCGTGTTTGTTCAATTCTTCTTGCGCTTTTTTCAAAATTTCATCCATGTTTCCTTTTGAATCATTTGGCACTTTACGTACATCAAATTTGATTCCAGCTTCTTTTAACTGATTGAATGTATCAATATCTGTTTGACTGAAAGCTAATACTTTATTTGGTTGTACTTTACCAGGTGAGTGCGCCATTGAACCAACGTTAACTGTTTCTAATGGAACTCCGCCTTCTACTGCTCGTAAAACGTCTTGAGGGTTTTCAAACAATAGTAATGCGCGTTGACCACCAAAATGTTGATCGTCTTTTGCAAGTTTGATCATTTGTTCCACTGGTACCACGTGTGCTTTAACACCTGGAGGAGCAGCTTGTTGAATCAATTTCTTACGAAGTTCATCTTTCGCTACTGCATCTGAAACAACGATGATCCGTGTTGGATTTGTTGTTTTCGTCCAAGCTGTCGCAACTTGTCCGTGAAGCAAACGTGAATCGATACGAGCTAACACATAGCTGAATTTACCAGGAGTACCCGATGTTACTGCTTGTTGTGCAGCTGCTTTTGGTGCTTCTTGTGGTTCTAATTCTTCTGGTTTTACTTTCACGCCCTCTTTTGCTGTTTCAATGATATGCGCTGCAATTTCATGTGCAGATTCCATTGAGAAGCGAGATGCGTATGCTTCGATCAACATAGGCAAGTTCAAACCACTAACGATTGCCCATTTGTCTTTGTGTTCTTCAAACAATGTGTTTGATTGGTTGAATGGCGTTCCGCCCCATAAATCAACTAAGAACAATACTTCGTCTTGATTATCAAAAGAAGCAACAGCTTCTTCTAATTTGGCTCTCAAGTCATCTGGACCTTCACTGGGTTTTAAAATGACTGCTTTGACGTTTTCTTGTTCGCCAAAAATCATTGAACCAGATTGCAAGATTCCTTCAGCAAATTGTCCATGACTTGCAAGGATAATCCCTACCATACTTATACCTCCTGTTTCTTTTTGTTGTAACAAAATCAAAAATTAAAAATAATTGCTACCTATTACAACAGATGAATTTGACCATTTCCCAACAACAACTTTTATGCCTTTTTGGTTTTCGCTAGTAATTCCATCAAAAGGACCTTTCTATCTGCGGGTACTTTACGAATCTCCAATTCCACACCTTGACGATCCAAGTAGTGAAATGATTCAATATCTCGCTGATCAACTGAAACAAAATTTGTGATCATTGTTTTCCCATCAGAAAAACTCATGCCACCGATATTCAGTGAATGTAGCGGTACACCGCTTCGGACAATCGTCTCAACGTCTTGGGGATTAGTAAATAGTAACATGACCTTAGCTTTCGCTAATAAACCACTTTGATAAACTTGGATCATTTTTTGAACAGTAATCACATTCGCCATGATCCCAGGCGGTGCAGCTTCCTTTAATAGAAACTTTCGCAATTTATCTTGGGCCACTAAATCACTAATAACGATGATTCGCTCTACGCCAGTCAATTTTGACCAGACAGTTGCAACTTGTCCATGGATCAAACGATCATCTATACGTGCTAACCGAATATCCATCAGTAAATCTCCTTCTTTCAAACTACTTCACAGAAACCCCTATCATTTCTGTGTGACAACCACCTCCTAGCACACTTTATTAAAAGCAAGAAGCGTGCCAACTTTTTTTATAATACACTAGTTGATTTTAAAGGTTTCTTAAGCAATACACAAAAACGATACACTAATAAAGTGTATCGTTTTTGTGTATTTATAGATTAGTGTATTCATTTTTCTCCAAATGATTGTGGATCAGTTTTACTAAAAAGTAGATTTCCGCCGGTGGTGTTTTGACCTTTATTTGATATTCTAGATTGTTCAACTGTTCTTCTACTAACAAATAATATTCATCTGTAAGCATGCCTTTCAGCTCATCCGCCTCAACGGTCAAGGGTTCATTCAAAATGATCCGCTCAATCATCCCTACAGTATGCAAAACAAGATTGATCTTAAAACCATATTCTGTTTCATCTATCGCTACGGCATGTGCCATATCTCCGGCAAATTCCCACAGCGGATCAATCAATTTTGCTCCATTGATAAACGTAAAGTTTTGTGTAATGAACTCCAAACAAGATTTTTTTGATGTTTCTTCATCTAATGAGACTTCATCCATGTCCTCTAATTCCGATTCCAGAAGTAATTGATCTAAAATCAGTTCGATATTTTGATCAATGAAGTGTTCTAAAGGTATAAATGGAGCTGCAATATGTGGATCAGTGATCCCTGTTGTTGCAATGATCTGATAGTTTTCTTGGATCTTAGGTAATGCATCTTTTAATTCAATGATCGATAAAGCTAAAACTGTTAACTCCGTCTCTTGGCGTTTGCTGACAGCTCGTTCGATCAATTCTTTGATTCGTTGAGCCGTACCCTCTCCTGATGCGCAAACAGCCAAAACAGCTTTTTTGCGAATATCTGATAGATCATCTGTAACCTCTGTTGAGATTTCTGCATAGCCGCGGAAATTTTTCAACGATTCATACAACATATCCAAGTCTGTACCCAAAACAGATACTTTCCGCACCGTTTCTAAAACTAAGGAAGTCGTTACCATATCCACTGTCCGAACAGGAATCCCAGTATCTCTTTGGATCTGTGTATTGAACGAAGCTAAGGAGCCCATATCCACTAATAAGATGGTTCCACTGCCTTCATCCACTTCTTCAACATTACGTTCGATCCTAGCAAGCGCAGTTTTTGGATCCATATCCAACGGCATGTCGACTGCTCGTACATTATCAGCATCTAATAACTGTTGGACTACTTGTACCATACTGCTTGCTGTGCTTGTACCGTGAGCTGCCACTACGACCCCGATTCTTCCACTTGCTTGGTTCGCTCGAAGTGACACAAGCAGGACCGTCAAATAATAATCCTCACTATCGGGAATTTTCACTTGAAAATAGGTTTCGATATATTTTCTTACTTCTTGTGCGATCGTGTATTCTTCCGGAAAATCAATCGCCATTTCACGTATATTGTCATTCGTATGACGTTCCTCGCCAATATTGATGCGTTTTAAAAACGAACTAATATGCAAGCTCATGGCATAAATGAAATTCTGTTGAAATTCATAAGGTAATGCTTTTTTGACCATCACATAAATTTGGTTTGTTACCTCAATGATTTTTGGATCGACAAATTCTGCTAATTTGTTATCCGCATTAAAGGAGAACCCGTGATCCTTGTAGAAAGATTTCAAATGGATATTGATGTCTGTCGAAATAAAATGATTGATTGCTTCTTGGTCTAATCCATCTGACTTCAAAAGAGCAGCCTTATCGCCGATGATATCATAAAGATTATAAGGAAGCTCATAGGAATCGGACTGGATCTTCATGATCATATCATTAGGTAAAACAGTGATTTTAGGTTCCAGTAATTTTGATAATTCAGACATTGCTTCTCTGTTACTCGCTAATTGGATCAAACCACTTCTGATTCCTTCCGTCAAATCATCGATCGTGATCGAGATTTCCGGTGAATTCATATGATTAAGGAAGCCTCTTGCACAAACCAGTTGGATATTCGATTTCAGCTGCCCAATATTTCCATAGGTCACACTGCCTACTAAAGCTTTGACAACATCTTCAGTCAACGTGATTTTCCTTTGCGTGCGATTGGCTTCATGAGCGATCATGATTTTTACTAAATCGATTTTTTCGTTTGCTGGTCGTTTTTCAAATGCCGGCAACTTGATATTGATCGGGATACGGCGAACAAAAGTTTCCAATAAAGAAGAACCTGGATCTTCTGTGGTTGCCCCAACGATCCGAACATTCGCTTCATGAGATTTTGTCGTCTCACCCAAACGACTATACGTGCCATGATCCATAAAATAAAAAATCATTTCTTGCCCTTCTGGTGGCAAACGGTGGATCTCATCCAGAAACAGCATTCCGCCATCTGCTTGATCGATGATCCCCATTTTTTCTTCTTCCGCCCCAGTAAAAGCACCTTTTACATAGCCGAATAGATGACTCATCAACAGTTCTGGATTATTTGCATAATCTGCACAATTGAATACGATTAGCTCATTTTCTTCCCCTACCACATTATTGGCCTTGGCAAAGTGGAACATTGCGTGTGCAAAGTAGGTCTTCCCTGATCCCGTTGGTCCTGTAATCAAGCAATTCAAACCCTTTGGAGGATATAAAATCGCCGCTTTTGCTTGTTCGACAGAATTTTTCATACTGCCATTTGCACCGATGATTTTAGCAAAGATATCCTTTGTATCAATTTGAATCATTGGTTTTTCAATTTCATTCGTCGTTTCTTTATAGCTGATCACATGTTTAACAGCTGGTTGATTATAAGTGACATGCATTTGATATATGTAACGTACAGGTCGTCCGTCTGTCTTCAACAATTTTCCTTCACGTACAAGCTGATTAAGATCTTTACTGCTATTCGTTCGTTGAATTCCTAAAACTTCAGCGATTTCTTGTGTTGTTACGCCTTGATCATATTCAGCAGGTGTAAGATGAGCGGTTTTCTCTTTGACATACGTATAAATTCGGTCAATTCGTTTTGCCAATTTTCTCGCTCCTTTTTTTAGACTGGTTTCAAAACATAATACTATTGATTTAATTAGATTTCGTCAACTATTTACCATAATACTCTCTTTTAAAAACTCTATTATAATAGGATTCCTCGTAAAAAAACAGTGTTTATTAAAACATTTATTGATTCTACTATTTTTCATATAAAAATTCTTTTGTTCCACTCTCCTTAGTACTAG
>SKEH01000052.1_pt1 | contig 77386 bp, 49 predicted proteins | sample 4826571 | NCBI WGS metagenome assembly SKEH01 (sample SAMN11008814, study PRJNA524170) | human gut metagenome | biome: Human fecal sample; material: Feces; isolation source: fecal sample from pouch patient p29 | host: Homo sapiens | place: Israel: Tel-Aviv | collected 2016-09-14 | reverse complement strand
CGGTGCGCGCCCGCTGAATGGCCACGTTCTCGGCGTCACTCAATACGGAGCGCGGATATTTGCGCTGCTGATTCTCAAGCTCGCCACCGAGCAGCTGAGCCACTTCACGAGGGGTGAGGGCTCCATCAGTCTCCACGAACACGGTCTGCGGAGCCAGGCAGCTTTGCTGGTCATATGTGGCGATGTCAACAGCCACACGATGCACGGTATCGGCATAGGTATCAGGACGCAAAGCCTCTCGGCCAATGAACGCCAACCCGACTTTTGCTCCGTAACCTAGACAGGGCTTGGACCCGGCGACTTTGCCCGCAATCAATTTGGTAGTCTGCGAAGAACCGTAAATAATCACGGCATCGGCCGCATCGATGGCTGAATCCTCGAGCTGCTGCGAGCCGCCCTTCCATGGAACCACCGCAATGGCATCAGCGAGGTCGGAATTGACCATCGCAATGCTGCGAGCAAAGAACGCAGGCATCACCGGCTCGGAAAATGAAGATTTGCCAAGAATCGCGCCTTTGACCAGCAGGGTCATCGCCATGCTCCACACGGGAATCCCCGGCACATTGCTGGAGAACACCTGATAGGTGAGCGCTGGGCCCACATATTTAGAGTATCCCCCCGCCTTGTTCGGCCGGAATTCGTCGAGCATAGACGGCTGACCGATTTCGGAGTCAAGGAACCGGAGCAGTTCACGACGCCTGAACTGGCGCATATACCGTTTGAGCTCAATCCGCACCATGTCAGGCTCATATCCGGTGATTGCGGGAATCAGCAGTTCAGCCTGACGCCGCAGCTCAAAATCCGGATCGGCCCATAGTTGGGCCGCGTCGGCCACGATGTCGAGAATATCGTTGACACTCATCGCGGCAAGCGTGCGGTTGCGAACATCGACAAGCTGCTTGGCAAGGGAAGTCACCTTTGAGCCATCCAGTCGCGGATAGCGCAAACGCTTCACCCCATCCGATGTGGCGACCTCATAGATTTCGTAATCCGAAACATCCACTCCCGAGGGCAGGTGGAAGACATCAATGGCCTGACTCACGGATTCATCAACGGTTGGCACTGATGACCTCGTCTACCGCGATTGAGCACCCACGAGCCTCGGCTCCCTTCGCCCTGCCCTGCAGCAGGAATCCGTCCGGGGTCCGATGGCCGAGGTCCTCGGTCAGAATACCGATGCATGAATTCCAATTGGCAAGGTCGTAATGGGCTATCACACCGGTCTCACCATCCTTGACGGGAGTCAGCGTTTCCGGATCGAGGAAGACCGTGCGCACCCAGGCGGGGTTCGCCTTGAGATAGTTGCTGGTGCCATCCGTATACCACGACAGAATATTTTGGTCATAGATCTGCGAGCTCAACTCGGTCATGCCATACATGTTGACGCAGTGGTGGCGCGGCACCCCCAGTGTCTGTTCCAGCTCATCAAGCATCTGGTCTTCGGTGATGTCGCGCTTAGTGCTCTTGAAGCCGCCAGTGTCGAACAACCGGCTATCGGGGGCCAGCGCGAACGTCAGATCATGCTCATGCAGGTAATCGAACAGATACAGATAGGACGACGAGACACCCATCAGCATCACCGGTTCACCGTCAGACACCGCACGGTTAAGGAAGGCGATGATTTCATCGAACTTGAGTCCATGCTCGTCGAAGAACACACCGCTGCCTTCGCTGCCGCAGCACTCCACGGCCTTGGTAAGGTAGCGCGACAGGGAGGAGTTCTGGTTCATGTCCCATGCCGGCGAAATCACGGCGATGCGGATACGCTCTCGATCCGGCATGATGAAATGACGGAACGGCACAATCATTGATTCATCCCACACCTCAAGATCGGGATGGAAGTTGCGCCCACGCATCTTGCCGCCATGCGTGGTTCCGCTCGTCATGAATACGGCTTCGCACTGCTCGGTCGGTATGGTCGAAAGGTCAAGGTGCTTGAACCCGTCCACCGGCATCGGCGGAATCTCCCGCCAATCCTTGAGCGTTGCGGGGGTGACGCGTTTAGCCGCGCAGTAACGACGGTACGGCAGATCATACGTGTACTGATAGATGAACACGTCGCGCGCCAACGCACCAAACGCCTCTTCCGGGGCCTGCTCACAGCCATAGGTATGGATAAAATCCAGAATCCCGCGCTTGATACGACGCGCGTCATCCATCACATCAGTCATTGCATCGCTCCTGTCAATATCCAATATCAACCAGCATTATCGTTCATCGTACGCCGCAGCGCCAGTCCCATCCGCCGGATCGGCTGCTGGAACATCCACGGACGCCGGCGCACGATGCTTCGCCACCAAATCCGGAAGAGCGACGAAAAGCGCATTGAGAATGATGGCGCTGAATACACCGACCATGATGTTGTTGCCAAAGAACACGCTTGCGCCGCCGGTCAGGCCGGAGAGCGCCTTGGGCAGGGCGATGCCGAGCAACAGAGACATGCCGATGACCGTTTGACGGCGCTCGTCATCAGCGACCTTGCGCAGGGCGCGCAGGCCGGTCACGATTAGGCTGGCCGCAGCCGGCAGGAAAATGCCTCCGACGACTGCCGAGGGAATGACGGACAGCAACGCGCCCGCCTTTGGCACGAAGCCCAGAATCAGCAACAGCACAGCGGCGATGATCACAGGCGTGCGCGTGCGCAACTTGCCTTCGCCGGTCAGGTTGAGCAGGCCGACATTTTGCGGGTAGGCGGTGGTGGTGAATCCACCAATCAGCGAGGAAATGGCTGAACCGGCCGCCTCGCCGGCAAGACCGTAGCGCACCTGCTTGCGTTCGAGGGACGTGCCCTGAATCTCAGAAGCCGCCTGATAGACGCCGAGAGCTTCCATGACGGCAACCATGTAGGCAATGAAGAACGGGATGAAGATCTTCCAGTCAAATGTGAACGGACCGTAGGGCAGGAAGGTCGGCAGGCCCAACCATCCCTTGGATGCCACAGGAGAGAAGTCCACCATGCCAAACGCTGCGGCGACCACGGTGCCGACGACGAGCGCGATGAGGAATGAGAACGACTTGAGCAGGCCCTTGCCGAGCAACGACAGGACAAGCACAATCGCCGTGGTCAGAATCGACACGGTCAGGATGTGCGGATCGGCGAACGTCTTGTCGCCGGGAGCCCCGCCTAGAAACTCGCTCAGCGTGAATCCAGACAGCGAGACACCGACCATAAAGATGACCACGCCCGAAATCATCGGAGAGAACAGGAACCGCATCCGCTCTATCACACCGGTCAGGCACAGCAACAGGAACACAAGCGAAGCGATGAGAATGGACGAACTCGCCGCCCCCAGCATGCCGGCCGTACCTGCCGCGATCATCAACGCGTCAAACGCGGCTGACGGCCCCTGCACCACCGGCAGGCGAACCAGCCGAGTGGCCTGAACCAAAGTAACCAGACCAGAGACGATGAAGATGGCGTTAATCATGTTCGACGACAGGGCAATAGGTAAGCCGATTGCTCCGGCCACAAACACCGGATCAAGCCAGACGTTGGAAACAAGCACATGCTGAAAACCCAGCAGTACGTTCTGGGCGGTCAGCTCCTTGCGTATTGACATACGCTTCCTCTCTCTCAACGCGCATATGGGATGCCGAGCCGAACAGAGGAGTTCAACCGTCGCATTCCCTACGCGAGTGTTAGCTCACAGGTTCGAAGGGTTCGGCACATACCGTCTCAGCCTAAAGCACCCCTTACGAATCGGTTTTCGCACGTCACCGTAACAAACCTTGACATCTCCGTCAAGAAAATTCGTGCTTTTTCGGCAGCTGCCCGATGTGAGATAACAAACAGTTTTACGAATGGAGAAGGAATCGAAGCAATGCGGCCAGACTCACCAACCCCACAGGACCATGGACTTGAAGTCGGCGGGAGTGGAGTTGGAGTCGCCGGTGGCGCCGGCAGCGGTATCGGCGGCAGTATCGCGGCCGGGCAGTTCGCGGGTTTCGCGGCGGATGGCGTTGCGCCAGAGGCGGGCGCGGTTGGAGCGTTGTACCTCCACAATATTGCCGTCACGGCCTGCGGCGAAAACGCTCTCCTGGTCGCCGGTTTGCATGCGTTTGACTTCGCGGCGCAGTTGGCGATTCTCTTCTTCGAGGACCAAAATGCGTGCGATGCCGGAAAGATTGATGCCTTCGTCCTGGCTCAGGCGCTGAGCGCGAGTCAGGCGGGCAATGTCACGCAGGCAATAGCGGCGAGCGCCACCATCCGTGCGCTGCGGACGAACCAAACCGAGGCGGTCGTACTGACGGAGGGTCTGGGGGTGAATGTTGGCCAATTCGGCGGTCTGGCCGACGGTGAAGATGGGCAGTTCGATGTCGAAGCCGACGTCATCGGCTCCGTCGAGATCGGCCCTGCCCATCACGAGCGCGGTTGCGCACATCGCGTACAACTGCTTCATCTGGTTGGCTAACCGCGCCATTGTTCACCTCCTGTGATTTTGAGAGCCTTCGGTTCGATTCCCGGCTCCCCTCAGAGAGGGGAGCCAAGACCACCCTCAGTCAGCCTTTGGCTGACAGCTCCCACCAGCGGGAGCCAAGATTGCGCTCATTCAGCTTCTGCCAGCGGGAGCCCCTGTTAGTTGAGATAGTCGCCGGCTTTTTCGTCGAATTCTTTGGCGGCGTGCTTGACCGCCAGACCCGGCTTAGCAGGGACCATGATCTGCACACGGCCGATCAGGTCGCCCGGCTGGTTGCCACGCTTGACGCCCAGCCCGGCCAACTTGACCTCGGCACCGGAGCTGGAGCCCGCGGGCACCTTGAAGGTAACCAGGTTCCCGTCGATGTCCTTGGCGTCGACCTTGCCGCCGGCCACGGCCTGGCCTACGGTGACGGGCAGGTTCATGACGATGTCACGACCGCGCATCGAGAACGTGGAATCCGGATTGACGGTGACGTGCAGGTACAAATCGCCGGCCTTGCCGCCGTTGATGCCCGGCTTGCCCTTGCCGGCCAGCTTGATCTTCTGACCGTCCTTGACGCCGGCGGGCACATGAGCCTTGAACTTCTTGCCATCCACGGACAGGGACACGGTCGCACCCTTGACCGCCTGACGAAGGGTCAAGCTGATCTTGGAGTTGCGGTCCTCGCCGTTTTCGGGGCGCGGGGCTTCCTCATAGCCGTAGCCACCGGCGTTACCGTATGCCTGCTGACCGTAGCCGCCAGCACCCTGCCCCGCGGCCCCACCGAACATCGAGAAGATGTCGTTGAGATTGGGGTTGCCGCCGCCCGAAGTGGAGAAGCGGATACGCGAACCGTTGCCACCGGCACCCTGGCCAAACATGGAGCCGAAGATGTCGGAGAAGCCGGAAGCGTCAAAGCCGCCGGCACCGGAACCACCGGCAAAGCGGGCGCCGCCCATGCCGAACTGGCGAATCGCGTCGTACTTTTGGCGATCTTCCTTCTTGCTCAGCACGTCGTAGGCTTCGGAGATGTCCTTGAACTTCTCCTCGGCTTCCTTGGTCTTGTTGACGTCAGGGTGGTACTTGCGGGCGAGCTTGCGGTACGCCTTTTTGATGTCGTCGTCCGAAGCGTCCTTGGAGACACCAAGGACTTTGTAGAAGTCTTTACTGAGCCATTCGTTTTCAGCCATTCATGTCTCCTTTCTTGAAAAGTCTTTATGGTTGGCTCCCGCTGGCGGGAGCTGTCGAGCGAAGCGAGACTGAGGGTGGTTTATATTCAGTGTTTGACCACCCTCAGTCAGCCTTCGGCTGCCAGCTCCCACCAGCGGGAGCCAAGGTAATGTCAGCTCGTTAGCGAGCTGGCCGTTATCAGTTTTGCGGGGAGGCTACTACTACTCGGGCGGCGCGGATTACGCGGTCGCCGATACGGTAGCCGGCTTCCACCACGGTGTCGACGGTTTCCTTGTCGGCATCGGCATCCGGCTTGTGCAGGATTGCCTCATGCTTGGTGGGGTCGAAGTCCTCGCCCTTTTCGCCGAACTTCTCGACACCGAACTTCTCGAAAGCCTTGTTGATCTTGGCAGCCACCGCCTTGAACGAATCGTCCATCTCGCTGTTCTCGCGAATGCGGTCGATGTCGTCAAGGGCCGGCAGCAGCGCGGTCAGCACGTCGATAATGCCGTGCTGGCGGAAGCGCTCCTGCTCCTTCTGCGCACGATTGCGGTAGTTGATGAACTCCGCGCGTTCGCGCTGCAGGGCTTCGAGGTAGTCGGCGGCTTCCTTCTTGGCCTTGCCGAGAGGGGTGAGGGTGTCTTCGGAATCGGACTGGCCTTCGCCAGTCTTCTCTCCGGCATCCGACTTCTCTCCCTCAGCTGCGGCAGGAGCCGCGTCGGCTCCTTCATTGGAAGGAGCCTGGGCAGCCGAATCCTGCGCAGAGCCGGACTCGGCGGAGGCGTCAGCCCCTGAAGAGGCCTGAGCGGCCTGGCCGGCAGCCTCAGCATCTGAGGGATCCGGCAAGTCGTTCAGGTAGTCGTCCTTGTTGAACTCGGACATCACTTGTTGTCCTTGTCGTCATCGTCGTCCACGACCTCGGCCTCGACGGTGTCGTCGTCAGAACCGGAGGCGGAGCCAGCGGAAGCGCCGGCCGCACCGGCACCAGCCGCGGCACCTTCAGCACCCTGCTGGGCGTAGAGGACCTGGCCGATCTTCTGAGCGGAGGTCATCAGCTCACCCTGAGCGGTCTTGACCTTATCGGTGTCGTCACCTTTCAGGGCTTCCTTCAGAGCGTTCACCTTGTCGGTGACTTCCTTGACGATGTCGTCGGACAGCTTGTCCTTGTTGTCGTTGACGAGCTTCTCGGTGGAGTAAGCGAAGGCTTCAGCCTGGTTGCGGGTCTCGGCGTCTTCCTTGCGCTGCTTATCCTCAGCCTCGTGAGCCTCGGCTTCCTTGACCATGCGGTCGATCTCGTCCTTCGGCAGGCCGGAACCACCGGTGATGGTCATGGACTGCTCCTTGCCGGTGCCCTTATCCTTGGCGGACACGTGCACGATGCCGTTGGCGTCGATGTCGAAGGTGACCTCGATCTGCGGGACGCCACGCGGAGCCGGAGCGATGCCGGTCAGCTCGAAGGTGCCCAGCGGCTTGTTGTCGCGAGCGAACTCACGCTCACCCTGGTAGACCTGAATCAGCACGGACGGCTGGTTGTCTTCAGCAGTGGAGAAGACCTCGGAACGCTTGGTCGGAATGGCGGTGTTGCGGTCGATGAGCTTGGTCATGATGCCACCCTTGGTTTCGATACCGAGGGACAGCGGGGTCACGTCAATCAGCAGGACGTCCTTACGGTCGCCCTTGATGACGCCGGACTGCACGGCAGCGCCGACAGCCACAACCTCATCCGGGTTCACGGACTGGTTCGCTTCCTTACCACCGGTGAGTTCCTTGACCAAGTCCTTGACGGCGGGCATGCGAGTGGAACCACCGACGAGCACCACGTGGTCGATGTCGCTCACGGAGATGCCGGCATCGTGCAGCACGTTGTTGAACGGCGTGCGGCAGCGGCCCAGCAGGTCGGAGGTCATTTCCTCGAAGTGCGCACGGGTCAGGGTCTCGTCCAGGTGCACCGGGGTGCCGTCAGGGGTCATGGCCAGGTACTGCATGGAGATGGAGGTGCTGGTCGAGGAGGACAGCTCCTTCTTGGCCTGTTCAGCGGCTTCCTTCAGGCGCTGCAGAGCGATCTTGTCCTTGGACAGGTCAACGCCGTACTTGTTCTTGACTTCGCCGACCAGCCAGTCGATGACCTTCTGATCCCAGTCATCGCCACCGAGGTGGTTGTCGCCGTTGGTGGCCTGCACCTGAATGGTGGAGAAGCCGTCGTCGTCCTTGCCGATCTCCAGCAGGGAGACATCGAAGGTGCCGCCGCCGAGGTCGAAGACCAGGATGCGCTCGTCTTCCTTGCCCTTCTCCAGACCGTAGGCCAGAGCAGCTGCGGTCGGCTCGTTGATGATACGCAGAACGTTCAGGCCTGCGATCTTGCCGGCGTCCTTGGTGGCCTGACGCTGGGCATCGTTGAAGTATGCCGGGCAGGTGATGACAGCATCGGTGACGGGCTCACCGAGGTAAGCCTCGGCGTCCCTCTTCAGCTTCATCAGAATCTGTGCGGAAATCTCCTGCGGGGTCCACTTCTTGCCGTCGATGTCGACGGTCCAGTCAGTGCCCATGTGGCGCTTGACAGAAGAAATAGTGCGGTCAACGTTGGTCACAGCCTGACGCTTGGCCACCTCGCCGACGAGGATTTCGCCGGACTTGGAGAACGCGACCACGGACGGGGTGGTGCGCATGCCCTCAGCGTTGACGATAACGGTGGGCTCGCCACCTTCCAGCGTAGCGATGCAGGAATTCGTGGTGCCCAGATCGATACCAACTGCACGTGCCATAATGTGTGCTCCTTAATTATTCGTTTGTTCTTACGTTGTTCGCTCAAGTTCCTTGGTTGGTTCTTGGGCCTTCCAAAACTTGAGCCTACATCACTCAACTTCTGTTTGGCAAGTTCTATTCCCAAATTTATCACAAAAGTTGAGCGATGTAGGCTCAGGTTTTTTGGAGCGGCTCTGAGCCACCCCCAGTCAGCTTCGCCGACAGCCCCCGCCAGCGGGGGCACTCAGCAACTGACGCGGTGTGGACTACTGTTCGGAGCCCTCCTTACTGTTGACGACATTGCCGCCCTTGGAGAACCGCTGCAACAGCATGCCGGCAGCGGTCATCACCAATACGGCGACCGCCATGACGGACAGGGCTACGCCGGTGTTGGGCAGAGCGGCAGCGCCGAACTGCTGGGATTGGCCGGCCGCGGTGTCGGATGCGCCGTTGGAGGCGTTGCCGTCACCGGTCTGACCATTGCCGTTGCCACTATCGCCCGGAGTACCCGGGGTGGCGGTGCCGCCCGACTGGTTATCGTCCTTGCCACCATCGGGCTTGGTCGAATCATCGTCGGCGCCGGCCTTGAGCACGGCAGCGGCGAGCGCTCCGGCCCGGTAGCCGTCAGCGCCCACGGTGGTTGCAGCATTCTTGTCCTGCGTCTCCGTCACCTTGCCATCGGCGGCCAGCACGGTGTACTTGCCAGCCGGCACGGCCTCGACCGTTGCGGCCGATTCGTTGGCGTTGAACACCACCACATACGTGTCGCTGCCGTCCTTCAGCTGGTAGGCCACCACGCCGTCGGACTGCTGCAGCACCGTCATGTTCTTGGCGATGTCATCATAGCTGCTCAGGTGCAGGTTCTTGATGGACTTGCGCAGGGCGATCAGGCCCTTCACATAGTTCACGGAACCCGCCTGCTCGACCGTGCGGTTCCAGTCGATGGCGTTCACCGCGTCGCCGGCGTTGTAGCTGTTGCCATTGCCGCCCTTGGTGCGCAGGAACTCCTGGCCGAACTGCATGTCGGTGATGCCCTGCGAGAGCAGAATCAGCGAGTCGGCGAGCTTGGCGCGAGCGAGTCGCGTCTCCTCGGAGTCGTTGGGCGCGCTCTTGACCAGCTTGTCGTACAAGGTCAGGTTGTCGTGGATCTCGACGTACTGCACCACCTGATCCGCGCCGCCGTAGTTCGTGTCGGCGGTGCCGTTGTTGCAGTGGCCGTTCTCATCGATGCCCTCGCGCTTGTTGTTGCAGCCGAGCACGTTGGTGGCGATGAGGTTCTCCTTGTCGGGCTTGCCGGCGATGAAGCCGGTGTCCTCGTCGGAGAACACGCTGCCCTTGATCGCGTCGCGCAGGGAGTCGTTGAAGAACGCCACGCCCTTGACCTTGGAGGCATTGGGCTGCGTGGTTTCCTGGTTGCCAATGGCGTCAGTCATATCCCAGCCTTCGCCGATGGCGAGAATCGACGGATCGATCTCGTCAAGCGCCGCACGCACCTGATTCATGGTGGTCTGGTCAATCAGACCCATGAGGTCGAAGCGGAAGCCGTCCACGTTGTACTCGGTCGCCCAGTACTTCACGGAATCGACGATGTACTTACGGGCCATCGCACGCTCGGAAGCCACGTCGTTGCCGCAGCCGGAGCCGTTGGTCAGGTTGCCATTGGCGTCGTAACGGAAGTAGTAGCCAGGCACGGTCTTGTTGAAGGCGTGTTCGGAGGCGTTGTAGACGTGGTTGTAGACCACATCCATCACCACGTACAGGCCGTTCTTGTGCAGCCCGGAGACCATCTGTTTCATTTCCTTGACGCGAGCGCTCGGGTCACTCGGGTCGGAGGAGTACGAGCCTTCCGGCACGTTGTAGTTCTCCGGATCGTAGCCCCAGTTGTACTGCGCGCCGTAGCTCAGATCGCCGGTCTCGTCCACGGAACCGTAGTCGTAGACGGGCATGATCTGCACATGCGTCACGCCGAGCGACTTGAGGTAGTCGATGCCGGTGGGCGCCGCGCCCTGCTTGCCGTCGACCGTGGTGCCCTCCTCGACGAAGCCGAGGTACTTGCCGCGATTGGCTTCGGAGACGCCGGAGTTCGGGTTGATGGTCATGTCACGAACGTTCGCCTCGGTGATGATCGCGTCGGTCGGCTTGCCGAACGACGCCATGCGCTTGCCGGCATCGCCCTTCTCCTTGTCGGAGAGCACGACGGATCGCTCGCCGTTGGTCACGGCGGCGGTCGCGTACGGGTCGGCGGACGTGTTGACCGTGCCATCGGCGAAGGTCAGCTCGTAGTCGTAGGCGTAATCCTTGAGATCCTTGTCCACGGCGAACGTCCACACGCCCTTCTTGCCGGACTTCTCCAGCGTCACGGCGTCGGTCTGCGCTGCCTTCGGATCGGTGGAGTCGGCGTACAGGCGCAGCGTCACCTTGGTGGCGGTCGGCGCCCACAGCTTGAACGTGGACTTCTCGGCCTTGTAAGTCACGCCAAGATCATCGCCGTCGTAGGCGTACTTCTTGTCGAACGCGTCGGAGCGCACGACGGCGCCGAGCGACACGTTCTGCGTGCCGTAGTCCTCGATCGTCACCTTGTAGGCCTTGGTCACGTCAAGATTGTCGGCCGCGGTAATGGTCACGGTGTTCCCGCTAGCCTTCACGTCCTTGATCTTCACACCCTCGACCGATACCGCGTCGGCCGGCTTGTCGACGGTGAGCGCCTTGTTGAGCTTGACCGTGATGGTGTTGAAGTCGGTCATTTCGGCGGAGACGATCGTGCCCTTGGCGTCGTAGAGCGTGCCGTTGGTGTAGATCGTCGTGTCGCCCTGCACCAGCCAGATTTCGGCGGATGCGGTGCCGTCGGCGTTCACGGTGATGGCGGACTGCGGGATCGTGCGGTTCTCGTCGTTCGGATCCTTGGCTTCCCAGCTGTCGCCGCCGTAGCGCACGATGAACTGCGGAGCGCTCATGCCGCTGCCCTTGAGCGTGTACTTGGCGATCAGGCCGTAGTCGTCGTGCTCGGTGAACGGGTAGGCAGCACCGTTGACGCCGTCGGCCCAGCCCCAGATGTCCCATGCCTTCATGCCGTCTTCGCTGGTGTAGTCGTCGGCGAGGCGGTGGTAGTGGATGGTCACGTCGATCTGGTTGGCGGCCTTCTTGTAGCCGTCGGGGGCTTCGGTGAGCGTTTCGTCCGGATTGGCGCCGTCGACCCAGATTTCGGCGGTGCCGGTGGAACCGTCGATGGTACGGTCGCTGCCGACCTTGTCCCAGCCTTCGGTGGTGACGATCACACCGATCTTGGCGGCGTCGTACGCACCATCGATGGTGGTCTCGAACACCTTGCCGTAGGAGTCCTCGCCGGTGAAGGCGTGCCACGCGCCGTTCAGGGTGGCGCCGTTCTTGTCGGTGCCCCACATGTACACGCCGCGATCGGCGACGGCGTCGCCTTCGGCGGGCTTGTAGTGCACGATCACCTTGGTCTTGGGCTGGTACGACTGCACGTCGGAGGGCACGCCGGCGCTGGCCTCGTGGTCGGCGACCGCCGTCCAGTGGCCCTGCGCGGTGTAGTTGCCGCCGCCATTCGGGTTGTCCCAGTTGTCGCCGCCGTCGGTGAATACGTATTCGAAGGACTTGCCCTTCGGATCGACCGTGAACTTGACCCAGCCGTTGCCGGCGTCGGCCATCAGCTCGTGGCCCTGCTCGGCCCAGCCGTCGATACCGTAGTGGAGGTACGCCTGCTTCCAGCCGTCGGGCAGCTTGTAGTAGATGGTGCGGCTCGTGTCGGCCGTGGCCTTCTTGGTCTCGTCGTTGACGGACAGGTCCGGATCGGACGGATCGGACTTGGTCGTGCCGGTCCAGGAATCCTTGGTCGCGCCCGCGTAGATCGCGATGGCGGAGTTCTTCGCGAGCGTCGCGTCGAACGTGCCGTCGTCCTTCACGGTCACAGTTGCAGAGCAGTCGCCGGTGGCGTACACGTTGCAGTATTCGCCGGCGGGCAGTGACGTCTGGAACGTCTGCTTGGAGTCGTCGGCGCTGTTGTTGAGCGCGAGGTAGCCGACGTCGCCGCGACCGAAGCCGAGCACGTTGGTGTCGTACGCCTTCCAGTTGGTGACGTCGGTGCCGTTGACCGCGTTGTGGAAGCCGATCATGCCGCGGATCGCGGTCCAACGTTCGGCGCACTGCCAGGTGCCGGAGGTCATCGAGCCGTCGGTCGGGCACTCCATGTCGGGCACGGAGGTTTCGGTGGCGCCGGGAGCGCCGTCGTCGGAGTTGTCGAAGTAGTAGCCGGAGTAGATGTGCGGCTGGCCGTAGTCGTACGCGAGCATGAACGCGTTCGCGAGCAGGTACTTCGAGCCCTTCTTGTAGGTGATGGCCGATCCGCGCTCGGTATCCCAGTTGGTCACCCACACTGCGGCCTTGTCGGAGCTCACCCAGCCGTCGCCGCCGACCTTCGCAAGGCCCTTGCTGGCGTCGGTGATGTCGCCGGCGAAGGCGACCGACAGGTGGTTGGTGAAGTTGAATTCGGAGACCTTGCCGTTCGCCACATAGTTGCTCGGCTGGATTTCCGCGGCTTCGGAGGCGTTGCCGATGACTTCCTGCTCGAAGAAGATATCGTCGGCGTTGCGGCCGGACTTCTCGGCGAGCTTGGCCTTGATGGCGGCCACGTCGGCCGTGGCGATGTGTTTGACCGCGTCGACGCGGAATCCGTAGACGCCGAGGTCGAGCAGGCGGTTCATGTAGTCGGCGAGCTTGTCCTGCACGTATTCCTGGCTGGTGTCGAGGTCCTGCAGGCTGGTCAGGCGGCAGTTCTGTACTTCGTCGGCGTTGGTGTAGTCGCCGATGTTCTTGGTGCAGTCGTGGAAGTTCTCTTTGGTGTACGGGATTGCGGGGAAGTTGCCCTCGCCGTCGTACTTGCTGCCGGCGACGCCGGTGCCCTCGCCCTGATCGGCGCCGGTGGTGTGGTTGATGACCGAGTCGGCGATGATCTCGACGCCCGCCGCGTTGCACGTGGCGATCATGGTCTTGAACTCGGCTTCCGTACCGAGCTTGGAGTCGAGCTTGTAGCTGACCGGCTGGTAGGAGGTCCACCATTCAGTGCCCTGGATGGACTCCATCGGCGGGGAGACCTGTACGTAGCCCACACCTTCGGGGCCGTAAGCCTCGGTACACTCCTTGGCCACCGAATTCCAGTTGGTTTGGAATGCGATGGCGATCACATCGCCCGGCGCGCCAACAGATGTGCGCGCCTGTGCATTGGCCTCGGTCTCGTCCGCAGAAGCCGGCAATGCTACCAGCGTTGTGGCAGACATTGCCACCGCTATGCCGGTTACGGCAAGGCATTTGGCGAGCGAGCTGAATCGTCGTACGGCCATATGAGTCCTTTCTCTCATCCTTGAGCATTGACCGCACGAACCATGAAGGGGAATACCCCCTATCGCACGGTCAGACCGTTGACAACGTTTGCAACACTTTCAGCACCACTCCTGCAGAAACGGCATGCAGCACAGTTGGCAGACTGCATACGTTCGCAACACTATGTCCCAATCAGCATACCACACCAAGCAACACTTCCCCCAGCTTCGCGCTAACGTTTGCAGTGTATGATACAAATGATTGCACATCGTGGATGGCGCAACCCGTTAGGGGGATTACGTGGCATAGCTGATACCACGAATTGCACGAGGAGGAACATGGGCAAGGCAGACATCTACCAAGTAGCCAAGGAGGCCGGAGTCTCCATTTCTACAGTGTCGCGCGCCTTCACCCGCCCGGAACTCGTCTCGGCGAAGACCCGCCGCAAGGTGCTGGATGTGGCCGATAAGCTCGATTTCAACATCTCCCGCTCCGCCACCGCCCTGAAGTCCGGACAGACCTACCGTGTGGCGATGCTGATGAATGAGGAGATCACCAGCTGGTTCAATACGCAGACGTTCGCGGGCATCGAATCGGTGATGCATCCGGCCGGCTATGACATCTCGCTGTTCCAGCACATCGATACCGCCGCAAACCGTCATGAGTTCTTCACCGACCTGCCGATTCGCCGCAATGTCGATGCCGTTTTCGTGGCCTCGTTCGCTATCGATCCGCACGAGGTCGAGCAGCTGCAGCGCATTCATGTGCCGATCATCGGCATCAATACGCCGTCTTCCGAAGGCTTTGACGCCACCATCAGCATCGACGACGAAAAAGGCATGTACACGGCCACGCAGCATCTCATCAACCTCGGTCACAAGCACATCGTCTACCCCTGTTCCGAGGCCGCCGGGCTGGATTCCTCGATTGACGCACGCGCACAGGGCTTCATCAACGCCTGCAAGGACGCCGAAGGCAAGCACGACATCAATTGGGAAGTGCTCTCCGTGCCGCGCGGCCCGGCCTTCGCCGACTCCGCATTATCCGCACTGCTGGCGATGGATGAGTTCCCGGACGCAATCTGCTGCCAGATGGATATGATGGCGATTCCGCTGGTGCTCAAGCTGGAGCGTTACGGACACCGCACGCCGCGCGATTATTCGATTGTCGGCTTTGACGACAGCCCCTATGCCGACACCATCAACTTGACGACCATGCGTCAGGATCCGTATGCGATGGGCCGCGCAGCTGCCAATAAGGCGTTGACGCTCATCAGCGGCAAGACGCTCTATGACCCGCACGAGCTGCTCGAGGCGCAGCTAGTGCCGCGCAGCACCGATATTCCATTCGGGGAAATGGCGTAACTAGGCCAGCGCGCCGATAATCAAAAGCACTGGATAGACCGCGTACCAGGCCCACTTGGTCCAAGACTGCTTGAACCCGACTTCGTCATTGCGGTAGTGCAGGAAGGCCACACCAATACCGGGCGTAATGCACATCACGGCACCCAGCAGCCCGGCGGTGAACATCATCGTATTTTCACGCGCGTTCAGGAAGTAGAACACCAGCACAAACAGCAGCGTCAGCACACCGGTATACATAATCCGCTGATCCACGCCCACGCGCAGCAGCAACGCCCACAGCAGTCCGGCCAGAACGACCACAATGGTCAGCAGCCAACGCACCGCAGCCGCACCACCTCGCTGAGCACCGGACCACGGGCGCAGACTCTCCCCGCCGTACTGGTATGCAATCCAATCCACCAGCATGAGCACGACCAGGGCGATGACCAAGCCATACACCGGGTTCTGCGCGCTCAAGTCGAATGGCTTGCCGGTCATAATCAGGTCGTACGGCACATCGCTGACCACCGCGACGATGAACAGACGGAGCACATATTTTCCAATGCTGCCCGTATGCCGGTAGCCGTCGAACAGCAGCCATGAGTAGATGGGGATGGCGCACCATGAAGCCGCCGCGCACGCCACCACCACGGTCAGTGCAGCCATGTCCTGAGTCGGGTCGCCCAACATGGCCGGCAGGACCGAGACGCCGGCCACGCCCAATGCCATGAATAGGGTGCCGATCATCTTGAGACGGAATACGGACAGGCCCTTGCGGCGGCGCTTCTCACCACGCCGCTGCTTTGCCATCTCCACTTCGTTCATAAGGTTGCGCCTTCCTGTTCTGGCTCCCCTCTGAAGAGGGGGAGCTGGCTCGCGCAGCAAGACTGAGGGGAGCCTATGTGTCAGGCAAACTCCCCTCAGTCGCCTACGGCGACAACTCCCCTCAGAGAGGGAAGCCAAGCTATATATTCAAGTATCCCAACAATCCAGCATAATCGGGGCCGGTCAGCGAGCGCACGGCGTGCTGGCTGGTTTGCGGATCGCCGGGCGGGGAGATCTCGGTGCGCATATAGACGCCATCGATGCCCGCGCCAGCCGCGCCCATAATGTCCGAACGTTCGTCGTTGCCCACCATCAGCACCCTGCAGGGGGCCACACCCTCGGCCTGCGCGGCACGGCGGAATATGGCGGGAGATGGTTTGCGCACGCCGATTTCACTGGAGATAACAATCCGGTCGAACGCATATTCCAAGCCCAACATCGCCAGCTCCGGCCGCGTATAGCAGGATTGCGCGTTGCTGACGAGCACAACGCGCAATCCCACGGATCGCAATCGCGCCAGCAATTCCAGCGCGCCCGGGTAGAGACGCAGCATACTGGTGCCGGCCTGTCGAAACGTCCAAGCCAACGCCCGGGCCATATCCATCCGGCTTTCCCGAACGGCAGCGTTCCCCTCAAGCGAAGTCTGCGCGACGGCTTGGGAATCGCGGCATATCACGTCATCGCACTCTCTGAACCTCGCCAATACGGCGTCGGCCCGGCTGGAAAGATCGGCCAATGCCGCATCCCGACAACCCATCAGTCCGGCGAACACCGGTAGCAGATCAGGTTCGGCGTATGCGCCAGGAGCGGCAAAGGCCGCCGCGCGAATCGGCTCGGCCAACGTTTCGAACCGGGCCCTCAGCGAAGCATTGTCCGGATACGGCACCCCGTATTCCGCCAGAGCGGCGCGCAGCGCGCCCCATGCCGCGGCCGACTCCTCATCGGTGCGAATGTCCACCAAAGTGCCGTAGAGGTCGAAGAAAATCGCGTCATATGACAAGCCCCGCCGGCGTGGGCTATCGGCAGCATGACCAGCGGTGACCCCTCGTTCATTGATCACGTTCAGTATGCTGTTCGACAGCCCCCACCGGCGGGAGCAAGCTTCATATTCACCCACGATTGCGCCGCCAGATAGTGAAGGTGTGGGATGGCAGGGGCAATCGCCGGTTCTCGACTTCGCCCGGCATCTCGTCACCGGAGCAATAGATGCAGGTCCATTCGTCGGGAGCGATTTTCGACACTTCGCCGTACGGGCCGGGCATCTCCAGATCGGTGGCCAGCTGAGTCCGCGGCTCGCCGGTCGGGTTGATGGCCACGCAATCGTCGCCCACACGGAACACCACGATCTCATCGGTACGCGGCACGATCATGCGGGCCCCGCCAAAGTAGGCCGGATTGCTGCGGCGCAGACGAATCAACGCGGCATAATGATTCACCAACGAGCCCATGCGCTGCGCCCGCCGCCAATCCAACTGGTTCAGGGCGGACGGGCTGCAATACGAATCGGAGACGCCGTGCTTGGTACGCGCGAACTCCTCGCCCGAAAGCATGAACGGCACACCGGCCGCGGAGAACACGATGCCGGCGGCCAAACGGTTGGCGCGTATCAGATCCGTGCTGGACTCGTCCTGGGCGTCGTAGTCGACATCCGTGGGCACTCGGCGCATCGAAGCACACAGCTTGTCCCACAGGGTCAGATCGTCGTGGGCGGAAACGTACTGGACCACCTGCCCCACGCTGGCGGTTTCGCGCAACGTGCCGCGCCAGGCATCCTCGGCATGGCGGATGTCCTCAGCGTAATCGGCGGCGGCACCGGTCAGGTATCCGGGAACCCACTGGTAGAACACGTGGCCGCGCACGGTGTCTCGCGTGGAATCGCAGAACGCGCCGATCCGCGGGCCCAAGTAAGACATGCCGCGCTTGTCGGCCAGAATCGTGCCGGGTTCGAGCGCGGTTTCCCGGGCGGTCCAAGGCTCGCCGTGCATGAGGATTGTGGCGCCGTCGGGCAGCTGGTCCAGCGCGGTGCGGATGACGTTCATCGTCTCCACGTCAATCAGGCCCATCAGGTCGAATCGGAAGCCGTCGACATGGTATTCGCGAGCCCAGTAGACCACCGAATCCACAATGTATTTGCGCATCATCGGATGTTCGGTGGCCACATCGTTCGTGCAGGCCGAACCGTCGGCGAACGTGCCGTCGGCGCGGCGGCGCAGCGCGTAACCGGGGATCATGCGCTCGAACCAGTTGTCGGTGGAGAACATGTGGTTGTAGACCACGTCCATGATCACTTTGATGCCGGCCGCGTGCAGCGATTGGATCATCTGCTTGCATTCGCGGATGCGCACGGCGCCGTCATACGGGTCGGTGCTGTATGAACCTTCGGGCACATTGTAATTCAGCGGATCATAGCCCCAGTTGAAGCCGTGCTTGGGGTCGGTTCGCGGAATCGATTCGTCGATGGAACCATAGTCGTAGAACGGCATGAGCTGTACGGCGGTGATGCCGAGCCGCTTAAGATAGGCCACGCAGGTGGGGAATTCGCCCTCGCCGTCCACGCTGGTGTCCGGATGGGTGAACGCCAGATAGGTGCCACGATGTTCTTCGGGGATGCCGCTGTGCTCGTCGTTGCTGAAATCGCCGATATGGGTTTCCCAGATCACCAGGTCACGGCTGGGGATGTGCGGGCGGCGGTCCTGCTCCCAGCCGTCCGGATTGGTTTGCGCCAGGTCCACGATCATGCTGCGGCGCCCGTTCACACCGGCCGCGCGGGCCCAAGGATCCGCCGTGCGATTGACGGTGCCGTCCGGGAAACGGACGAGATAGTCGTAGTACGTGCCGTGGCCGATGCCGTCGCAGTGGATCTGCCAAGTGCCGGCTGTGCCGGGGGTCATTTCACGGGACTGGAAGGGCTCGACGGTGTCATAGGGTGCGCCGGAGTCGAACAGGCGCAAGGTGATGCCGTTGGCCGTGGGCGCCCAGATACGGAACGTGGTGCCCTTGGCGTCGGGGAACGCGCCGAGATCGCCATCCTGGTAGACGGGATAATCGGGGCATGGCATGGCTAGCTCGGCGGGCGTCCAGTCCGCCACCGCCACCACGGAAATCTGCCTCTCCATTGCGGTCCTTTCTCACTTTCCGGCCCCCGCTGAGGGGAGTATTGGCGTAAGCTGGTGCTCCCCCTCAGTCGCCTACGGCGCCAGCTCCCCTCTTCAGAGGGGAGCCAAGTTAAACCCCACTACTTAACGGCTCAGTCCTGCAATTACGGACTCGCCTGCGGCGAGGCTCAATCCGACCTTCGCCCGGCTATCGCCTCGCTCAGGCTGACGCTACAGACAGCCCACCGGGCTGTCTGCTTAACGCGTCAGCCCTTAACCGAACCAGACATCGATTCCTGGTAGAAGCGCTGCATGACGATGAACAGGATGGCGATCGGGATGGAAATCACCACGGCTGCTGCGGCGAAGCGCGCGTACCAGTTCTGGATGTATTCCTTCTGCAGCATGAGCCACAGGCCGAGGGCCACTGTGTAATTGGACTGCGTGCGGCAAATCACCTTGGCCATCACGAAGTCGAGCCACGGGGTCAGGAAGCCGATGATGGCCTGGTAGACGATCATGGGCTTACAAATCGGGATGATGATCTTGGTGAACACCTGCAGCCGGGTGCAGCCGTCCAGCAGCGCGGCCTCGTCAAGCGAGGTCGGAATCGTATCCATGTATCCCTTCATCACGTAGAAGCCCGCGCCAGTACCGGCGGAGTAGACCAGAATCAGGGCCACGGTGGTCATGCCTTCGCTGGTCAGACCCACGGCCTTCAAGATGAAGTAGATGGCGGAAACGGCCATGATGCCGGGGAACATGCCAAGCACCAGCACCACGTTCATGAACGTCTTGCGGGTGCGGAAGCGCATGCGGCTCATGCAGTAGGCCACGGACAGCACGAACACCACCGAGATGAGGCACACGAAGCACGCCACGATGAACGTGTTCATGAACATCTTCGGGAAGTTCAGCACCGAGCGGTCGGTGAACAGCGTGATGTAGTTGTCGAGCGAGAACTCGGTGGGGAAGAACGTCTTGGTGTAGGGGGCGGTGTTCTTGTTGAAGCTCTCCGCAAACACCCAGACAATCGGAATCAGCCAGATGATGGCCATGACTCCCAGGAAGAGATAGGAGAGGACGTCGCCAAGAATACGACGCTTCTTGGCGTCATGCATCAGACCGTGCGATTCGGGTCGCTTCATACGGGCAGTCGTCTGTATGGTCTGCCCGGAATGCCTGCTCATCGGAATGCCTCCTCGTTCTTGTAGGAACCGGAATTGCGGTAGGTGATCAGCGACACCACCGCGAGGACGATGAACGTCATGATGCCAATCACGGCACCGAGGTTGTAATCGTTCTTATCGACGGTCAGCTTGTACAGCCAGGTGATCAGAAGGTCGGTCTTGCCTGCGGAATCGCCGACCGGCACCGGGTTGCCGCCGGATAGCAGGTAGATCACGTTGAAGTTGTTCACGTTGCCGGTGAACGTGGTGATCAGGTACGGGGTAAGCACGAAGATGATGTACGGCATGGTGATCTTGGTGAAGATCTGCCACCAGTTCGCGCCGTCGATCTTGGCCGCCTCGTACTGATCGGCCGGGATGTTCTGCAGAATACCGGTGACCTGCATGATGGTGTACGGAATACCAACCCACAGGTTGATCACGATGACCGTGACGCGGGCCCAAGTGGCATCCGTGAAGAACGGCAGAGCCTGATCAATCCAACCCCACTCCATGAGCAGGCGGTTGATGGCGCCGGTGGGCTGAAGCATGGTGCGCATGACCAGCAGGGAGACGAACTGCGGCACGGCGATGGACATGGAGAAGCATGCACGCCAGAAGCCCTTGAAGCGCGTGGTCTTGCGGTTGATGACCATCGCGAAGAACATGCCGATAAAGAAGTTCAGGAAGGTGGCGAAAAACGCCCAGACCAGCGTCCAGATGGTCACCTGCAGGAACAGGCGGGCGTTGACGGTGCCGCCGCTGTTGGAGAACACCTTGGCGAAGTTGTCGAAGCCCACCCAGTCGAACAGCACCAGATGGTTGCGGTCGTAGCTGGTGAATGCCATCGAGATCATGAAGATCAACGGCAGGACGGTGAAGACCAGAATGCCGAGCGTTGGCAGGAACATGAGCAGTCGGTGCACCTTGGCATTGGTCAGCTCATGCAGATCGTCGCCCAGGCTCGGGGCCTTGCCCTGTTCTCGAGTCAGGCACTCGGCCTTGTATGCGGACTTGAGCGAGACCGTCCACAGATAGACGAAGAGCAGGCAGAGCACCACGGTGCAGACGCCGTACAGCAGAATGACCACGGAATTGTCGCCCTGGGTGTACTCCCAGAAGCCGTCGACGAGTACCTTGCCCTGCTTCTGGTCGCCCAGGCTGGAGAGCTTGGACAGGCACGTGATGCCGTTGGTGAACAGAAATACGAAGAATGCGATTTCAAGGGCCAGCAGTGCCACGCCCTTGACGTATTGCTTGCGAACGATGTTGCCCAGTCCGAATACGACTGCGGATAGTTTGGTGAACACATCGCCCTTGGTAAGCGCGTTGCCTACCGAGTATGGCGAGGGCGCCACATAATCCGCACCCATTTTGCGGCGGCGCTTCATCTCGCGCGGGGAAAGTGCTGCTGCTGTCATCGCACCCTACCGCCTCTCACTGTAAATGATGGAAACCGTTGCTCCGGGCCGCGAGCCCGGCTTGTTGTTTGTTTGTCTTCGCTTAAACCCGTTCAAAGCCCGGACACCGCATGCACGCTGCCCGAGCTCTGCCGGCAATGAAGGAGGAGAAACAAAGAAGGTTGAAACCGTTGATAGGTGAGGGGCTGCGAGCGGATGCAACGGCTTCACATCATCCGCCCGCAGCTGGCGTACCTTACGGACCCCTCATATTTGATTGTTGGTTATTCGGTTATAGGTTGGGTTGACTGGCGCAGAGGAGTGGTCCGCGCCGGCCAAGTGCTGCGAGCCGTCAAGCGATCACTTGGCGTAGGAACCGACCTGCTCGACCCAGGCGTCGGTCTTGGCCTGAGCGTTGTCTGCGGTGACTTCCTTGTTGAGGATGGCGTCGCCGAAGGCCTTGGCCGGATCCCACCAGTCAGCCATGCCGGCCAGACCGGACTGCAGGATGGCGGTGTTGGCCATGGTATCGGTCTGTCCGATGGCCACCGGATCGTCGGCGGTCAGATCGGTGAGGGTCTTGTCGGTCGGGATGATGTTGCGCACCGTGTAGTGCAGCTTCTGGGACTCGGTGGAGCCGAGGTAAGCGGCGAACTGGGCGGCGGCCTTCGGGTTTTTGGCGTTCGGGTTGTAGGCGGCGGCCTTGGTGGCGGCGAAGGACTTCATCTGCTTCGGTGTACCGTTCACGGTGAAGGTCGGCAGCTGGGCGACGCCCATGTTGTCGCCGAGGGCTTCCTTGATGTCGGCAGCGGACCAGGAGCCGGAGAAGAAGGCCTTGACGGTGCCGGCCTGCATCTCGGACAGGCCGGAGTTGTCGGCGCTGTTGTGGAAGTTCGGGTTGGCGGCAAGGTCGACCAGGTACTTGGTGATGTCGCCGGCGTCCTTCGGGAACACCATGCCGGCATCCGGGTCGGTGCCGTCCTCGCCGAAGAGGGTCAGGCCATCGTAGAAGCCACCAATGTACCAGGAATCGTTGAGCGGGAAGGCGACCGCGGCCTTGGAGACCATAGTGTCGAGGCTCTTGATGTCATCCTCGGAGAAGGTGGACTTGTCGTAGTACATGAACCAGGTGTTGTCGGTGTAGGGCACGCCGTACATCTTGCCGTCGGAGCCGGTCACGGAGGCGACTTCCAGGTCGCCGTTCTGCTCCTTGACCTGCTTCTCGGCGTCGGAGCCGAGCTCGCCGATGCCCTGGGCCTTCATCAAGGCGCCGAGCTGATCGGAGGCGAACATGTAGACGTCTGCGGCGGCGGTCGGGTCGGTCTGGACCTGGGTGGCGGCGTCGCCCTCGGAGAGCACGTCGTTCTTCCAGGTGATCTTGTACTCGGGGTGCTCCTTCTCGAAGTTGGCTTCGACCTGGCTCAGCCAGGAGTCGTTGCCGCCGTCCTGGTCCTCCTGCGGGGCCCACACGCTCAGGGTCACGTCTTCGGTGCCTCCGGACTTTGCGTCGCCGGCATTGTTGGAGCCACCACATGCGGCGAGGGGCAGCAGCATAGCTGCGGCAGCAGTGAGGCCGATAGCCTTCTTCCAATCGATCTTCATTGATCCGTCCTTTCCTGATTCGGTTCCTGTTCCGATAGTTTCGATGCACACGTTTTCAGTTCTGCCGAAAAATGAATGATGCATACGCTCGCATTATCGTGGTTAGACCTTGAAATGTTTGTCGTTTGCAACATTGCTGAACATCGTTGGTTTTTAGTATAACACGCATTTTGCATACGTATGCAGTTTTGCTTTTGCTGGTATTATTGCAATCGATAGGCATAGCCTTGAACCCGCATAAACAAAGGAGTTTTCCATGTCAAGCCGCGTACGACACACCGAAGCATCCCCCCGTCCATCCTGGCTGAGTTCCGCCCGTTTTTACGAGGTGTACCCCCAAAGCTTCGCCGACTCGAACGGCGACGGCATCGGTGATCTTCGCGGACTGACCGAACGACTTGGCTATATCCATGACCTTGGCTGCAACGCGCTATGGATCAATCCCTGCTTCGACTCCCCCTTCAAGGACGCCGGCTATGACGTGCGCGACTACACGAAGGTCGCACCGCGCTACGGCACCAACGATGACCTGACCGCCCTGTTCGAGCACGCCCACACGCTCGGCATGCACGTGCTGCTCGACTTGGTCCCCGGCCACACCAGCGAGGAGCACCCTTGGTTCCAGGCAAGCTCACGTCCTGACCCTACTGAGCGCGTTACCCCCGTTGATGCCGATCGAACTATCCCCGTCGAGAGTGTTACCCCCGTCGGACAAACCACCCCCCGAATCGCTTCGCTCTTCGACCCCCGCCGGCGGGGGTCGGATTGTGAAACAATCCGGGGGGTGGTCCAGGAATCCGCCATCCAAGAATCCGTCTCCGACCGCTACATCTGGACCGACTCCTGGATCGCCGGCGGCGACGGCCTACCCTTTATCGGCGGCGAAACCGAGCGCGACGGCACCTACATCATCAACTTCTTCAAATGCCAGCCCGCCCTCAACTACGGCTTCGCCCACCCCAAACACCCGTGGCAGAAGCCCGCACTCGGCCCCGACGCACTGGCCACCTGCGAGGCGATGCTCGACGTCATGCGCTTCTGGCTCTCCCGCGGGGCAGACGGCTTCCGCGTGGACATGGCCGACAGCCTCGTCAAACACGACGACGACGGCAAGCCTTTCACCATCCGCACCTGGCAATACATCTTCTCGAGAATCCGCCCCGAATTCCCCGAGGCAGCATTCGTTGCCGAATGGGGGCGCCCCTATGAGTCGATGCAGGCCGGCTTCGACATGGATTTCTACCTCGACTGGCGCTGGGACGGCCATCCGAACGGGTACAACATGCTGCTGCGTAATACGGATACGCCGCTGGACCACGAGAGTGACGCCAGTTACTTCAACGCCGATTCCGGCACTTCTATCGCACCGTTCCTCGAACAATATCTGCCGCAGCTGCACGACTGCGAACGAGCCAGCGGCACCTTCAACCTCATCACGTGCAATCACGACACATTGCGCGTGGCACAGAGGCTTACCGAGCGCGAGCTCAAGGTGGCGTACGGCATGCTGCTGACCATGCCCGGCTGCCCGTTCCTTTACTACGGCGACGAAATCGGCATGCGATACCGGCCGCTGCCCACCAAGGAGGGCGGCTATGTGCGCACCGGCAGTCGCACGCCGATGCAGTGGGATGCCGATAAGCCGAATCTTGGCTTCTCCTGCGCACCATCCGAGTCGTTATATCTGCCGGTCGATTCGGCCGCCGATGCGCCGACCGTTGCCAGCGAAGCCGCACGCGAGGATTCACTGTTCAACTGGGTTCGCGAGGTGCTGGCATTGCGCACCGAGCAGCCCGCACTGGCTTCCGATGCCCGATTCGACGTGGTGGCAGCGCCAGTGGATGGCCGCGCGTTTGCCTACATACGCACTCCTGCGGATGGTCACGCGTCCACCCACCCACGCACGACCGCGGATTCCAGCTCGGCCCCTGCCCCCGCCGCCACTCGCGATGATGTCTCAGACCGAAATGGCGCTACGGGCCGGCCGTTGCTCATAGCCATGAACCCCGGTCGAGGGATTGAAACCGTGGAACTGCCGAGCGAACTCCGTCCCGATGCATCAATGCTGCTAGCCCTCGGCTCCCCCACCGTATCCGGTCGCACCTTGACACTCCCCGCCCAGTCATTCGCCATCCTCGGCTAGAGACCCGCTCAGCCTCGCCCCCCGCTGGCGGGGGCTGTCGGCAAAGCCGACTGGGGGCGGCCAGCAGGCCGGCGCCCCCGACGCCTCCGAACCGGCCCAACTCACCGCCCTATTGCAATCGTTGTCAATATGAGCTACGGTAAGAGCAGAACAGGTTCAACATTGGTCTGTCAGATTGCCGGATTCTCAACGTAGAGCGGCCATCAAACAGCAATGCAAACGAACAGCAGTACATGGACGCACAGCAAGGAGCTATTATGACCGAGGCGCGCAGCAATGAAGCGGCAACCAATGCACCGGACACCACACAACGAACGGAAAGCGCCGAACGCCTTGCTCGACCGCTGATCAAATTGGCCAAAGCATCCGGGCTTGCGACCTCGTTCATCGACCAGCTCGGCACCTACACCGAAATCAGCGATGACGCATTGGTCGCCGTGCTCAAGGCCCTCGATGTGGATGCCTCCAGCGACGAGGCCATAAAACGTTCCATGACCGAACTTGAGGCCGAAAACAGCAAACGTTTGCTACCGCCCACCATCGTGGCCACCACCGGCAAGCCGACAAGCCTGACCCTGAATTGCCCGTCGGACGCGGACATCACCGCCGCCATCACGCTGGAAGACGGCACCGCATTCGACCGCCTCTCCCTACTGCCGAATCTCAACTCCGGCCAGCCGGATCTCACCATCGCCCCCGACCTGCCGATGGGTTACCACACGCTGACCGTCACGGTTGACGGGCGCGAAGGCAAGGCGACCATCATCGCCGCCCCCGCACGCATCGCCGTGCCGAAGGCGGTCGAGGAGCATCAGCGCTGGGGCTGGATGACGCAAATGTATTCGGTACGCTCCCACGATTCCTGGGGCATCGGCGACTACGGCGATCTGAAGCGTCTTTTGGCGGATGCCGCCGAGAAGTCCAAGGCCGACTTCATGCTCATCAATCCGATTCACGCCGGTGCGCCGATTCCGCCGCTCGAGCCTTCGCCGTATCTGCCGGAATCGCGCCGGTTCCTCAACGTGACGTACATTCGCCCGCAAGACATTCCCGAATACGCCACCCTGCCGGATGACGTGCGCGCCCAGGTGGATGCACTGCATGCCTCGGTGGCCACACGCAATGATGAATCCACGCCGATGGATATCAACGCGGCGTGGGAGGCCAAGCGCCCGGCCCTGCGCCTGATCTTCGATGCGGGCCGCAACAACAAGCGCGAGCTGGAGTTCGAGTATTTCAAGGCCACGGCCGGCCCGGACCTCAATTCCTTCGCCACCTGGTGCCTGTGCTTCGAGGTGTGGGGCGCACCTTGGGGCGAGAACCGCTGGTTCTTCGAGAAGACCATCGACGACCCGACCGTGCAGACGCTGGTCAAGGACCATCATGATCTGTTCGAGTTCAACCGCTGGCTGCAGTGGATCGCCGCCGAGCAGGTGAACGACGCTCAGCACACGGCCTTGGATCATGGCATGACACTTGGCCTTATGCAGGATATGGCCGTTGGCGTGCACGGGCTCGGCGCTGACGCATGGGCCAACCCGGAGCGTTTCGCCTCCGGTGGCGTCACGGTCGGCTGCCCGCCGGACTTCTACAACCAGCAGGGCCAGGATTGGGGCCAGCCACCGTTCAACCCGCGTTATCTGGAAGCCACCGGCTACCAGGTGTACCGCGAAATGGTGCATTCCATGTATGAGCATGCGGGCGCGGTGCGTATCGATCACGTGCTGGGACTGTTCCGCCTGTGGTGGATTCCGCAGGGACTTGGCGCCCGCAATGGCGCCTACGTGATGTACAACCACGAGGCGATGCTCGGCGTACTGGCCATCGAGGCCACGCGCGCCGGCGGCATGGTGATCGGCGAGGATTTGGGCACCGTGCCGGATTATGTGCGCCGCATTCTGGCCGATCATGGCGTGCTTGGCACCGATGTGGAGTGGTTCAACCGTGTGGACGATTCGCCGAACGCCGGCGATCCCTACCGCGCGCCGCAGGAGTACCGCAAGCAGGCACTGGCATCGGTCACCACACACGATCTGCCGCCAACCGCCGGCTATCTGAACTTCGAGCATGTGAAACTGCGCGAGGAGCTGCATTTGCTCAGCGAGCCGGTGGAGGCGTTTGCCGCTTCGGCCATGGCCGAGCGCACCGCGATGATGAACCGACTGGTGGAGGGCGGTTATATCACGCAGGCTGTGGCCGATGACGTGGAAGGTCATGTGCAGGAGATCGTTGAAGCCATGCACGCCATGCTCACTGATACGCCGTCGCTGTTGTTGCAGGCTGCGCTGGTGGACGGCGTGGGCGAATGCCGCTCGCAGAATCAGCCGGGCACGTCCAGCGAGTATTCCAACTGGCGAGTGCCGCTGGCAGATGGCGAAGGGCACGTAGTGCACACCGACGAGGTCTTCGACCTGCCGCGCGTGCAGTCCCTGTCCGCCGTAATGCGCCGCGAGAAGCGCTGAAACGCTTCCCGACGGTAGAGAGACTGCCTAGATCGACTTCGAGGGGCTGATTTCGTGTTTGCCGGAGGTCTACTTCCACTTCAAGGGGCTCCTCATCCGTTGAAACGGAAGTAGAAACGGCTTTGCATCAACGTCATTTTGCCGTTTTGTAGCTGTGTCTACTTTGGCACCAGCCCCTCGAAACGGAAGTAGACCTCCGGAACACGCCAAATCAGCCCCTCGAAATCGAGTTACGACAATCTGGCCGCTTTTTGAATAGTCCGGCACCCGAAACCGTTCATATTCCCAACGCGGAATCGCATACGCGCGGGGCGCTTATTTTGTCGGACGTGCGGCGTGCCGGGCGAGGCCGGCAAATTCCCGATCGCGCTTTTGCTTACGTCGCATCAATATGACGATGAAAGCGAACAGCACGGCCAAAAGCACTATGGCTCCCAGTGCCAGCCATGTGGTGTTGATGCCATGCACATCGTCCGGGTCAGGCACTTCCTCCGGGATTTCGGCACGCACACCGGAGACCAGTAGGCGATGAGAATTGACACCATAAGGCGTACAGGTCATGAGGGTTACGCGATCCTCGCCTTTGGTGATGCGCAGTTTGCTGGAATCGTCGGGCTTGATCACGGTAATGCGGTCGACCTTGTAGCCGAGTTTCTTGCCCATGACCTCGATGTAGAAGGCATCACCCTTCTTCATCTCATCAAGGCGAGTGAACAGCAACGAGTTCGGCAAACCGCGATGGCCGGTGATTACAGAGTGTGTGGATTTGCCGCCGACCGGCAATGAAGTGCCATAAAGGTGTCCCGCGCCCACGGCGAGCGCATCTTCGCTGGTGCCGTGGTATATGGGCAGGTTGACGTCGATTTTAGGAATGCGGATGGAGCCCATCACGCCTTGGCCGGCGTCGAGCAGACTCTGATATTCTTGATCTTTGGCGGCCATCGAATCATCCGCGCCGGAAGTGGTGGACTGGCCGGCATTGCCGGCAAAAGGATCTTTGACCTCGCCGATGGCGGCCTGGCCGCCAGCCGCGAGTTTCTTGTTGTACTCGCGGGCGGTTTTGAGCTGGTTCTCCGCCTGTGGGTACGGCCAGCCATCCACCTCGCGCTGCGTCTGCTGCACGGTGGCGTTCTGCTGGTATTCGCTGATGGCGCGCATGACGAACGGCGTGGTGATGATGGCAAACCCGATCAGCAAAAACAGCACCGACAGCACAGTAAACACGCGCGACTGTGTGCGCGTACCACTTTGTTTTGCTCCGGTGCTGCTTCGCATTGGATGGACTCATCTCCGCTCAATAAACGACACTACCCCAAGAGCTAAGAAAGCCCTGCGGATACGGGACTTCATGATAATTGTTTGCGTCATTCGGTTCTCCAGAATCAGCAAAAATAAAGAAATATGGAAAAAGTCTCCGGGCGCATCGATCGGGAACAAGACGATGCGGCCGGAGACGGAGCAGGAACGGCGGTTTGCGAGGGGTAAGTGCGGTGCGCTGGCCGCCGTTCCTTAGCTATCTAGGCGTGTCCGCTCAGGCCTTGCGGCGAGCGCGGAGGGCGAAGATACCGGAGGCCGCGATGAACAGTGCGCCGACGGCCACAATCATGGCCAGACCAGCGCCACCGGTCCTCGGCAGCTCGGTGATGTTCTTGGCGTTCCAGATGTTCAGCGTCTTGCCGCCCTGGGACAGCGAGGCACGCTCGTCGGCGCCCTTCGGGAGGCTCAGCGCCACGGCGGTGATGGTCTTGCATCCGGCGTCCTCATCGCCGACGGTCGGCGTGATGGTGAACTGGAACTTCGGCAGACTAATCGCGGTGTAGCCGTCCGGCGGCGCAATCTCATGGACCTCGTAGGTGCCGGCATCGAGGCCGGAGACGTTGATCTTACCGTCTTTGTCAGTGGTGAACACACCATCGGTAGCAGCGACCGCCGGCTCGCTATCGAGGTAGCTCCAGCCATTCTCGCCATAAGAACCGAGGTACTTGCCGTCGTGCGTGCTGGTACCGGAGACTGCCTTGACCGTGAACTTAGCGCCGGGCAGCTTAGTGGTACCAGCCTTATCGGTCTTCAAGATGTCAAACTTATAGGCATACACGGGCACTTCCGGGCCAGGAACCTTATGGGCGTGGTTCACTTCTTCCGGGCGGTTGGAGTATTCGAGGTCGACCTTGTTCGGGTTCTTCTGCAGATTGCCGGGGTTGGAAATCAGCGCACCCTTGTTGAGCTTAGCCTTGACGATCACGGTGACGGTGGCGCCTTCGAGGATGCCGTCAGCAGTAGTAGCGGACTTAGAGCCCTCGGCCTTGTTGACGTACTTACCAAGGTCGATAGTGGTCACGTGTCCGCCCTTGTAGGCATCGGTGTCAGGAGTGTTCACATCGCCATAGTCAGCGACGGTAACGGTGTAGTCCTTGTCCTTGACCAGAGTGACGGCCGTACCCTGAGCAGGAGTCAGCTTGACAGATTCGATGACGGTGCCGGCGGACACGGTCAGCGCCTTGCTGGCGGTGTCATTGATCTTGAAGATACGGGTCTTGGTTGCGTCCTTCATCGTCGGATCGATGTCGTAGCCGGTGTAGACCGGCACGGTGGAGGTCAGCTCATAGTAGACATCATCGCCAACTGCGTAATCCGGCTGAGTGTTCGGCGTGTAGGTGCCGTCGTCCTTGGAATCAACCAGTTTCTTGTCGATGGTCGGGGTGGTGTTCTTCAGCGTCACCGTGCCCCAGCTGTCGGCGCCATCGAAGGTGGTCGGCGTGATGATCGGGATGGAGTTGGTACCCTTGGTGTCATCCGTGGGCGTGACATCCTTGAGGAACCACAGGCCCTGTTTGAGTTCCTTGTTCTCACCGGTCTTCAGTGCGCTGTCACCGGTCTTATCGGCAGTGGGAGCACCGGCCTTGGCAAGTTCCTTGGACAGCGACTTGGCGAACGCACGCAGCGCGGAGCTATCGCCGCCCCACGGGATGGTCAGCTCGCTCAGCGCCTTGCCAGATGTATCCTTAAATACCTTCTCGACCAAGTACCCCATCGGGTTGGCGACGGCGGGGTCGTCGCTGTAGTAGTTGGCGTCTTTCTCGTATGCAGCCTTTTGATCGCTAGTCATCGCGGCGACAATGGTTCTGGCCATATGGTCATCGGTATCGATGAGGAAGCCGTTGATCTTGCCAGCACTATCCTTGGTGACGTTGGTCAACGATGCCAGGTGCCAGCCATCGAAGCTGTGATCCACCTGACCAGTGTCTGACTTGTTGATGGTGATGCTGCCGGTGGCCGGATCCGCAGCATACGCGGTGGAGACGCCTATGGCTAGACCGCTGACGGCGATGCCCAGAGCGGCGGCTCCGGAGATCACCCTCTTGAATATGGTGTTCATTTCTCTTTTCCTTTCTCTGAAATGAAGAAGAAGATTGTGTTGAATATTGGTTATTCAGTTATGAGTGTTGGTAGGCGGCCAATCGAGTGGCCTAGGGAGAAAAATCAGTCGGAGTCCTCCTCCCGTCGACGTTTGGCCAGTTGATATCCGCCGGCGATGAGAACGCCAGCAAGTATGAATCCGTCGCCGACCAGAAGCACTAGGCGTCCGGTCCAGTCGGCGCCCGTGGCGGGCAGGCCGGTGAGCACCTTGGTGTTCACGAAGGTTGCTTCGACGGCGGTTCCGGCGCTGCTGCCGGTGGACGTTGATGACCATGTGCCGATCACCTTTCCGCCGCCAGCTTCGGCATTGCCGGAGTCATCCTTGATGCGTGTCATCGTGGCGGAGACGGACAAGCCGGACAGCTTTCCGCTGGAATCCTTGGCTTGCTTGACCGTGACTACGACTTGGTACTCCGCCTTCGAGTAGCGCAGGTTTTCCACCGCGTCGGCGGAATCTGGCACAATCTCGGTGATCTTGTAGGTGTAGGTCTTGGCGTAGTCGCTGGCGTCGCCAGCTGCCGCCGCGAGGTTCGCGTCGGTGAACGTCATCTTGCCGAACTTGGCTATGACGTTGGACAGATCATCAGCGTCAGACTTCGGAGCCAAGGAGATGGTGCAGTCATTCTTGGTCGCGTCGCTGCTACTGCATTCGGCAGGCATCGGCGCGGCGGGGTTCGCGTCCACAGTCGACTTGGTCGCTTCAATCTTGAAGTTGAAGTTGACGTAGTTGCCGTTGCTGTCCTTTGGCCACGACGTGTATTTCACGCTCTTCTTTACCGGGATTTGGATGTTCACCGGAGCCGAAGCGTTGGGGACATTGGCCGCAGCTTCGCGATTGCCGCCAGAACGGGTCGTGGGCCTATCGGCCGCGGTCTGAGCCACAACGGTGGAAGCTTCGGTGCCAGAGATGGTAAGCGTGTAGACCGTGGGTGTTGCCACGTAGCCGTCTGGAGCCTTAGTCTCGGTTAGCGTGTACTTGCCGACCGGCAGGCCCCTGACCGTGATGACGCCGGCCTCGTCTGCGGTATTCGCGGCATCGGACAGCTTTTCGCCAGTGCAGCCTGTGAACTCGATGCCTGCCGGCGTGGTGGCGCCATTGGCATCAACCGTCACGTTGTCGGCCACGCAGTACACGTCCGTTGCAGGGCTTGGACCAACGATCTTCCACTGGGAACCGGCAAGTTTGCCGCCCTTGGTGTCGACCTTGTTCCAGGTCACTTCGGTAGGGGTGTCCGAGATTGCGTTGTTGTCACCGGGCTTCAGCTTTTCATCGATGGCGCCAGTCGCCTCGCCGCTGGCCCAACCGCCGTTCCACGTGACGTTGCCATTGGCATCAATCGTGAATTGGTACAGGGTCTTATTGATCGTGTATCCGTCCGGAGCCGTGGTCTCATGGAGCCAGTACGTGCCGACATCCAGACCACCGACCTTGAATTTGCCGGCCGCGGTGTCCATATCGCACTTCACGCCGGGCCGACCGTTCTCGCCGTCGGCTGCCGTGCAGGAAATGGCCTTTGCACCATCGTCAATAGCGTTTTCGGCAACACCGTCAGCATCACTGGGCTGCGGGTCATCGGCGGGCGTCACCACAGCGTTCTCGTTGAGCACCGCCGCATCATTCGACTGGGCAGCAGCTGCGGCAGATGCAGGGCAGCCGGCCGGAGCGGTGGAGACCTGTGAATCGTTATGCTGGTTCACGACTTGCACTTCGTTGCCCGTGAACTTGAAATCGCTCTTATTCGACCCCTGGTACCACTTGTTGGTGCTCGTGTTTTCATCGTCACCGTGGAACAAAAATTCCGTACCAGGCGACTGCTTCGGCAATATGGCATACACATAATCACCGCAGCTCTGGCTCATCTCCACGAACTTCCAGTTATTGTTGCCAGCGTTGTAGTACACGTAGTACTTCGACCAATTCATTAACGACTTCTTGAAGTACACCGTGGTAGACGGCACCTTGACCGTGAACGAAACCTTCTTGTCGCCGGCCTTCGCGGCGATGACCGCAGAGCCGAATCCCGTCATCGTCACGGTTGCTTTCTGACCGTTCTCGCCGCTGGAAGTAACCGTTGCCACGCTCTTGTTGCTCGACTCCCAAGTAATCGGGACAGCCGGAGTGGAGGAAGCGGTGAACGTCAGCGTGCTATCCACTGCAGCAGCGGTGATGGTGGAATTGTTCTCAACAGTCCGGTTCGAGGAATCCTTGACGGTGAAATCCTTGACGCTCATAGCTTTCACCTTGATGGTGACCAGGGCGCTGCACACCTCAGGATTGGAGACCGAGCATGCCTTCACATACACAGTGGTATCAATGCTGCTGATACCGGTGACGGTGGTTTTCAGATTACCCGTACGGGTCAATACCGCAACAGTGGACGAATCGACAGCTTTGCCATCTTTATCGGTGAACGTCCATGCAACCTCTTGCAAGGCATCCTTCGGATCGACGGCTGCGGTCAAATCGGTCTTCCACCCATTGGTAGAATCCAACGTGGCTGAGGTCGGATTGACCGTTACGCCGGTTGCTTTGCTGGTGTTGTCTGTGACCTTCCAGCTCTTAGTGGCCGCGCCATCTTTCACCTGCTGAATCTGCCACTGAGAGCCGGCAAGCTCTTTGTTAGTGTCGGCATCGACCTTCGACCAAGAAACCTCATGGCCGTTCTTTTTGTTGACGATCTTGCCATCGGTCATGTCGGCGCTGCCGTACGTATAAGCACCGTCCGTCTTTGTCACCGATTGCGTGACATTGACCGGCGTTGCCGATGAGTCCCCAGTCGCTACGTAATAGACGTTCGTATTCAGCTGGTAATCGTTGCCGGCGGAGACTTCCTTGATGTAGTAGGTTGCGTTGGGCTTCAGACCTTCCACAGTGAACCGGCCATCGGCAGAGTCCTTGTCGTAGAACGCGTTATCCTGCACGGTAAGCAGTGCGTTCTTTCCGCTTGCGGCATCATCGTACTTACCGTACACAGCCCACGTCGTGCCACCGAGCAGGGTGCCGCTTTCATCGGCCTTCTGCCACGCGATAGCGGAACAGGACTCGGTGTACGAACCGTTCCACGGGAAGTTGTGACGCTCCTGATCCATGTCGAGCACAGAGGCGGAATCACCATCGTTCGCACCGGCTTGATTGAACGTCCATGCCTTGTACGGGTTGTACATGGAGAAGTCGCCACCCGTGTACACACGGCCGTTGGTGGAAACATGCGATTCGAAGTTGCCCCTGACGATAATGCTGCCCATCATCGCGGCGGCGGCATCATCCTGGGTAATTTTATCGGTATTGGTGTTCGTACCGTCCTCATTGGCCACGCCACCGTAGATGGTGAGGTTATCGGTATTGCTGAAGTTCCATAGAATCTTCTGGGAGGCTTTGTCGTATGCAGCCGACTTCTTCTTCAACTCGTCGGTGTTGTTGTAGTTGGAGTAGCCATCGGAGATTTCCGCACCGTTCCACCAGAACTGCCAACCGTTGTGGAACGAGATATTACTGGCGTTGCCGGTCACATTGATTACGACAGATGCAGTGTCGGCGATGTTCGTAAAGGCGAAACCTACGCCACGGTAGAGGGTGCCATTCTCATCGGTGTCGCTGAGTATGCTGGCATCGAGATTGAATACCTCCATGCTGGCATTGTTCGTGCCGGTGAACGTGATGAGCTTTTCGCGATTGGTGTACGGCGTTGCGGAAGCAATGCCGCGGCCGGTACCGTGCTTGGTGGTGTCGTCGTATTTGAAGGTGTAAGATATGCCGCTAGCGGCGTTGGTGCCTTCCTGGTGATAGTTGTACTTATGGCGAGTAAGCTCAGACAACGTGGAGATGCTTGAACTCACTGTACCGGTATTATTTTGCTTGGCCAGCGGGCTAACGATGTCGTCGACCACATACCCTTGATAGAACGTATCCTTCGAAAAATCTTTGTCAGTGGCGGCGGCGCCATCGGTAGCCTTGACTGAAACTTTGGTCAGATTGCCGGCGTCTTGGTTCTGAGTATTCCCGGACTTGTCCTTCTGCCAGTTGACGGAAGCACCGTTATAGCTGCCAATCGACGACGTGCCGTCCCTGCCCCATACATCCGACTGGCTACCGGAGAGTGAGCCGACATGCGAATGTCCATCAATAAAACCAGGCTTATTCCACGCTTTCACATCAGCGGTGGAAGTGGCACTATCCATTACGGTTCCGGTATTGCCGCCAACTACCAATGCGGTGCTGCCTTCGGCGGGACGATACTGCGTACCGAAGCCGGCAACGCCGAAACGAAAGCCCTTGCCGTTCCACGAATTCTTCTGAGGATGCAGCATGAGCTTGCCGTTGACCACAGTCAAGCCTTCGGCTTCTGCGGAATATGAAGCATCAGGACCGTCAGCATTGGTCAGGTTGTCGGACTTCTTACCGACATACATATCGCCGCCAACCCAAGTGGCAACGCCGGAATCCCTCTCAGTTGCGGGATCTGCTTCAGTGCCCATCGACTGGCTGGTCGGAGTGCATAATGCACCGTCGCTCAGATCGGCGGCATAGGCAAGTTTGTTATTGGAAAATGCGAGTGAGCCAGTTGACGTCACCAGCACGGCAGCGGCAAGCAGGGCAGCGGCGGCAGCCTTGAATTTCGCTGCCCCCCCCCGATACTTCTCGCTATCATCATGCTTTCCTCATCTCCGGAGAGCCGTCGGTGGGTGCATCGGTATGACGTATCGCCGCGACTCATTTGTTGTGCAGTTGTAGGTCGTGGAATAGGCGTGCAGCTTCGGCGGAGCATGCCTGTTTCATTGGCGGATCAGCTTTGCACACGCTAGCTTTTGGCCTGCGCAGAATCGATAAAAATAGCCACTAACCACTTACTGATTCTGACACGCATCGCTTCTCTCGTTTGGGCGCCATCATACTGCAAAGGTTGTCATTCTTGCAAGTCGACATCAGTAAAGCCTGCCGGCCATATCTCATTTTTTCGCACAATACTGCAGCATTGCCCCTTGGCATCAAGCCAAATCAGCACGGAGTGTCGAAGCGTTTACTCTTTGCTAAGAAGGCATTCATTATTGCAAACCCATGCAATGGTGAATGTCAAAGATCACTTTTCGGAGCTAAATCGCATCAGACAGACAATCGCGGCACATTTGACCGGAGCAATATGCAAACGTTTCCACTTATAGACTCTTACCGCACTGTAAATCGTCTTCATCACGAGAGGATCTTCACCGGCGTTATTCAACGACAGATCAATGCATGATACCGTTGTCACAGCAATGACGATATGAATCATGTGCATCGACGGCGCAAACACGATGCCGCAACATCGCGTCATCATCACAACGGCGCAACAATAACGGGGGTATTCGATATGACCAAAGCAAGCATTCAAGCGGTGGCCAAGGAGGCCGGCGTTTCCGTATCCACAGTGTCCCGCACGTTCGCCAAGCCGGACCTGGTGCTCCCCGAAACCCGCGACAAGGTAATGGCCGCCGCCGAGAAGCTCGACTACTCCATTTCCCGCTCGGCCGCCGCGCTGAAGTCCGGCCAGTCGTTCCGCATCGCACTGCTGGCCAGCGAGACCATCACCACCTGGTTCAATGCGAACATCTTTGCAGGGCTCGACTCGGTGCTGCGCCCTGCTGGCTATGACACTGTGGCCTACCCCATGCGCAACGCCGAAGAGCGTCACGATTTCTTTGCGGACCTGCCCGTGCGCCGCAATGCAGATGCGGTAATCGTCAGCTCGTTCAACATCGAGCCGGCCGAGGTGGAGCGCCTCAAGCATATGCATGTGCCGATCATCGGCATTAACATCCCCTCCACGGACGGGTTCGACTCCGGCGTAAGCATTGATGATCGTACCGCCACCCGCGCGGCCGTCGAACACCTCATCGCGCTGGGGCATCGGGGCATCGCATTCGTTGGCGGCACTCCCGCCGAAACCAATATGCGCTATAGCGCCGAATCGCGACTGCAGGGCGTGCTGGACGCGCAGGCCGCGCACCCGGAGCTCACCGTGACCAACCTTCAGGTGCCCCGCGGCGCAACGGAGACCAGCGCGGCTCTGAACGCGGTACTGACCGCCCCGCCCGGCACCACTGCATTCTGTTTTGAGGACGATGAGCTGGCGCTGCCGGTGCTGTATCGCCTGCGCCAGTACGGCAAACGCGTGCCGCAGGATATTTCGATTGTGGGATTTGACGACGTTGAAATGTCTCAGGCCGTGGGGCTAACCACCATGCATCAGGATCCGTTTGCCATGGGTGCCGACGCTGGGCGCATGGCGTTGGAGGCCATTGCGGGCGGGCCGATTGAACCGGCGTTCATTCAGCCCGACGCGCCGCTCGTGCTGCGTGAGACCACTGCGCCTCCTGCCGCGCCCGTGCCTGCGCAGGGGTGATTGGGCACGGTGCACCGCGTCCCACCTCTGCCCTCAATGTCTTTTCTGTGTGGACTAAGGTGAGCGTGACCACGTTACCACCACGAAACGCCGATGCTTGTACTTTCGCATAAATCATTTGCATGATACCGTTGTCATCAACGTGATAAGCAAGCATGGGTTCACCGTTGCAGTTCGAGTCCTGCTGAACCCAATAACCACTAACCCACAGCAATCGGGCGCAACACACCACGTGAGCCACGCAATCGCACCCGCACAGAAAGGAATCGGCATGACCGCCAACAACCTCAATGACGACTGGTGGAAGCAGGCCGTCGTTTACCAGATTTACCCGCGCAGCTTCAAGGACGTTAACGGCGACGGCATCGGCGACATCGCCGGCGTTACCGAGAAAATGGACTACCTGAAGAACCTCGGCGTGGACGCCATCTGGCTCTCCCCGTTCTACCCCTCCGATTTGGCGGACGGCGGCTACGACGTGATCGACTACCGCAACGTCGACCCGCGACTGGGCACCATGGACGACTTCGACGCCATGGCCAAAGCCGCGCATGAGGCCGGCATCAAGGTAATCGTGGACATCGTGCCCAATCACACCGCCGACAAGCACGTGTTCTTCAAGGAAGCCCTCGCCGCCGAGCCCGGCTCCCCGGCGCGCGACCGCTACATCTTCCGCGACGGCCGCGGCGAGCACGGCGAACTGCCGCCCAACGACTGGCAGTCCTTCTTCGGCGGCCCGGCCTGGGCTCGCGTGGCCGACGGCCAGTGGTATCTGCACCTGTTCGACAAGGCGCAACCGGACGTCAACTGGAAGAACCCGGACATCCACGAGGAATTCAAGAAAACCCTGCGCTTCTGGTCCGACCACGGCACCGACGGCTTCCGCATCGACGTGGCGCACGGTCTGGCCAAAGACCTTGAATCCAAGCCGCTGGAGGAGCTCGGCCGCGAATACAGCGTGGTCGGCGTGCTGAACCACGACTTCAGCCATCCGCTGTTCGACCGCCGCGAAGTGCACGACATCTACCGCGAATGGCGCAAGGTGTTCAACGAGTACGACCCGCCGCGCTTTGCCGTGGCCGAGGCGTGGGTGGTGCCCGAGCACCAGCACCTGTATGCCTCGATGGACGAGTTGGGTCAGTCGTTCAACTTCGATTTCGCCCAAGCCAGCTGGTATGCCGACGAGTTCCGCGAAGCCATCGACGCGGGTCTCAAGGCCGCCGCCGAAACCGGCGGCTCCACCACCACGTGGGTGATGAACAATCACGATGTGCCGCGCAGCCCCTCCCGCTACGGCCTGCCGCAGGTCAAGGGCGCGCCCTACCACCAGCTGCCGCACGACTGGCTGCTGCGCAACGGCACCACGTATCCCGAGGATCGCGAGCTTGGCACCCGCCGCGCCCGCGCCGCCGCTTTAATGGAGCTCGGCCTGCCCGGCGCCGCCTATATCTATCAGGGCGAGGAGCTGGGCCTGTTTGAAGTGGCCGATATTCCGTGGGATCGACTGGAAGATCCGACCGCTTTCCACACCGCTCAGGCCACGATGGACAAGGGCCGAGACGGCTGCCGCGTGCCGATTCCGTGGACCGCTGCAAACGAACCGACCTTGGCTGATTTCAGCCGCCCGATCCCGGCCGATGACGGCACCGGCGAGAACCACGTGCCGTTGTGCGCCGCAGGCCAGTTCGGCACGGGTGCTTCCTTCGGCTTCTCCCCCGCGGTTCGCGCCGATGGCGTGACGTCTTCCGCCGATCCGCACCTGCCGCAGCCGTTGTGGTTCAAGGATTACGCGGTGGATGTGGAGCAGGCCGACCCGGATTCAATGCTCGCGCTGTATCATGCGGCGTTGGCGATTCGTCAGGAGTCGCTGACCGCCACGCGTGACACCACCGCTGAGCAGGTGGATATGGGGCCGGACGTGGTGGCCTACACCCGCGCGGCGGTTGGTGGCCGCACGTTCACCTCGATCACCAACTTCGGCACCGAGCCGGTGGAGCTGCCTGGAGGCTCCGTCGTGCTGACGTCCGGCCCGCTGACCCCCGACGGCCAACTCCCCACCGACACTTCTGCGTGGGTTATCAAGTAGATCCCTTGGAATAAGCGAAAGGCCGCCGTTCCGAATGAATCGGAGCGGCGGCCTTTTGGTATGCACTGGGGGACTCCCCCTCAGGCGCTTACGCGCCAGCGTCCTGCAAACACGGACAGCATGAAGGCTGCGGTTGCCGGCTCGCTGTCCGTTCGCACCTCACCCGAGGGGAGCCAAGGAAGAATCACTGCACCTGGGCGCGGGCGATCTTGCCGGTGAAGGAGTTGGCCTCGTCGGCGTCCTTGACGCCGTCCTTGTTCCAGGAGAACATGGCGCGCAGCTTCGGGCCGACGGTCTCGATACGCTCGTTGGAGTACTTCTCCTGCAGTTCCTTGAAGTGCGGGGCGCCGGCATCCTGGTCATCGATGAACTCCTTGGCGAAGGAGCCGTCCTGGATGCGCTGCAGGTGGTATTCCATGCGCTTGCGGCAATCCTCGTTGATGACGGTGTTGGTGTAGTCGCCGTACTGGGCGGTGTCCGAGCAGGACCAACGAGCCTTGTTCAGACCACCTTCGTTCATCAGGTCAACGAGCATCTTGAGCTCGTGGCAGACCTCGAAGTAGGCAATCTCCGGCTGGTAGCCGGCGTCGGTGAGGACCTCGAAGCCCATCTCGACGAGTTTGTTCACGCCACCCATGAGCACGTTCTGCTCACCGAAGAGATCGGTCTCGGTCTCTTCCTTGAAGGTGGTCTTAATGGCGCCGGCGCGCAGAGCACCGAGGGCCTTGGCATAGGCGAGGGTCAGGGCCCAGCCGTCACCGCGCGGATCCTGCTCGACGGCCACGACGACCGGGACGCCACGGCCAGCAGCGTACTCACGACGAACGATGTGGCCCGGGCCCTTCGGGGCAACCATGAACACCGGGTGATCCTCGGTGGGCTTGATGTAGCCGTAGTGAATGTTGAAGCCGTGAGCGAAGGCGACGGCGGCACCCGGCTTGATGTTGGGCTCGATGTCGTTGGCCCAGATGGTGCGCTGGTACTGGTCGGGGGCCAGAATCATAATCACGTCGGCTTCGGCGGAAGCCTCGGCCACGGACTTGACCTCGAGGCCCTGCTCCTTGGCGAAATCAACCGACTTGGAGGTCGGACGCAGGCCGACGACCACGTCGACACCGGAATCGCGCAGGTTCAGCGCGTGGGCGTGGCCCTGGGAGCCGTAGCCGATGATTGCGACTTTCTTGCCTTCGAGGACGGAAAGATCGCCGTCGTTCTCATACCAGATCTGTGCTGCCATTATTGGCACTCCTTTTTTATGTAGTGGGGTGAACGCCTGCCGGCGCCCGGGTTTCTACTATTCGCAGATGAAATTCGCGTAGTAACATGCATGGATTTTGTCCTGCAAACTGCAGGCCTATCCTACCTGAGCCCGCGCCTAGGCATGTGTCCAGTCCACAAAGTGAGCTGCGGAACCGCAAAAATCCAGTTTCATAACGCCGCGTTCAGCAAAGCAACAACGGCGTCGCCCGCATAACGCGGGCGACGACCTATGAAAACATCAGATTCCTTCCTGGATGATCTGACGATACCGGTATGCCGAATCTTTCCAGATACGCTTCTGCGTCTCATAGTCAACACCGATAATGCCGAATCGCTTCGAATATCCGAAGGCCCATTCGAAATTATCCAACAATGACCATGCAAAATAACCGACCACCGGAACTCCGGCCTCGATGGCATCGGCGATTGCACGAATATGATGATTAAGATAGGCTACGCGCTTCGGATCATGGATGATCCTTCCACCCGGAGCAGAGGAATCCTCAGTCACCTCGTCCTTCCACGCAGAACCATTCTCCGTAACCATCAGGTCCAGCCCCGGATAGCGCTTAGCAAGACCGACCAGCATTTCGGTCAGGACCCGCGGTTCCTGATTCCAACCCATATCCGTCAGTTCGCCTTCAGGCGGCAATGCATCAACGATATCCTGCGCCGGCACAGCCTGCATGTGATCGTTTCTACGCCGCTCGCACTCCGCAGGATCGGTCACACCTTTCACGTGAGTGGAGGAATAGTAGTTAATGCCCAAGCATTGAACGGGCTGGCGAATCGTCTTCAGATCATCGTCTCGGATGAACGACCAATCGGTGTAGTCGGTGGTAACGTCGAAGATTTCAGGATCATAGGCGCCATCGAGCATCGGACCGAGAAACACCTCATTGGAAAGCAGATCATTACGATGCTTGGCCATACGATCCGCCTCACTGTCGCTTTGCGCGACGCAAGCGCTCAAGTTCAAAGTGACGGATACCTTGGCCCGCTCGCCGAGTGTGTCGTGAACAGCCAAAGCGCCTAAGCCATGGGCAAGATTCAAGTGATGCACCGCCGACAGCGCCTTGCCGTAATCACGCACACCCGGCGCATGGATGCCATTGCCATATCCGAGATATGCCGCGCACCATGGCTCATTCAACGTAGTCCATGTATCGACGCGATCGCCGAAAGCCTCGGCCAAAGCATGTACGTAATCGCCGTACCGCAATGCCGTATCGCGATTCGCCCAGCCTCCCTGGTCTTCCAAGTATTGCGGCAGATCCCAGTGATATAGCGTGACGACAGGCCGAATACCCGCATCGCGTAGGGCATCTAATACCTTGATGTAATGCTCCACGCCCTTGGAATTGACCTTGCCGTCAGCCAAGGGAACGATTCGTGGCCATGCAATGGAAAGCCTATAGGCGTTGACGCCGAGTTCTTTAAGCAACGTTATGTCTTCTGGGTATCGGTGGTATTCGTCGCAGGCCACCTCGCCGGAGGAATGATCTTCGATAGCACCGGGAACCGCACAGAAAGCATCCCAGATGGATGGCGCGCGCCCGTCTTCGTGAATGGCACCTTCGACCTGGTACGAGGCTGTCGCCACCCCCCATGTGAAATTTTTCGGAAAAACGAATGTCATAATCAAGCTCCTCATGAATTATGGAAAGTGAAAACGCTCCGCCCGGCATGACCGGTTCATTGTGTACCGAGCAGAGCGTGAAATTTCAGAACATCGGAACTGAGAATCAGCCCTTCACCGCACCGGCCATGATGCCGGCGACCAATTGCTTGCCTGCCACGAAGAATAGCAACAGCAACGGCGCCGTAGTAAGAATGACGCCGGACATCACGATGGTGTAATCGGTGAAGTACGCGCCCTTCAATGCAGCCGCAGCGGTGGTGAGCATGTAGCTCTTGTTTGCGCCGAGCACCAGCATGGGCCAGAAATAGTTCGTCCATTGGCCGATGAACGTAAACAGAAACAGCATGGAGGCCGCAGGACGCGCGGCGGGAACGCCGACGGAGATGAAGGTGCGGAACATGCTGCAGCCATCCACTCGCGCCGCCTCAATCAATTCGTAAGGCAAGGCGTCGGTGATGTACTGGGTCATCCAGAACACGCCGAATGCACTGACCAGACCCGGGATGATCACGGCGAGCAGATTGCCGTACAATCCGGCCTTGTTGGCCATGATATACAGTGGCACAACAGTGAGCTGCTGCGGAATGGTCATAGTGGCGACCACTGCAGTAAGCAGAACGCTGCGACCGCGGAAATGCAATTTGGCAAATGAGTAGCCGGCAAGCGTGCTGAAGAACACGGTGGATACGGATACGACCACGGCCACGGTGACGGTTCCGCCTAAAGCCTGCCAGAATTTCAGTTCGCCGAGCGCGCGACTGAGATTATGCAGCAGTGCAGTGCCCGGAATCAGAGCTCTCACACCATACTGGTTACTTGGCGTATTCTGCGATGCGATGGACAACGCGTAATACAACGGGAATACAAATATCAGCAGTGTGACAATAAGAATTGCATAGCTTCCCCAACCAGGCTTACGTCCTTCGGATGTCATGCCGAGACGCGCATTGCGCTGCCGTTTGGCCGCACGCGCGACACTCTTCCCATAGACCTGTTCCAGGGCCGGAACGCCCACTTCCCTCTTATCGGATTCATTGGTCAAATCAACCATGATTTCCTCACTTTCTCTCTGCCACCTGCTGTGCGTCCATGCGGCCATTCACGCCAGTGCGGATGGCCTTCTGACGTTCGGCTTCATCCCGTTGCACAGAAAGTCGCGCGGCTTCCTTGGACTCTCTGGATCGCCCGCCCGTGGCAAGACGCTGGGTCAGCGCATAATTCAGCAAGGAGATAGCGACAACAATCAGGAAGAGAATCCATGCCACAGCGGCCGCTCTGCCCAGGTTCGGCTGTCCGGGGGTCACACTGACGAAGCCGAGCTTGTACAGGTACAGGCTAACGGTTAGGTATTGGTTGTTCGCACCGCCACCGGAGGAAGCGCCGTTATGGAACATCTGAGGTTCATCAAAGATCTGCAAACCACCAATGGTCGAGGTGATGATGACGAAGATTAGCGTCGGCCGAAGCATCGGCAGAGTGACAGAACGGAACGTACGCCATTTGCCCGCACCATCCACGACGGCCGCTTCAAGCACATCGCGGGGAATGGCCTGCATAGCGGCAAGCAAAATCAGCGTGTTGTAACCGATATAGCGCCAGTTAACAATGGTCGCGATGGCGACATGCGACCAGAATGTGTTGCCGTGCCACATGATCGGCTGCATGCCGATTTGCTGTAGCAGTACATTGATGGCACCCATTTTGTCGGAGAAAACCTGCGAAAAGATAATGCCCGCAGCGGAAGGCGCGACGATGTACGGCAGCAACACGCCCATACGCCAGAACGTCTTAGCTTTGAGATTTGCGTCAAGAACCCATGCGAGCCATAGCGCGATGATGATCTGCGGTACGGAGCTCAGCAGGAAGATAGAGACTGAGTTGCGCAATGCCACGTAGAAGGTCGGCTGATGCAGCACCCACATGAAGTTGCCGAACCAAGAAGCATTCGTGGTGCCGCAAGTGGAACCGCACACCGCGAATCCAGCATCGCCGGTGAGCGTGTTGAACTGCCTAGTCGCGATCCACATGGTGTAAAGCAGCGGAAACAGCCCAACTATGAGGAAGAGGATGAAGAATGGAGCGATGTAAAGGTATGGAGACGCTTTCCATTCGAACATCTCCAACCGGCTATGCCAGTCTTGTCTCGACTTGGCTTGGCTGTGACTGTACCGTGCCGTCATATTGTTTTCCTTCCAAATAAATCTCTCATCGGGGAGGATGTACACCCAGCGACGCATCCTCCCCGATGCGCCAGTCGATCAGGACAGGGACTTCACGTCGTCGACGTATTGCTTCCACGCCTGGGACGGTGTCTGCTCCTTATTGACATCCACACGATCCAATGCGTTGCCGAACTTCGAATCGATATCGAAATACTGGGCACCCATATATGGAACAACCTTCACAGCCTTCGCTCGGTCTGCGAAGATCTTGCCGGTCGGAGCATTGTTGAGGAAGGTATCCACTTTGTTTGAAACGGTATCATTGGCCATTGCAGTCGGCGAGCTTGGATAGTTCGAAGCGGCCTTGAAGGTAGCTACCTGCTGCTCAGGGGCGGTAAGCCATGCCACCAGTTTGGCGGCCTCCTCCTTTACCTTGGAGCTCTCCGGCACTACAAGCCAGGAACCACCTTGGTTGGAACCGCCACCAGGAGTGACATCAGCGATGTCCCATCCCTTGAAATCGGAGCCTGCATTGCCTTTGATGTTGTTGACCAGCCATGCGGGACACATGATGGTGGCAAAGCCCTTATCAGACTTGAATTGCGCGTTCCAATCATCGCTCCACTGAGTCAGATGGGCGGACATATCGGTGGTGGCAGTCAGCGTTTCGAAGTTCTTCTTCATTTTGTCAGTGGTGGCAACGATGGTGCCGTCCTTCTTGACGTAGGATTCCTTCATTTGGGTTTTCATGGTGCCCCATAGCCCGCCCATGGCGTCATACCACGGCAAGCCAGTCTTCTGGGTATATTCACGGCCCACCTTGAAGTACTGATCCCAGGTCGCAGAATCTCCACCGAGCATCTTGGCGACTTCGGTACGATCGGTGGGTAGACCAGCCTTCTGGAACAAATCGGAACGGTAGCACACGGCAGTCGGACCGATATCGTTACCTGCGCCAATTATCTTGCCATTGGCCTTGCCGCCTTCGACCTTCCAGTCAAGCCAATCGTTCTTTTTGAGGTAGCTGCTCAGATCCATGAAGGAATCAGAGATCGCAAGCACTGATGGCATCCAGGCAATGTCGGCAGCATAGATGTCGTAGGCGTCAGAACCGGAAGAGATGGCCGTGTTGAAAGCTGAACGCGCCTCATCGGAACCCGAGGCGATAGTCTCTTCGATTTTGATGTTCGGATGCAGCTTTTCGTACTTGCTCCACAAGTCAGCACTTGGGCGCTCATTGGTGGGCTTACCATAGCCAAAATTATTAAAGGTTTGAATCTTGATAATCGTTTTTCCACCTTTAGTGGTAGCGTTTCCACTATTATTAGCAGTACCGCAAGCTGCGAGGCTCGCCACGGTAGCAACAGCTAACACAGCTGAAAACATCGCCTTTGACCTCTTCATTTTATCTCCTTCCGCATCACTGCGCTCGATTCGGAAAGCCTCATTACTTCCCTTTATTTTTGGAATCGTTTCCAAAAACAGTTCTAAAATAGCACACCCTACGAAAAACAACAAATCCATGCCGGATTAGCATTCGGGCATGGATTTCAAAAAATACAACCGCTGATTCGGGCAATACCATCAGACGCTATCACGTTTGATTAGTGACGCAGGCAACACTTGTGCCACAGTGTTCCATTCCCCGTGCTCCAACCGCCAATACAGCATTTCGGCAATCACCTGAGCCATATCGTGCAACGGCTGGGCAAAAGTGGTCAGTTTCGGATTCGCCATCGTCGCAACCGGGAAATCATCGAACCCAATCACCGATACATCATTGGGCACTTGCCTTCCATGCTTGGCCAGCGCATGCAACACACCCACTGCGATCTGATCGGACTGCGCAAAAACACCATCCACTTCGGGATACTGCTCGAGAATCCTTTCGCATGCCTCAAAACCGTGCTCCGCAGTATATTCTCCCGAGATCACTGCCAACGGCTTCATCCCCTGGTCAGCAAGACCGTTCACACACCCCATAGTGCGCTGCTTCGGTGCCACCATATCGTCCGGCCCGGCAATGATGCCTATATTTCTGCGGCCTCTCTCAACCAACAATTCCGCAGCACAGTACGCCGCCCCCTCATTATCGACGTCCACATACGGATATCTCATACGAGGAAACGGGCGGCCTATGAATACCGTGGGCTTATCGAAATCATGAAAGACCTGTGCCAATTGTCGTGAATAGTGGAAGCTCAGCACCACCACTCCGCCTGCGCTGGAATCACGTAGCAGACGTTCCAGGGATTCCGTGTCCTGCAGTTCGGTCAATGCAAGGAACGGTAACATACGACGCTCGCTGAATGCCCTCGAAAGCTCACCAAGAATCCCCGCGACGAACATATCCTTGAAGATGAAATCCGTACGTTCAGGAATGGCTATGGCGACAATATTGCTTCGCCCACTTATCAACTGACGTGCTGCTGGATTCGGTACAAAATTCAGCTCCTCTGCGGCACGAAAGACCTTCTCACGGGTCGCTTTTGAAGCCGAGCCATGACTCAACGCACGCGAAGCCGTCGAAACAGCCACGCCGGCCCTCTTAGCCACGTCACGAATAGTTGCCTTCTGCCCGTTTGCCACGTCTCCTCCTGTCGCCGATCACACCGTTCATCCATTGTAAGGCCACAACCCATATATCTCCCATGGCAGTCGATTCGGACGAAATCCGGCTTGAAAACGTCCGAATCGACACCCATCCTGCGCCATCCGTCCGAATCAACCGCACACCGGGGACAACAACAGAGGGCAACAAACAAAGCCAGACACCACCCATACAACACAAAAAGCGCCGTCCGCGTGAAGCGGGCAGCGCTTTTGTTATCGCTCGTTACGAGCCTAGTGAAAGAATCTCACTGAACCTGGGTACGAGCGATCTTGCCGTTGAAGGACTCAGCCTCATCCTTGTCCTTGGCCTCGGCGTTGTTCCAGGAGAACATAGCGCGCAGCTTCGGGCCAACAGTCTCAAGGTGCGGGTGAGAGAACTCTTCCTGCAGCTTCTTGAACTTCGGGGCGCCAGCAGCCTGGTCGTCCATGAACTCCTTGGCGAAGGAGCCGTCCTGAATGCGCTTGAGCTGGTACTGCATGCGCTTCTTGGTCTCGTCGGTGATGACGGTGGAGGTGTAGTCGCCGTACTGAGCGGTGTCAGAGCAGGACCAACGAGCCTTGTTCAGGCCGCCCTCGTTAGCCAGGTCGACCAGCATCTTCAGCTCGTGGAAGACCTCGAAGTAGGCGATCTCCGGCTGGTAGCCAGCCTCGGTCAGCACGTCGAAGCCGAGGTCGCACAGGTGGTTGATGCCGCCCATGAGGACGTCCTGCTCACCGAACAGATCAGTCTCGGTCTCCTCAGTGAAGGTGGTCTTGATGGCGCCTGCACGCAGAGCGCCCAGAGCCTTGGCGTAAGCCAGGCACAGCGGCCAGGTCTTGCCGTCCGGGTCCTGCTCAACAGCGACGACGACCGGAACGCCACGGCCAGCGGCGTACTCACGACGAACGATGTGGCCCGGGCCCTTCGGAGCGACCATGAAGACCGGGTGATCCTCAGACGGCTTGATGTAGCCGTAGTGGATGTTGAAGCCGTGAGCGAAGGCCAGAGCAGCGCCCGGCTTCAGGTTCGGCTCCACTTCTTCCTCGTAGACCTTGGCCTGGTACTGGTCAGGCAGAAGGATCATAACAACGTCAGCCTCAGCGACAGCCTCGCCAACCGGCTTGACCTCAAGGCCCTGCTCCTGGGCGAACTCGACGGACTTGGAGGACGGACGCAGGCCGACAACCACGTCGACACCGGAGTCACGCAGGTTCAGCGCGTGGGCATGACCCTGAGAACCGTAGCCCAGGATGGCCACCTTCTTGCCATCGAACACGGACAGATCGGCGTCCTTCTCGTACCAGATAGTTGCTGCCATTTTTGGCGCTCCTTTTATTTGTTTATTTATGGGGTTGAAATTTTCTTGTGCTCTGCGGGGTTTCGCTGAGCGATATTCTGTTGTGGCTTTCCTTGTGGGCTTTTCCGATATGCAGGTTTAGTCCTGTTGCACCGGAAAAGCCTCGCAGGGGTTCACTTCGTGGAATTGAGATTTTTCACGTTGTGAACTTGGCGATATTCAGTTATGGGGATGAACTCCCCTCAGTCACTCCGCAACAGCTCGGCCGCAATTATGGACGGACTACCGTCCGCGGCCTGTCTGCTCGCCTCTCGGCTCGCCTTCGCCTACGAACAGCCCACCGGGCTGCCTGTAGGCGACGCCCGAACGAAGCGATAGCTGAGTGAGGGGTAGGAAACCAGCCGTTGACTTTACTTAGTAAAGTCAACGTCCTTGGTCTCCTTGCAGGTGAGCACGGAGACCAAGCAGCACACGGCCATCACAGCGAGGTAGAGGCCCACGGAGTGGACGCCCCAGTTGTGGGCGAGCCAGGTGGCGATGGTCGGCACGAAGGCCGCGCCGACGATGGCGGCCAGGTTGTAGCCGATGCCGGAGCCGGAGTAGCGCACGTTGGCGTCGAACAGCTCAGGCAGGAAGGCGCCGATCGGGCCGAAGGCGATACCCATCAGGGCGAAGCCGACGCACAGGAACACCATGTTGGCGAAGAAGTTGTGCTGGCCGACGACCTGTCCGTCCAGCAGGAACGGGAACAGCACGGCGAACACCACGAGTGCGCAGGAGGAGAAGGTCAGCACGCGACGACGGCCGAGCTTGTCCGCGTACAGGCAGGACAGCACGATGAACAGGGCGAACACGCAGATGGAGATCATGAGCATGAGCAGGTATTCCTGGTTGGTGAAGCCGAGGTTGCCGCCGCCGTTCGCGGTGTCCTTGGTGCCCCAAGCAAGGGACCAAGTGGCGAGCGTGTAGAACAGCGTGTAGGTCACGGCCACGAGGAAGGTGGCCTGCAATACCTGACGCCAGGACTTGCGGAAGACCTCGGTCAGCGGGGACTTGACGACCTTCTTCTGCTCCTGGGCCATACGGAAGATCGGGGTCTCCTCCATGTGAACGCGGACCACGAGGCCGACAATCACGAGGATGGCGGACAGCAGGAACGGCACGCGCCAGCCCCAAGCCAGCATCGCGCTCTGGTCATTGAAGGACTCGAGCACGAAGTAGGTGCCGTTGGATAGGAAGAAGCCGATCGGTGCGCCAAGCTCCGGGAAGGAGCCGTACAGCGCGCGCTTGTCTTCAGGCGCGTTCTCGGTAGCGACCAGTGCCGCACCGGACCATTCGCCGCCCAGGCCGATGCCCTGGATGAAGCGCAGCAGGCAGAGGATGGCGACTGCTGCGACGCCGACCTGATCATAGGTGGGCAGGCAGCCGATGAGGAACGTGCCGACACCCATGGTCATGAGGCTGACGACCAGCGTAGTCTTGCGGCCCATACGGTCACCGAAGTGACCGAACACCAGCGAGCCCAATGGGCGGGCAATGAAGGCGATGGCGAAGGTCAGCAAGCTCATCAGCAGGGCGACGGTCGGGTTGGCCTTGTCGGAGAAGAAGATGTGCGGGAAGTAGTTTGCCGCGGCAGTGCCGTAGGCGTAGAAATCGTAGAATTCGATGGCGGTTCCAACCATCGATGCAGCGATCACGGTCTTGACCGAATCGCGAACCATGGCAGTGGCCTTACTGGCCGCCTGTCCCAGGCCAGTCTCTTCGACTGCTGCAGTCATTGGTAACTCCTGTGTGTTCTCTGTTCACTCTCATCGGCAGGTGATTGACGCCTGCGGGAGGTTTGCTGTTCTGTTGCTGTTGTTGCCGAGTACCGTCGCTACCGTTTCCGTCTGCGGGATTTTGCCGTAAGCCTTGTGAGCGCAACAAAAAAGCCCCGCATCATGCAGGGCCGTGCCGATTGTGTCAGCTTGATTGGCCCTGCCTTCGTTGACGGGGCTTCAAGCATCAGTGCCGAATTAGTCCGCCAGCGAAGACGGGCTAATAATTCGTGCGGATACAAACGCAGAAGCATTAAATCCAGTCATCGCGTGGCCTCCTTTCGGTATCTTCTCGGGCCGTTCGACCCGAACTGGAATGTAAACATAGGTTCGGTCATCTCACCAATCCAGCAAGGGTTCACATTGTGGACGGCATGTATGCCCTGTGCGGCGCAAAATCGCCAGCAATTGGCATAAAAGCGTCGCTCAGCACCCCTCAACGACGCAAAACCACCAGTAACTGGAAACTTCGTGCCACTGACAGCTCCTCAGCGGGGCAAAACCACCAGTACATGGGGGCTCCGCACCATCCGCAACCCCTCAGCGGGGCAAAACCACCAGTAACTGGCAGCTCTACACCGCTTACTAATACTCAATGAGGCCAGACTACCAATAACTGGAAGTTTTGCACCGCTGACAGCTCCTCAGCGGAGCTATCCCGCCAAGAGCTGGTAAAAAAGTACCGCTAACAACGCACCAGCGGAGCAAAACCACCAGTAACTGGCAGTTTGGCTTCGCTGGCCGCTTCCCCAGCGAAGTTAACCCGCCAAATACTGACAAGATTGCACCGCAAATCGGTTACCAAGTAGTTCTGCCGAACTCCCTTCAGTCGCCTACGGCGACAGCCCCCCTCGGAGAGGGAGCCACGATGGAGAACATCACGGCTTCCGTCGTGGTGAGACAGCTCCTCTCATCGGGAGGAGGGGGGAAGCCACGATACAGCTACCGGGTAGTCTCTCCGGGGATGAGGGTTACGGAGATGATGTCTTCGGAAGTAGACTGGCCGCCATTGGCCGCAACTGCATTCCCGCCCTCAGCTGCAGCGGCACTCGTGGTTCCGTTATCGGCGGCGATTTGGGAGTCCATGCGGGAGGCGAGGGCGGCGGCGACGGCGGGGAAATCCTGCCGCACCGCGGTCAGGCGCATGCCGGCGGTCTCGGCCATGAAGGTGCCGTCGTAGGCGATGATCTGCAGATCGCGGGGAACTGAAATTCCTCGGCGCAGCGCCTCCTGCAACGCCACGGATGCCACCAGGTCCGATCCGACGATGGCATCGACATCGGAATATCTCTCAAAGATGGCACGGGCGGTGGCCTCGTGTGCGGAAATATCGGCCACAATGCCGGCTTCCACGTAATCACAGGCAATGCCGGCATCAGCCAGCATCCGTTCAACGGTGAGATGATAGCGAATCGTGGGAAACGTGGTGGCTTCCGCGAACTGGGAGCGCGGACCACCGACGAGCACCACATGACGCGCTCCGGAATCGATGAGATGACGGGCAATCAGCCGGCCGCCCTGTTCATGATCGGATCGAACGGCCGGAACACCCTCGCCCAACGTGCGATCAAAAGCAACAATCGGACGATGAATGGATGTCCAGTAGCCGCCCGGATGCTCGGTGTGGGCCGCCATGACGATGCCGTCCATCATGTGCCGCTGCAGCATGTCGACATATTCACCCTCGCCTTTGTCTGCATCAGCGATGGAACACAATAGGGTTTTGAGGTCGCGCGCGGCGAACTCACGCTGCAGATGCGCAGTGAGCGTGGCGAAGAACGGGTGGGCGATAGTCGGCATAATCACACCGATGGTGTTAGTGCGATTGCGGTACAGATTGCGGGCCAGCTCGTTGGGAATATAGTGGAGCTGGCGCATCGCGGCCTCGACTTTGGCGCGCATATCGTCCGAGACATAGCCGGTGTTATTGACCACCAGCGAAACGGTGCTGAGCGACACTCCTGCCGTTTTGGCTACGTCGCGCATACCGACCATGGTTTGCTCCCCCGTGAGTACTAGCTGGATTACTGACGACCAGTGTACTCGAACCGGTTTATCGCGCTGTTACTCTGCCTTGGAAGAGAGCGTGATGATTCCGGCGAGGAACACCATGACGATGGCGGAGGGGAACAGCAGGTAGTAGCCGAAGCTGTTCGCAAATGCGCTGACCAGCACGGCTCCGATAATGGCGGCGAGCGCCAGTCCGACCGAATTGGCCAGTGCATAGATGCCGAGATCATGACCGGCGTTGCGCGGGTCGGGTAGGGCATTCATTACCAGTTCAAGGCCTAACGCATCGTAGACGCCGAAGGCGAATCCGGAGATCAGCGCGAAGAGCAGCATGCCGTTTTCGCGTGCCGTGCCGGTGGACCAGACTCCGAGCCCCCATGCCACCGCCACGCCGATGGCATACAGCAGGCAGGATGCCGCCACCACTGCAGTGGTGGCGATGTTCCGTTCCTCGATCTTCTCGGAGATCGGCCCAGCGGCCCAGGACGCGAGCGCAGCACCGATGAGCGTTGCCGCGGCCATGCCGGCGACGAGGAGGCCCGCGGGAATGGTCAATGGCGCGGAAGTGAACACCACAGCCTTGCCATACACCCAAAAGCGCACGAGATACCACAGAAAGACCCCGGTCAGCCCAACGCCCGTCATCATGCACACGCGAGCGGCGAACACACGGGCGAATGCAGGCGCATGTGCCGGCGGACGCAACTGGTCAAACACCTGGCTCGACTCGAATCGTTGATGTGGCTGCTCCTGGCTGGAAGGCTCCTTGGGCAGCATGATCACGGTCAGGATGCCGGAAACCGCAAACAGCACGGCGGTGTAGGCAAACGGCGTGAAGGAGTCGAACATCACACCGAGCGCACCCATGCATACACCAAGCGCTTGGCCAAGCATCACGCCGATACCGTGCCAGCGCTCAATGCGCGGACGGAATTTGTCCGGAACCCGTTCGCTGATGGCGCTGGCCAACGGCACGGAAATCATCGCATAGGCAAACTGCATGAGCGCCCAGAAGAAACACAGCACTACGAGCCCTGTGTTCTGCCCCAGAACCAGCGTGATCAGCGCGCACAGCACGCCACCCGCCACCATCCACGGGGTACGGCGGCCCAGAGGAATACGTGTGCGGTCGGACAGCGCGGAGACCAAGGGCATCGCGAACATGGAGGCCACCACGCCAACGACCACCAGCACGGCCAGAGGCACCACCAAGTCAGTGGCGACGGGCAGCGGACGTCCGGTGGACGGATTGATGGTGACCGATATGGCAGAAGCGGTGTCGTAGTCGAACAAACGCGCCACGGCGTTGGGCATGGCGATGGTGTTCAACGCCGCCCAAGGCGCGCCGACCAGAATCGAAGCCACGAAAAAGCCCCAATTAAGACGGAAAATCTGAACAGCGGTGGGTCGCTGACCATTGACGGCGACCATCGGATCGCGCATATCGAGATATGCAGACGACAGATCAGGCGCAGGGGCATCCACGCTGGCCGCGGCAGCGGCAGCAGCCGACGAACCGGCGGCCGCCAGACGCACGGCCTGGGCCTCGGGCTGATCGGCGGATGCCTCGGGAGGACGCCGACGATCTTTGATGGCCAGTCGGGCCACGGCATCCTTGTCTTCGGGACTCAATGCCTTGTCTAGATCCGGGCGGTCGTCAATACCCGGGCGCACGTACGGTTCCAACATGTTGCTGCTCTTTCTTTGCTCTCATCACCGGCGGGAGGTACCGACCAGCTCCGACTAAGCATGACCCGCAACCCCGTCACATGCAAAACCGCCCGAGCGCACTAGCTTCAGTGCACTGCGGGCGGTTTGTTTTCCATGGACCCAGCTTACGCCGGACGCACTACTTGGAGCGCGCACAGCGGAGTGGCGTTTATGGGCCAACGGCTAGTCGATATCGGCAATCGGCGGGTTGCTCAGCAGATCATCAGTCTCGTGGTCACCGGCGGCATCGGTCCAGGCGAGGCTGGCGACCGGAGTGGTGTTATCCGCGCCGAGTCCGCGGCCGGGCTCGAAGATGAGGGCGGCCTTGGTCTTGCCGTCGGCAGCGATCCAGCGGAAGGTGATGGATGTGTCGCCGTCGGCTTCGTAGCTGAACTCGCCATTGAATGCAGGCAGTTCGTTGCGGAACTTGGCCAGGGCGTTCAGGGCCTTCACCACCGGGCGCTCGAGGTTTTCGTCGATTTCGGCGGTGGAGTAATAATGGCGATTGATGTCACGGCCGTTGTTGGTCTTGCGCAGCAGTTCCATGTCGTTGCGGCCGGCGAGCGCGCCCACGTAGTAGACCTGCGGCACTCCGGGCAGGAAGAACTGGACCGCGCGGGCGGCCAGATAGTGCTGGTCGTTACAGCCGAGCGCGGAGTAGTACGTGCTGTTGACCTGATAGAGGTCGAGGTTGCTGGCGGCGGCACCGGTGGCGGCCTGGGATTCGCCGTGGGTGTTGGCGTGGATGGTGTTGACCAGATTATCAACGTCCTCGTCGGGCACGAGGCCCTTGAGGCTGCGGTCGAGCTGATCGGAGCCGATGTCGATCACGCCGATGCCGTCATGCGTATCGAGCACGGTGACGGCGTTGTTCGGGCGGATTTCGGTCCAGTGGACCACGGGTTCCACGTGACCGGTGAACAGCGAGTGCAGGAGCAGCGGAGGCAGGGCGAAGTCGTAGACGCGGTCCACCTTGGAGGCGATTTCAACCTGCTTCTTGTAGTAGCTATGCACCTCAATGAGAATTTCGAGGCCTCGCTTGACGCCTTCCTCGCGTAGGCGTGAGATGAGCTTAAAGGTCTTGGGGGTCATGAAGCAGCTGGTGCCGGCCTCCTTGGCGCCGTAGCCCACGGCGTCGAGACGGATGTAGCTGACGTGGGATGCGGCCATCTGATCGAAGATGGACATGAGGTATTCCCAGCCCTTGTCGGAATCGGTGTCAATATCAACCTGCTGCGGAGTGAAGCTGACCCAGACCAGGCGGGTCTTGCCGGCGAACTTGTAGTGGGTGAACGGCAGGCCCGGGCGCGGGCGGTAGATGCCGGCCAGTTCCTCTTCGGTGGCACCGTTCGGGAAGACGGAGCTCATGGTCAGAAACATCGGGTAATACTCGGATTCCTCACCTTTTTCAAGCACGTCTTGGAACTGCTTGGATTCCCAGCTCATGTGGTTGACGATGGCATCGACCATGATGCCGTGGGTCTTGGAAAGTTCAGCGACGTCGTCCCAGCTGCCGAGACGCGGGTCGACTTTGGTGTGGTCGATCGGGTCGAAGCCTGCATCCGCACCATCGAACGGAGTGAAGAACGGCAGGATATGCACGCCGTCATACACGCCGTCGAAGCGGGTGCGCAGGATGTCAGTCATCGAGCTAAGAGTGCCATCGCCGAGATGATCGGCGTAAGCGATGAGCTGCACTTTGTTTTTCATGGGACCTCCCTTGGTTCATGGATGCAGGTGCAATGTGTACGCAGTGTATGCGTGCTTTTACATACTTATACGTATCGAACCGGTTTGATATTACCTCGAAAGGGACGTTGATGTCCAGTAATACCGCAAAATGCGCGTGTCGAACCGGTTTGATGCGGTGTTCTACACAACCCAGCCTGTCCGACCCCAATGTGTCCGTTTCTGCAAAATCGGACATCCAAACATCTCACGCATCACACATGACCGATTCTCCAGAATCAGACACACAGAACACTTCTTTCGGAACTTAGACGTCCGATTCGGCAGAATCGGACACATGTGCACAAGTCGGATGATGAGCACGACTATCGACGGGCGTTCGCCGGTTGTGGACGCCGCTGAAATCGATGCGATCCACACCGGGCACACGCATGAAGACGCGCAGCATCAACGCGTGGTATCGCCTGGCACCAGCGTCATGGGAATAAGCACGTTCGGCTCGAACGGCTTGGGGATGTTCCTGCGTGAAGCGTTAGCCGCAGCCACTTCCTCATTGGCAATAGCCTGCACGATATGGTCGGCCGCCGACTGTGCGATCGCCGAGAAATCCTGCGCGACCGCGGTCAGCTTCATGCCAGCCAAATCAGTCAAATACGTACCATCGTAGGCAACGATCTGCAGCTCGTCAGGAATGGAAATTCCGCGGCTCAACGCTTCGCGCACGCAGAACGACGCGCCAATATCGGAACTGACCACGGCATCGACGCCGTCGGCCGTCACCTTGTCGAGCGCATTGCTGACCGCACGATGATAGCCGGCAAAATCCATCACTTCGCCAGCTTCAACATACTCGTATTTCACGCCTGCGGAGGTCAATTCCTGTTCCAACGTGAGGCAATAGCGCACCGTCGGGAACGTGGTCTTTCCCAAATCGAACGGTCCTTCCTCGACTTCTCCGCGCGCAGCCAAATCGAAGAATTGATCTCGCGGACCGCCAATCATCACCACATGTTTAGCACCATTGCGGATCAGCATCTGCGCAATCAATCGCTCACCCTGCTCGTGGTCGGATCCGATCGACGAAATACCGTCTCCAAGCACACGGTCGAACGCGACAATCGGGCGATGAATCGACGTCCAATAATCGCCGGGATGCGAAGTGTGAGCACACATGACGATGCCGTCCATCATGTGCCGACGCAACATGTCGACATACTGGATTTCGCCATCCGTCTCATCTGCGGTAGAGCACAGCATAGTGCGTAATCCTTGCGCAGCGAGCGCATGCTGCGTGCGGTAAACGTTGCAAAGAACGGGTGGCGGATGGTGGGCACGATGACGCCGACCAGATTCGTACGATCATGATACAGATTGCGGGCAAGCTCGTTCGGCACATAATTGAGCAGTTGCATGGCTTTGCGCACACGTTCGCGCATGTCATCAGACACGTACCCGTTGCCGTTCACCACCAGCGAGACGGTGCTCAGAGACACCCCGGCCTTCTTCGCCACATCGCGCATGCCGACCATGATCGCATCTTCCCCGTCATCACTGTTCTATCGTTGTATGTTCACGTGCTTACCACGAAATATTACATTCATTTACATTCTCTCGAACCTGTTCGACAGTCCGGTGTGTATATCGCTTGACGGGGGCACCCCTAACTTTATTTCCATCATGTGATTTTCATGATACCCCCTTGAAATCACATTCATGGGCCACTTTTGCGCTGCATTCGATACCGCATCGATGGAATATTGGCCTGAATGGTCTTGCCGTCAGCACTGCCGCCCTTCTGCGCAGCGAGAGCCGCCAGAATAATGCCATCGTAGGTTTCAGCACCATACGTGGTGGTGTTTTTCAGATCCACACCGGTGGATTCGAGACGCTTGATGAAATCGTCAGACGGGTTGACGCCAGGAATGGTGCCCTTCGAACCTTCCAACAGGCCGGCGTCAAGCTCACTCGAATAGTCGGAAGTGTTGCCGTCAACGAAATACAGCTTCTTAGTGTCGACTCCCGCGGAGGCGAGGGTCTTCAGCAGCGGCTTGGTCTGGTCGAATGCAATCACCAGCGTTGCATCCGGACTGGCGGCCTTGATGGCGGTTGTACTCAGATTTCTTTCACGTTACTCAGCGACCGTCCGTGTAACGTGAAAATTACGCCGGATTGGCAAGCAGCGCAATGCCGAAACCGGCGGCCACACAAATGAGAGGCACCGCGACGGTTGCTATTCCATAGCCCAGAGCCAGCGTAAAACGACGCTGGCGAATCAATGAAACCACTTCGTTGAGCGCCGTGGAGAATGTTGAGAAACCACCGAGAAATCCGACAACGAACATCATGACCGTGTCCATATCCACCGATTGCGAATAGTAGGACATCATGGCGATGCCCGCGCATAGCGAGGCGACGCCGTTGATGACGAGCGTGGATAGCGGGAAGTTGCGGTTCGTTCTTCGATTCTCGCGGTTCCAGCCTTGTTGAATTGACACGTCGAGCACGTAACGGGCCATGGCTCCCAGACCGCCGAACAGACAGATCATCCACATCATCAGCGCACCTCCCCGGTAGTCGGGTCGGCGACAAGCGAAATCTCCGCAGTGATCGGTTTGGGCTCGAAGCTGGGTGGAAGCGGGTTGGCCGGCTGCTGGATTGGCTGCGACTGCTGAATCTCGGGCAGCTGCCCCAAGTCTGGAGTATCCGGCTCGCGCAGCAACGGATGCGCCGGCTGCGTCAGCTGAGGAACGGCCAGCGGAGGAATCTGCGGAACGCGGCCTGTCTGCATAGGCTGGCTGGCGGTCGGCGGCACGGTTGGTGTTTCGACTCGCGGAACCTGTCCCGTCTGTGCAATCTGCTGGGCCGTCTGCGCGGCCTGCTGCGCCGCCTGCGCGGCTTCCATTGCGGCCTGCGCGGCAGAACGCGCCACGTCGGCCACTTTCACATGGCGTACGCCCTGCGTGTCCGATTCGGCAGAATCGGACACGGAAACAGCTGAAAACGCACCCCGAACCCGCTTTCGAGTACTCCGTGACAGCAGTGCCTGCATCAGAACCACGCCGGCGGCGGCAGTGAGCAAACCGCCTGCAAAATTTCCCGCAAGATAGCCAAGCGCACTGGCAATATGCCGCTCGTGCAGACCTTCCATCGTTTCCAGCATCACGCCGGACATCGTCGAAAGCCCGCCGAGCAAGCCGAGCCCAACGCCACGGCTGACAACCTGCCGCACCCGGCGACGCAGCCACGAAGCGGTCGCCATGAATTCGGTCAGCATCGCGAACAGGAAGCAGGCGACCATATTCGACACAAACGTGCCCACAACGAATGGCGTCCCGCTGACCGACGGCAGGAGCATATCCAACGCATGCCGACAGCCGACTCCAACAAATCCACCGACGAACACCACAACATACATCAGTCCGTCGGCGAGCGGATTGAACCGTGCCTGCATACGTTTCATCGGCGCCAGGGGAATCGTAGGCGGATCCATGGTGTTAGCGGCGGGCGCGGTTGCATCAGCATGCGTCACCTCAACAGCGTCGATTGCCTGCGTGATAGGATGCGAGTCCTCACCCGCAGTCACCACGTCTCCCGGCGATTGTTCTTGCGATTCCATTGCGCTCCCCCTGTACTGGCCTTCCGCGGACAGCGTTGTTCCCGCCCATAGGCCGTGCAACAACGAGCTGGGCCGCGATTGCTGCCTTCCTAACGCATATGAGTTTACACGGAGCGCCAACGTATGCACCCTGGATGTCCGATTCCGCAGATTCGGACATCCAGAGTCCAGCCGAATTCAGCCAGGCTCAGTCAAGCCGGGCATCACACAGCCGCCGCATCGCAGGTCGCACCTCGCGCTCCTCCTCGCCACTGAACAGCACCACCAGATAGTCGCCGGCACGCAGCCGTGTATCACCGCGCGGCACGATCTCGCTTTCGCCGCGACGCAGGCCGATGATCAGACACCCAGACGGCCAACGCACGTCACGCACCCGCTTGCCGTCCGCAATCGCCCCCATTTCCAATGGCAGTTCCATAATGCCGCTGCCCACATGGCTTGCGATTGCCATCTGCATGCCTTGCGCACGCACGTACCGCTCCAGCAACTCCCCATAGATCGGTTTGGTGCGCAGCAGATCGGACACCAACAGCGCGATGAAAGCGACAGCCGCGACCGGCAGCATATGCGTCAACGTTCCGGACATCTCCACAGCCAACAGAATCGACGTGATCGGCGTTTTCACAGACGCGGCGAGCGTGCCCGTCATCACGCACACCGCAAACACCGCCACTGCGTCGGATGGCAAATCACCAAATCGATGCAACACTTCACCGCAGATGCCGCCGGCCAGCGAACCGACCGCAAGAATCGGCATGAAAATACCGCCAGGCGCGCCTGAGCCGAAACTCGTGGATGTGAACAGCATCTTCGCCACGAACAGCAGACACAGCATTCCCAAGCCGACGCGCGCATGTTCGGCGGTATCAATCAGATTCGAGCCGCCGCCGAGCACATCGGGCAACCAGATGCCGACAGGCAACGCGATCGCAATCGCAATCATCGGGCGGCTCCATGCCGGCAGTTTGCCGTACAGCGTCTGGAAGCCAAGCAACGAGCGGTTCATCAGCGAACCAACCAAACCGGCCACCAATCCCAACGGAATCAGCCACACATACTCTTCCAACGACAGCTGACCGATATCACCGAAATCCAAAACCGGACGCAGACCGAAACAGTATTTTGAGACGAAATCGGCGGTCAGCGATGCGGCGGTGGCGCCCATCAGAATTGCAGGGGAAAAACTCCGATGCACCCCTTCCAAAGCGAACATCATGCCGGACAGCGGCGCGCTGAACGCGGCGGACAAGCCGGCCGCGGCACCGGCGGTGACCAGATAATGCTCCTGCATGTCCTCACGGCGGCGGCCGCGCAAACGGTGGGATACACACTGCGCGCCCGACGCACCAATCTGAATGGACGGCCCCTCACGGCCGAGCGACAGACCAAACAACGCGCCCAACAGTCCGCCGACGAAACGGACTGGCAGAATCGTCTGCCAACGCATCTTCAAGCCGCATATCACCACGCCGTTGGTCTGCGGGATGCCGCTGCCACCAGCCATCGGCTCCTTGCCGACCATCCACGCGATCGCCAGCGCGGCCGCCACCGCGGCAACCGCCCACGGCGCAATCAGCCACGGGGTCTCGCGAATCCGCGCATATATCCAACGGGACGCATCCGTGCCGTATTCGATGCCGAGACGGTATACGACAACCAGCAATCCTGAAACCAGACCAATGACTATGCCGGCCGCCGCCATCTTCCACTTCAAGTGGTCGAATCGTGGAATCAGCCGGCGGACATCATGTGCCGCGTCGTTACCAGTCAAGCCGGGAAATTCGTTGCAGACGGTCAGTCGACCAGCGAATTGATCTGGATGACATGATCGCGCTGCGGACCGGTGCCGATCGCGGAGATACGGCAGCCGCTCAGCTCTTCCAGACGCTTGACGTATGCCTGGCAGGTGGCCGGCAGGTCGTCGAAGGAATGGCAGTTGGAGATGTCCTCATTCCAGCCGGGCATGGTCTCGTAAATCGGCTTGGCCGCGGCAAAAGCAGCCTGATCGGTGGGCATATCATCATGACGCTCGCCGTCCACGTCATAGGCCACGCAGATCGGGATCTCCTTCAAGCCGGTGAGCACATCAAGCTTGGTGAGCACGATGTCGGTCAGGCCGTTGACCTGGGAGGCGTACCGGTTGACGACTGCATCGAACCAACCACAGCGACGCGGGCGGCCGGTGGTCACGCCGAATTCGTGGCCCTGCTGACGCAGCCATTCGCCGGACTCGTCCAGCAGTTCGGTGGGGAATGGGCCTTCGCCCACGCGGGTGACGTAGGCCTTGGAGATGCCGATTACGCGGGTGATCTTGGTGGGGCCCACGCCGGTGCCGGTGCAGGCGCCGCCGGCGGTCGGGTTGGAGGAGGTGACGAACGGATAGGTGCCGTGGTCCACATCGAGCATGGTGGCCTGGGCACCTTCGAACAGCACGGTCTTGCCTTCGTCAAGCGCCTTGTTCAGAATCAGGCCGGTGTTGGCCACGTACGGCTTCAGGCGTTCGCCGAGCTTCAGAAGTTCTTCGGTGGTCTGGTCCACATCGATGGCGCGACGGTTGTAGAGCTTGACCAGCATCTGGTTCTTCTGGTGCAGGCTGGCTTCGACCTTGTCGTGCAGATGGTCGGCGTTGAACAGGTCATGCACGCGGATGCCGATACGGTTGGTCTTATCCGCGTAGGCCGGGCCGATGCCGCGGCCGGTGGTGCCGATCTTGTGCTTGCCGAGGAAGCGTTCGGTCACCTTGTCGAGGGTGCGGTGGTAGGGGGCGATGATGTGCGCGGCCTCGCTCACAAGCAGGTGCGAGCAGTCGATGCCGCGGGATTCCAAGCCGTCAATCTCCTCGAAGAGCACCTCCGGATCCACGACCACGCCGTTGCCGATCACCGGGGTGAGGTTCGGGTTGATGATGCCGGAGGGCAGCAGATGCAGGGCGTACGACTCGTCGCCGACCACCACGCTATGGCCCGCGTTGTTGCCGCCGTTGAAGCGTGCGACATAATCGACCTTGGTGCCGATCAGATCGGTCGCCTTGCCTTTACCCTCGTCGCCCCACTGGGCACCGATAAGAACAATTCCAGGCATGATGCACCTCCGCATTCGCACGATTCCGCCGGAAACAGACTACCTTACACCCTCTACTCGGGGCGCGGCCATCTCACGCAATCGGGCTTCTGGTGTCTTTGCCGCGCGTTGCGCGAGGCGGGCCGACACCAAGGCGCTGCCACGGCGAATGACAGTTTATTTGGGTGTTATCTGAGTGCTTTGCCGGCCGAGCCGAGTTGCTTGCATGCCTCAACCACGCGGGCGGACATGGATTCCTCGGCCTTGCGGCCCCAGGAACGCGGATCGTAGAACTTCTTTTCGCCCACTTCACCGTCGATCTTGAGGACCTTGTCATAGTTCTCGAACACATGGTCGGCAATCGGGCGCGTGAACGAGTATTGCGTGTCGGTGTCGATGTTCATCTTGATCACGCCATGGCTCACGGCTTCTGCGATCTCCTCCGGACGGGAACCGGAGCCGCCGTGGAACACCAGCTCGAACGGCTTGCCGTTGGGGAAGTCGACCATGCCGGCGGCGCTGGGCAGCTCGCCCTCGGCCACCGCGCGCGCCACACGGGACTGAATATCACCGAGCAGGGCGGGACGCAGCTTGACCACGCCGGGCTTGTAGGAGCCGTGCACATTACCGAACGTGAAGGCGGCCATGTAACGACCACGCTCGCCCAAGCCAAGGCGACGGGCCACTTCAAGGCCATCGGCCGGCGTGGAATAGAGGCGTTCGTCGATTTTGGCGGAATGGCCGTCTTCCTCGCCGCCGACCGCTCCGATCTCGATCTCCAGCACCGTGTGCGCGGCCTGCGACTTATCGAGCAGCTCCTCGGCGATGTCCAGATTTTCCTTGAGCGGCACGGTGGAGCCGTCCCACATATGCGACTGGAATGTGGGCTCCTGGCCGTGCGCCACCTGATCGGCCTCATGTGCGAGCAGCGGTCGCACCCATTCGTCCAGATACTGCTTGGCGCAGTGATCGGTGTGCAGGGCGATGGTGATGTTCGGGTACTTCGCGGCGACCTCGTGTGCAAAAGCGGCCAAGGCCAGCGATCCGGTGACACGGTCGTTGACGCCGATGCCGGAAAGGTATGCGGCTGCGCCGACGGACACCTGGATGATGCCGTCGGATTCGGCATCCGCGAACCCCTTCAGCGCGGCGTTCAGCGTCTGCGAGCTGGTCACGTTGATGGCAGGGTAAGCGTAGCCGCCGCGTCGTGCGGCGTCTAGCATTTCGGCATAACGTTCCGGTGTTGCGATTGTCATGGCTTCATTATCGCTCGGGGTGTGCCCGCCAAACTAGGTTCTGGGGCCAGGCGAGCTGTGAACTATCTCACGAGGAACACCATGATGATAATCATGGCGAAGCCGACCAAATCGGTCGGGGTAAAGACCGCGCCGGCGAATAGGACACCGGTGATAGTGGCGGTTACGGGCTCACTGGTGCCGAGCATGGTGGCGCGCATTGCACCGCAGCGCTGGGTGCCGCCGAGGAATAGCCAATAGGCACCGAATGTGCCGAACACCACGGTGAACGCCATCAGGCCGATGCCGAACCAGTCCAACGCGGGGGCGGTGGTCCACGGGCGCACGAGCGGCAGCAGCATTAGGCCGGAAACGATGAACATGACGCCGTTGGCCATGAAGTTGCCCCATTTGGCCATTAATGCGATGGGCAGAATCGCAAGCAACGACGTGCATACGGCATCGGTCAGGCCCCACAGCAGACCAGGCAGCGGCAGACTGAGCTGGCTGAGATCGCCGCCTGTGGCGATGAGCACCGTGCCCACAAAAGCGAGTACCACACCGATACTCTCGCGTTTGCCGGGCAGTCGTTTGCCCATAATGCATACGAATACGAGCACAACCAGCAGATTGAGCGTCTGCAGCACCGTGGCCGTGCCGGAATTGGTCCAGTCAATGGCCTTCAAGTAGGAGACCTGCACCATGAGCACACAGAAGAACGAGCACATCAGGAGTCTCGGGTAGGAACGGTAGTCCTTGAGTGAACTGACGAATTTTGTAGGGGTAAAAATACCCGCGCAGACCAAGAAGATGATGCCGGCCAATAGCTCGCGCACGCATGCGATCCACAGCGGATCGGCATGGTAGTCATTCATCAGGAGTTTCGAAACAGTGGCATTGACACCCCAAAAAACACCTCCGGCGAGCGCCAGTCCGGCACCGACGAAGATGTCGTGCGGGGTGCGTTCGAGGGTTGGCGTTAGTTGGCCATTGGTTGCAGCGGCCTTGGGTTCACACATCGCCCATCACGATACGCGGACGACGTGAATTGTTCTCATATAGCGGTCATACAGCAGGAAAATAAGCTCTCAGAAGAGAGAAAACCGTTGGAGTTTCAAGGAAAATCGATGGAGCGGACGACGGGAGTCGAACCCGCCTCTAAAGCTTGGGAAGCTTTCATTCTACCGATGAACTACGTCCGCATGTGCGCTTCCACGCACGAGAGGCAAGTGTATCACCTATGCGGCACCTTGCGCCATGTGCCGGTTTGAGTTCTGTACTGGACTAGTGAATTGCGCGCGTGGAATACGTGGATGCGGCCACCGGAGTGCCGTTCATTTCATTGGCCATTTGCATCAGGCGTGCGATGCGCTGATCGGTCGGCGGATGAGTGGAGAACAGTTTGGAGAAACCGACCGCGGAGAACGGATTGGCAATCATCATCGCGGAGACGGACTGGGTGCCGGCCGTTTTGCGCATGGGCGTGGTCTGGGCACCATAGGAGATCTTGTTGAGCGCGGAGGCCAGGGCCTCGGGGTCTCCAGTCAGCAGGCTGCCGTCCTCGTCGGCATCATATTCACGGGTGCGGGAGATGGCCATCTGAATCAGGGATGCGGCAATCGGCGCGAGAATCACGCTGAGGAGCACGCCAATCAAGCCGAGTCCGCCTGAATTATCGCGGTCGTCGCGCGAGTTGCCGCCGCCGAAATACATCAGGGAATAGCCGAGGTATGTAATGACGGTGGCCATGGCGGAGGCGATGGCGGAAGTCAGGATATCGTGGTTATACACGTGCATCAGCTCGTGGCCCAGCACACCGCGCAGCTCGCGAGCATTGAGAATCTGCAGGATGCCTTGGGTGCAGCATACGGCCGCATGACGTTCGTTGCGACCAGTGGCAAAGGCGTTGGGGCTCATGGTGGGCGCGATGTAGATGCGAGGCATCGGTTTGCCGGCCTTGGCGCTGAGTTCGCGCACAATCTGGTAGATTTCGGGGGCTTCTTGTTCGCTGACCTCGCGGGCGCCCATGGATGCGATGGCGAGTTTGTCGGAGAACCAGTATGAGCCGAACGTGGTGGCCAACCCGATAATGACGTAGATGCCCAGCGTCTGCTGCCTGCCGCCCGTGGCCCACCATATCAGCATGATGACAGCCCACATCAGGGCGAACAGCAGCGTAGTCTTCAGGCCGTTGAAATGGCCGTGCACCCGTACTTTGGCATCCATGAGGCTCACACTAAAATCACTGCCTGAATATTGGCTGGATGTGCGCCGAGGGGTGAATCGGATGGGGTTGGCGGTGCTTGACGGTTCGGTTGGCGGGGATCGGAATAGCCTGTTTACATGGGATTGACGATGCTTGACAGTGCGGTTGCTTGGCCTGTTTTACCGCTTTACCGCTTTACCGATTGGTCTGATCGGGACGCTTTGCTTGTTTGACCTGCTTTGGCTGCTTGGATCGTTTGGCCCATCGGCCTGCTCGACTGGCATGACACTGGCTTTTATATAAATAAGAACGCCGGCGTATAACCGGCGTTCTTATTTATCGATGTATCAATCGCGCCGATTGCTGCTGGTGCAGTTGCCGGTGCGATGAGCTGATAGTCAATCAGGCCAGAGCGAGCTCACGCATCTGGTCGGGCTCGATGACCTTCTTGTGCTCGCGGCCTTCCTTGGCGCCTTCGGCGCGCTCGAAGGCGTCGACCTTCTTCCAGCCGGCGAAGTCAATCGGGCGGACGCCGCGGCTTTCCAGCAGTCGGTCGATGGATTCGGGGTCGCGATCCTCGGCCACGCGACCACCTTCGGCGGCCTTGGCCAGATCCTCAAGCATGTTGGTCACGATGGCAAGTGCGTCGGACTTGGTGGAGCCGATCAGGCCCACCGGGCCGCGCTTGGCCCAGCCAGTGGCGTACAGACGGTCGCGCACTTCGCCGCCGTCCGCTTCGGTGGTGATGCGGCCATCGCCATTGGCGTTGGCCAGGTGAGCGCCGTGCTCGTCGTAAGTAATGCCGGGAGCCTCGGCCGGCTTGTAGCCGATGGCGTGGTAGACGGCCTCAACCGGGTAGTCGGTGAACTCGCCGGTGCGGCTCATCTTGCCGTCGGCACCGGTTTCGGTGCGCTCCACGCGGATGGCTTTGACCTTGCCATCCTCGCCGAGGATTTCCGTGGGTGCGGAGTTGAAGTGCACGTAGTACTTGCGGTCGGCCGGATTGCCTTCGAAGTCGACGTCGCCGTCATCTTCCATGTCCTCGGCCATCTCGCGGATGGCGAACAGCTCCTCGACCATCTGGCGGGTGAGCTTGTCCTTGCCGGCCACCTCGATGGTCTCGTCGTCCAAATCGAAGTCGTCCTCATTGATGATGAGCTGCACGCCGGGCAGCTTCTCCATCTCGCGCAGCTCCTGCACGCTGAACTTGGCCTGGGCCACACCGCGACGGATAAACAGGTGGAGGGTTTTCGCCTTGTTGTTGTCGATGCCCTCGTAGACATTGTCTGGGATATCGGTCTTGGCCTTGAGGTCGTCGGCGTTGCGCATGAGCTCGCGAGCCACATCCATGGCCACGTTGCCGCCACCGATCACAGCGACGTTCTCGGCCGTAAGCGGCCATTCGCGGGCGCCGGTGGGGTAGCCGTCATACCATTCGACGAACTTGGCCGCACCGTATACGCCATCGAGGTCGGCTCCGGGCAGGTTCAGCGGCTTGTCCTTGACTGCGCCGGTGGCGAACAGCACGGCATCGTAGCGGGCAAGCAAATCATCAAGGGTCACGTCTTTGCCGAATTCCACGTCGCAGTAGAGGTGGATGTCCGGGTTATCAAGCGTCTTCTCGAGTGCGGAGGCGATGAACTTGATGGACGGGTGGTCGGGGGCCACGCCGTAACGCACCAGACCGAACGGTACCGGCAGCTTTTCGAACAGGTCGATGCGGGCCTTGGTGCCGAGGCCGAGTTCCTCGCCGAGTTTCTTGAGCTGGCGCAGGAAGATATCGGATGAGTAGACGCCGGCCGGACCAGCGCCAATTACAGCAATACGAAGTTCAGTGTTCTCAGATTCAGTCACGCGTTACAGGTTATCGCAAAGCCTTCCGTTGCAACAGGGGCGAGTGGTGGGAATCCTGTGCCTAGTACCCTCTGCCAGCCTCACGCCAGCGGGGCAAAACCACGAGTCGATCAAAAAAATGCCCCACTCACAGACCGCCAGCGGAGCAAAATCGCGAGTAACCCGAGAAATTGCTCCGCTTACAGCCCATCAGCGGAGCAAAACCGCGACTAACCCGCCAAGGCACCCCGCTGAACACCCACCAGCGCAGCAAAACCACTATTAGACCACAGAATCGCCCCGCTTACAGACCGTCAGCGGGGCAAAACCGCGACTCAGTCGAGGAGATACCCCGCCTAGTCGCGGTCGATGAGGGCAGTGAGGGCCCAGAGGATGCTGACCACGTCGATGGCCTCTTGGAGGAAAGCGCCGACGACCACCGGAATGAGGTTGAAGGCGGCGGCAATCATGCCGATGGTGGCAAGTACGAGACCAGCGATCACAGCCTGCAGCATCACGCGCTTGGTACGGCGTGCAATGGCGATAGCGCGCGGCACAGCGGCAATATCGTCATTCATAATGACCACTTGGGCGCTTTCGGAAGCAGCAGTGGAAGTGCCGTCGGTCATGGCCACGCCGATATCGGCGACGGCAAGTACCGGGGCATCGTTCACGCCGTCGCCGACCATCATCGTGACCGGCTTGCGGATTGCGGCGGCGCGGCTGCATCGAGAACGCGACGGTTGAGAACCATCGGACCGGATGCCATCTACGGCATCGGACACAGGGCTGGCGGCGTGATTCGCGCGCCCGGCCGGCGCGGCGCTTGCCTCCGTGGCAGCCTTGACGGCGGCGACCTTGTCTTCGGGGAACAGCTCGGCGTGGACCTCGTCGATGCCGACTTCGTCCGCGATGATTTCGGCCGAGGCGTGCTTATCGCCGGTAAGCATGGCGAGCTTGGTAACACCCAGTTCGTGCAGATTGGCGAGCGCGGTTTTGGTGTTGGCGCGAGGTACATCTCGCAGCACGATGCGGGCGATCAGTTGCCCGTCAACGGACACGTAGGAGGCCATTTCGTCCGGCTGTAGCATACCGAATCGCGTACGCAGCGTTTCCTTTTCCTTAGTGTTCCCGGCAATCGTACGGCCAGATCCTGCCTCAGTATCCCCGCCCAGAGGGGACTGTCCGTGAAGCGGGCTGAGGAGGTCGGCCGCCTCCTGCCGTGGGCCATCCGCCCGGCTTACACCCGCTACCTCGGCAGTCAAGAACCCATCCTCCCCGGCTGCAGCGAACGACAGTCGCCCGACGCGGACGGCATGGCCGTTCACCTCGCCGGACACGCCCTTGCCGGAGTCCTCATTAATATTCTTGACGACCGGATATTCGCGGCCGTGGCCGGGCCAGCTGGCCTCTGGTTCGGGGCAGAGACGCTGGCCGTCCGCGAAACGCTGACGCAAGCGGGCCATCGCGTCGGCACCGGCTTTGGCGATGCCCTTCGACAGGATGTGTACGGAATAGCTCTCTACAACGCCGGCCATCATCAGCACATGGTCCTCATTAAGACGGGTCTCAGCTCCAGGCAGCATCTCAACGCGCACCACTTGCGGCTGCTTGACGGTGAGCGTGCCGGTTTTGTCGAAGAATACCTGAGTGACGCGGCCGAGGTTTTCGAGCACATCCTGTGCCTTGATAAGCACACCGGCGGCGGCAAGTCGACCAGTACCGGCGATGTACGCCACAGGCGCAGCGATAAGCAGCGGGCAGGGCGTGGCCAGCACCAACACCTGGGCGAATCGCGTCGGCACGCCGGAGACAGCCCACGCAATGCCGGCGATCGCCAAAGACAACACGGTGAACGGCACAGCCAGGCGATCAGCGGTTTTCACCACGGCCGGACGGGACTCCTGTGCGGAAGCGACGAGTTCGAGGATGCGCTGGTACTGGGAATCGGCGGCCACCTGGGTGGCGCGCATGGTCAAGGCAGTGGAACCGTTCACTGCGCCAGACATCACTCGGGCACCGGCGAACACCTCGCGCGGCACCGGCTCGCCGTTGATGTTGCTCAGGTCGAGCGTGGCCGAGCCGGAAAGCAGTTCGCCATCAACCGGCACGGTTTCGCCCGGCAACACCATAAGCACATCGCCCAGCTTCACCTGCTCGACCGGCACAGTGTCGAAGCGGCGCGTGGCGGCCTCAGCCGACCAGCTCCCCTCAGTCTCGCTCCGCGAGCCAGCTCCCCTCGACGGCGGGACTTGGTTCCCCTCTCCGAGGGGAGCTGTCGGCGAAGTCGACTGAGGGGAGGACGTCGCCGGAACCGAGCCTACACGCCGGAAGCCATCGGACGAATCGTCCTTATCGGCGGCAGCCCCACGCCCCACGCCAGGCAGGTTGATGACGTGCGCGGTTTGAGGCGCGGCCTGCATCAGAGCGGTTAAGCTGTGCTCGGCCTTGGCCTGCGCGTATTCCTCAATGGCCTCACCGGACGTAATCATTAGCATGACCGCCCAGCTTGCCCAGTACTCGCGGACGGCAACGGTGGAAAGAATCGCCACTACGGCCAGCAAATCGACGCCGACTTGTCCGTGGCGCAAATCGTCAATCATGCCACGCACTGTGTCAATCACAATGATTGCCACCAGCGCGATTATCAGCCATTGGCCTACACCAGGATTACCCAGCACCGGCATCGCAATTGCGTTGCCCCATGGGCACCAATCGCCCAGCAGGGCTAGCGGGATCGCGGCGATAACAACAACGGGAAGCATCGGCACAAGTCGGCAGATGTCGAGGATTTTGGTGAAGAATCTGATGAGTCCGCTCATCATTGCTCCTTACGCTCGTATACGGAGTCGATTGCGGCAAGCGTGGCCCGCGCAATCGGCGCTACGGTCACGCCTTGTTAACCCACCGGCGGCTTTGCTTAGGGCCTTTCGGCTCCGCGCGACCATCCGATACACGGCGTAAAGAAATCGTTTTTAGTTATGTGTTGAATTATTGTGCGCATCGCTCGAGACATTGCCCGAATCAGCGCTTGGCCTACCCTATCAGCGGCCTGAACGCGACATGCCGGGCTGCGAAACTACGTTGGCGGATCAGTCGGAAGGCATCAATCGCCCCCCCTCCTACGATTCCGCCAAGAATTCCCGTGCATATGAGGGGCTCACAGACCTTATGCGCCTGCAGCTGACGTCCTGCCAGAACGATTCCCGTGCATACAAAAGCCCACGGAACAAGATATCTGCCGCCGCTCCGGCCGCCCCAGCCAAACGCTTCCCGCGTATACGAAAGGCCCGCAGCAGGAGTTGCTCACTGCTGCGGGCCTTTGCCTATCTGACACGGCGTTCAGCGGTTACCGCTCAACGCCGTGTGACGCGCTGAACCAGCTTTACCACAGACCGAACGGGTCGGAGAAGCCGCCGCCGTCACCGGTGCCGCCATCGTTGTTTCCGTTACCATTGCCGTAACCATTCCGGCCGTTGCCGTTCTGGTTATTTTGGTTGTTGCCGTTCGAGTTCGAGCTGGACGAGCCGTTCACCGCGGATTCCTCTTGGTCGAGCGTGACGTCGACGTCCATGGTCTTACCATCGCGCACGATGGTCAGCGTCGCTTTATCGCCGAGAGCTGCGGCGCGCACGAAGCCCAGCAACGAGTAGTTGTTGTTGACCGCGTTACCGTTGAAGGCCACGATGGTGTCGCCTTCCTTCAGGCCAGCCTTGTCGGCCGGGCCGCCGGAGACGACCGCGGAACCAGTGGCGCTCGACTTGGTGATGGTCGCGCCGCCGCGGGTCACACCGTCGGCTTCAACCGTGTCGGACTTGATGACCACTCCAAGGGCGACGTGCTTAACCGAGCCATCCTTGATGATCTCATCGGCAACGCGCTTGACGAGGTTAGACGGAATCGCGAAGCCGATGCCGATCGAGCCGGCGGAGTCGGAGGAAGTTGCGGTAGAGGCAATCGAGGAGTTGATGCCGATTACCTGGCCGGCCGCGTTGAAGGTCGGGCCACCCGAGTTACCGGGGTTGATGGCCGCGTCGATCTGGACGGCGTTGGTGACGATCTCGTTATTGTTGTCGTCGGTCACGGTCACCGGGCGGTTCAGGGCGGAGACGATGCCAGTGGTGGCGGTGTCGTCGTAGCCGAGCGGGTTGCCGATAGCCATCACGTTCTCGCCGACGGCGAGCTTGTCGGAATCGGCGAATTCGACGGCCTTGAGACCGCTCGGCGGGTTGTCGAGCTTGATCACGGCAAGGTCGGTGGTGGTGTCGGTGCCGACGAGCTGAGCGGAATAGATGTTGCCGTTAGCAAGCGTCACCTGAATCTGCTGAGCCCCGGAAATCACGTGGTTATTGGTGATGATGTGGCCCTCAGTATCAATGATTGCACCGGATCCCTTGGCAGTGCCGTTGGCCATTGCGGTCTGAATGGAGACCACAGAGCCGGAGACGCCGCTAGCAACCGTCTGCCAATCGGGGGCTTCGCCAGTCTTGGCAGTGGCAGAGCCGGAGCCGGACTTGTTTGAAGTGACGTTCGAGAGCGAGCTGGAGGTCGGGACAGTCACCCAGCCGTTAGTGATGGCCGCGTAGCCAAGGCCGAGGCACAAAGCCGCAGCGACCAGCGCGGCGACCACAGCAACGACGATGGCGTTTGCCGTCTTGGACAGACCAGGCCTATTGGGTTGGGCCGGGCCTTGCGGGCCTTGCGGATTCTGGCCGTTCGGCGTGCCGGCGCCAGAGCCGAAGCCAAACAGCCCACCCTGACGCTGGCCGTTTGGAGTAGCGAACGGGTTGCCATTGTTCTGCGGCTGCTGCGGCTGCGGGTTGAACGGGCTGCTGTTGCCCTGCTGCTGGTTGTTGGTGAAGTAAGGGTTGCGCTGGCCTTGTGGCTGCTGCGAAAAGGCCTGACCATACGGGAACTGCTGCGTGGGCTGGGCGCCTTGCTGAGCGGTGTTTGACGCGGATTGCTCGGGCTGCATCGGAGTCGGGCCATACGCGCCGAACTCTGGAGCCGGGCGGTAGAGCGGAGTTGCGGACTGCGTGTCTGCAGCCGGAGTGGAAGCTGGAGTGCTGGAGACCACGGTGCTCTCGCCCTTGGCTGCGGCGTAGTTCGGAATGGGCTCGGTGGCAGCGGTCGGGGCATCGTCTTGCGCGGAAGGCATCTGCTGGGTCGGGTTGCTGTCCTCGTGAGATGAAGTGGTTGCGGCATCGCCCTCAGCTGCGGTCTGAGCTGATGCCTGAGGCTCAGTCTCGTTGCCGTTTGGGGCGGGATTTTCGTTGTTCTGCGGGGTCTGGTCGACGCCCTGCGGGTTGAATTCGTCAGCCATTGCTGCTCCTTTTCTAAAATTCCTATCACGTTTGTTCAGCGGCTCTGGGCGCTTGTTCGCCGCCACTCTCGTGCGCTAATTCAGTAGTAAAGGCAGTTAATCTGGAGATTTTCTGAACGTTAGTTGAAAGTCTATGAGTAATCATCGAAGAGCACCATGGGTATATCGGTTTCGAGGGGCTGATTCGGTGCTTTCCGGATGTCTACTTCCGTTTCGAGGGGCTGTTCATCTGACTCAACCAGAGTGTCGGAGGCCTTGTGCTAACGCCATTCCGCCATTCTTGTGAGCCGTCTACTTGGGCATCAGCCCCTTGAAGCGGAGATAGATGTTTGGAAAACACAAAATCAGCCCCTCGAAACCGAGTTCTTCACAATTTCTGGCCCTTTTGCCTAAAGTGAAACTATGACAAGCGATGTTTTGAACCATCCGCTGGGAGCGCAGGCTGGAAAGCCCGGCGACCGCAGCGCTTTCCACTTCGAGACGATTACACGGCTGCCTTCGGCAGCGAACGGGTTGGGGCGTGACGGCGCCCGCTACGGGCGCACCGGCATTATCCATACGCCGCACGGCGACATTCGCACGCCCGCATTTGTACCGGTGGGCACGCAGGCCGCGATGAAGGCCGTGCTGCCCGAGCAGATGAAGGAGTTGGGCGCGCAGTGCTTGCTGGCCAACGCCTTCCACCTGTTTGAACGCCCTGGTGAGGATGTGCTCGACGCAGCCGGCGGGCTGGCGCGCTTTATGAATTGGGACGGCCCGACGTTCACCGATTCGGGCGGATTCCAGGTGATGTCGCTGGGCGTCGGATTCAAGAAGACGCTGGCGATGGATGTAACCGGCATGAAGTCGGACGACATCATCGCCAAAGGCAAGGAACGCATGGCATGGGTGGACGAGGACGGCGTGACGTTCAAATCTCCTTTGAACGGTGACGCGCACCGGTTCTCTGCCGAGATTTCGATGGGCATCCAGCACAAAATTGGCGCGGATATCATGTTCGCGTTCGACGAGCTGACCACGCTGATGAATACGCGGTCCTATCAGGAGGATTCGGTGGAGCGCACGTTCCGCTGGGCCCGCCGGTGTGTGGAGGAACATCAGCGGCTGACGGCAGCGCGTCTGGGCAAGCCCTACCAGGCGTTGTACGGCGTGGTGCAGGGCGCGAATTATGAGGATCTGCGCCGGCGCGCGGCTTCGCAGATCGCGTCGCTGGACTTCGACGGCGTGGGCATTGGCGGCGCGATCGAGAAACGCATCATCGGCGACACTTGCGCCTGGATCTGCGACACGATGCCGGAGAACCGGCCGCGCCATGTGCTGGGCATCGCCTCCGTGGACGATATCTTCGCGTGCGTGGAGAACGGCGGCGACACCTTCGACTGCGTGGCCCCCGCGCGCTGCGCCCGCAACGGCGCGATCTACACGCGCGCCGGCCGGTACAACATCAAGCGCGCCCAGCACAAGTTCGATTTCGGGCCGCTGGAGGAAGGGTGCGACTGCTACACGTGCCAGCATTATTCGCGCGCGTACGTCGACCACCTGCTGCGCGCCCGCGAGTTCAACGGATTCACACTGGCCACGATTCATAACGAGCATTTCTTCGTGAAACTGCTGGACGACATCCGCGCCTCGATCAACGGCGGCTACTTCGACGAGTTCCGCGACGAGGCTCTGGCACACTTCTACGGCAACGGCGAGCGCAAACCAGGCCTGTGAGCCTAGCCGTAGCTTGCGCAATCTCCTTCTGGCTTCCCTCTCTGAGGGGAGCTGCCACGAAGTGACTGAGGGGAGCAGCGCTACACTCAAAAAATCACAGCACCCGTAGGAGATTCACGAACAATGCATGTCTGCCACCAACGCGACACGCCGGACGTTGTGCGATTGGACGGCTGGGTGTAAGTTGGTCGACTGTCTGCGAGTGTGGCGGAATGGTAGACGCGCTGTCTTCAGGTGGCAGTGAGTGTATGCTCGTGGGGGTTCAACTCCCCCCACTCGCACCAGCAAGTAAAGGGCTGGAACCGAAAGGTTCCGGCTCTTTTGCTTTGTCCGGGACCGAGGACCGCTTTGCTGGGTTCATAGGATTTTTGTCCATCCATCTGTCGGACGAATCAACCTTGATTATTGTGTCGACCTATACTAGGTTACGGTAGCGTAAGTTAGTGGTCGGGAGAGCGTCGCCGGCCATGGCGAGGTGATCAGTATGAGCGTTTCCATCAGTACGCCATCTGGGCGAAAAATGGCTTCCGCCTCAACAGTTACGCCTTCCGTGACCGCGAGCCAAAAGTCCGGTGCAAGCACCGGCCCCGCCTCACTGGATCGCGCATCGGCCCGCTACAAGGCCGCGCAATCACGTTACCGTCAGGCCAAAGCCGCGCTGAAAGCGGTCAAGCGTCAGATTGTTCCCGTGGATGCATTCGGCAATCGCAAGCCGCGTCTTCGCGGATGGCTGCACCTCGTCACCCTGCCGCTGTGCATCGCGGCGTCCATCGTGCTCATTTGTATCGCGCCGGCCGGTCCCGTCAAGGTGGCCTGCGCAGTGTACGGCGCCTCGGCCATGCTGCTGTTCGGCAATAGCGCGCTGCTGCACGTCGTGCCGTGGCGCAGCGCGAAGGTGACCCGCGTGCTGTGTGGCATTGATTATTCGAATATCTTCCTCATCATCGCCGGCACTAACACACCTGTGCTGTTCGCGCTCAGCCCGGCGATTCGCCGGCCATATCTCACGGTGATCTGGGTAACCGCGGCGATCGGCACGATACTGCATATCGTCTGGCTGCGCACCCCGAACTGGGTGTTCACCACTGTGTATGTTGTGCTGGGATTGGCGCCGGTGACACTTATTCCGCAGCTATGGACGGCTCCCGCAGTGGGCCCGGCGCCGACCATTCTTATCGCGTGCGGAGGCACCGCGTATATCGCCGGCGCTGTGTGCTTTGCGCTGCGCAAGCCGAATCCCGTCCCCGGCTGGTTCGAGTTTCACGAGGTGTTTCACTTGGGCACGGTCATCGGATACACCTGCCACGTCGTGGCGATTTATCTGATCGTTTGCGCGCTGTAAGCTGCACGAACTGCGTGGGCAGCCAAGCAGGCCACCCGACCGCCCTCAATATAGGTATTTTCAGGCCTTGCGCGCGAGCTGCACGGCGGTGCCGGACGCGGTGACCATCAGCATGCCGTTGTCGGCGCCGAGCACCTCGTAGTCGATGTCCACGCCGACCACGGCGTGCGCACCCATCGCCTCCGCGCGTTGTTGCATTTCGGCGATGGCCTCGTTACGGGCGCGCATCAGCTCTTCCTCATAGCCCTGGCTGCGGCCGCCGAACATGTTGCGCAGGCCCGCGCCAAGATCCTTGAACATGTTCACACCGGACACCACTTCGCCGAAGACGATGCCCTGGTAGTTGGTGATGGTGTATCCGTCGACAGACGGGGTGGTGGTGACGAGGATCATGGCGAGGCTCCTTTGGCTTGTCTGCGTGGATAAATCACTGCCGAGAGTCGGACCGTTCCCGAATCTCACCTCGGAAACAGACTGCTTCTCCTGCTCACCACAATAGTCGGCAGCGTCCACACCGACATTTTCGACCCGTCCGATCGCATAATCAAAAGCATCAGGATCGATATGCAAAACCACCGAGGATCGTGGATCGCTTGTGGATCTTGGAGCGTTGTATCCTGGTTGTTCATGGAGCGGGAACGCAAAATCATTAACGTCGTGGGAGCTGCAATCGTCACCAACGGCACCGTACTATGCGCCCAGCGTGGCCCGGGAAAGTCGTTGGCCGGATACTGGGAGTTCCCCGGCGGCAAAATTGAGCCTCATGAAACAGCGCGGCAAGCCTTGCACCGCGAAATCGAAGAAGAGCTGTTATGCGAAGTTGAGGTCGCGGAAGAGGTATGTACCAGCGAATACGCCTACGACTTTGGAACCGTGCGGCTCACCACATTCATCTGTCACCTCATCGCCGGTACGCCGCATCTCACCGAGCACACCGATATCCGATGGCTGAATCCTGCTGATATGCCGACATTGAACTGGGCTCCGGTAGATCGCGAAGCAGTCGCGATTATCGCGAACAAACAACTGACGCTCCGATGAACGCGCCACAGCGCAGTCAGGCAGTCATCAAACGATCCGAATCGCAAGGGAACAGGGCAACATGTCTATAAATCTGGTCAGCACCTCAGACTCTCCAGCCAACACGCCACATCACGATTCTGATCCAACCCCCTCGATCCTCGAAGATGTCATCTCAGGTCTGATCGAGCCGCGCTCAGATGCTCCCGGCGAATATAAGCCGACCCTCATCGCAAATCGCCCCGGTGGATTGACCATGCGCGAGGAAATCGGCAATTCCTTGG
>SKEH01000050.1_pt1 | contig 80809 bp, 73 predicted proteins | sample 4826571 | NCBI WGS metagenome assembly SKEH01 (sample SAMN11008814, study PRJNA524170) | human gut metagenome | biome: Human fecal sample; material: Feces; isolation source: fecal sample from pouch patient p29 | host: Homo sapiens | place: Israel: Tel-Aviv | collected 2016-09-14 | reverse complement strand
GAATAATATTAGAATTAAGCCATCAAGTAAAGAAAACGCTAACAAAGAAAAAGGAGCAAAATCATGTCAATGAAATCAGGTACTTATAGGGTTAAGGCCAAGGGCCACGGTTCATCATTCATGCCGATGGAAGTAACCATTGAAAACGACAAGGTGGCGGACATCACGGTTGACTCAGCGGGTGAAACCAGCGGGATCGCTGATGAAGTCTTCAAGCGCCTGCCAAAGGCTATCATCGACGGGCAAACCTTGAACGTCGACGCCGTTTCCGGGGCTTCAATCTCCTCACAAGGGGTGATCGACGGGGTTGCTGAAGCGATCAATGAAGCCGGCGGGGATGCTGAAGAATGGAAGAAGCGGGACAAGCCGGCTTCCTCAGCCGCCAAGGATGAAGAATACGACACTGACGTGGTTGTGATCGGTGCCGGCGGGGCTGGTTTAGCCGCTGCTACCCGGTCTCTGCAGCATGATAAGAAAGTTGTTATTCTGGAAAAGTTCCCGCAACTGGGCGGTAACACTGCCCGGGCCGGCGGTCCAATGAACGCGGCTGAACCAGACTGGCAAAAGGGCTTCAAGGCCCTGCCAGGTGAAAAGAGAACCTTGCAGGAACTGGCTGAAACGCCAACCAGCGAAATCGACCCGGAATACGTGGCAGACTTCGAAAAGCTGCGTGACCAGATCAAGGCCTACCTTGACTCAGGTGAAGACTACCTCTTCGACTCAGTCCTGCTGCACGAAATTCAAACCTACCTCGGCGGCAAGCGGGTGGACCTCAAGGGCAACGAAATCCACGGCAAGTATGAACTGGTAACGACCTTGGTTAACAACGTTTTGGACTCAGTCAACTGGCTGACCGACTTGGGCGTGAAGTTTGACCGCAGCGACGTGACCATGCCAGTTGGTGCCTTATGGCGCAGAGGCCACAAGCCGGTTGAACCAATGGGCTTTGCCTTCATCCACGTTTTGGGTGACTGGGTTAAGGAACATGGGGCAACCGTTTTAACTGAAACCCGGGCCAAGCACTTGATCATTGAAGGCGGCAAGGTGACCGGTGTGATCGCGGAAAAGACTGACGGCTCAAAGGTAACTGTCCATGCCAAGAGCATGATTTTGACGGCCGGCGGTTTCGGGGCCAACACCAAGATGGTGCAAAAGTACAACACTTACTGGAGCGAAATTGCTGACGACATCGCCACGACCAACTCACCAGCCATTACCGGTGACGGGATTGCCTTGGGTCAGGAAGCCGGCGCCGCTTTGACGGGGATGGGCTTCATCCAACTCATGCCAGTTTCTGACCCGGTAACCGGGGAACTTTTCACCGGCTTGCAAACTCCGCCTGAAAACTTCATCATGGTCAACCAAAAGGGTGAACGTTTCGTCAACGAATTTGCTGAACGTGACACTCTGGCAAAGGCAGCGATCGACAACGGCGGCCTCTTCTACCTGATTGCCGACGACAAGATCAAGGAAACTGCCTACAACACCACGCAAGAATCAATTGATGCCCAAGTGGAAGCCGGCACCTTGTTCAGAGCTGACACTTTGGAAGAACTGGCTGAAAAGGTGGGCATGGACCCGGCAGTTTTGACCGACACCATCAAGAAGTACAACTCTTACGTTGACGCCGGCCACGACCCGGAATTCGGCAAGAGCGCCTTCCACTTGAAGTGTGAAGTAGCACCATTCTACGCAACTCCGCGTAAGCCAGCCATCCACCACACCATGGGTGGTCTGGTTATCGACACTAAGGGCCACGTTTTGGACGAAGCAGGCCATGTGATCGCCGGCCTGTACTCAGCTGGTGAAAACGCGGGCGGCCTGCACGCCGGCAACCGTTTGGGCGGGAACTCCTTGGCTGACATCTTCACCTTCGGCCGGATCGCCGCTGACACAGCTGATGAGGAAAACCCAGCTAGCGACGCGGTCAGCGGGGCATCTCACCACTAAGAGAAAAGCTAAATCGTGATATTTGTGATGAATTAAAAGAGTAAGAAAAGAAATATCTTTGGGAGAAGAACCTTGGATGCCAGTGTAACTAGTGGCAAGAAGCGCAGCTATCTGTCAACAGCGGTTGCTGTATATACCACATTCTTAATGTGCGGGATCATTATGTCGATTTCCGCCCAGTACAAATTGCAATTAGCAGAATTATGGGGACAAAAAGGCAATATTGCCGCTGTTCTGTCAGTCAGTTCAGCGGTCGGCGTCGGGGGCCTAATCGGCACCCTGGCAGGTCCGCTTTCTGATAAGTTTGGCCGCCGCTTCGCCTCGATCATGGCCTGTCTCTGCACAGTAATCAACTTTGCCGGTTTTATGTTAGCACCGAATGTAACAGTGGCTTATGTTTGCTCCTTGATTGGCGGGATCGGTAATTCCTTTATGAATGCCGGCTTGACGCCATCAATGCAGGATGCTTATCCAGACAAGCGGTCAATGCTGACGGAAGTTCTTTGTCAGCTTTGGTCAGTTCATCCTGCCATTTGTGATCGTTGCTTTTAATGCTCAGCATATCTCATTTAAAGTTGCCTTCTGGGGCATTACCGTGGTTTACGCGGTAATCGGTATCGCCTGCTTCTTCCTGCCATTCCCGGAAGTGGGCGGCGACCGGCAAGCACAAAAAGTTGAAGCAAGCAGTGATGTTAAGCCAAAGGGCAAGATTAAAATCACTTTGGAATCAGTAATCTTGGGTTTGATGGGCTTTAGCACCACGGCTGTCTTCATGGTTTGGACCAATACCAACCAGGAATTGGGTAAGTTGTATGGCTTGGCCAACCCCGCCATGCTGCAGTCAGTTTACGCGATTGCGTCCCTGGTATCCGTTTTGACCACTTCTGCTATGGTGGCCAAGGGGATCCGTGAATCAACAATCTTGATTGTTTACCCGGCAGTTTGCGCGGCTGGCTTGCTTCTCTCATACTTTGTGCAGAGCGGTCCTCTCTTGTACGTTCTGGCTGCTGTCATGGGCTGGTTTGCTTCCGGCGGCTTGATGCAGCTGGCTGTTTCCTTGCTGGCCGGCCTGTATCCAGCTCACAAGGCAACTGCCATTTCAATTGTCGGCCTGGGCAATGCCTTATCCAACTGGCTGGTTATCCGGGCTTGCGGGTCAATTACCGCTACTGCTGGTACTAATGCTCCACGGGTAATTCTGCTGATGAACATGGTTATTGCCATTACCGGTGTCCTCTTAGGGATCATCGTTCGCATCAGCCAGAACCGCCGGGCAAAGAACAATATTACCAACTTGGAAAGCTAAAAATAGGAGAATTGAAAAATGAGTGAAAAGGATGTAACAATTACGCGTGATGGTTTGCAGCTGGCAGCCAAGGTAGCCATTCCTGACAGCAAGGAATATGATTTGGCCATTCTGGCTTACGGTTTCGTGGGCATGATGGATCCAAAAGTCAATGACCTCTTGCCTGTTTTGGCGGAAAAGCTGCAGGAAAAGGGCCTGGCTACGGTTCGCTTTGACTTCAACGGGCACGGTTTAAGTGAAGGTCCGCTGGACAACATGTCGATTTTTAACGAACTGGAAGACTATGAAGCCGTAATGAAGTATGTCTTTGGCCTGGAAGGGGTCAAGAAGATCTACTTGATTGGCCACTCACAAGGCGGGGTCCTGTCTTCAATGATGGCAGGTTACTACGCTGATAAGATCGACAAGCTGGTAATTATGTCTTCAGCTGCTACTTTGGTTGATGATGCCAGAATCGGCACTTGCATGGGCCAGGAATACGATCCAAACAATGTGCCAGAAAAGCTGGACTTCAAGGATTTCAAGCTTAACGGCTGGTATTTCAGAACTGCCAAGTTTATCAACATTTACGAAACGGCGGCTGCTTACCATGGCCCGGTTTTGGCCCTGCACGGTGAAAAAGACGAAATTGTCAACAACTACGCCAGCCGTCACTACCAATCGATCTACGATAACTGCGAATTCCATCTGATTCCAGAAAGTGACCACGGCTTGCACCAAAACCGCGAAGAAGTCTACGACCGCGTTGTAAACTTCTTAACTAAGTAATTTGTTGGTTTGAGGCTGCCTTAGGGCAGCCTTTTCCTTTTAGCAGGTAAGTACAATGAAAATTTTTAGTAAAAAAATTGGTGAAAAGGGTGCTGAGGCCAGCTATTTCATCCAAGAAGCAGATTTATCAGTTGATGAAAATCGCAAATCTCCATTCTTAGTCATCGTGCCAGGCGGTGCATACTGCTACACAGCTTGGCGGGAAAGAGAGCCGATTGCCTACGAGTTTATCAGTAAGGGTTTCTCATGCGCCATTTTTGATTACGCAACTGAGGGGGCAGAATTTTTTGACGGGAAGCATGATTACAGTCGTGATCCGGTTAGCGCTTTTCCTAATCCTTTGATTGACCTGGCGAAGCTGGTAGCTGATGTCAAAAGTCATGCTGAAGAATGGCAACTCGATCCGGAAAGCATTAACGTGATTGGCTTTTCAGCCGGCGGCAACTTAACGGCTCAGCTGGCTGCCTACTGGCAAACCCCTTGGCTGGTGAAACTGACGGGTCTAAAGACAGAGCAGATGCGGCCTGATTCGGTGGGCCTTTGCTACCCAGCTATTAAGATGGTCGATTTGAACAATCATAATATTGCTGTTTTGAACAAGGTCAAGGTTAGCGTGGACTTGATCAATTACGCGGCAACAGGCCTGGACCAGTCAGCTGAAAGAATTGCCATGATCAACTTGGACCAGGCAGTGACTAGTGAGTTCCCGCGGACCTTTATGTGGGGGACGACAGAAGACTTAAACTGCCATGTCGGGGATGCGATTAACTTTGCCGGTGACCTAGCCAAAAATAAAGTTCCGTTTGAGTTCCATATGTATCAAAAGGGCAATCACGGAATGTCCTTGGCAGACAAGCGGACTGATGGCCGGCCAGATCATTCTCTTAGCGACCCTCAAGCTGCTTCCTGGAAAAAACTCTACCTGGGCTGGCTCAGTGAGAATAACTTGTACCACCTGTTGTAAAACAGACACAAAAAATTTTAAGATCGGAGTACTACCATGTTCTACAAAAGCCACTTTGGCACCATTTTGACTTCTATATTGTCCATGTTCATGGGCTTGGTGATGGCAATCTTCATCATCTTCTTGAACCACCTGCCTTTCAACTGGGTTAACCTGTTTGAATTGACCGCGGAAATCAACCTGATCGTCTTTTTCTTCAGTTTGTTCATCCCTTACAATGCCTGGGGTGACTGGTTTGCCGGCCTCTTCCACTTGCAGGAAGGCACGGTAGCTTTCAAGCTGGTCCAAGGGATCATCCCTTCCGCGGTTTTGAACACGCTCAACACCTTTATCTGTACCGGCACAAGCATCTTCTATAACGAATCCATCCCTAAGGCAGCGCGGATGACCGCCTACCTTAACGGCTGCAAGGAAGCCTGGATCCCATGCTTTATCGTATCCTACATTGCTTCTTTCGTGGCTGTCTGGCTGGGCAAGAAGGTTGCTGAAAAATACGTCAAGTAATTTTTTATAAAAAATAAGATCATGAAGGAGAATTTTACCTTCATGATCTTCTTGCTTTGAAAAATTATTCTCCCCGCCAGCCGGCAATGTCCCAGCTGGTGAAGTCGTAGTCCAGTTTCTTCCTGTAGACTCTCTCATAAGCCTGGACCTTCAGCTTGTAGTCTTCTTCCATCAAGCGGCTGGCGTTCTCGCTGGCCGTCTTGGTCGGGTCCGGGTAGAGGACGTCCAGAACATGTACGGTGTAGCGGGTCTGGTAGAAGTGTTCGTTCTGCTTTTCCAGTTTTGGCAGGTCCTGGATTTCCACAAAAGTCGAAATCACCGGGACGTTGCACTTGGCCGCGAAGTAGTAGGCCCCGCGTTGCGGCTTGCGGGGCTTGCGGTAGTTCCACCACATTTCCTGTTCAGGGAAAATCAAGACCCAGTGGTTTTGGTTAAAGGCCCGGTTCAAGTGCTGGATGAATTCCCGGCCCAGGTAGTTGGGACTCTGGGTCAGAGGAATTGACCCCATATTGTTCATGATGTAGGAGAAAAAGCCCGGCAGCATCAAGTTGGTATCTTCAATCACGATGTCCATCCGCCGGTGGGCCTTCTGGGCCAGGCGGTTGACGGCCAGGGCATCAACTTGGTTAAAGTGGTTGGCCGTCACGATTGCCCCGCCCTTTGGCAGGCCTTTTAGCTTGTCCAGGCCATTCACCTTGGTTGACCCGGAGATGGTCTTGGTCAACAGCTGTAAAAGCTCGTGGCCCACGGCCCCGTCAAATTTCGTCTTGGCCTGGCCCTGCTTTTGCCAAAAACCTTCCACCAGGGCCAGCTTTTCCTCGCTGGACATTACCGGGTCGCCGATTTCCGTTTTGGCGGTAAAGTTTCTTTCATTCGCGGCCTGTTTGATATTGTGGATTACGTCCAGGCGCTTATCTCCGATAATCATATCTTTCTCCTTGCCCTATAGGGTAACTTTTATTTCCTGTTTCACGTGGAACCAGTTTTGCGGATCATGCAAAATTTTGCCGACCATGTCGACCATGCTCTGCATCTTGGCCAGTTCTTCCTTCCGGTCTTGGTCGCTGAAAGCAGCCAGCTGTTTTTGCAGGTCTTTATAAAAAGGCGTCTCTTTAGCGGCCTGCCAGAAGTAGCTGCCATACTTGACTTCCTCGAAGTGCCATGGCTTGTAGAAGAGGTTGTAGTGGATCAAGTACGGACTGGTCATTTCCGGGTCAAAGTCGTTAGGCATGGCGTCCCAGCGGGGGTCCAGCAATTTGATCCGGCCAGAGCAGATCTCGTTTAAGTAGTCCTGGTCCGGCGCGATTGAGTTGAACTGGTAGGTCGAAAGTAGCTGCAGGAATTTGTCCACGAAGCCTTCATCCCGCATGGCCTGGCAGTTCATGACCAAAACGCCGGAGTTAACGTACTTGTCCGGATCGATCCCCAGGCAGTCTCGGATGTAGGTCTGCAAGGGCTCGATATAGTGGATCGACTGGTCATGGCAGGCAGCGACCAGATTGTTTCCCATTTCCGTCTGGTAGAGGCCGGCGATGTCGGCGTTCACGACCGTGTCAGCGTCGATATAAACAGCCTTGTCGTATTCCGGGAAGAGTTCCGGGATAAAGAGACGGTAGAAGATCGACAGGGTGAAGAAGTCGGCCCGGAGGAAGTTGCCCTTCTTATTTTGGATTTGGGCAAAAAGCTGGTCATCCAGCTGGCGGAATTCGATCTTAACCTTGTCTTTTTCATAAGCGGCTAGGGCCTGCTGGTTGGCCGGGCTCAGCCCCTGGTGCAGGATGATGATCGTATAGTCCTTTTCCGGACTGGCATGCTTGACCAGGGAGCTCACGGAAACAGCTAGGTAAGGGGTGAAGTCGTCACTGATGGTGTAAAAAATTGGAATCGTCATTTTCCTATCCTCCACAAAGCAGTTTTGTATTTGCCTTACAGCTGGTCTTTCAGCTGCAGGTACTCATTAAGCAAGTCATCGTATTCGTGCAGGTTGAGCACGCTGTGGACCCGTTTCACGTCCCAAGGCTTGACCGTCTGGGTGCGGAAATAAGGGAAGAAGCGGAAGCTGGTGGTGAAGTGCTGGATGACTGTATCGTCCTGGAGGGCGTATTGCTCATTGTACTTACGCGGGGCAATCCGCTTTTCTTTGGCTAATTTATTGATGGCCGTCTGGTCAGGCAGGAACATCTTCTTAACCTGCATCAAGTGGCGGACCCGTTTAAAGAGGCCAGTCCGCTTGATTTCCGGCATGTTCAAAAGGAGGACCCCGGAATTCAAGTAGTCAAAAATCTTCTTTTGATTGTGGAAGAAGAAGCGGCCAAAGTAGTCCAGGACCCCGACCAGTTCCGTCCCGGTCAAGTCCTGGGTGTAAAACTGGTCAATCGGCCGGCGGATGATCACGTCATCGTCCAGGTAGAGGATGCGGTCGGGAATTTGCGGCAGTTCGTCGGCAAAAAGCCGGAGCATGGCGTAGGGGGTGAAGCGGGTGCCCATGTTGGCCGTCGGCGGTTCCTTGATGAAGTTTTCGGTGCAGTCGATCAGCTCCAGGCTGCTGTTGGGGTTGTCAGCCACGATGAGCGAGCGGATGAAGTCGGCCGCGTGCTGGCTGAAGGGCTTGAAGGACCTGGATTTGCTCTTGGCCCTCATGGTCAGGATGTAGACGTGAACCTCTTCGCCGCGTTCGGCTTTGAGCAGGGATAAGACGGCAATCAGCACGCCTCTTTCAGCGTTGTGGTCACCACAAAAAAGAAAGTTCATGGTTTTGCCTCCTTAGTAGAAAAAGTCCTAGTTCTTACTGTCAATTTTAACATACGAGCAATACTCGCAAGTGCTCAATTTTGCCCGCTCCTGCATGCTTTTGGCGATTTCACCGTGCAGCTTTTCCTGAGCCGCCTTCTTGCCCAGCTTCTCGTCCGGGTAAAAGGGGCCATCGATGTAGACCGTGATTTTCGGCCGCTTGCGCCAGCGGCAGGGCTGGTAGGTGGTCGTCATGGCAAAAGCCGGGGCCTTCAGGCTGACCGGAAAGTTGAAGCTGGTCGCCGGGAAAGGGCGGATCTTGGTGTAGTAGGGCCAAAGATGGGCTTCCGGGTAGATGACGATGGCCGCCTGCTTTTCTTCATAGGCGTATTTAACGTCCTTGAGCAGGCGGATGGACTGCTTGATGTTTTTCCCAACCGGCAGGCCAGCTGCCGGAATCACGTACTTGCCTAAAAAAGGAATCCCCCAATTGGCCTGGGCGGCCAGGGCATAGTAGTGGTAGGGGTTGACGATGGTCATGGGGGTGAAGGGGTCACCCAGCATCTGGGTGTGGTTGCCATAGACAAAATAGCCCTGCTTTTTAAAAGGGCGCAGCTTTTCCTTGCCTTTGACTTTAACTAGTAAGAAGAGGCGGGAGTAGAGCCAGGCAAAGGCGCAGGCCAGGCTGCGGACCAGGCCGTTCCAGAATTGCCAAGCCGCCCCTTTCCGGAAGACCTGGTAGTCATCTGGGAGCTGGAAGTCCTGCTGGGCGGAACTGACCAGGTCCTCGCTTTCGCTGTGGTAGTAGTAAGTCTTTTTACTCATCAAAAGTCCCCCGCTTGCTGTAAAATAAAAAAAGCACTGCGAGCGCAGTGCTTAGAGATGATGGGTCGTCAGGGGATCGAACCCTGGACACCCGGATTAAGAGTCCGGTGCTCTGCCAGCTGAGCTAACGACCCGTGTCAACCAACAATTTTATTATGCCATAAATTTCAGTAAAAGCAATCTTCTTTTTTACATTAATTGTAATTTTCTTAATTTCGCGGGCAAATCAAGTATAATAGTCACAGTGAAGGAGGTTCATAATGCCTAAAAAAATTCTCGTCGTTGACGACGAAAAGCCGATTTCCGATATCATCAAGTTCAACTTGACCAAAGAGGGTTTTGATGTAGAGACCGCTTATGACGGCGAGGAAGCTGTCGAGAAGGTTGAAGAATACAACCCTGACTTAATGATTTTAGACTTAATGCTTCCGAAGAAAGACGGGCTGGAAGTAGCCCGGGAGGTCCGCCAGACCCATGACATGCCGATCATCATGGTTACTGCCAAGGGCGGTGAGATCGACAAGGTCCTCGGCCTGGAAATGGGGGCGGACGACTACGTAACCAAGCCCTTCTCCAACCGTGAGCTGGTGGCCCGGGTCAAGGCAAATTTGCGCAGCCGGGACATCGTCAAGAAGGCAGTGGAAGTTAACCAGCAGAAGGAAAAAGAACAGGAAAGCAATGACATCCAGATCGGCAACCTGCTGATCAAGCCGGATGCCTACCTGGTTGAAAAGAACGGGGAAAAGATCGAACTGACCCACCGGGAATTCGAGCTGCTCTACTACATGGCCCAGCACATGGACCAGGTTATGACCAGAGAGCACCTCTTGCAGACGGTCTGGGGATACGACTACTTTGGCGACGTCCGGACGGTTGACGTTACGGTTCACCGCTTGCGGGAAAAGATCGAGGACAACCCAGTCCGGCCGAAGATTTTGGTTACCCGGCGGGGAGTCGGCTACTTTATCAAGCAGCAAATAGAAGAATAATTTGGGAGCCACTGTTTGAGGTGGCTTTCTTTATGTGGATGGATTAATGAAGAAAGATAAAAAAGCACGCAAAGAGAAAGTGAAGAAAGAGAAGACCAACCTGCTTAAGCGCGCGGTCAGCTCGATCCAGACCAAGATCGCCCTTATCTTCATGCTCCTTTTGCTGGCCACGATTGAAATCATCGGGGCCTACTTTACCCGGCAGATGGAACAGACCAGCATCAACAACTTTCAAACCACGATTCAGCTGCAGTCGATCGTGACCGACCAGCTGACTGCCCAGCTGGTCAAGAACGGCAAGAGTGCTGACCGGAAGATGAACCAGATTATCACTGACTACAGCAATGATGCGATTTCTGAAATCCAGGTCGTGGACAGCAAGAACGTGATCCGGGCCGTGTCCAACTTAAACGACAAGAACCGGGTGGGGCAATTGTCTAACAACGGCGATATCCGGGAAGTGATCAACTCCGGCCAGCAGAAGACCCAGGTTGCCAGTGACCAGAAGGGCAGCTTCATGGTTCAGATCGTGCCTCTGACCAGCGGAACCAACATCGTCGGGGCGGTTTACGTCCGGGCCAGCATGGCTGACGTCTTCAATAACTTGCGAAATATTTCGATGATGTTCTTGACGGCCTCACTTTTGGCCGTAGTCGTGGCGGCGATTGCCTCCATGTTTATTTCCCGGGCAATAACCCGGCCGATTGAAGAGCTCCGCCAGCAGGCCATCCAGGTGGCTGACGGGGACTACTCAACCCAGGTTAAGATCTACTCTAATGACGAACTGGGCCAGCTGGGGGCGGCCTTTAACACCCTCTCAGTCAAGATCGAGCGGTCCAATGAGCAGTCAGAATCTGAGCGCCGCCGGCTGGACAGCGTCCTGTCCCACATGACTGACGGGGTGATCGCGACCGACCGGCACGGGAATGTGTCGATCATGAACCAGATGGCCCAGGACTTCCTGGACGTCAAGGCCGAAGATGCGATCAAGAAGCCGATTTCTCAAGTTTTAGGCCTGGGGGAGGACTACACTTCCCAGGACTTGATCTCCAACCAAAGCGACATGCAGGTCACGGTCAATGCCGGCACGGATGATGAAATAATCCTGCACGCCAGCTTTACCTTGATCAAGCGGGTCACGGGCTTTGTTTCCGGGGCCGTCTGTGTTTTGCACGACGTGACTGAACAGATCAAGAACGAAGACGAGCAGCGGCAGTTCGTTTCCAATGTTTCCCATGAATTGCGGACTCCTTTGACCAGTGTCCGGGCTTATATTGAAGCCTTGAATGAAGGGGCCTGGAAGGATCCGGAGATTGCCCCCCAGTTTTTGGATGTGACGCAAAAGGAAACTGAGCGGATGATCCGGATGGTCAACGACCTCCTGGTTCTGTCCAGAATGGACCGGGGAGCCACCAAGCTGGAACCGGAATGGGTTAACTTTACTGACTTTGTCTCCCACCTGCTCAACCGCTTCGACATGATTGTCGAACATGACCAGGGCGAGGCCCAGAGCGATACCAAGGAATACGTGATCAAGCGGGACCTGGGCAACCAGGCCCTTTGGGTGGAAATCGACACTGACCAGATGATGCGGGTGATCGACAACATCATGAACAACGCTATCAAGTACTCCCCTGACGGGGGGACCATCACGGTCCGCTTGACCCAGAACCAGAACCAGATCCTGCTCAGCATCAGCGACCAGGGCCTGGGGATTCCAAAGAAGGACCTGGGTAAGATCTTTGACCGCTTCTACCGGGCAGACAAGGCCCGGTCCCGGGCCCAAGGCGGGACCGGTTTGGGCCTGGCCATCGCCAAGGAAATCGTGACGGCCCATGGCGGCCGGATCTGGGCGGACAGCCGGGAAGGGCATGGGTCAACCTTCTATATTGCCCTGCCTTACGAACCAATGGATGAGGAGGATGAATGGGATGAAGTTTAAATTCAAGTTCAAATTCAATGATTTTCTCCTCCACCTGGCGACCTTGACCGTGATTTTGATCTCGATCGGCCTCTGGGTCACGGTGATGACCAGTGACCAGCGCTTCAGCCGGATCAGCAATGAATCATCCTCCCAGAGCTCGGCTTCTTTGTCGACCCACTACCGGAATGTCCAGTCTTTTTACGCCCCGGGCCAGACCTATGTCTTTCAAAACGGGGTCCGCTACCAGGTCCATGACGCCAAGCGGAACCTGCCTTTGAAGTTTGTCCAGTACCTGGAAAAGGTCAAGCTGGGGATGATCGAGAAAATGTCAACCACGGCCAGTGATTATGAGAGACTGCTGGCTGACCAGAACTATATTATGTTTGCCTACCCGGACCAGATCAATTTCACGGTCCTTTTAGGCAAAAAACAAGCTAATTCCAGCCTGCAGTTCAACCGGGTCTTTGTCCCGGTCAAGAGCAAGACCCGCTACCTCTATTTCGGCAACGACAAGGGCAGCCGGGTCTACCGGGTAAAGATCAAGTCCGGCTCCTTCCGGCAGCTGGCCAAGTACGTCAAGAGCGCCCAAGACCGGCAGGAGGTCAGCTTCCTGCACTTAAAGAAGCTCTACGTGCCTTTTTATGCCAAGGAAATCAAGGCCAAGGAATACAGCTACCTGATCAGCTACCAGTCCAGCAGCTACTATGCTTCCCGGCTCTTGGGCAGCAGCTACCGGAAGTCAGTGGCTAAGAACGGCCGCACTGTCTACACGGCTGGTTATTCCAAGCGCCTGCAGATTCCTAAGGAAGGCAAGAGCAATGACCACCAGTATCTGTACCAGAACTACTTGACCAGCCAGGAGCGGACGGCCACCCAGGAGATGCTGGAAAGTGCCGCCTATGTCAAGCAGCTGGGCCTGGCTGAACAGGACCTGCGCTTTTTTGAAAGCAGCGGCAAGACGGTGTCCTACATCAACTATATTGAAGGCTATCCGATTTTTGCCAACGACGCTTTGGCTCAGACCCAGGTAACCATGGGGACGGAGTCGGTCAGCGTGGCCTTCAGCAGCATGAACCTGCAGATCCCGATCCCGTATGACGGCCATGTCAAGACCTTGCCGAAAACCGCGACCCTGCTGAAGGAGCTGAATAGCATCGGCATCAAGGAAAGCGAAATTGAAAAAATCACCATAGGCTACCATATCCAGGCCGACAAGAAGCGCAGCGACTTGATTACCCTGGTGCCGACCTACTTCATCAAGGTTGGCGGCAGCTGGAACAGCCTGGCCGGCTGGAAGAAGATTAAGGCGGAAAACACGGATCAGTTAATGGAGGGGTCAAGTCCCAGCTCCAGCAGCTACTTATCTTCCAGCTCTTCCAGCAATGAGTCGAGCAGTGAAGCCAACTCAAGCGCAAGTTCCAGCGTCAGCCAGGCACCGGCCAGCAGCCAGGAAGCATATTCCAGCAGCCGCAGCCAGCCGGCGGCTGAATCAAGCTCCAGCTCCAGCAGCTCCAGTTCAAGTTCCGCCGTATCAGCAAGCTCTGCCAGCTCAAAGGAAGGAGAAAAGTAAATGGATCATCGCAAAATTGAATGGCTTTTTCTGATCCTCTTCTGCTTAGTCGACATCTATCTCTTGATTGAGCTTTGGCGGGCCCCGGTTACCTTGACCTCATCGACCAATTCGGTGACGACCTCAACCAGCTTGAAGGCTGAAATGAAGTCAGACAATATTACGGTTCCTTCCCTGTCCAGAAAGGGGGACTCAGGCTACTACCTGGCCACTAGAAGTAAGAGCGACTTGAAGGAAGCCGCCAAGAAGCTCAGCAGCGACGTCTCCACCAGCTACGCTGAAGGGGACAAGACCCTGTACGCGACCATGAAGACCGCGATTCCGCTGGAGCGGATGACGGTGGGCGAGTTCAAGAATGACAGCAATTACGTCCCGCATGGCAAGCAGTATGTCTATGCCAAGAACCTCTCCAGCAACAGCAGCTACGTTTACGTGCAGAAGTCCCAGTACGGCCTGGTTTACAGTAACCTAGCCCAGCTGGTGGTCAATGTCAAGAACAAGAAGATCACGGGCTACTACCAGACCTACTTGACTGACTTGTCCAGCGTCCGCGAGCTGCAGGCAACTATCAGCCCCTTGCGGGCGGTCACCAACCTCTACACCACCCGGGAACTGGCCGACAACTCCCGGGTAATGCAGGTCAAGCTGGGCTACACCAAATTGACCGAGGTCCGGGGCAGCGTGATTTTCGTCCCGACCTGGCTGGTCTGGATCGAAAACAAGAGCAGCAAGAGCAGCAGCTTGAAGCGGGTCAACGCCTTCAGCGGCCAGCTTTTGCAAAACAGTACATTGGACGATTAAGGGCAGGAAGGAAAAAATTTGCAATTCGCGGTATTATCGAGCGGATCAGCGGGCAACTGCAGCCTGCTGATGACTGACCAGCACAAGATTTTGATGGACGCCGGCCTTTCAGGCAAGAAGACCAAGGAGCTTTTAGCCAAGGTAGGCGTGGCGATCGAGGACCTGGACATGGTCTTTTTAAGCCATGACCACGGCGACCACAGCGGGGGGATGGGGGTCCTTATGCGCCGCTATCCCCAGCTGAATGCCTTCAGCAACACGGGCACCTGGAAGTACTTGGAGGAGACCGGGAAGATCGGCTGCCTGCCGAAAGACCAGATCAATGTGATTGAGCCGGGCCAGACCAAGTGCTATGGGGACTTGGAAGTGACGGCTTTTGCCACTAGCCATGACGCGGCCCAGCCCCAGTACTACGTTTTTTCCAGCGGGGGCAAGCGCCTGGCCTGCTTGACGGACACGGGCTACGTGTCTGAAGAAGTCGAATATGAGATTCAAGACGCGGATGCTTATTTGCTCGAGTTCAACTATGACGACCTGATGCTGAGAAGCGGCCCCTATCCCTGGAGCCTGCAGCAGCGGGTCCGGTCAGACCACGGCCACCTGTCAAACGAGCAGGCGGCTGAGACTCTGGCCAGGGTTATCAGTTCTAAAACCAAGCATGTTTTCATGGCCCACCGCAGCCAGCAGAACAATTTAAACTATTTGGCCCGGGACGTGGCGGAAGAGGTTTTGGCGGCCAGAGACGCCGACATGGCCAGTGACCTGGAATTGCACGATACCGAGCCGATGACGCCGAGTTCTTTAATTAATTTATAATACAGAGGATTTAAAGCTTTTAATTAATACGTTTTGTTCATATATACTTCAAAAAGCTGGGATATGATAATGGCAACGATAAGGAGTGATAACCATGTCTGAAGAACAAGATAAGCAAAGAAACACGCGCAAGAAGGAAAATAACCGTTTGCTAACTAAAGCGGCCATCATTGGGGTCGTTGCCGGTCTTTTGGGCGGGGGGATTGCTTACGGCGGCTTGTCAGCAGCCAATTTGAACAGCAATACTTCATCATCCACGGCCAGCTCAAGCAGCAGCAACACTGGTGAAAACGGGTCAGTGACGACTTCATCCAGTGGCACGACCAAGGTCAACAAGTCCACGATTACCAGCGGGACGATGACTTCCGCCTACAAGAAGGTGCAGAACGCGGTTGTTTCAGTCTTGAACTACAAGTACACTTCCAGTTCATCATCAAGCTCTGACATCTACAGCATGTTTGGCTACGGTGACTCGGACAGTTCAGACTCATCCAGCTCCAAGAAGTCTTTGACTTTGTACTCTGAAGGTTCCGGGGTCATCTACACGACGGCAAACGGCAAGGGCTACATCGTCACTAACAACCACGTTATTTCCGGGGCAGCCAAGGTGAAGGTCATCCTGGCTTCCGGGAAGACGATTGCCGCTAAGGTTGTCGGCAAGGACTCAACCAGTGACCTGGCAGTTCTGTCAATCGACTCCAAGTACGTGACCCAGACCGCTTCATTTGGTGACTCCAGCAGCCTGCAGTCCGCGCAGACGGTGATTGCCATCGGTTCACCGGAAGGGTCTGAATACGCGTCTACGGTAACGCAAGGGATCATTTCCTCACCAAGCCGGACGATCACTTACAACTCCAACCAGATGACGGTCATCCAGACTGACGCGGCTATCAACTCCGGTAACTCCGGTGGGCCCCTGGTCAACTCTGACGGCCAGGTTATCGGGATCAACTCCATGAAGCTGTCCAGCTCCAGTAGCGGCGACTCCGTTGAAGGGATGGGCTTCGCGATCCCGTCAAACGAAGTTGTGACGATCATCAACCAATTGGTCAAGAAGGGGAAGATCACCCGGCCGCAACTGGGCATCAAGGTGGCAGCGATTGCTGAACTGAACAGCTACTACAAGAAGCAGCTGGGCATTTCAACCAGTCTGAAGAAGGGCCTGTACGTGGCCAGCGTAACTTCAGGCAGCGCGGCAGCCAGTGCTGGGATCAAGAAGGGCGACGTGATTACGGCGGCTAACGGCAAGACGGTCAACGACGTAGCCACACTGCACAGCATCCTGTACAGCCACAATGTTGGCGATAAGGTCAAGATTACGGTCAACCGGAATGGCAAGACCATGACCTTCACGGTAACCCTGCAGGCAAGCAACTAATTTAAGAACAAATAATCCAGTGGATCAGCAGATCTGCTGGATTATTTGTTTGTTCAAAACAAAAATAGGGTAAAAGGAAGGTAAAGTTCGGATATATTTCTTGTCAAGGAAATTTTTTCAGGAGACTTTATCCCCAATCCTGTGGAAAAGCCTGTGAATTGTGCAAAAAACGGGGTAAAAAGCGCTAAAAAAGCTGTGGATAAGCTGTGGATTGTGTGTAAGTTCCACGGGTAAAAGGCATGTTAAAACGTCTGTTCAAGGCGGCAGGCCGGGATTTTTTGGTGATTGTTTGTGAAAAGGTCCAGTCCACAGCTAGTTTGTGGAATGGTTACACGGGATTTTATAAATTTTTTTGAAAAAAGCTAGACCTAGATAGAATTCGGCTCTAGTCCACTAGATCTAGAAAAGGCCTTTCCACAGCTGTGGAAAAAGGCGGTTGATAAACTGTTAATTGTGGGGATAGAAGTAAAAATGGTAAAATAGGGGCATTATGAATATCAAAATTGTTTGCGTTGGAAAATTAAAAGAGAAGTATTTTAAGGACGGAATCGCGGAGTACCAGAAGCGGCTGAGCCGTTTTGCCAAGGTGGAGATCGTGCAGGTGCCGGATGAGAAGGCGCCGGAAAGCCTCAGCCCGGCCCAGATGGAAGAGGTCAAGAAGCGGGAAGGCGAGCGGATCCTGAGTAAGATCAAGGACAAGGAATATGTTTACGTTCTGGCCATTAAGGGCAAAGAGCGGGCAAGTGAAGAGTTCGCCAAGGAATTGAAGGACCTGGGGACCTACGGGCATTCCGACATTACTTTCGTGATCGGGGGGAGCCTGGGGACCAGTGACGCCGTCAACAAGCGGGCCAACGACCTCTTCAGTTTCGGCAAGCTGACCATGCCCCACCAATTGATGCGGCTGGTTTTGATTGAGCAGATCTACCGGGCCTTTATGATTAACTCTGGCAGTCCTTACCACAAGTAGAATAGAAAGTATAAGCCTCTCCTGGGAAATCAGCAGGAGGGGCTTTTTGTATACGAATTAGTCTAGTGCTAGAATCTAGGGTGAAAGTGTTTGAATAAAGTATTTTAGTCATGAAAGGGATGATTTTGATGACTAAAACAGAGCGTTACATGTGGCTGGCCAATGACCTGCTTTTGACGGCAGCGGCAGTGTCGCTGATCATTAATTTAGTTGGCCAGACGGCTTCGGGTTATGCCTTCAGTGGCAGTCATGGACAGGCAACAGAACTGCTTTATGGTGCCTTTATTTTGCTTGTTGTAGCTGCTGCTTTGGGGGTCTGGCTGAGTAAGTGGCTGGCTCCTGCAGCAGCTTGGGTAATTGGTGCCTGCCTTTTGCTGGGCCTTGTAATTGACCGGGTGGTAGGCCTGTATTTCGGCTTGACCTGGTACTGGACTTTGGCTGTTGTCGCTTTGGCGGTCAGTCTGGTTCTGGCCAGCTACCGCTGGCGGGGGAAGGCAGTCTTTAACCATTGGCTGGCCGGCATCCTCTTGGCCGTCAGCCTGGTCAGCTGCGTGATGGCCTGGCTTGGGTGAAAATGGAGATGACAGAGGTGAAATTCTTAAAGATTTTAGTCAAAGTGGTTGATGTAAGCTTACTATGCTTTTTGACTGTGGTAGTTTGCTCAAATCTAAAGGACTACATCAATGCCCTAAGAACGATCAAAGGGAACGATTTAAAAGTAACTGTTTTTGGCCATGTGATTTTAATTTTGGTCTTACTGACAGAATTAGCCTTAGCTGTATTTAGCCAAAAAATTCCCCGTAAGCCGTTCTTGATTATTGGCCTAGTTTGCATTGCCTTGACGTTGATAGGACTGATTACGCCAATCGCTTTTGGTCCGGGCAATTTGCCACTGAACTTCTTGGCCTTAGTGTTATTGGCTGTTAGCCGCTTTTTGCAAGAAAACGTAGCTCAGAAGAGAACGTTGTAAAATGCAAAAGTTATTAAGCTTAGCAAGAATCACTGCTCAAAAGAAGAACTTGAGCTTGCAATATAAGTAAATAGCCTTTAAAAAATAGGAGCGTGATTATGATGAAAAACTTTGCAACTAAGCCAGCCGTTAAAACCGTCTTCTTGCTGGCTGGCATCTGTTTGGCCTTGTTTATGGCAATTCAGTGGATCTTTGCCTTAGGCACCCCTGGTCCAGTATCTTGGGCAATTGTCGGCATGATCGCGATCACTCTGCTGACCCTTTTCTTGGGAATCATTCCCTTGACCAAGCTCAGCCCGGCGGTTGGCTACGTAACTGCTGCAGCATTAGCGGTTATCGTCTTAATTTTTGTCTTCAATATTCATGGGTACATCTCAATCGGCATCTGGTACTTGCTTTACGCTGCCCTGGCCTGTGGCCTTTTATGGGCGAAAAAATAGAACAGTAAACAAAAATGGCTTCCAGGATTTTCTCCTAGAAGCCATTTTCTTTATGCTGATTTGATTAAGCGAAGATTTCTTCAACTTCAACTACTACGGCAGTATCAGTTTTCTTGCCAACCTTAGCAGCGTATTCCTTAGCGAAGTCGTCGCCTTCGTGGATAGTCACGCTGCCGAGCACGCGTACGTTAGTGTGGCTTGGCACGTCAGCAACTACAACAGCAACCTTGCTGCCGTTCTTGATGTTTTCCCACAAGTGGGAGAAGGTAACTTCACTCCAGACCAGGTGCTTGTCGTCCAAAGCAGTCAATGATTCCTTAGGACCAACTTGTGGGTTGCCGTCCTTGTCAACGGAAGCAACGAAGGCCAAAGCGTCGTTAAAGAACTTTTGTTGGTCAGCAGTCAAAGTAGTAGCGTCTAATTTCTTCATAATGGTAATTTCCTTTCTTTTTACTTAAGTAGTAATTTCTTCTCTTGATACTTAGTATTATAGGCCCTCCCCAGGCAAAAGAAATTGATTTAGGTCAATTTTATAACTTTTTTAATAAAATTTTTTTGCAATTTCTACGGGAGTAAAAAAGCGCCCAGATTCAAAAGAAGAACCGCAATAATAAAGAGCAGCCAATCTTTGTTAGTTAGCGGCACCTCAACGATCACGGACCGCGGAGCGCCTTCCCGGTAGCCGTGGGACTCCATCCCCTGGGCCAGGTTGTCGGCACTGTTTAAAGCTACCAAAATCGCGTTAAAGTAGAGGACCGGGGACCAAAAGGAGAGGTAGACTCCCCGCATCATCCCTGCCACCCGGATCTGCTTGACCGCGGCTTGCATGCGGGGAATGATGTTCAAAGCCGCCAAAGTTCCATAAGCAAACTTGCTCGGCAAGTGCAGGTTCTGCTCCAGCGACCGGGCCATCTCTTCTGCCGTGGTTGAAATGGTCAGGCAGGCCGTGGTGAAGGTGTATACGAAGGCCCGGCTGGAGATGTCCAAAGCATACCAGAGGTCGCGGTGGTCACTGAAGATGTAGCCTGAAGAAAAGACGGTAATTGCCGCTAAGCCCGTTGCCAAAAGCATCCTGCCCAGGGTCTTAGGCTTGATCCGCCGGTATAAGAGGTAGGCTAAGGATAAAACAATAACGATGATATTGCTGAAAAGGCTGACCTTAAAAGATAACTCCAGTGAAATAATCAAGGTCAGCAGGAATTTCAAGCTGGGATTCATTTTGCTTTTAGTCATTTTCTTCTCCTAATCCTGGACAAAAGCCAGCTCTCTGCCGGCCAGACGCAGGTGGTAGTCGCACCAAGTGCTGATTCCGTAGAACTGGTGGCTGATCAGCAGGATCGTCTGCCCGCTCTTTTCCTGGCACTTTTGCAAAAGCTGCACGACCTGCTCAATCGACTTCTGGTCCAGGCCGCTCAAAGGCTCATCGATCAAGAGCACTTCCTGGCCCGACAAAAGCATCAAGAGGATCTGCAGCTTCTTTTTCTGCCCGCCCGACAAGGAGTAGACCACCTGGTCCATGTGGTCGGCCAAATCCAGGTCAGCCAGGGCCCGGTCTAAGACTTCCGGAGTGAAGTAGGGGGAAGCGTGCTTTTGGCTCAAAGCCAGCTCCTCTTTGACAGTGATGGCCATGAACTGGTCAGCCGCATTTTGAAAAATCTGGGCCACATGCTGGAAGTAGGTCCGCTCCTTGAGCTTGGCCACTTCCTTGCCCTCCCAGGTTAAAGAGCCCTGGTAGTCCAGCAACTTGGTCATGGCCTTAAACAGGGAGCTCTTCCCGCTGCCGTTTGGCCCCGTGATCAAGGTCACCTTCCCCTTGGGGATGGCTAATTCCTTTTGCTCAAGCAAAGGCCGGCCTTGCTTGATGGCGAAATTTTTCATGACAAAAGCCGCTGGCTCGTTCTCCGGCAGGGGGAAGTGCAGGCCGATTGGCTCAGTAGCCAGGAGAAGCGCTTGTTCATCCTTAGTCAATAAGTCCACTTGCTCGCTTTTGAAGCGGTAGACCCCGTCCACCTTGCCCTGGTAGTCGTCAAAAAGGTGGTCGGTGATGATGATGGTCTTGCCCTGCTCTTTCAGCTTGGCCAAGCGGCCAATCAAGAAGTGGCGGGCCGCCGGATCCACGCTGGCAAAAGGCTCATCTAATAAGAAAAGATCCACGTCCATGGCGACCAGGACGGCCAAGGCTACCCGCTGCTTTTCCCCGCCGGACATGGTTACGATCTTCTGGTCTAAAAGAGAGTCGATTTCCGCGAATTCGCTGGCCAGCTTCAGCCGGTCCGCAAATTCTGTCTTGCTTTTGCCCAGGTTTTCCATGGCAAAAATAATCTCTTCTCTAGGCGTGGCCATGGTAAACTGCTCGCCGGCTTCCTGGAACATCATGGCCTGACTTCGCCCGCCCAAAGAAACCTGCCCGCTGGTCAGCTGGCCCCCGTATTTCGGGTAGAGGCCGGCCATGATCTTCAACAGGGTCGACTTGCCGCAGCCGGTCGGCCCGATCAAGAGGGAAAAAGTCCCCGCCGGCAGGGTTAAGGAAAGGTCGCGGATGACCTCCCGGTCCCCGTAGGAAAAAGTTAAGTGGTCAATTGTCAGTTCTGCTTGCAAAATAAAAAGTCACCTCAAAACTGGGGTGACCATAAGCAGCATTTTCCCTTGCCAGCATTACCTGGCCAGGTTCCATGGGTATCATCTCAGCCTTCCGGCACCCCGTTGATTCGTCAAATTGATTCTTATTTTATTATATTGGATTTGCCAAGGCCTGTCTAATTCAAACTTTGTCCAAACTGATTGAAAATGCCGATTTATAGCGCTTTTCTTAAAATAATCTGGGAAGTAGCTTTAACGAAAAATTTTTTAGTTGTATCCTAGAATTACAGACTTTTAGACTTTAGTGGGAGAGAAAAATGTCAGATCAACGAAGACGAGTAATTACCGTGGCCTTGATGTTGTCAAACGTCATGTCCGGCCTGGACAACACGATTATCAACACCGCCTTGCCGCGGATCATTGCCGATTTGCACGGGATTGAGTATACCGGCTGGCTGGTGGCCATCTTCTTATTGCGGACGGCTGTTTCCACGCCGCTTTGGAGTAAATTAGGCGAGCGGCGGGGGAACAAGCTGGCCTACCAGCTCGCGGCTGCCTGCTTCTTGCTGGGGGCGCTGCTCCAGGGCTGCGCCCAGCAGATGTCCTTTCTCTTGACCTTCCGCCTGTTGGCCGGGATCGGCAACGGGGGGATGGTGTCGCTTCCTTATATCATCTACTCTGACCTTTATCCAAACGCCCACAAGCGCCTAAAGGTGCTGGGGATGGTCTCTGCCTTCTTCACCACGGCCACCATCTTAGGACCGCTCTTTGGGGGCTGGATCGTTGATGCCCTGTCCTGGCGCTGGGTCTTTTATATCAACATCCCGGTGGCCTTGATTTCCATCGTTTTGATCCAGATCTTTTTCCTGGATGAGAAAAAAGACCGGCCAGTTCGCAGGGTCGACTTAGGCGGGGCCATCTGCCTGTCCTTTGGGGTGGTGGCCCTCTTATTGGGGACCCAGCTGGTGGGTTCAGCCGGTCTGGCCACGGCGCTTTTGATCTTCGCGGCGGCCTTGATTTTCATCGGACTTTTGGTCATTATTGAGCGCCGGGCGGAGGACCCGATTATTCCAGGCCGCTTGTTCAAAAATATCCCCCTGGTAGTCGACTTTACTTTGTTCGTTTTGATCTGGGCCGCCATGTCGGCTTACAGCGTCTACGCGCCGATGTGGGCTGAAGGCTTGATGGCCACGACTGCCCTGGTCGGGGGGATGACCCAGATTCCCGGAGCCTTTACCGACATGCTGGGCTCCTTGTCCGTGGAAAAAATGCGCCAGCGCTGGTCAGCCTACCAGGTTATGCTGGCAACCTGCTGGCTTTTAGCGGCAGGCTACCTGGCTATGGCCGTGGCTCCGCGCTATTTCCCTTACTGGGGGATTTTGCTGGCCGGGATGCTGCAGGGCTGGGGCAACGGGGTCATGTTCAACCAGCTTCAGGTTAAGGTGCAAGAAGACGCGGAAAGCCAGGACGTGCCGGTTGCTACTTCCTTCTCCTACCTGATCCGGATGCTGGCTATGGCGATTTCTTCCAGCGTCTTCGGGGTCATCTTGAATGAGCACTTGGCTAAAGGGGTCAAGGCTAGCGGAGGCAAGATCACTTTGTCCATGCTCAACCACTTGTCAGACGCCAAGACCCGGGCCAGCCTGCCCAAGCAGGATTTGGTCCAGATGGAGAATATCCTCTACGGGGCTATTCACGCGATTTTCTGGGCGGCCTTTATCCTGGTTTTCCTGTCTCTGCTTTTGGCCATCTGGGCCCGCTGGCGGGAGAAAAAATTGGCCGGCAAGCGGTAAAATCCGATAAGATCCAGTATAGGATAAAAAGATAAGTTTTTGCTGGAAAGGAGAGGGCTGATGACTGAAATTGCCAAGCTGCAGAAAAAATTGCAGGAGGCGGGGGATGCCACCCTGCCGCTGAGCAAGGGGAAGGGGCAGACCGCGGCCTGTACGTTTGTTTTACTAGGCGACAAGGCTGAAGGCTGGAAGAATGACTCTTTGACTGCCTTGCTGCTTTTAGCGGGGACGGGGCGCTTCCGGGCTGGCCAGAAAAAGTGGCAGGTTAAGCCCGGTGACTGGTTCCTGCTGGCAGCTGGCCAGGACTGCAAGGCCAGTCTGAAAGAGGGGCTCCTAGTCCAGCTTGTCTTGCCAGAAGCTTTTTCAGTGAAAGACTTGAAAAAGGATCTCATGCTGGGAGAAGCTGAAGAAGTAGGGACCCACGGCCGGGTGGCGGTTGACGGGCCAGCTGGGGCGGCTTTCCTGGCGGCCTTGAATGAGTACCAGACTAGCGATTCTGTATCTTCAGTCTTGCTCAAAAGCCAGCTGCTAACTGCCCTGGCTCTGGCTTTGCGGGCACTAAATGAAGTGGGCAGCTTGAGTGAGCGGGAGATCCGCCGCTATATTAGTGAAAACTATGTCTCGACCAGCGTGAAGGATGCCGCGGCTTACTACCAGCTCAGTCCCAACTATTTTTCCGACCTGGTCAAAAAGAAGACCGGGCAGAGCTTTATTGAGCTGGTTGACGAGCAGAAGATGGAGGCAGCCGTCCGCCTTTTGGCCCGGCCAGACCTGTCGATCAAGCAGATCATCGGCCTGGTTGGCTACCGGGGCAAGTCCTTCTTTTATGAAAAATTTGGAAAGTACTACGGGATGTCGCCGGCGGCCAAGCGTAAGGAGCTCTTCCGCCAGCAGGGCATCAATTTATAGAGACAAATGTAAAAGCTTCCAGAAAAAATCTGGAAGCTTTTTGCATAAAAAATGATTATGGTGCGGTACTAAACGCAACTATTAAATCCCTATAACCAAATTCCGCTAACATCCTAGAAATCTTCTTTTGTTGTTCTACATTCTCTAAAGCTACCGCTTTATAATACTTGGCTAGCAGTTTATAGAGTAAAAAGTGCGGATGAGCTGGTAATGAGTATAGAAAATCAACAGCTTCACCCGAATGGCTGCCCCTTCCCTTATGAAGGTCATTTGCCAAATAATTAACAGCGATAATTGCTAAAATTTCTACTTTCTTAATCGGCATACCATCGATTCTTTGATATCGCTCAAATAATTGTTTAGCAAAATAATCTAAGTGCTTAGAGTCTAAAATGAAGACTCCATATGCAAATAAGATCAACAAGTTGTTATTATCTGTCCACTTATCAACTGCTAGCAAGCGTTGGCATAATTCCTGACGACACTGTTGCGCCATTGGACAATCTAAACCATCTTTTACATTCACAATCAACAACTTAGTCAAAAGATTTAAGAGCCCATGCTGCCCAAACTGCTTTAACTTATCAAGTAATTTATCAATTGACGAAAGATCACGCTCCCAATACATGGATTCAATTTTTTGCAAATAATAGTCATGATTGCGATCTGTTAATTTCCGCTTCAGTAAAAATTGATTAATAAAAGATACTATATCAATTTGATGAGCATGGAGTATTTTTACTAGATCATCAAACCTAATTCTTTGTTGATCATTTTCGATTCTAGAATACTGCGTAACAGACATCACTTCCACAGCCATTTCTTTTTGCGACAAGCCTAAACTAAGCCGCGCATTTTTTAAAAGTTCACCCATTCTTTTTCCCTTACTACACGCTAAAAAGGCAAAAATGCCACTAAATAAAGTGACATTTTAAAAATTGTGTCGTTGAATTCCCAAAGCAACGATGATTTTCCGAAAGAGGTACACACCAATAGTTAAGCCAAGAAAGTTTGACCAAAATGTACTAAATGACAATTTCTCAAATAAGTATTGGATTGGCAGAATGCAGGCAAAAAAGATTGTCAATGAGATAGCAGCTCTTGCATACTTATTTTTCGGCATTTTCTTTTTTAGCTTATCCATATTTTCTCCTATCTTAATTTAGATAATACCAAATTACACCATATAACACAGCGGCTGCTGATTTTGTTGCCCACTTCGGCACATGATTCTTCACCATATAATTATATGCCTGTTCGCTGACTATTCCTGCTACACTACCTAAGAAAAGATCATTCCAAGCTTTTTCGAACTTCTTTAATGTGATTTTTTTGATGACAGCTTTTGGCAATTTGCCATAGATTATTCGAGGCAATTTCTTGGTTACAAATTTTTTGCCAAATTTCTTAATTAATTTCTTGCCAATTGTACTGCCTACGCTTGCATCAACTTCCTCAGATAAGTCTAAAGTATCGCCACCTGGAATTTCGCCATCTGGCAAATCCTCGTTAGCATCCGCAACAATAACCTTAGGTGCTAGTTTAACATATGTTTTCAGTTCTTCTACTTCATCAGCAGATAAATCGTTAGAATCAATATCATTAACTTTTTCATACGATCTATCGAATTCCTCGGTAATAGCTCCTTCTTCTGCGTTTACAACCAGTCTACTAAGGTTCCCCTTATTTAGGTAATATAACATGTTAAAGGATAATGCAATGGCTGCAACTTAAAAAAGCTTCCAGAAAAATCTGGAAGCTTTTGTATTTAATTTACATCTTTTCCAAGCGCTTGATCCGGTCAGCGGTCGCCGGGTGGGTGTCAAAGAGATGACTCAGGCTGTGCCGCTTAATCGGGTCCTCAATGTACAAGGAGGCGCTGGCGCTGTTGGCCGCCTGCATTGGCTGGCTGTTTTCAATCTTGGTCAAGGCGCTGATCAAGCCGTGCGGGTTCCGGGTCAGCTCAACTGAACTGGCGTCGGCCAGGTATTCCCGGTTTCTGGACAGGGCCATCTGGGCCAGGCTGGCCGCCAAAGGCCCCAGGATCAGAACGAATATAACCCCGATCACGCCGATGATCATCCCAATCGTTCCGCCTTCTCGGTCGTCATCATCGTCCCGGTCAAGGCCGAAGCCGAACCAGACCCAGCGCTGGGCAAAGTCGGCGATAAAGCTGATGGCGCTGACCAAAACCAGGGCCACCATGGACAGGCGGATGTCATAGTTGCGGATATGGGAAATCTCGTGGCCCAGGACCCCTTCCAGCTCTTCTCTGTTCATCATGTCCAGCAGGCCCTGGGTAACAGCAATGGCTGACTTGTCCGGCGACAGGCCGGTCGCGAAAGCGTTGGGACTCTTGTCCGGAATCAAGTAGACTTCGGGCATGGGAATATTGGCCACTAAGGCCATGTCTTCCACGATATGAAAAAGCTGGGGATTGTCCTCTTTATTTAAATGCTGGGCATGGTTCATGCTCATGACGACATTGACCGGATCCTGGAAGACCAGGAAAGAGTAAATCAAGGCAATGACGCCGGCGGTCAATACGCCCGGCAGGGGCTTGCCCCACATCAGCTGGCCCAGGCCCGCGCCCACCAGGGCAAAGATCAAAACGAAAACGACCAGGACTCCGGCCGTCTTCCGCTTGTTTTGGGCAATTTGTTGGTATAGCATGGCGATCCCTTAGCCTTTAAAAGGATACCTTTGGTACCTTGGTTTCTTCTTCAGGGATTTCCAGGTAGTCAACCTTAGTGAAGTGGTGGATGTTAGCCACGATGTTGGATGGGAAGACCAGGAGCATCTTGTTGTAGACAGCCGCGCTGGAGTTGAAGAGCTGCCGTGAGTAGGCAATCTTGTTTTCCGTGTTGGTCAGTTCTTCCTGCAGGTTGGCGAAGTTAGTGTTGGCCTTCAAGTCTGGGTAGCTTTCAGACAGGGCGAAGATGGTCTTCAAGCTGTCAGTGATTTGGTTGGACAGCCGCATGGCCCCTTCGTGGTCGTCAGCTGGCAACTGGGTCAGCTGGTTTCTGAGTTCAACCACCTTGCTCAGGGTTTCCTTTTCGTGCTTGGCATAGCCCTTGACGGTTTCCACCAGGTTAGGGATCAAGTCGTTCCGCCGCTTGAGCTGAACGCTGATCTGACTCCAGGCCTCTTCAGTGTTAACCTTGGCCTTTTGCAGGCCGTTGTAGGCTGAAATGTAAAAAATAACGATTAATACGACTAAAATAGCAATAATCCAGACTGCCATTTTTTGCCTCCCTTTCTGGGCCCCAGAGGGGCGAAATCAACTTTGACCAGATGCTTCCGGCCGTTTTAGTAAATTATATATTAAAAGGCAACTGAGCACTAGTTTTTAAGCAAAAAACGCCTCCAATAAGGAGACGCGCGAGAGATTTAATATCTTACTACAGGTTCAGCTTGACGATGACCCAGCCGATAAGGGACAGGATGATCAAGCCGGCGATCTGGTAGCCCAGCCACTTCGGGAAGAACTTCTTCTTGGCATCCTTGGAAGCGTGGGCGTAGAAGGTCCGCATGACCAGCATGTTGGCCATGGACCCGATTGGTGACCCGAAGCCGCCGATGTTGGAACCAAGGGTCAAGGCTTCAGCGTACTTGGAGAACTTGCCGACCAGGATGGTTGATGGCACGTTGCTCATGACCTGGCTGGACAGGATGGATGTCCAGTAAGTGCTCATTTCAGTGCCGACCAGGCCGTGGATCAGGGCCACGACAAAAGGAATCTGCTGGATGTCGCTGATGAAGAAGAAGAAGAGGGTGAAGGTCAGCAAAAGGGAGTAGTCAATGTGGATCAGGATCTTCCAGTTGACGATCAAGGCCCAGATGATGGAGGCCAGCATCGGCATCCAGATTGGAACGAACTTGAAGACGCCAACGAAGAAGAAGCAGAAGATGACCGTGGTGATCATCGTCATTGGCCAGCTAACGTTGATTTCAACGACTTCCTGGGTCGGGATGTTCTTCTTCGGGATAAAGAAGAAGATGCAGAGAAAGACGACCATGGCCACGATCAGGTAAGGCAGGGTCCACTTAAAGAAGATAGCGGGCACTAAGTGGTAGTTGGAGACCACGAAGATGTTGTGGGGGTTGCCCCATGGGGTGAAGGCCGCCCCGATGTTGGCCCCCATCCCGATCAAAGTGGCCGGCAGGATTTCCGGCAGCTTGTACTTCTTGGCAATGTTCAAGTACAGGGGGATCATGGTCAAGCAGGTAATGTCGTTACCCAGGAACATGCCCGAGAAGACGGACAAGAGAGTAAAGAGGAGGATCAGCTTCCGGGTGGAGTCAGCGATCGCCGCCAGTTTATAGGCAATGATGTCCAGAACGTGCAGGTAGCTGTAGACCTGGATCAAGACCAGCATGGTCGTGACAGACTCGATCGTGTGCCAGTTCATGTCGGCGCTGCGCGGCCGGGCAAAGAAAAGACTGATGATGGTGATCACGATGGTGATCTGCAGAATTCGGTCGCTAAAAATTTTCTTTAAGGTGGTCAAAAAGGTGGTCAAAAAATTATTTGAACTTTTGCTTTTGGCGGCTTCCATATAAAATCCTCTACTCAGCTAGAATGGTGTTTACAAAATTTACGTAAAGTTAACGAAAAGCGAAAATGAACTTTACTTTCGTGTAGTTCCATTGTCAACCATTTTTCCCTAAATCTCAATAGTTCAAAATTAACGAACAGATGTTATTGAAAAGATATTGGAGAAACTCGGCAGGTCAAAAATCTGACTTTTTTAGCTTGCTGAAAAAATAGAAAAGACTTTAGAGAGCGGTTTATATGGCTAAAATAAGGGATTTATTCCGGAAGATAAAAAACGGACTTTGCTACCTTTTTTAAGTGATTAAAACGTGTCGACTTTTTACACGGCCACAAAAAAGTCAAAAGCCTGCTTTTGATTTCCAAAATAATGTAAGCGCTACCTGAAGTGAAAAACAGAAGTGATAAATTGGCAAAAATCCGCCTTGGACATTTTGCTAAATCCATTTAACATTTCTGACGGAAGATATTTGCCCTTGCTTTTAGCTAAAAAGGGGCTGGAGGGGCAAAGAAATGCCGAAAAGGCTTGCCTAACATGGGGAAAGAGGGGTATAATGACTACTGATTTTCGAAAATCGATGAAAGGATGAAGAGACATGTCAAGAAATATCCACACGGGTATCAACCCACACCGTCGTCCACGTAACGCTTCTAACGCTAAGGAACGCGTTGCTCACGCCGCTGCAATGATCAGCTTCCTGAACCAAGCAGCTAAGGACGAAAACAAGTAATTTGTTTTTAAACAGACAATAAAGACTCTGGCTTTTGGCCAGGGTCTTTTTTTCGCTTGCTTTTTGCCTTATGATAGGAAAAAGCTAAGAGAAGAGTAAGAAAGAAAACAAGGAGGAAAAAATGAAGTTTCAGTGCAGCAGCTGCGGTTTAAGACTGGAATCCCTGCATTTCAAGCTGCCCGGCCTGGTCAATGACCGCTTGGCCAGCCTGTGTGACATCTGCCGGCAGCGGGGGCTGGATCCGGCAGCTTACCCCAATCCCGTGGTCAAGCTGTTCGCGGCCAACCTCCTCTATGCCTTTGTGGGCAAGGACGGGGAAGCAAGCGGGGACTTTTCTCTGCCGGACTTAAAAATCCGCCGGTCCTACGAGGCCCTCATGCAGGACTATGATGGAAATGTCCTGGCCAGGCAGCAGCTGCCCAGAGCAGACTTCAACCAGGCCGTGATCAAGGCTGAGGATGATCCCAGCTTCTTTCTGCCAGGAAAACTCCCTTTCGCGGAAAAACTCCAGGCCTTAGGCCTCAGCGTTGACTTTCAGTTAAACGAGGTTGACTATATCGACCGGGAGCGGATCCGGGCCAAGTACAAGTACCGCTGCCAGTACTGCGGCCGGCGGGGGCGGAGCGTGGACCACAAGGACCCGGTCTCCGTCTCGCACGATAACAGCCTGGACAATCTGATTTTGTCCTGCAGCGAGTGTAACCGGATCAAGTCTAATATGCCTTATGACCTTTTCGTCAAGCTCAACGAGGAATTGCAGCCTTTAAACAAAAAGCTGGTCAAGTACGAGAACGCCCTGGGCCCCTTGGAAAAAGAATTCCAAGATCGGCGGAACATGCTGGCCGCCAAGGTTCATTTAAAGGGCGTGGTGAATGACCCGGAACTGGCCGCTATCCGCAGGGAAAACAAGCGCCTGCGGGATGCCATCGACAGTTTAGAGAGTGACTATGACGCGGCCCGCCGCTTGCGCGAGGACCACTTCAAGTTGGGCTGGAAGCTCTACCTGGCCCAGCAGGACAAGGAAATCATCTAGCTTTGATAATTTAAAGCTTATGGAGCGAGTATTAAAAGTTAGACCAGGAAACTTTTTACGGAAAAAGTCTCCAGAATGTACAGGCTTAAAAAGCTTTAAAAAGCGCTACAGAACAACTTGCAGCGCTTTTTCGTTTTGTAATCAGACCGATACATTCCTGTAACAATTGAAAGTTATACTATAGATTGTTATCAAATCAAACCACATGTTAAAGGAGAAAAGACGTTTTATGAAGAAAAAGAACCTGTTGATGACTGCTTTGGCAACTCTGAGTGCATCTGGCGCCCTTTTAACTACTGGGGCCAGCGCTTTGGCTGACAGCTACACTGTTGTTAAGAACGATACCCTGTGGGGCCTGTCAAAGAAGTACGGCGTTTCAGTAAGTGACTTGAAGAAGGCTAACGGCGTTTCCGGCCACTTGATCTACGTGGGCCAGAAGCTGCAAATCCCAACTAAGTCAACCAAGGCAACCAAGACTGCTAAGATTAGCACTTCAACCAGTACCGTTGACACTACTTCAACGACCCACACGGTCGTAAAGGGTGACACTTTGTGGAGTTTGGCTAAGAAGTACGGTGTTTCAGTAAGTACTTTGATGAAGGCCAACAACTTGTCAAGCAGCACCATCTTGATCGGCCAAAGTTTAAACTTGCGGGCTGGCATGACTACTTACGGGGTAAACGGCGTAACTACTGGCTCAAGCTCAACTGCAGCAAGTACTAACACTGCTTCATCAACCAGCACGACTGCTTCCAGCCAGGCGCCAAAGGCCAAGAAGAGCACTACTACTAACACTAGCAGCAATTCCAACACCAGCACTAGTGCCAACACTCAAAGCCAGTCAACTGCATCTAACAGCAGTGCGTCCACTACGACCAACACTAATACTGCAGCATCAAATGCTAACACTACTTCAAGCACTAACACTGCAGCAAGCAGCAGTCAAGCAGTCAGCCAGGCACCAACTGCTTCAACCTCAACTGCAACTACAACTGCCTCAGCCAGTGCCAGCGCAATTACTTCATACGCGTTGACCTTCCTGGGCGTGCCTTACGTTTGGGGCGGGACCACGCCAAGCGGCTTTGACTGCTCCGGCTTGGTACAATACGTTTACAGCCACTTCGGCATCAACCTGGGCCGGACTACTTACACCCAGCAATACGCCGGCACTAAGATCAGCGTGGCCAGCGCCCAAGCTGGTGACCTCTACTTCTGGGGTTCATACGGCTCAGCCTACCACGTAGCCATCGCCTTGGGCGGCGGCCAATACGTCATGGCTCCAGCCCCAGGCCAAAACGTGATGACTGGCAGCGTGTCATCATACACGCCAAGCTTTGCCGTTCGCGTTTTAGGCTAAAAATTTCCCATCGATATCAAACAGTTTAAGCAGCGTCAGCCAGCCGGCTGGCGCTGTCTTCTTTTGCCTGGCTATAATTAAAGGTGTACTATTTTATCTATAATTGCCCGGCTTTTGATTTTATATTTGTTATAATATTGACTGACTTTTTGAATTAAAAGCCTCTACAAGTGCTTTTATACAAGCGGGATAATAATTGTTCGGAAAATACAGGTAAAATTGCTTTTATATGTCTATAGTGGTTAGGTTATAAACTGATAAGTCATCAGTTCAAAAAATCTTTTTTCCGGGCAAATATGGGCTATAATCTAAGGTAAAACAGGCAAAACAGGCAAAACACGCAATTTAGGGTAAGCCAACTTTTGGATTAGGACAGAGGATCGCGGGAAAATGACAAATACGGTTCTGTTTTACGCGCTGGGGGAATTCTTCTGCATGGCAATCATGCTGATCTTGACCGGCGCCTTAAAGCCAATTACAAATTACGGGAAAAGGGAAAAATGGCTGGCGGCATCGCTGGTCAGCGAAACCCTTTATTTTTTGGGAGACGCCCTGGACAAGCTGCAAATGGGCGGGGTCCTGCCAGCCAGCCAGGCGGGCCTGCTCTTTACCGGTACATATAAGCTGTGGATGCTGGACTTCGTCAGTCTGGCGGTCTTCTTCTACATTGACCAGTGCGGGGAATTCAGCCTGGCCGACAGCCGGCCCAAGCAGATGCTGGTCTGCTCGGTTTCCTTTTTGAACAGCGTTTTTGAACTGCTCGTGCTCTTGATCAATCCGGGCTGGCTCTTGACGGACCAGCTTCAGCCGACCCTGCTCTACAACCTCCTGCTTTTGCTGGTCCCCCTTCTGTATTCTTTGGCCGCCATTGGCCTGGCCATCAACGGAATCCGGCAGAGCCCCTCTAAAAATATCCGGCAGTTTTACCTGACCACGGCCAGCTGGCCGATGCTGCTGGTCATCTTCGGGGGCCTGGACATCTACGTTGGCACCTTTCCTTTCTACGCCTACGTAGCGACGGCCTGCCTCTTGTTCCTGGCTGTCTACCAGTTCAGAACCCTGGTCGACACTGTTTCCCTGGGAAGCTTGAGTAATATCAAGGGAAGGGAAAAGTTAAAGTCCTACCTGAAGAGCATCCAGTGGCGGGGAGCCAGCAGCGACTACTACCTCGTCTTAGTTGACATGAACGGGCTGCGATCGATCAACGACATCTACGGCCGCTCAGAAGGCGACCAGGTCCTCTTTGCCGTCAGCCAGGCGGTTGGCCAGCTGGCTGAGAAGATGCACGGCTTCAGCTGCCACTATGGCGGGGATGAATTTTTGGCCGTGGTCAAGCTGGCTGATGACGCGGAAGCCAAGCGGGTCTTTGACGACTTGCAGGAAGAAGTCAAGCACATGGCCAGCATCCAGGGCCTGCCAGTCGTCCCCCAGCTGGTAACCTCTGCTGTCCGCTTGGATATGGCGGAAGGGGATCTGACCGCGCAATTGCGGATCGCTGAGGAGAAGATCTACCACCAGAAGCGGGACCTGGACGGTGAAATGCGGGAAAACAACTTCTTCGTCGACAAGGTGACGGGCCTGCCCAACACCAACTATTTCCACAGTTTTGCCAGCTCCTACCTTAAGTCCTGCCTGGAAAAGGGGGACCAGCCAGCCGTTGTTTTGATCAATATCAGCAATATGCAGGCTTACAACAACCGCTATGGCTTTGAAAAAGGGGACCAGCTCCTCTCGCGGATTGCCCAGATTTTGCAGAAGTTTTTCGCCGACGGAGTCCTGGTCCGCTTCGCGGAAGACAACTTCCTGCTGGCCACGGATGCCCTCGACCTCTTAAAGAGCCTGGAAGAGGCGGCGGCTGAAGTCAATAAGGTGACAGACGCCAGCATCCGGGCCGGGGTCTACCGCTACAAAGATGCCAGTGAAGGCTTGATGACGGCGGTCGACAAGGCCAAGCGGGCCCTGCGCTACCTCAACAACAACCGGGCGGTGGTCTGCCAGGTTTACAACCAGGAGGTCAAGCAGGAATTTGAAAGACGGGGCTATGTCCTGGAAAACTTCCAGAAGGCTCTGGATGAGGGCTGGATCCGGCCATACTTCCAATTGGAAAGCCGCAGCTTGACCGGGCGGATCTGCGGGGCGGAAGCCCTGGCCCGCTGGGTTGACCCGAAATACGGGGTCTTGGGACCAGGCTTTTTCATTGAAGTGCTGGAAGAGGCTCACCTGGTTCACAAGCTGGACTTGGCCATCATCCGCCAGGTCTGCGCCATGCTGGCCAGAAGAAGAGAGGAGCAGCAGCCTTTGGTGCCGATCTCGGTCAACCTTTCCCGGGTGGACTTCCAGGTCTGCAACATTTATGCCGAGATTGAAAAAATCCGCCGTTACTTTAACCTGCCGGCCAGCCTGCTGAAGATTGAAATTCTGGAGTCAACGGTGACCAGCAAGCCGCAGGAATTGCGGCAGGCCATCGCCAACTTCCATGCCAGCAGCTATGAGGTTTGGATGGATGACTTCGGCAGCGGCTACTCCAACTTCAACAACCTGGATGAGTACGACTTTGACCTCTTGAAGATTGATATGGTCTTCTTACGGGACTTTGGCAGCCGGTCCAAGGCTAAGACCTTGATTTCCATTGTGGTTGACATGGCTAAAAAACTGGGCCTGCACACTCTTTGTGAAGGGGTGGAGACCCAGGAGCAAGCGGATTTCTTGCGGGAAATCGGCTGCGAGCGCCAGCAGGGCTACTTATTCTCCAAGCCGATTTCGGAAGAGGAATTTTTGGTCAAACTGGCGGCGGGCAAGTTGGAAGGACCCGGCCAGCAACAGCTACTATGACAAGGTCAGCCAGGTCAACGTTCTCTTTGACCCGATGATCGACCGGGGCAGCCAGCAGACGGTAGGCATCAAGCTGCCGATCTGCATTCTGGAGAAGGGGGAGGATGCATTTGTCCGCTTCAGCTTCATGAATGAGAGCTACCGGCAGACCCTAAGGGACGTCGGCTACAAGGTTGACGGCTGGGAAGCAGAGGCCAACCAGGAATACCCATTCAAGCAGGTTATCCTGGAATTGATGGGGGAAAGCCGGCAAAAGCCTGGCCCGGTCAGCCGGATTTACGACTTCAGAGGCAAGCAGTACCTGCTTGAGGTGCGCTACCTGGCCCACGACCAAAAGAGCCAGCGTGACGCCTTCGTCTACACCTTTGAAGGCCTGGCCAAGTAAGATAGAAAAGAAGATAAGCAAAAGACTTCCGCGGCGCGGAAGCCTTTTTTTGCTTTATTTAGAAAAAATGTGTAGTCTTTAACAAACTTTTGTATATATAATTGTTTTAAAAATAAAAAATTGTTGATTTTTATGAGGTGGGAAGAATGAAAAAGAAAATTGTTTTTGTTTTACAGCTGATTGCTAATGTTTACTTTGCTACCTGGCCTTTGCGCTTGATTGTAGACAATTCTCCCAAGTGGCGCTTGTCCGGACCAGCCAATGGCTTTTTCGGCTTCATGGACCGGGTGGCCAAAAGTGTTTCCTGGCCGCTCTTCCTGGCCTACCTGCTTTTGCTAGTGATGATCGTTGTGGCCGCTCTTTGGACTTACTTCTTTGAATTCAAGCAGGACAAGGTAAAACAAGCTTGGCAGAAGCTTGTCTGGTTTTTGCAGCTGATCATTAATGAGTTAGCTTGTCTGGGCTTGGCCTCGTCACTGACTATGCAGGTTTACGATAGTCAGCAAACATGGACAATTATTTTTGACCTGTTCATGCTGTTTATCGTAGTTATTTTTGCTTTTGCCTTGACGGAAAAATTTACTAATCGCGGGGGAAACAACTAAATCGCAAACGAAAAAGCAGCCGTGAGGCTGCTTTTTGCGTGTAATTAAATTTGCGGGCCACGGAAGTTGGCTAAGAACTTCTGGGTCTTCTCGCTTTGCGGATGGTTGAAGATTTCATCCGGGCTGCCTTGCTCAGCCACGTAACCGTCGCTCATGAAGAGGACCTGGTCGGAAACTTCCTTGGCGAAGGCCATTTCGTGGGTAACCACGATCATGGTCAAACCAGTCTTGGCCAGCTTCTTCATGGTTTCCAAAACTTCCCCGACCATTTCCGGGTCAAGGGCACTGGTCGGTTCGTCGAAGAGGAGGATTTCCGGGTTCATGGAGATGGCTCTGGCAATCGCTACTCTCTGCTTCTGCCCACCGGACAATTGACGGGGCTTAGCGTCGACGTAGGGATCCATCCCAACGGTCTTCAGGTTCTCCAGGGCAATCTTCTTGGCTTCTGCCTTTGACCGCTTCAGAACCAGTTCCTGGCCGATCATGCAGTTTTGCAAGACGTTCTTGTTTTCAAAAAGCTCAAACTGCTGGAAAACCATGCCGACCTTGGACCGGTAGCGGGGGATGTTGTAGTTTTCATCCAGGATGTTCTGGTCATGGAAAAGAATTTCCCCGCCAGTTGTATCTTCCAGCAAGTTGATGCAGCGGAGCATGGTTGACTTACCGCCACCGGAAGGACCGATGACCGTCATAACCTCGCCCTTGTGGACTTCAAAGGAAATATCCTTCAAAACTTGGTGTTCACCGTAAGCCTTTTGCAGGTGCTGAACGTTTAAAATAATTTCATTATCCTTGTAATCAGCCATTTTTTACTTGTCTCCTTCCTGCTTGCCGACTTGAACTTGGTTGGCCATCATGTTGTAGTTTTCAGGACCTTCGATGTGCTTTTCAATCAAGTTGAAGATCCGGGTGATCGTAAAGGTCAAGAAGAGGTAGATGACCGAGATGACCAGGTAGGTTTGGAAGAACTGGAAGCTCTGGCTGGCAATCGTTGAACCAACGAAGAACAGTTCTGATACTGAGATGATGCTCAATACGGAAGTGTCCTTGATGTTGACGATAAATTCGTTGGTGATTGACGGCAGGCAGTTCCGGATAGCCTGTGGCAGGATGATGCTCCACATTCTCTGGTTGTGGGTCATCCCCAAAGCACTGGCGGCTTCAAACTGCCCCTTCGGCGTGGAGATGATCCCCCCGCGGATAACTTCGGCCAGGTAGGCCCCGGTGTTGATGGAGACGATGATCAAAGCGGCAACCGTTCTGTTCAGGTTGATGTGCCAGAACTGGGCGATCCCGTAGTAGATAACCGCGGCTTGTACCATCATTGGCGTGCCACGGAAGATTTCAACGTAGACGGACAAGAGCCACTTGCAGAAGGCTAACAGGCCCTTCTTGAACTTGTTCTTTGGTTCTGGAATAGTCCGGACGATGCCGACCAGCAAACCGATGAAGAAACCGGCGATGGTGCCGACCAGGGAGATCAAGAGAGTCATCCCGATCCCTTCCAGGATCATCTGCCCGTAGTTCTTCAGCATGGAAACCAGCCAGTTTTCCTTCTTGGTGCTGGTCTGCGGCTGCTGCTGCACGGCTTCCTTCATCAGCTTGTTTCTTTCTGAAGTGGAAATGCCGGCCAAAACCTTGTTAACCTGGCTGAGCAGCTGGTCGTTGCCCTTCTTGACCCCGATGGAAACTTCCGCGTCAGAAGAGGAGACCTTGAAGCCCTTCATCTTAGACAGGTTGACCCCGGTAATGTTGGAGTCCATCATCTGGAAGGAAGTCAGTTCCGTGTCTTCAGCCACGTAGCCGTCGATCGTGCCGGCTTCCAGGGATTCCCGCATGGCGGCAAAGTCCTTGGAGGCTGGTTCCCGCTTGGCCCCTGGCAGCTGCTTGATCAGGTCGTAGTGCAGGGTCCCTTGCTGGGCAGTCAGCTTGGCTCCCTTGAAGTTAGTCAGGTACTTGGCCTTGGCGTACTTGCTATGCTTGTTGACGATGACCACGAAGTTGGTGGTCCGGTATGGGCTGGTAAAGTTGATGGCCTTCCGTCTTTCCGCCGTCGGGCTCATCCCGGCAATGATCAAGTCGATCTTGCCACTGGTCAGGGCTGGCAAAAGCCCGTCCCATTGGGTCTTTTCCACGATAACCTTCTTGCCCAGCTTCTTAGCGATGATCTTGGCGATCTTGACGTCGTAACCATTGGCGTAAGAGCTGGTCCCGTCGATCTTGACCGCGCCGTTGGCGGACGTGGTCTGGGTCCAGTTGTATGGAGCGTAGTTGGCTTCCATACCAATCTTCAAGGTGCCGCTGGCTTGCGCCGGCTGGCTCCAACTGACAGCTAAGACAAGCGTCAGGACCGCCGCCATTAAGGCGCTGATCCAGCTGCTGTGCTTCTTCATCTGAATAAACCTCCGATATGCTTTTAGTAGTTATGAAATACAATAAAAAGCGGCAAAAAAGCCCCATTGCGGTATGCAATGAGGCTTGCTTTGATTCTGTAAAATTCAGTATGAATACCAAAAATTATAGCGCTCCCTAGAAAACTAGGACAGTCTGCAGAATCTTCTCCTGCAGCCCAACCAACAGCGCGCACGACCCCACTGCTGATTTCGGCGATATCCCTTAATAACAAGGCTCAACACTGTCAGTGAGCTCCCCTTGTGTTTGTGAACGATCGCGACCTCTATTGTATTGGATAATTTTTAACTACATTTAGGCTAAATTACTTTTAAGAAAAAGTCAAGAAAAAATTAGTTTTCTGAATTTTTGTGATTGCCCTTTTCTTATTTACATCCAGCCGTGATCATCTGCCCAGTCCCGTTTCTTCATGCCAGAGACGTAGGGGTTGCCGGCCACATAATAGCGCAGAGGCGCCTGGGCCCAGGCCGGGTCAGCCTGGACGATCCCGATTCTGGGCGAAGCAATGATTTCTTTAGCCGGCTTTTTCTCAGTCAAGTCAATAACGAAAGGGGAGTCCGCCAAAGGGGCCAGGTCCCAGTTTCTTGACTTGATCCCCATGGCCTGCATTAATTTGGCCGGTCCATTGGTCAAAAGAACCCCGTCTTTGCCGCCCCGGTTTTTAAGCATTTGGTCTAGGCCCCAGACCGGCTCAATGGCCCGGATTAAGACCCCTTGGGGGTTGCCTTCTTCCTGGCAGGCGATGTCAAAAAAGACGTACTGCCGCTGGGAGTAGATGTAGATGGTTCCGCCGGCCCGCCACAGGCCCTCGTTAGCCTGGCTTCTTCTGCCCCCGTAGGAGTGGGCGGCCCGGTCGTATATGCCCAGGTAGGCTTCGGCCTCAACGATATAGCCGCCAATTTTTTCCCGCCGGCTTGATAATAAAAGGGGCGGCCGATCAAATCCCGGCAGATCTCGCTGGTGGGCCGGCCGGTGAAAAAATTCCTGTAGTCCATTGCTTAATTAATCTTTCTAACTAAAATAGGGAATGTAGTAAAAGCTATAATCAAAACTGTTTTTAAGAGAAAGCGTGCGCCTATGTCAACGATCAAAACTGTCCGTATCTATGCCAAAGAGCAGCCCGCCGGCTACCGGATCTTAGTCGACCGGCTCTGGCCCCGGGGAATCAAAAAAGAAGCCGCCAATTTAGACGAGTGGGAGAAAGAGCTGGCTCCCAGCCGGGACTTGCGGACCTGGTTTAAGCATGACCCGGCCCGGTACACGGACTTCCGCCAAGATTACCTGGAAGAATTGGCAGACAATCCGGAATGGCCGCCTTTCGTGGAGCATTTGCAAGAGCTTTTGCAAAAAGGGGACGTCCTCTTTTTGTACGGGGCTAAAGATGAAGAACACAACCAGGCCGTAGTTTTAAAGGAGGCAGCTGAGGAAGCCCTGGCTAAACTTGCTTAGTGGTGTATGACGTTCATTTTTAGCATACATATTTCTATTGAGAAGTACTAACTGAGGATTGGAACTCAGTTAGTACTTTTCGTTTTAGATAGGGTATTTATCTTGATAGGAGATGCCCCTTGAAATTACGCAAGATTTCAATACCCCTTTGTTGATATTGGTTAGGAACAAAGCTTTTTCGCATTGCTATCTGCATGTAGGCGTACATTTTTTCGGTATTTTTAAGGTGGATCACTTTTAGGTTATGATTAGATTTAAGACTGCTGTCCATAACAAAAGCAATTCCCATGTTTTCACGCACTAAATCAATCATCAGTTCCATCGTTTTTGATGTATAGATGATATTAGGCGTGAAATTTCCCTTATGTCCTAGTATATCCAACGATTCTCTGGTCAAATAGCCAGGAGAACGGGCAATAAAACGCTCTTGAGCTAAGTCTTTGGCTGAAACAGAATCGTATTTTGCTAAAGGATGATTTGGATGAGCGATAATCACTAATTCAGTTTTATCCAGTGTATGAATAAAATAATTGGGATCATTGATGGGGAAATTCCAAGAATAGATGGCTACATCAATCTTACCAGTTTCCAGATTTTTAAAAGAGGCTGCTGAGCGCTCATAGTGTTTCTCAAGTAACGATAAGATACCGGCTTGATAAAACTTGTGGACAATAGGCGGCATATAAACACCTCCAGCTTCCCCAGAAAAGGCAATCCTAATTTTGCGCTCGCTAGAATGCTTAATATCCCGGTCAAAAGCATCAATTTCTTTGAGCAAATACTGGCCTTTTTGGTACAAGAGTTTTCCAGTTGAAGTTAAGTGAAGGCTTGATTTTCGATTTTTTTGAGTAACCAAGGGATCGTTGTATTCCCTAGCCAAGCGTTTGACCGCTGTAGAAATGGTTGGCTGTGTAACTATGAGTTGTTGAGCGGCAAGTGTGTAGCTTCCACAGTCTACCAGGGTGCAAAAGTATTTTAGATCAGTGTAATTTGCCATTTATAAATCCCGTCTATAAGTACATGATAGATAATTATAGATTTTAAAATGAACAAAGTCAATGCGAGCTTGAAATAAAAGGCTTTCACTAACGGGAAAATGCTTGGATTGTGAAAAGTGTGATGATTTACAAAAAATATAAACGCTGTATATTTAAATCATCAAGATTGAAACAGGAGAAAAAAGATGTTTTATAACGACAGACTAAAGTGGGATCTTGCCTATGATGTGATTGTTGTTGGTTTTGGTGGGGCAGGTGCTTCTAGTGCTCGGTTTGCAGCTGATCATGGTGCGCAAGTATTACTGATTGATTCCGCACCAGAAGGTTCAGAAGGTGGTAATACTCGTTATGCTGGTGGTGCTTTTGCTTGGGGTAATAATTTCAATAACTTGAAAGATTACTATAAACAAACTCATTATCCCTTTAAGTATGATCCAAAGGTTTTGGACGAATTTATCGAGAGAGTCATGGATATGAAGGAATACTCTAAGAAGTATTTCGACATTGAAGCAATGGGAACTGGTCGTCGTCCTAATGGGGAGTATCCAGAATATCGCAATGCCAATTCAATGCAGTCACAAAGTATGACAACAGGAATGTACAACGGTGGTTTCTGGAAATTACTCCGTAAGCAAGTAATGGATCGTTTGGACAAGATTGATGTCTGGTATGAATCACCAGCTGAACATCTAATTCAAGATCCAGACTCTAAGCAAGTACTTGGTGTGCAGATTAAACGTAAAGGACTAAAAGTTAATGTAGCGGCTACTCATGGTGTAGTTTTGAGCCTTGGTGGTTTTGAAAATAATGAAGATATGGTTCAGAACTTTTTAGGACAGGGTTCATTGGCTCCAATTGGTACGCTTTACAACCAAGGTAAAGGGATTGACCTGGCTGTTGAAGTTGGTGCCCGTTTATGGCACATGTCAAACTATGACTCACATGGTTTCTCATTAAGAAATGGAGATGCCCGTGAAAAGTTTGCTTACATGATCAATTGGAAGTCGCTTTTTAACGGTAGTATTTTTGTGGCAGGCGATGATGGTACTCGCTATTACCGTGAAGATGAAGAAGATCGCCATGGTTACAAGTATAATCATGGCAACTGGATCATGCTGCCAAATCAGAATCATCCGCACATTGTCATGGATAAAGTACAATTTGAGCAGCTTCAAAATGATGATTCAGCTAAGGGGGATCAGATTCGTGAGCTGATTAGCTATGCAATCAAGGCTGACAACCTGGATGAACTGGCTGAGAAGATTTCTGCACCTAAGTTATCTGAAGCAGTGGATGACTACAACTTCTTGGTTGATCAAGGTAGAGATATGTTTTTAAACCGTAAGATTGAAACGATGCGTAAGTTTGGTGTAGGGCCGTATTATGCAATTCCGATTCGACATAATATCTTACATACTCACGGTGGCGCTAGAAGAAATGAAAAGTGTGAAGTAATTGATATGGCAGGTTTTCCGATCCCTAATCTGTATGAAGCAGGGGAATTAGGGGATATCTTTGCTACGAAATATATTGGTGCTAATAGTATTGCTGACTTGCTAATTTCAGGTGAAATTTCTGGTACAAATGCCGCCAAAAACATTGCTCGTTTTAAGTTTGAACCACGTTACAACCAATTTACAAAGCCAAATGACTGGAAATCTGATGCTGGTACTAGTATCGCTGACTTTGAAGCTGGTCCACGTCAAGGTATTGGTACCAGTGAGAATGGGATTAGTGATACTCCGATTGTTGTCCGTGTTACTGCTAGTGAAGATGATAAGCTCGCAAAAATTGAAGTCTTGCAACAAAAAGAAAGTCCATCAATCGGTGGCAAAGCAATTCCACTTTTGACTAACAAGATGCTGGTTAGTGGTGAAACTTCTGTAGATGCAGTTTCTGGTGCTACAACAACAAGCCGGGCATTTATGGATGCTGTGACGAGTGCATTTGAGCAAGCTAAGAAAAACTAAGATAGGAGAAACTAAAAATGTTGGGTAAAGTAAAGTGGAAGGCATGGGTTCTTCCGTTGATTTTAGGCGTTGGCTTGTGGCTCTCAACGCCATTGAAACCAGTTGCGATTAGTGTCGCTGCTTGGCATCTGTTTGCATTATTTGTAGCCACAATCGTTGCCTGCATTACCAAGCCGCTACCAATGATGGCTACAACATTGATTGCGATAACAATTGCTACTGTTACTCGCCTGGTGACAATGGAGGAAGTTGCTGCTGGTTTTGGTAACTCAACTGCCTGGATGGTTGCTATGTGCATGTTTATGGCAACTGGTTTTATTAAGTCAGGTTTAGGTAAGAGAATTGCCTATCTGTTTGTTAGATTATTTGGTAAGAAGACTTTAGGTCTTGCTTATGCTTTGTCTTTAGTCGAAACAGTCTTGGCAATTGGAATTCCAAGTAACAATGCCCGTGTAAATGGTATTATGTATCCGATCATTGATAACTTATCACATGAAATGGGTTCAAGCCCTGAAGATGGTACTCAAGATAAGATCGGTTCATTCCTGGTTTTCAACGAATATGAAGTTAATATTATTACTTCAACAATGTTTTTAACCGGACTGGCCGGTAACATGGTTGCCTTAGGTCTGGCTAAAACCCAAGGTATCTCAATTTCTTGGATGCAATGGTTTATTGCGGCTATTGTTCCTGGTATCCTTTCTTTGCTGATTGTACCGTTAGTTCTGTACAAGATTTACCCTCCAAAGATTAAGGAAACTCCTAACTCTAAAGAATGGGCTGATAAGAAGCTGACAGAAATTGGTAAGATGACTGCTGCTGAAAAGATCATGATCGTAGTTTTCATCTTATCAATAGCCCTTTGGTTGATTGGATCAAAGATTGGTATTGATGCTACCGAGGTAAGTTTTATTGCTGTTGCGTTGCTTTTGATCACTGGAGTGATTGATACTAAGGACTTGCTAAAAGACAGTTTTGCTTGGAACATTTTAACTTGGCTGTCAATTATCATGTTAATGTCTAATAAGCTGATGATTCTTGGCTTCTTCCCATGGTTTTCAAAGGCATTTGGTTCACTTCTCGGTGGTATGAATTGGATTTGGGTTCTGGTAGTTCTATTTATTGCCTATTTCTACTTACACTACCTTTTCCCAAGTGTTTCAACTCAAATTTCTGCTCTCTATGCAGGTTTTCTTTCAATCGCTTTAGGAGCTGGTGTACCAAAAATTATGGCTGCATTAATGCTGGCCTTCTGTGGTTCAATTTATCTATCAACTTCAAGCTACTCAGCTGGTCCAGCCGCTATGCTCTCAAGTACAGGTTATGTTTCCAATAAAGATTGGTGGAAACTTAGTGCGATTATCGGTGCTATTCTAATTGTAATTTGGCTAGGTATTGGTCTTATTTGGACTAAGGTTATTGGATTCTGGTAAGAATATGGAAATTGCTCATCATTTTGGTGAGCAATTTTTAATTCAGTACAAATTCTTGTGTGAATAGAAAAAATAGGCCGTAAAAAAAGAAGGGTTATCTCTTACATGCCAGTAAGAGCCCTTCATATCTAAATTATATAGAATTAGTTAGTATTAGCTTTTAGTATATTTCTCTTAGAGCTAACAATTGCTGAGACAACCAGGCCGTAGTTTTAAAGGAGGCAGCTGAGGAAGCTCTGGCTAAACTTCCTTAAAGACCTCCAAGGCGTCACCGGTCAGCTGCTTGATCCCTTGTGCCGGGATCTCAGTCAAGTTGACGGCCCAGATTTTGGCGTCTTTTGCCGCGTAGCCTAAGAGACCGGCGAAAGGGTAGACAACGAAGCTGGTGCCGACGATCACGACCAGGTCGCTTTGCCGCATTTCCAGGATGGACTGGTTGACATTGGCCGGGTTGATGCCTTCCCCGTAAAGGACGATGCCGGGCCGGATGATCCCGCCGCACTCGTGCTTGTAGCCCTTGGCGTAGTCCTCATAGCTGACCTTTTGCGTGCACTTGGAGCAGTAGATGTCGTAGAGGTTGCCGTGAAATTCGGTCACGTGCTGGTTGCCGGCCTGCCGGTCCAGGGTGTCGATGTTCTGGGTGATGAGGGCCCCTTTTTCATTGCAGATGGCCGCGATCTTTTCGTGGATCAGATTTGGCTTGGCGTCCGGGAAGTACATGTTTTGCATGACGAAGTCATAAAAAAGCTGAGGCCGGTCATAAAGGGTCTCCTCGCTCAAGATGACTTCCGGGGGCTCGCTGACCCCGTTGTAGATGCCAGTCTTAGACCGGTAGTCGGGGATGCCGGAGTGGGTTGACACGCCTGCCCCGGTCAAAAAGACAGGGTGCTTGGCCTTTTTTAAGTCTGCTTTAAATTCCGCAAGTTTTGCTTGGTCCATTTTTTGCCTCTTTCTTAAAAAATGGCTGATACCTTTTGATTTCATTATAAGCGCTTGGTTTGCTATAATTAAGCTACTAGTTGCAGAAGATATTATATTTGAGGTGAATCCATGGACGCGTTATTTTATTTGGTCGCCGACACCGTGCTGGCGGCCTATGCCGGCTACAGCTGGTACAGCCAGGCCACGGTGATCCTGCGGGCCCGCTGGCGGATGACGGCGGTGGTCATGCCGATCCTATTGGTCTGGCTGGGGGCCAGCTGGGGATACCTGGACCTGGGAACTCCCGGCTTCATCGTCTTCCTGGCCCTCTTCATTTTGACGGGGATCCTGGAAGCCACGTCGGGCTTTGCTGACAAGCGGGTGGTTTTGAGCGGCTACTTCCGCCGGACTTTGAAATACAGCGAAATCAGCCAGGTGATCCTGACCGCGGCGCCGCCGGAAGTGGGCGACCTGTCGATCGTGGCCCTGGAAACCAGCCGCCACCAGATCTACTACCTCCGCTTCAACAAGCAGGTCAGCGATGTGGCCTCCTTCTTGACGCAGCGCCTGGAACGCGGGGTAAATATTGACGTAAGAAAAATGGGTTAGTCGAGTGACTAACCCATTTTTATCTGCTCTAAATTTCTGTTTTCTTGTTTTCTTGTTTTATTTTCTCTTGTTCTTTTTTACAAAATCGGGGACAGGAGGCGGGAGAAGTTCTGCAGGAACCGCAGCCAGTGGGACTGCTTCTTGATCATCTCCGGCGTGAGGAGGGTCGACTGCTCCATGTCCTTTTCAAACTGGTTGGACATCTCCTTGTTAAAGGCCCGGTCGTAGACGAAGACATTATCTTCAAAGTTCAAGTCATAAGACCGGTAGTCCTGGTTGACGCTGCCGACAATCTAAAACTTGTAGAACACGATAATCGACTTATCATTAAAAAAAACATTGTTGTAGGTGTAGACCTTGACCCCGATCTTGACCAGCTGGTTGGCGTACCACTGGGTTGCCCGGTAGATGAAGGGGTGGTCCGGCATGCAGGGGATCATGATCCGCAGGTCAACTCCCGAGCTGGCCAGGATCTGCCAGGCGGCAATCATGGCCTCATCTGGAATCAAGTAAGGAGTCTGGATCCAGACCCGCTTTCTGGCTAGCATCATCAAGCGGACTAGGCCGTTTCGCATGTAAGGCTCGTCGTTGTCGGGGCCGTCAGAAACAACCTGTACGGCCATGTCGCCCTTGGAGATGTCGTTTTCATCCAGGTCAGGAAAGAGCTTTTCGTCAAAGCTGATCAGTTCTTCTTCCTTGACGGCGGAAGCGTTCCAGTCCATCACGAATCTTTCCTGCAAAAGCAGGGAGGCTGACCCGACCAGGCGGAGGTGGGTATCCCGCCAGTAGCCGAATTTTTTCTTCCTGCCCAGGTACTGGTCGCCGACATTGAAGCCTCCGGTCCAGGAGGTAACCCCGTCGATGACCACGATCTTCCGGTGGAGGTGGTAGTTGATCCGGTTCCGGGAAATCATGTTTCTTGAGGTGATGAAGGGCAAAACGTCGCCGCCGGCTTCAGTCAGCTGGTTGAACCAGCTCTTGGAGGCTCCGAATGACCCCCAGGCATCGTAGAGGACCCGGACCTGGACCCCCTCCTTGGCTTTTTGGATCAAAAGCTTGAGGAATTCGTTGCCGATGGCGTCGTTATAGATAGTGTAGTATTCGACGTTGATGCTGGACTTGGCCTGGCGGATATCGGCGAAAAGGTCCCGGAACTTGTCATGCCCGTCGGTGTAAAGCTTGAGCTTGTTGTTTTTGGTAATGGGCGACTCTTGGTCCTTGTCCAGGTACTTGATCAAGATGTGGGCGCTGGGGGAGGTGTCGTTTTGGCCAATTTTCGCCGGGGCCTCGGTGATCATTTTTTGCACGTTGGAGAGGCCGATGTGCTTTTGCCGGTTGATGGCAAAAAGGTTTTCCTGGGAAATCCCCCGGCCGACGAAGCCGTAGATGATGAAGCCGACTACGGGCAGGATGATCAAGACGATCAGCCAAGCCCAGGAGGTGGCCACGGACCGCTTTCTGTGGAAGACGGTCCAGAGGGCCAGGATGGCGTTGGCGAAGAAGATGATGTGCCAAATATCGATCCAAGAGATGGCAGTCACTTTAAAGTCCTTTCTTGATTTTATCTAAGCCTAAAAAACGGTTCAGGATGCCGATGACGAAGGGCTCGTCATGCATCTGCGAGTGCTCGGCGTTGTCGCCGCGGACCTCGACTTCCTGGTAGTAGACCGCGTCCGGGGCCAGGATATAGCGGATGCTTTTGGCGGAAACCACGGAGATAAAGCGGTCGGAATTGGTCGTGTCCAGGACGTTGCCGTAGATGTTCAAAACCCGGATGCTGGGGCTGAAGTCCCGCCGGTGGCGGAGCATGTAGGAATAGTGCGGGGTCATCATGCTGGGCCGGCCACTTTCCGTCAGGCGGTTGACATTGGGGATGTCGCCCAGGTACATGACTCCGTTGAAGGGGCCGGCGATCAAAGCGCAGCTGGCCAGGTGGGGGAAGTTTTTCCGCTTGGCATAGCGCATTTCTGTAGCGACCACGCAGGGCGAGCCCAGGGAGTGGGCCACGGCGCTGTAGCGCGTAAAGACGTATTTTTTGCTCAGAAAAGGCAGGATGAAGCTGAGATAGTAGTTGATGGCCTGGTAGCCGGCAATCCGGTCCTTGAAGGCCAGCTGGATGATGGGCTGCTTGTCGCCGGTATAGCATCCGGTCAGCTTGATCCGGCCGGTTAAGTCAGCCTCGACTTTCAAAAAGCGGGTGTCCCCTTTTTGCTTGAGGGCGTCTTCAACCATCACCCTGGTGGTGTAGTCCCCGCCGCGGAAGCCATGGACGTAGATGATCGGAACCTGGTCAGAGCCGCTGGCCTGGTTTTCAGCCAGGTCGCTGACCCGCTTGCCCCGCAGCTTCAGAAAGATCCGGAAAGGCGGAAAGGTTGCCAGGATGCCCAAGAAGAACATCATGGCCAGGGAGTGGTCCCGGGGATCGGGATTTTTGCCGCGCTTTTTTTCAGTTTCTTCAGCATACTTTTTAGAATTAAAAAAGAGCACAGTCGCCCCCCCTTTCTCTGATACAATTGCTTTGTAAATATCATACCATTTTAGCAGAAGAGAGGGAGTAGATGAAAGTTTATGTTGTTAAAAAAGGCTACCGGCCAGGAATCTACCACAGCTGGCCTGAGGCCGAAGAGCAGGTCAAGGGCTTTCCCGGGGCAGAATACAAGTCCTTCAGCAATATAATGGAGGCCCTGGACTATCAGCAGATGGAGCCGGAAGATGCCCTCAAGGCCTTGCAGGGGGCAGAGGACAAGCTGCAGGCCGCGATCGCCAAGGTCAGACAGGGCGGAAGCAAGAAAAAGCAGGCTGAAAACAAAAAAGAATTTGCGGCAAGTTCGAAGTATGCCGCCCACATTTTTACCGACGGGGGCTGCCGGAACAATGGGACCCACAAGGGCGGGCATGTGCAGGCAGACGACAAGGCAGCCTGGGCTTATTTGATTGAATACGGCGGCCAGAAGCTGTCCGCCAGCGGCGGCCGTTTTGGGGCCACCAACAACGAAATGGAAATGACCGCTTTTTTGGAAAGCCTGAAGAAGCTGGAAGAACTGGGCTTAAATGACCAGCCCCTCTTGTTCTCTTTAGACTCCCAGTATGTCATCAAGGCCGTCAGCGACAATGACCAGGGTCCGGCCTGGATCAAGGGCTGGCAGAGACGGGGCTGGAAGAAGGCGGACGGGTCACCCGTTGCCAACCGCGAGCTCTGGCAGGAGATTGCCAAGGAAATGGCCAAGTTTGCCAAGCCGGAATTTGAATGGGTCAAGGGGCATGCCAATAGTGCCGGCAACAATTTTGTCGACGGCCTGCTCAACAAGTATATGGACCAGATGTAAGGCAGAGACAGAGAAAGCCCGCGCTTGGCGCGGGCTTTTTGCATGAATATTTGATTTTTCAGATATCGTCCAGCTTCAATTGCTTCATTACTTGCTAAAACTGGAGAAGAGGCTGGTAAAGAAGTTGACGATGGCGTCCCAGAGCTTCTGCAGGGCGTTGCGGTTTTCGCTGGTGTTCAGCTTGGCAAAGATCCCCTTGGCGCTCTTCTGGATGGCGCTCATGGCCTGGCTGGCCTGCTGCTTGAAAGAAGAGGAGTTGAGGGCGCCGGAGTCCCGGATCTCAACCAGGATGTTGACGATCTGCTGCTTCTGTTCGTTGGTGATCACGTTGGTCAGATTGTTGTTTTCGATCTGGTTGTTGACGATCGTGATGATCTGGTTCTTGGTGATGTTTGAGCCTTTTTGGGCCATTTCCTTCTTGGCCCCGGCCACGGCATTGTTGAGCTGGGCGTCAGAGTAGCCGTCCTTGCCCTTGTTTTCCTTGGTGATCCCGCTTAAGGTATTCAATTCGTCTTGGGCCGCGGTGATCTGCTTCTGGTTCAGCTTCTCCCCGCTCTTGGCGTAGGCCTTGTAGATCCCGGCCAGAGCGCCGGAACCATCGATCGGGATCGCGGAAGTGACGTAGATGTTGGCGTCAGTGATCCCGGCCGTTACCGCCGCGTTTCGGTACTGGTTGGCGGTGATGGTAGTGATGTTGTTTTGCCCGTTGTAGTTGAGGATGCGGACATTGATCCCGCTGCCGGAGCTGGTTTTTTCAATGGCAGCACTGGACCAGACCCCGGAAGAAGAGGTAAAGGAGCTGCCGGACGGGTTCAGGTAGGTAACCAGGTCGCTGCCCGTTACTGTCAAGGTGTTGTAACTGCTGGAGTCGCTGAGGGCCTCTTTTAAAACGTCTAGGGTGCCTTGCTTCTGGCTGGCAGTTAATGACGTCCCCAGGGTAATAACTGGGGTGGTGTCTTTGGCGGCAGAGACCCTGCCAGCCGTCAAGCCCAGGCCCAGGAAGAGGGCGCAGGCCGTAATGATTTTCTTGATTTTCGTGTTCATTTTGATAAGTCTCCTTGCTTTCTGTTTTCATGCTCCGCCTATAATTATACTAGAGTTTGTTTTGGGGGTATCTCCCTTAGCAAAAATTTAAGCAGGCCCCGGCTGGCGGCAGATTCCTGGCGAAGATGATATAATGAAAAGGATAGATTTGGAGAGGGGGGATGCGGCTTTGCGAGCGAATGCCGACTTGAAGCTGACGGTCATCATGACTGTTTACAACCAAGAGAAATACCTGCCCAGAGCCTTGGACTATTTGCTTGAGCAGAAGAACCAGCAGTTCAAGCTGCTGGTCATTGACGACGGCTCGACTGACTCAACCGCGGAAATCGCGGCCAGCTACCAGGACCGCTTCCAAGCCTTCGACCTGGTCAGCAAGGCCAATGAAGGGGTGGCCGCTGCCCGGAACTTAGGCCTGGACATGGTTGATACTCCGTATTTTATTTTTCACGATGGAGACGACTGGGTTGAGCCAGACTACACGGACTACTTTATCAAGGCTTTTGACCGCCACCCGGACGATGACATGGTAACCTGCGGCTATTATGTCGACCAGGCAGGGAAGCCGTCCGTGCCGATTACTAAACCGGTTGAGGGGGAATTGACCCGGCTTGAGGCCGTGTTAAAGGTCTTGGGCAGTGCCCATTCGCCGGTTAAGGGCTATACCTGGAACAAGTGCTACAAGACCCAGCTGGTCCGCTGCCTGCACCTGCGTTTTAACGAGGACCTGGACTTGATGGAAGACCAGGTTTTCAATATTGACTATCTGATGCAGACGGAAGGCTGCTACTACAGCTCCGTGCCGCTCTACCACTACTGGCAAAGAACCGACAGCGCGGTGCACACGGTCAGCTGGGACCACTTCTGGAGCATCGTGGGGGCCAATATTTCGATTTACAAGAGCATTTTTTCTCACTTGTGGCAGAAAGTCCTCAGCAAGCGGCCGCAAACCCAGGAATATTATGTAAGGGAAAGGATCAAAGATGATCATCAAAGTTAATGGAGTCGATCTTTACTACCAAAAGCTCGGTCAGGGCCAGCCCCTGATCCTGCTGCACGGCCACCACTTGGACGGTGGAATGTACAGCAAGGTGATCGCGCCTTTGTCACTGTATTACACGGTCTATACCCTGGACATGCGGGGGCACGGCTTAAGCGGCGGCGACGGGGCTGAGCACTACCAGACTGAAGTGGAAGACCTGGCTGTCTTCATCAAGGAGCTGGGACTGGAGCAGCCTTACGTCTTTGGTTATGACTCCGGCGGTCTGGTGACCCTGATGCTGGCCAGCCAGCAGCCCGATATCCTGGGCAAGGCGGTCGTGGCCGGGGTCTTCATCGACGGCCGGGGGATCCACAAGTACCACTACTTGACTGAAGGGGTCCGGCGCTTTCTCCGCTTTGACCGCGACAGCCGGGTGGAACTTACCGAATCCTACATGGAGCCGGAAAGCCTGGAGCAGATCCAGATTCCCGTTCTCTGCGTGGTCGGGGAAAATGACTGGGTCAAAGTCGAACATGTTCGCTGGTACAGCAGTTTGATTCCAAATGGCCGCCTGGCCTTGATGCCGCGGCAGACCCACGATTCCTACGTGGTAGACAGCTTGAAGATTTTAGACTTGATCAAAGATTTTTGCAAGGAATAATGAGAAAAAGGCCGATCAAAGCCGAACCTTTGCTATAATGTTACTGTAGATACAATAGATTCTGTTAATGAGAGTGTTTCTAAGGGGCTCATGATGACATCAATTACAAAAGAAGAAATTCATAAGTTGCTCAACCCGATGAAGGTGATCGGGCTCGGCGGCAATCCGCAATTGAACGAAAAGGTAGCCAGCACGCTGGGCGTTCCTTTGATCGAAACGACGGTTCACCACTTCAGCGACGGTGAAATCCAGGTCAACATCGCGGAAAGCGTCCGGGGCTGTGACGTCTTCGTCATCCAGTCAATTCAAGATCCGGTCAATGAAAACTTCATGGAACTGGAAATTGTCCTGGATGCCCTCCACCGGGCTTCAGCCCACACGGTTAACTGCGTGATCCCGTACCTGGCCTACTCTCGTTCCGACACCAAGACCCGGTCTCGGGAACCAATCACGGCCAAGCTGATTGCCAACCTGCTCCAGCTGACTGGGATCGACCGGGTATTGACCATCGACTTGCACGCTTCCCAAATCCAGGGCTTCTACAACGTGCCGGTTGACCACCTGCACGCGATGCCGCTTTTGGCCCAATACTTCCTGGACAACGGGATCGCGGTTAAGGATGACGACGACGTGGTCGTTGTTTCACCAGACCACAGCGGGACCAAGTTGGCCCGGGTCTTCGGCCAGTACTTCAACGCGCCGATCGCCATTGTTGACCAGCGCGGGGCCCGCTACGATGACAGCGTCCACGGCATGATCGGTGACGTTAAGGGCAAGAAGTGCATCATCGTTGACGACTTGATCGACACTGGCACCCGCCTGGCTTCATCGACCCGGTCAGTCTTCGCTGCCGGCGCGACCAAGGTTTACGCGGCTGCTACTCACGCCTTGCTTTCACAAGACGCGATCAAGATCTTGAATGGCTTGCCGCTGGAACAAATTGTGGTTACGGATACCATCAAGCATGAAAAGTATCCTGACCGGATGGTCCGGATCTCAGTTGACCGCTTGCTGGCCAAGGGGATTGACCATATTTACAACGATTGCTCAATTCACGATATTTTTGATGAACAAAACCGCTTCACCAAAGACTAAGGCGCGATAAACCGGGAGACCGCTAGCGGTCTCCTGTTTTTGTTTATTTTGTTTTTTGGAATGTGACTTAATAAAACAATAAAAATAACAGATTTGGGTAAAAGCGAGTGTTATTGCTGTAATTAGGCAAGTAAATCTTGCTATAATTTTATTAACTTTCATAGAGAGGATGAGATGATTGATGGCAAGAAGAAAGAACATGCAGAGACGGCGGGAGATCTTGGACAACACCTTCCGTTTGATCAGAGCCAATGGCTTTGACCATGTTTCCTTGCAGATGATCGCGGAGAATTCAGGAATTTCCAAGTCTCTGCTGCAGTCTTACTACCCCCACAAGGCAAGACTGATGACTGACATTGTCAGAAACCTGTTCAATACTATGTGGGACCAGGTAGAAATAAACTATCACGCGCCAAAGAAGAACCCCTTCACCCGGGTGGACGCTTTAATCTACACGATCGCGACTTTGGGGATGACGGACAAGGGCCTGGACCGGGTAATTACGGAGGCCTTTACTGACCAGACTTCTTTGGACAACTGGAGCCGGATGCTGGACGAATGGATGAAGTCCCACAATGCTTTTTCCGAATACAGCAACTACCAGGAAATCCGGACCGGGATTGCCTTTATCATTACGGGGGTTGGCCGTTTGTATCGTGACCGGGAAAAGCACGGTCTTAACGCCGAACAAATGGCGGACTACTCAACCAGTTCCCTGATGTACGGCTTTTTGCACGCGGATCCTGCGGAAATCGACGCCGTATTGGAAGAAGGTCACGGGATCATTGACGACAGCAACATCGGTGAGGTCCACCACGCGATCGACACCATGTTTGACGAAGGCAAGGTAATTTACAGTTAGGAGCAAGCGCATGGCAGAAAGTTCCGGAACGCACAGACGAAGGAACAACTATGAAATCGTGGATAACGCGTTAGAATACAAGCGTCCCTTGGCCTTTATAGCTTTCTTATTGCTCAGCTTGCTGCTGGCCACGGGAACTTTCCTGAATCCTGCTTTTATGAAGGAGACTATCAAGACCGATAGCAACACGGTCGTGATCAGCCAGCAGGTCAACAGCCACTTCAACCGCCTGGCCACAATCGTCAACGGGTCCAGCGATGAAAAGAACTTGATCTCTGATGACCAGGCCAGGGAAGTTGCCGACTTGATCATCGACTACAAGTATGGCTGGCACTTTATCCATACCAGCAATCTGGACCTGGCTAAAGACATCAGGGCCGTGATCTTGAAGAAGGAGCAGACGGATACCGACCAGGTGACCGCTATCCGCAAGAAGCTGAAGAAGCAGAGCGATTCTTCAGTCTACATCGTCAGCAATGCCTTTGACCTGGCCACGGTCATGTTAGAGGCCAACTTGATCACGATCATCCGGATCGTCAACCTACTGGTGATCCTGCTCTGTCTGGTGGCCGTAGTCTCGATTTTGCGGGAGGCTTTTGCCAGTCACACCAAGCGGGCAGTGGTTCACGACATGACAGCCGGGCTGATGTGGACCGCCTTTTGGTTCATCCTGGTTTACGGGCTTTTGGCCATGGTGCCGATCTTTATGGACACTTCGGTGATTACCGTGGCGGACCTGGGCTACTGGCTGGAAATCGCCAGCGGGGTCTTCCTGGACTTCGTGATCGCCGGCGTTATTTTATACGTGGTCAGTGCCATTCCATGGCAGGCGACTTCAAGATAGTAAAAAGGCAAAGCCGTTGGGCTTTGCCTTTTTAGTTTGCTATTTAAGGATGGTGATCTGCTTGCCTTTGGCGGCGATGTAGCCATCCTTTTTTAATTTGGAGAACTCCCGGCTGAGAGTTTCAGGGGTGATGCCCAGCAGGCTGGCCAGGTCCTTCTTCTTCAAGGGAAGGGTGAAGGTGGCGGAGCCGGCTTCGTCAGCGTAGTCTTTCAAGCTGGCGTAGAGGCGGGGGCCAGCTTCCAGGCTGTTGCGGCGCATGGCGTTCTTTTGCGCGCTGACCAGGCGCTGGCCGAATTCATTTAAGAGGTGCAGGGAAAGCTCCGGGGACTTGAGCAGAAGGTCCTGGAAGTCGGAATAGTTGATGGAGCAGGCCGTGCTGTCTTCCAGGGCTTCGATGAAGAGGTCATCGTTTTCCGTGTCAAAGAGGTTTTCCTCCCCGTTGATGTCGCCCTCCTGCATCAAGCTGAGGACCTGCTCATGGCCGTCGGGGCTGAGGCTGTAGACCTTGGCCCGGCCTGAGTCCAGGGACATGACTGACAGGCGGCCGTCGCCCGGGGCGTGGATCAAGCTCCCTTTTTTAAAAAACTGCTGGTGGGTCGAAATGTGAACCAAGTCCTGGCGCAGGTCCAGGGGGAGGTTCTTAAAAATCGGCACGTGGCTGATACAATTTAACTCGTCGTGTTGGTGCATGGTTGTCTGTTTTGCTTTAACTTATACTTTTACTTGTTTACTTCTTCTTGCTAGATTTCTTATTAGACTTTTTGGCAGCTTTCTTACTGGTCTTTTTAGATTTAGCCTTAGCTTTCTTACTAGATTTTTTTCTAGACTTCTTACTAGACTTTTTCGCGGACTTTTTACTAGACTTCTTACTAGTCTTCTTACTAGTTTTCTTTGTCTTGCTGGTCTTCTTGACTGCCTTGGCATTGGTGATCTTCTTACTCTTGACGGTGGAGATGTTCTTGCCGACCTTGTAGAGGTACTTGGCCAGGCCCTTGTTTTGCAGGTCCTTCTGGCTGACCTTGTTCTTGCTCTGGGTGCTGGAAGAGGAGACCTTGCTTGAATAAGTCTGGCTGCTGCTCTGCTTGAAGAGCTTGAAGCTGTAAGTGGCCAGGTTACCGGCTCTGACCGTGTACTTGTGGCCGGCCGTCAGCTGCAGCTTGCTTGGGTAGTAGGTGATCACGGTCTGGAAGTTGCCAAAGCCGTACTCGCTGTAGTTGGCCACTTGGCTGGCGGTGACCGTCTTGCCGGTGTCATCGTCAGTAACGGTGATCTTCGGGGTTGAGGTCACGACCTTGTTTGAAAAGTATAAAGACCAGGCGATGTTTTGTCCATTTAAAAGCTCCAGGGGGAAGACCCCGGCATTTGGATAGGCTACCATTTCCCGGCTGGCAGTTCTTGCGCTGTCGCCCACATTCAAGACCTGGTTGACTGAGTAGCGGTAGCCGTTGGTCCCGTAAGCTGCCCCGACTGAAATCTTGCTTAAGCGGGTGGAAAGCAGCCAGGCCCGGTGGCCGGTGTCAGAACCCGACAGATTATAGCGGTCGGTCAAGAGGTCGGTCACGACGTCCCCAGCCGTCTGCGGGCTGGCATTGAAGTTGAGGTTGGCCGAGTTGGAAACGTCCTGGGCCAAAAGCCAGTTCTTCTTGGAAATGTAGCTTGGCCGCTTCTCATTTGGCAGCCCGTGCTGGTTGACGAACGGGTTGGCATTAATGGCGGCCATGACGGCGGCCGTCGTCTGGGCATTCTTGTTGCCATGGCTTGTTGTCTTGACGGCAGTTAAGCCGAAGAGGTCACGGTAGTAGTTGATGTAGGCGACTTGCTCGTTGATGTAGCTAGACTTTAAGCTGCCCGCCTTGAACTTCTTCTTCAAGGAAGGCTTGCTGGCATAGATATTCTGCTGGGTGTAGACGGTCTTGCTCAAGGCCTGGTATTCTCTTTGAAAACGGAGCACCTCTGCCTGTTCCTGCGGCGTGAATTCTGCCGCCTGGACGGCCGTGGACCCTACTGCCAGAAGGATTGCCGGCAGTAAAAGCAGTGCTGGCTTATGACGCATCTTCATCAACCCCTTTCTAGTTTATATTATAGCTGATTTTTTGCTTTTTTCGCCATTAAGCGCTTTCGCTAAAAAAACTTAAAATTTGCCTGGAAAGTGCGCCAAAAGCCCGAGTTTTCGGTATAATACAGATTGATAAAAGGAGACGAAACAATGACGAAAAAAACACAAGTTGGTTTGATTTTTGGTGGGAACTCCTCCGAATACGAAGTCTCAATCACTTCAGCCGGCAACATCTACAAGGCAATCGACAAGGACAAGTTTGACGTGCACCCGATCTGGATCACGAACTCCGGCTACGTGGCCAGTGAAGCTGATTCATACAAGGTCCTGGAAGAGCCGGGCTACATGGTGGAAAAAAATGACAAGACGGCCAACCTTTCCAACTTGATCGAGCTGGCTTCCCGGCCGGAACTGGACGTGCTCTTCCCAATCGTCCACGGCAACCTGGGTGAAGACGGGGTCCTGCAGGGCCTCTTCCGCTTGATCGACAAGCCTTTCGTCGGGGTTGACGTTTTAGCGGCGGCCGTAACTATGGACAAGGAATTCACCAAGATCCTGGCCCAAAGAGCCGGCGTGCCGGTAGCCAAGTGGGTATCTATCAAGCGCTACGAATATGAGGACGCCAAGAACCAAAAGCTCAGCTACGACTGGGTCAGCGGCCAGCTGGGCACCAGCAACCTCTTCGTCAAGCCGTCCAACCAGGGTTCTTCCGTCGGCATCACTCACGTAACTGACGACAGCAACTACGCTGAAGCTTTGGCCGAAGCCTTCAAGTACGATGACAAGGTTTTGGTTGAAGAAGGGATCGTAGGCACTGAAGTTGAAACCGCCGTTTTGGGTAACGACCACCCGGTAGTTTCCGGGGTCGGCCGGATCATCAACGCCGACAATACTTGGTACAGCTACGAAAACAAGTACAGCACAGAATCAACCACGACCTTGCAGATTCCAGCCCAGATTCCGGCAGAAACCGCGGAAAAGGTCCAGGAAAACGCCTTGAAGATCTACCAGGTCACTGAGTGCAGCGGCATGGCCCGGGTTGACTCCATGCTTAGAGAAAGCGACGGGGAAGTCATCTTCAACGAATTGAACGCCCTGCCAGGCTTTACCAACATCAGCATGTACCCGAAGCTGTTTGAAGAAGCCGGGATTTCTTATCCAGACTTGATCACCCGCTTGATCAGGCTGGCTGAAGAGCGCTACGCCCACAAGAAGACTCTCCTGCACAAGCACGACTAAGAAAAAAGTACTTTGAAAATTTAGTTTTTTGCGAAAGAAAGTCAGAACATGAGTGAGAAAAGTGAGCAGATGAAGACCAGTGAAGCCGCCCAGGCCCTTGGGGTCAGCGAGAACACCCTGCGCAAGTATTCGCAGGCGGTGGAGAAGGCTGCTTCACCAGCTTACTTTCCCCGGGTCAAGAATACCCGCCGCTACCGGCCGGAAGACTTGACAGTTTTGAAGCAAATGCAGGACCTGGTCAAGGCAGGGCAGAAGGTCGACCAGGCGGCCCAGGAACTTTTTGCTGGTGAAAGGGAAGAAGCACCGGTCAAGACAGCCAGGGAAGACCAGCTGGAAGCTGCCCTGGCCGCCAAGGACCAGGAAATTGCTGAACTGAAAGAGCAGCTGGCCCAGCTGACAGCGGCTAAGGCAGCGGAAAAGCCGGAAGCTGTCCTTGAGCCAGCGGCTGATGTCCTGGACCTGCCGGATTTTGATGACGGCTTTTTAGAAGATGAGCCGGTCACTCCGGAGCAGAAAAGGGCCCAGGTCGTGGCTGACATGGCCAAGAGCGACCAGGAAGTTCACAAGGAATTGCTCAGCCGGGCCCAGGAGAACGCGGCCAAGGGGGCGCCAACCTACCGGACCCTGGCTGACATGCAGCTGGCGCCCAAGAAGACTCCCTGGTGGAAGAAGATTTTCAAATAATGGCGTGATTTGTTAAATTATACTTAAAAATCAAAGGGGACCGCGAAAGCGGTCCTTTTTTTGCTTAAAATAATAAGGGACTGACTGTCACTTAAAAATAAGCAAAAAATGGAAAGGCAAATACAAAGAGGATGGAAACGAAAAAGCAGCGCATCCTGGCTGCCCTGGTCCTGCTGGCCCTGGGTCTGGGCCTGGCCGCGCTGACCTATTTTAAGACGACCGGCTACAAGAACCCGGTGGCGGTGATCACGGACACGAAGATCAAGGACCGCCTGCTGAAAAAAGAAACTGATATTTACGGCAACAAGGATGAAGAACGCCGGCAGTACCTGCACGTTCAAGTCTTGACCGGCAAGTACAAAGGGCAGACCTTTGAAACGGTCAACACCTACTACCCTTCCCAGCTGGTCACCCAGAAGTACCGGGCAGGCGAGCGGGTCTTCGTGACAGTGACTGATGGCAGCCTGGCCCTAGTTTCACCAAAAAGAGACTGGATCCTGGTCATGACCTTGGCTATTACACTGGCCTTGATGGTGGCGGTAGTCGGCCGGCGGAGCTGGCACTTGATCGTTTCCATGGCTATCAGCTGGATCCTGTTTTACTGCTTGATCTTGTGGGACGTGGCGGTCAACGGGGCCGGGATCATCTGGATGTTCTCCCTGGCTGACATCGTCTTCTCCTTCTTCAGCCTGGCTATCGTGCAGGGGGTAAACAAAAAGATGCTGGTCACCTGGCTGGCAACCCTGCTCGGGGTCTTTGTCTCTTTTGCCCTCTGCTATGCCGTTATCAAACTGACCGGGGAGACCTACCTCAACTATGAAATGGGCGACTATGCCACCCAGGACACGCGGGGGATCTTCATGGCCCAGGCCCTGCTGGGGGTACTTGGGGCAGTTATGGACGAGGCGACGGACATCATTTCCAGCCTGTATGAACTGATCCAGCACAAGCCCGAGATCACCGTTAAGGAGCTTTTGGCCAGCGGACGGACGATGGGGCAGGAGATCATGGGGCCTTTGATCAATGTTTTGGTCTTGATCTTCATTTCTGAAGCCCTGCCGGAAACAATCCTGTACTTCCGGGACAATAACACTATCGCGACGACTTTTAACTTCACCATGTCCTTAGGGGCGACGCAGAGCGCGGTTTCAGCAATCGGGATCGTTTTGACCATCGTTTTTGCCAGCCTCTGCAGCCTCCTCTTTTTAAAAAAGCCGCAGAAAGGGGGTAAGCAAGAATGAGCAGCCTTGGCGCTTTAATCATCGTTTTGGCCATCTTGATGACCATCATCGGCGGGGAAACCGGGATCCGCAGCTTCTTCAGCGTCTTGATCAACAGCCTCTTGCTGGTCCTGGTGGCCATGCTTATCTCCTGGGGCTTGAGCATTCCCATCATCACCTCGATTTTCGTGCCCCTCAAGCTGGCTACGATTATCTTCCTGGGCACCCATGACTATACCGTGGCTAAAAATTCCTTCTATGCCTCTTTGATCGTCTTATCCCTCGTCAGCGTCTTGATCTTAGGCATCCAATACCTGGCCCAAGCCGCCGGTTTGGGGCCGGAAGCCGGGGAAATCCTCCTGGGTCACTCCCAGATGCCGGGGATCAGCTACGGGCAGATCGCCGTTACCGTGGCCATTTTCTCCGCCCTTGGGGCGGTGGCGGAAGCCGCCGTGTCGATGAGTTCGGGGATTTTGGAACTGAAGAAGGCCAAGCCGGATATTACGGAAGAGCAGCTGATGAAGAGCGGGGCAGCCATCGGCTACGACGTTTTGGGCACGGCCATGAACACCATCATTTACGGGATGTTTGGCAGCTTTTTGTCCCTCTTTTTATGGTATTACCGGCTCCACTATTCCTTTAGTGAGGTAATTAATGATAAACTTTTTGTAAACGAAGCACTGATCATCATGTATTCTCTGCTCGGTGTGCTGCTGACGGTTCCTTTGGCGACCTTTTTGCTGGCCAAGGGGATGAGCCGGCAAAGTGAGGCAAAAAATGGAAACGAAAAAACTAGAGATCAAGAACTTTAACGGCCGGACCTACCAGCTGCAGACCTACACGGTTAAAAGCGGCCACGCTCCCTTAAACAAGCTCCGCCCCCTGGCCATCGTCGTGCCGGGCGGCTCCTTCACCCACCTCTCCGTCAAGGAAGGTGAGCCGGTGGCCCTGGCCTATGTCAGCCGGGGCTTCAACGCCTGCGTGGTCAGCTACAATCTTTTGCAAGATGAAGGGATGATCTATCCTGATGCCGGCCTGGACGTTCTCAGCACGGTCAACTACTACCGCGAACGCGCTGCTGAATACCAGATTGACCCAAACAAGATCATGACCATTGGCTTTTCCGCCGGCGGCCATATTGTCAGCGCGGCCAACTACCTGGCTGATGAAGCTGAATACCAGGAAAGCTATGGCTATGAGGGGGACCAGGTCCGGCCAAATGCCACGATTCTGGGTTATCCTTTGACTGACGTCCACAAGGTGGCCTTTGAAATCGGCGGCCGGGCTGACGGTGCCCTGCCGCCTGACCCCAAGCTGGTCGACACGGCCCTGGGGGTAAGTCCGAAGACGCCGCCAACCTTCATCTTCCAGTCCTGGAACGACCCGATCTGCCTGCCGACCAATGCCATGGCCTATGAGGAAGCCTTGTTCAAAAACAAGGTCAAGTGTGAGGCCCACATGTTTGATATCGGCTACCACGGTTACTCTTTGGCCACTCCGGAACTGTCCACGGAAGACATTTTCTGGCAGGGCAACCCGCACACGGCCCGCTGGTTCAATTTGAGCCTGGAGTGGCTGGACCACCTTTTCTCCGGGATCAACTACGATGAAAACAAGGACAAGCTAACCCAGCTTTACCAATAGACGAAAAATGGATTTATTATTTACGAGAGCTGCCCGGGCAGCTCTTTTTTGATTAAAAGGTGTGCGCAAACTCGTGTCTTTAGACATGAGTTAAGCACGCAAAAATGCCCCATTGGGGCGTTTTTTAGTTTCTCTTTCTTCTCTTTCTTTCCAACTCGCCATACTTGCCATTCTGCTGTTTTTTCATGGCTGCCGTGTACTGAGATGCAATGTAATTTTTCACGACTTCTTTGCTCATGTCACCCAAGGTGCTCATAAAATAGCTTGGCGACCAGAGATGGCCGCCCCACAGCATCTGCTTAGTTTCCGGGTGCAGCTCGAACCATTTCCGGGCTGTCCAGCCTTTCAGCCCTTTAACTACGTCTACGGGCCTCTGTTTTGGCGAAAATGAAATAAGCATGTGAACGTGATCGGGCATTACTTCCATTTCCTGGATCTGGATGTCCGACATATCCGCTCTTTTTTGGAGCAGCCCTTTCATTTCTTCAACCTTTTCTGGGCTATCAAAGACTTCTTTCCGGTACTTGGTCACGAAAACCAGATGGAAATTGAAGTTATAAACGCAGCCTCTTTCATGGACGATCATAGTGTATGCCACCTTTCTTTGTGGTATAATTATAGCATAAAGTAGGACGAAAGAAGGTGTGCATCTGTGTCTAATGAAGAAAAGTATGGATTTACCAGACAATACCATGTGTTGCTGACTGACAAGCAAAAAATCCAGCATGAGAAAGCGTTGAAAACTCAGAATGCTTTGTTTCAGTACGCTTTAAAGTATCTCTTTAAGACTTATGGCGTTAAGCATATCGGACGCCCTATGCCATTTAGCCAAAAGCCCATTCAGTATGTACTTAACAAAATTAAAACTGGCTTCATCAAGGACAAGTACGGCTTGGCACGTTGGAAGAAGTCAGTGCTGTTTTTGTCGTCTCATTCAGCCGATGAGTTTCTCAAGACCGTCTACACCAACTTCTCACAGTATCGCAAGCGCTTGGTGAAAGCAGACAAGAGCATGGACGAGAAGGCTCGCTATAACTTCAAGATGAACGTAACTAAAGATAAGTACGGCAAGCACAAGAACCAGCTCCACAAATCTTGGTACCGCAAGGGATCGATCAACTTTTTGAGAAACAGCGCAAGCTTTAGAACCATCACCTCACAAAAGCTTCCAGAAGATTCTAAAGGAGGCATCAGAATTGAGGACAAGCATACAGACAACCACACCTTCTTAACAGTAGCCGACTTTGGTACTGTCGAAGTCATTGAAGACTTGTCCGAATTAAACTTGAAGGACATTGCTTTGACAAAGATAAAGAAGCTTCCAGATGGTTCTTACAGACTGCAGCTGACTTTTTCATTGCCTCGCAAGAATCAGGAGGCAAAAACTATTCAAGGCTTTGACTGGAACATGGCTGGCAATGAGGCTTTTTGCTCATCAGACGGCAAGCGGATCAAGGTATCAGACGCCGCAATCAAGCGAGCTGACGAATATGAGCAGAAGATCAATGCAATTAAGTCAGCGCGTGATCTGGAAGGAAATGCCCACGGGCAAAGCAAGCTGTATCGCAAGCTTGACCGCAGACAGCAGAAGCTGAATGCAAAGCGCTCGAACATGCTTACCAACGAATACCGCCATCTGGTACACGAAGTAGTCGATGACTGCGACACGATCGTCGTTGAGAAATTGGATGCCTATGAGATGCGCAAGCGTGGGAAAGGCTCTGCTCAAAGAAAAGGCATCAATCGCAGACTGGCGGTCCTCAAGCCATATGAGCTGATGACTATTTTAGAGTCGCTTGTAAAGAAGCAGAACAAAAGGTTTGTCAAAGTGGATTCATTTTGGACAAGCAAGGCATGCCACGACTGCGGATACATCAACAAAGATCTCAAAGTTGGTCAGAAAGAATGGCAGTGTCCAAGTTGCAAGAAGACGGTAGACAGGGATTTAAACGCAGCAAGAAACATATTAGATTGGGGGATTCATCCAGAGCATCACGCAAAGCTGAAGAAAACGGCCGAAGAAGGAAAAAATCTTAGCCCTTCGTCACTGGTGACGGAAGTCTAAGATTAAAGCACTAAAAACAGCCCGGGCGAAACGGAACAATCGTCCTTAGCACTAGACGGTGTTATCTGCGTAATCTTCTGAGCGAGTCAAAACGGAGACGAGATGACATTGGGCAGTTGTGAAACTAACCTAAACACTCTGAGTACTTCTAAGAGTTGTCGATCTTACGTGTAATGTGTTGGGTGGCCCCCAGATTCCTGCGACTTTAGTCGTAGGAGGTTCAATTGGTTAGCGGTAACTGCTTGCATCCGCGCTTGTTTTTCCTATACTAAACTTGTAGAAAAAAATGACAGCGCTTCAGCTGAATTTAGATGAGAGTTTGAGGAAATAAAATGACAGCAGAAAAGCAAGAACCATGGTGGAAGCAGGCCGTGATCTACCAGATCTATCCCAAGTCCTTCCAGGACACAAACGGCGACGGGGTCGGCGACCTGCGGGGGATCATCAAGCGGCTGGACTACCTGCAAGACCTGGGCATCGACGCCATCTGGCTCTGCCCGGTCTACAAGTCACCAGGCGTGGACAACGGCTATGACATCGCCGACTACGAAGCCATCGACCCCCAGTATGGGACCATGGCGGACATGGAAGAATTAATCAGTGAGGCCAAGAAGCGGGGGATCCGGATCGTGATGGACCTGGTGGTCAACCACACCTCTGACCAGCACCCTTGGTTTATCGAAGCCCGGAAAAATCCTTCCTCTCCGGAACACGACTACTATGTCTGGGCGGACAAGGCCAATGAGCTCAAGTCGGCTTTTTCCGGCAGCGCCTGGGAATATGACGGCCAGGTTGGCCAGTACTACCTCCACCTTTTTGCTAAAGAGCAGCCGGACCTCAACTGGAAGAACCCGGCCCTAAGGCAGAAGGTCTACGACCTGATGAACTTCTGGATTGATAAGGGGATCGGGGGCTTCCGGATGGACGTGATCGAGCTGATCGGCAAGGTTCCGGAAGAAGAGATTACCGCTAACGGCCCTAAGCTGCACGACTACCTGCAGGAAATGCACCGGGAGACTTTTGGCGACCGGGACTTTTTGACGGTCGGGGAAACCTGGGGGGCAACTTTAGACAACGCTCCTCTGTACAGCGACCCGGACAGAAAAGAACTGTCCATGGTCTTCCAGTTTGAATTCACGGAACTGGACAAGCAGGCCGGCAAGGAAAAGTGGGACACCAAGCCCCTTGACTACGGCGACTTGAAGAATGTCCTGGCCAAGTGGCAGAAGCTGGACTTTAACCACAGCTGGAACAGCCTCTTTTGGAACAACCACGACCTGCCCCGGATCGTGTCCCGCTTCGGCAATGACCAGCAGTACCGCGAGCACAGCGCTAAGATGCTGGCCCTTCTCCTGCATGGCTTGCGGGGAACCCCGTACATCTACCAAGGTGAGGAAATCGGGATGACCAACTGCCCGGTTTCGGCTATCGACGAGGTAGAAGACATCGAAGCCCGGCGGATGTACCAGGAGCGGCTGGCAGAGGGCTGGAAGAAGGAGGACCTGATCAAGGCCATCAATGCCCAGGGCCGGGACAATGCCCGGACCCCAATGCAGTGGGATGCTTCAGCTTCCGCCGGCTTTACCAGCGGCCGGCCATGGCTGGCGGTTAACCCTAACTGCCAGGAAATAAACGTAAAAAATGCATTGAATGACCAGGATTCAATTTATTATTTCTATAAGAAGCTGATTGCCCTCCGCCACCAGGAACGGATTTTGACCGATGGGTCCTTTGAACTTTTGGACACGGCAGATGCCGTCATGGCCTACCACCGGGAAAACGCGGAAGACAAGTGGCTAGTTGTCTGCAACTTGACTGGCGAGGAGCAGGAAGTCTCCCTGCCGGATAAGGTCAAGGAAGTCCTTCTGGCTAACGGGCCTGTCCCGGAAGACCTGTCGGCTGCTGTCCTGCCAGCTTACGCGGCCTTTCTCTGCCGGGTGAAAAAATAAATAGATTAGTTAATATGTAAAAAGATAATCTTATTTTTGAAAGCGAATTCTTTAACTTACAAAAAATATATTATTTTGTGTTAGAATCTAGCATAGGAAGTGAAGAAGGAAAAGTTTAAACTAGGAATCCTTGATGGGAGGAAATTTGCTTGAAGAGAACCGCTACTTTAGAAGATGTGGCTCGTAAGGCCCATGTGTCGAAGATGACCGTTTCCCGGGTGATCAACCACCCCGAACTGGTTGCTTCGGAACTGCAGGTCGTTGTTGAAGACGCCATGCACAAATTGAATTATCACCCCAACAACGCGGCCCGGGCCTTGGCCAAGAACCAGACCAGCGTGGTGAAGTTCGTTATTTTAGAAGACGTCGACGATACCGACCCTTACTTTACCAATGTCTTATTTGGCATGGCGACGGAGTTGAAGAAGCAGAACTATTCCCTCCAGCTGCTCTTGAAGGGGAGCCAGCTGGACCAAGGGGCAGCTGACGGCTATGTGATCACCGGAGCTAGGACTGATGATTACCCCCAATTGAACGAGCTTAAGCAGCCTTTCGTCCTGTTTGGCGAGAACCGGGGCGGCTACGACTTTGTCGACACCAACAACCTGCTGGGTGAGACCATGGCGACCAAGTATGCCTTGAAGGCGGGCTACCGGAATGTAGTCTTTATCGGTATCGATGTCCGTGAGGCTTTTGAATTTTCCAGAGAAGCTGGTTATGTCAACACCATGCAGCAAAATAAGAAGATTCCCAGCGTCTTCCGGGTGGAAAACAGCTTAGCCGCGGCCCGGGAATTTATCCAGGACCACTTGGGCGAATTTCCCAAGAACACCTGCTTTTCCTGTGCCAGCGACCGGATTGCCATGGGGGTCATCCAGGCCCTGGTGGAGGCGGAAGCCAAGATTCCGGAAGACTTTGGCGTGATCGGCTATGACGGGGTCCTTTTAGACCGAGTGTCATCGCCGACGATCACGACCGTCAAGCAAAACCTCTGGCTGATCGGTGAGAAGCTGGCGGAACTCATTTTAAGAAAAATTGCCCAAAACGGCGCGCCGCAAGGGGAGGTCTTTATCGAACCGACCTTGAGCGAGGCCGAATCAACCAAATAGCAGCTGAAGCATCCTCAGGGATGCTTTTTTGCTTGGCTTTTGTTACCGATAACAGGCAGGCCAGTCTTGTAAGCGCTAACCCCCATATGGTTAAATTTTTACTGGAGGAAAAAGAAACATGACCAAGCAGGATGCATGGCAAAAGAATGCCATTATTTACCAGATTTACCCGAAATCATTTCAAGACAGCAACGACGACGGCATCGGCGATTTAAACGGTGTCCGCCAGCGGATCCCTTATTTAAAGCAGCTGGGCATCACCGCCGTTTGGCTGAATCCGATCTACCAGTCACCGGGCATTGACAACGGCTATGACGTCAGCGACTACTACAAGATTGACCCGGTCATGGGGACCATGGCAGACTTTGAAGCACTTGTCACCGATTTGCACCAGGCCGGGATCAAGCTGATCATGGACTTCGTCTTAAACCACACGTCTGACCAGCACCCTTGGTTCAAGGCCGCGGTCAGTGACCCGGCCAGCCCTTACCGGGACTACTACATTTTTGCCGGTAAAAACGGTGTCCGGCCGAACAATTGGGGCAGCTTCTTTGGCGGCAGCTGCTGGGCAGCAGACCCGGCCGGAACGGGCCAGTCTTATTTCCACCTTTTTGCCAAGGAAATGCCGGATTTGAACTGGAAGAATCCGGCTGTCCGCGAGGAAATGTTCAAGGCGGCTGAGTTCTGGCTCAAAAAGGGGGTTGACGGCCTGCGGCTGGATGCCTTCATCCACATCGCCAAGGCCGACCTGCGCCAGTCCTACCCAAGTGAGGACGATAAGCCGGTTATCGCGGAAGACTTTTTCGCCAACCGGCCGGAAGTGCAGGAATGGCTGGCGCCTTTCTGTGCCCGCCTGCGGGAAGAATTTCCGGACCTCCTGCTTTTGGGGGAAGCAGCCAGCGCCAGCATCAACCTGGCGGTCGACTACACTGATCCTAAGCGAAATTTGATGGACTCAGTCATTACCTTCCGCTACTTTACGGAAAAAGAAGATTCCGTTAACCCGGCCTTCAGCGGTCAATACCAACCAAAAGAGTTTGACTGGCTGGCCTTTAAGCAAAACCAAACCGTCTGGCAGCAGACCTTGTCAGCCGCGCCGACCCTGTACTGGAGCAACCATGACATGGCCCGCCTGGCCACCCGGGTCGCCAAGACCCCGGTCCAGCAGCGGTCTTTGGCCATGGCCATGTACCTGGAGTGGGGGATTCCGGTGATTTACTACGGGGAAGAATTAGGCCTGCACAATCTGGAATTTGATAATGCAGACCAGTTTGCCGATGAGACGGTGGCTGACTTCGTCAAGGAAGCTGGCGAGGCCGGGGTAGACGAAAAGACGGCCCTGGAAATGGCTAGCCAGACCCACAAATTGCCGGCCCGGGGGCCAATGCCTTGGGACGACAGCCAGTATGGCGGCTTTAGCACTGCTGAGCCTTGGCTGACGGGAAGAAGCCGGGACAAGGTCAGCGTGGCCAGCGAAGACGCGGACCCAGCCAGCATGCTCAACTTCTACCGGCAGCTGTTGAAATTGAAGCAGACGCCTTTGTTTACCAGGGGCAGCTACTACCTGCTGGATACCAAAGCAGACCTCCTGGTCTACCAGCGGGATTTAGGGGATGACCGGGCTTTAGTGGTCGTTTCCCTCAGCGCCAAGAAGGAGCACTTGACCCTGCCAGAAGAACTGACTCCGGTCTTAACCGCCGGCAGCATCAACCTGCAGGGCAAGGAACTGACCCTGATGCCTTTTGCCGGGGTAGTTTTGCAAAAGAAAAAATAAGCAATAAAACAAGTAACAAGTAATAACCAACGTGATAATTTTTTAGCGAGGAAACAGAAAAATGCAAACAGCAGCAGTTAGACACAGACCTGAAAGCGAAGATTGCTACCTGGTGACGACGGAGACCATGAAGCTGCGCCTACACACGGGCCGCGACGTCAAGGCAGTCTACGTTCACTATTGCGACGTCCACGAACCCTTGACCAACTTGAAAAAGCAGGCCATGGACCTGGCCGGCCACGGCCAAGTAAACGACTACTGGGAAACGACGGTGACCTTGCCTTTGCACCGGGCCCAGTACGTCTTTGAAATTCACGGTGAAGACGGCGAGGAATGGGTTTATGGTGACCGGGGCTTCAGAAAGAACGAAAAGGAAAGCTACGAGGACCCGAACAACTACTTCAAGCTCCCTTACTTCCACGCGGTCGACATGACCAAGAGCCCGGACTGGGTCAAGGAAACGGTTTGGTACCAGATCTTCCCGGAACGCTTTGCCAACGGGGACAAGAGAAATGACCCGGAGGGCGTTAAGGACTGGAATCCAAGCGACCACCCAGGCCGGGAAGACTACTACGGCGGTGACCTGCAAGGGGTGCTGGACCACTTGGACTACTTGCAGGACTTGGGAATTAATGGCCTGTACTTCTGCCCGATCTTCAAGGCCAGCTCCAACCACAAGTACGACACGATCGACTACCTGGAAATCGACCCGGACTTTGGGGACAAGCAGCTTTTTGCCCGCTTGGTCAACGAAGCCCACGCCCGGGGGATGAAGGTCATGCTGGACGCGGTCTTCAACCACATGGGCGACTCCTCCATGCAGTGGCAGGATGTCGTGAAAAACGGCCCTAATTCTCGCTTTGCCAACTGGTTCCACATCAACCGCTTCCCGGTTGAACCGTATGACCCAGCCGATCCAAGCTACGAGACTTTTGCCTTTGAAAAGCACATGCCGAAATTGAATACCGCCAACCCGGAAGTCGTGGACTACCTTTTGACGATCGCGACCTACTGGGTCAAGGAATTCGATATCGATGCCTGGCGGCTTGACGTGGCTGACGAAGTCGACCACCAATTCTGGAAGAAGTTCAAGGCCGCTGTTACGGCTATTAAGCCGGACTTCTACGTCCTGGGCGAATCCTGGCACTCCAGCCAGTCCTGGCTGAACGGGGATGAATTCTCCGGTACCATGAACTACCCATTCACCGGCCAGATTGCTGACCACTTCCTTAAGGGGACGCAGGACGCCAAGACCATGACCGAATTATTGACTGACCAGCTCTTCTTATACAGAGAGCAGAGCAATTCAGCCATGCTGAACGTTTTGGACTCCCATGACACTGCCCGGATCAAGACGGTGGCCGGTGAAGATGAAGACAAGGCCCTGCAGGCTCTGGCCTTCACCTTCATGCAAACCGGTTCTCCGTGCATCTACTACGGGACGGAAATGGGCATGAGCGGGGACAACGACCCTGACTGCCGCAAGCCAATGGACTGGAGCCAGGCAGGCAGTCCGGTCTGGCAGGCAGTTCAAGCGATCATCGCCTTCCGCCGCCAACACTGGGAAAGCCTGAGCAAGGGGCAGACCTGGCTGGAAGTTAAAGAAAACGGTTTGATCCATGTTAAGCGGACCGGCAAGGAAACGATCGAAGGCTGGTTCAACACGACCGGGCAAGCCGTCAGCTTAAGCGCGGAAGCCACTTTGAGCCGGGGCTATGAAGCCGGCCAGCTGGCAAGCAAGGGCTATGTTCTGAGTGTGAAATAGAAGCTGTTAACGGTAACATAAAAATAAAGCTTGTTAGCGTTTGCATGTTAGCCGATAATGATTACAGAATGATTTGAGCGAGGAAGAACAGTGATGAAAAGAATTTTTGAAATTGATCCCTGGAAATTGACCAGTCATACCTTTTCAAAAGAAGACAAGCGTCTTCAAGAAAGTATGACTTCAATCGGCAACGAATACATGGGCCTGCGCGGCAACTTTGAAGAAGGTTACAGCGGCGACAGCCTGCAAGGCACCTACTACGCTGGCGTCTGGTTTCCGGACAAGACCCGGGTCGGCTGGTGGAAGAACGGTTACCCGGACTACTTCGGAAAGACTTTGAACGCCCCAAGCTTCATTGACCTGCCAGTGACCATCAACGGCCACAAGCTGGACCTGGCAACTGATAAAATCAGTGACTTCAGCTTGAGCCTGGACATGCATCAAGGTTTGCTCACAAGAAGTTTTATTTATGAAGGCAAGGACTGCCGGGTTCAATTTACTTTCACCCGCTTCCTTAGTTCCGTCATCAAGGAAGCTGCCTTGATCAAGGTCAAGGCCACTGTCCTCAGTGGTGAGGCTGACCTGCAGATTGCCAGCCACTTGAACGGGAACGTGGTCAACGAAGACAGCAACTACGAAGAAGGCTTCTGGGATGCCTTAAATGAAGACGCTAACGGCCGCAGCATCCAGCTGCGGACCAAGCCAAACAACTTCGGCACTCCGCAATTCACGGTTCTCTTGAAGGAAGTTACCCGGGAAGACGGGGAAGTCATTTCCGGTGACGTGACGACCGCCAGCGGTGAAGTCAGCGAACTGTTCGCTAAGACTTTGACCAGCGGCCAAAGCTGGGAACTGGAAAAGGACGTCATCGTCATCACCAGCCGGGACGTGGCTGATGAAGAACAAGCCGCCAAGGCTGACGAATTGATGGCCAAATTGACCAGCAAGACTTTTGCCCAGAACCTGGCCGACCATGAAGCTGTCTGGGACAAGCGCTGGGCAAGCTGTGACGTGACGATTGACGGTGATCCGGCCGCTCAGCAGGGGATCCGTTTCAACATCCTCCAGCTCTTCATGACCTACTACGGCCGTGACCCGCGCCTTAATATCGGGCCGAAGGGCTTTACCGGTGAAAAGTACGGCGGTGCTACTTACTGGGATACTGAAGCCTTCATCGTGCCAATGTACCTGGCCGTAGCGCCTAAGGAAGTTACCAAGTCCCTCTTGGAATACCGGCACGAACAATTGCCGGGTGCCTTCCATAACGCCCGCCAGCAAGGCTTGAAGGGTGCCCTCTTCCCAATGGTTACCTTCAACGGGATTGAATGCCACAACGAGTGGGAAATCACTTTTGAAGAAATCCACCGGAACGCGGACATTCCATTCGCTATCTACCAATACACCCGCTACACGGGCGACGACTCCTACGTCAAGGATGAAGGCATGGATGTCCTGGTTTCAACCGCCCGCTTCTGGGCTGACCGGGTCCACTTCTCCAAGCGCAAGGGCCAGTACATGATCCACGGGGTAACCGGTCCTAACGAATACGAAAACAACGTCAACAACAACTGGTTTACCAACACCATGGCCAAGTGGCTTCTGGGCTACACCCTGGAACGCTGGCCACTGGCCACTGAAGCAGCCAAGAAGCGCCTGCAGGTAACTGACGAAGAACTGGCCAAGTGGCAAGACATCGTCGACCGGATGTACCTGCCGGAAGACAAGGAGCTGGGCATCTTCGTCCAACACGACACTTACTTGGATAAGGACCTCAGAAGCAAGGACACCATCCCGGCTGACCAATTGCCACTGAACCAGCACTGGTCCTGGGACAAGATCCTGCGGTCACCGTTCATCAAGCAAGCCGACGTTTTGCAAGGGATCTACTTCTTGAACGACCACTACACCAAGGAAGAAAAGGAAAGGAACTACGACTTCTACGAACCAATGACGGTTCACGAAAGTTCCTTGAGCCCGTCAATTCACGCCATCCTGGCTGCTGAACTGGGCAAGCAGGACAAGGCGGTTGAATTTTACGAACGGACTGCCCGCTTGGACCTGGACAACTACAACAACGACACGGTTGACGGCCTGCACATCACTTCCATGAGCGGGAGCTGGCTGGCCATCGTGCAAGGCTTTGCCGGCATGCGCTACAACGAAGACGGCATCAGCTTTGCCCCATTCCTGCCGAAGAAGTGGTCCAGCTACAGCTTTAAGATTAACTACCGCGGCCGCATCTTGGCCCTGGCGGTTGAAAAGGACAAGGAAGTCAAGCTGACCCTTCTCTCTGGTGAAGACTTGCCAGTCAAGGTTTGGGACCAAGAAGTAACTCTGAAAGAAGGACAAAGCCAATGCTTAAAGGATTAATTTTTGACCTGGACGGGGTCATCACTGACTCAGCAGTCTACCACCTCAAGGCTTGGCAAGACCTGGCCCGCGGTATCGGGATCGAACTGCCGGAAGAATTCGGTGACAAGCTGCGCGGCTTGTCCAGAATGGATTCCCTGGAAATCATCCTGGAATACGGGCACAAGGAAAATGACTACAGCCAGGAAGAAAAAGAAGCCCTGGCAGCCAAGAAGAACGCGGCTTACGTGAACGCGGTCAAGAACATGACCCGGGCCGACATCTTGCCAAAGATGGACGATCTGCTCAAGCAGGCCAAGGGCCAAGGGCTGAAGCTGGCTCTGGCCTCAGCTTCCAAGAACGCTCGTTTGATCTTGAAGCAGCTGGGACTTGCAGACATGTTTGATGCCCGGGTTGACCCGGCTACCCTCAAGCACGGCAAGCCGGATCCGGAAATCTACATCCGGGCCCAGGAACTGCTTGGTTTGGAGAAGAATGAAGTAATTTCTTTTGAAGACGCGCCAGCAGGCGTAGCGGCAATCAAGGCGGCCGGCCAGTTCGCGGTCGGGATTGGCGATCCGATCGTTTTGAAGGGGGCCGACTACATCGTTGGTTCAACCAGCGCCTTAGATTTGACCGAGATTGAGAAAGTTTTTGAAGCAGGGAATTAGGTAAGAAAAAATGGTGAAAATCAACTTAAATCACATCTACAAGAAGTATCCAAACGCGGATGACTACTCAGTTTCAGACTTTGACCTGCACATTGGCGACCATGAATTCATCGTCTTTGTCGGCCCGTCTGGCTGTGGTAAGTCAACGACCTTGCGGATGGTTGCCGGTTTGGAAGACATCACTGAAGGGACTTTGGAAATCGGCGGCAAGGTCATGAACGACGTGGCTCCCCGCGACCGCCACATCGCCATGGTTTTCCAGAACTACGCCCTTTACCCGCATATGACGGTTTACGACAACATGGCCTTTAGCTTGAAGCTGCGCCACTACGACAAGGCCGACATCGACAAGCGGGTCAAGAACGCTGCTGAAGTCCTGGGCCTGGCCCACTTGCTGGAACGGCGTCCAGCCGACTTGTCCGGTGGTCAAAGACAGCGGGTTGCCTTGGGGAGAGCGATCGTGCGTGACGCCCCGATCTTCCTGATGGACGAACCTCTGTCCAACCTTGACGCCAAGCTCCGTGTCTCCACGCGGGCGGAAATCGCCAAGTTGCACCAGAAATTGAAGACGACCACCATCTATGTTACCCACGACCAAACTGAAGCCATGACTCTGGCTGACCGGATTGTTGTCATGAACGCCGGCCGGATCCAGCAGATCGGGACGCCGAAGGAAGTCTACAACAAGCCAGCCAACCGATTCGTTGCCGGCTTCATCGGGTCACCGCAGATGAACTTCTTCAACGTGACCTACAAGGACGGTTACATCGACGACGGCCAGGGCATCAAGCTCGAGGTGCCGGAAGGCCGGGCCAAGGTTCTGGATGCCAAGGGCTACAACGGCAAGGCTATTGTGATGGGCCTGCGGCCGGAAGACATCCACATGGAAGAAGCCTTCCTGGAAACCTGGCCGGAAGCAGTCGTTTCCGCCAAGGTTGTCGTTTCCGAATTGCTGGGTGCAACCAGCCAGCTCTACATGAACGTTGACAAGACCGAATTCGTCGGCGTTGTCAACGCCCGTGATTTCCACAAGCCAGGTGACAGCGTCAAGGCAGGTTTCAACCTGAACAACGCCCACTTCTTTGACAAGGAAACGCAAGTAACGATTACCGATTAATTCCATCAAATATCGGACGCTTAAGAAAAATTAATTCAGCTAATCAACTTGCAGCTAAAGGCTGCAAGGTGATGTAAAAAATAAACAATTGTTTGTTTAGGAGGAAAAAAATGAGTTTCTTTAAAAAGGCTGCTTTGAGCAGCGCGGCAGTATTGGCTGCCTTGAGTTTGTCAGCATGCTCCAAGAGCAGCAGTAGTTCATCATCAACTGCCGACAAGAAGGCATCATTGACTTTGTGGGTAGACACTGAACAAGTACCCTACTACAAGGACATTGTTAAGGACTTCCACAAGAAGTATCCAAACATTACCGTTAAGGTTACCCAAAGTCCTAACGGTTCCGCTAACGCCAAGACTGACGTTGGTAAGGATGCTTCCAAAGCAGCCGACGTCTTTGAAGTTCCAAACGACCAATTAGGCCAAATGGCAAACGCTGGTTACATCAACCCGCTATCACCAAGTGACACTGCCAACATCAAGAAGAACTATGTCAGCCAGGCTTCCAAGGGTGTTACCTGGAAGGGCAAGGTTTACGCTTACCCATACGCTCAACAAGCCGACACGATTTACTACAACAAGTCCAAGCTGTCAGCTAATGATGTTAAGGACTGGGACACTTTGACTTCCAAGGGTGTTCTGGCTACTGACTTCACCAACGCTTACACCATGTGGCCAATCTTCTTCTCAGCTGGCACTACCCTGTACGGGGAAAACGGTGAAGACCTAAAGGGGTCAACTTTCAACAGCCAAAACGGTGTCAACGCTTTGACTTGGATTGCCAAGCAAAAGAGCAACAAGGGCGTAATGCAAACTTCAAACGCTTTGAACCAATTGAAGAAGGGCAATGCTGACGCCATCATGGACGGTCCATGGAACGCTGCCAACATCAAGAAGATCTTGGGCAAGAACTTCGCTGTTGCCAAGTACCCAACTGTAACTGTCGGCGGCAAGAAGAAGCAATTGGAAGCCTTCCTGGGTATCGAAGGTTTCGCGGTTAACTCCCACACTTCAAACGCCAAGGCCGCTTCACAATTGGGTGCTTACATCACCAACAAGAAGTCACAATTGATCGCCCACGAAAAGGCTGGCCAAATCCCAGTTTTGAAGAGCGCTGTTAACTCAAGTGCCGTGCAAAACGACCCAGTTGCCAAGTCCGTTATCGAAATGGCGCAACCAGGCAACTCAGTTCTGCAACCAAAGCTGCCGCAAATGGCAACCTTCTGGGACGGTGCAGCTCCTCTGATCAGCGGTACTTACGACGGCAAGATCAAGCCCAGCCAATACAAGGCGCAACTTGCCAAGTTCTCAAAGAAGATTTCTCAAAAGTAATTTAATTAAGCAGCAACAACTTTAATTAAGCTTGAGAAGGAGAGTAATGAAAAATGTTTAAAAGAAAAAGACATGTTCCTCCGACAGCCAGCTACAAAGAAGTCTGGTCAAAGGGGGACGCGGCTGACAAGCTGTCCTTCTTCTTCATGGGCGCCAGCGCCCTGAAGAATAAGCAGTGGGCCAAGGGTCTCAGCCTGCTGATCAGTGAAATTGTTTTCCTAGTCTGGTTTATCTTTAGCGGGGTCAGTGCCCTCAGCATGCTGAGCAACCTTGGGGAAAACAAGACCAAGAAGGTTGTCTTTGACCAAGCGCAAGGCGTTTACGTGACCAAACAGCCAGACAACTCAGTCTTGATCCTCCTCTTCGGGATCATGGCCCTCTTCCTGGTCATCGGTTTCATCTGCCTCTATGTCGCCAACTTGCGCTCAACCCGGGCCAACTACATCAAGAAGCGTGATGGCAAGCACATTGCCACCAACAAGGAAGAACTGGCCAGCCTGCTGGACTCCCGCCTGCACGCGGCCTTAATGTTCATTCCTATGCTGGGGATTCTTTTCTTCACTGTTTTGCCAACTGTCTTCATGATTTCCATGGCCTTTACTAACTACGACCGCCAACACCCGATCGGCTTCTCCTGGACTGGTTTCCAGGCCTTCGGCAATGTTTTGAGCGGGGACCTGGCCGGGACTTTCTTCCCTGTCCTGGGCTGGACCCTGATCTGGGCCGTAGCTGCCACGGCAACCACCTTCTTAGGTGGGGTTCTCCTGGCCCTCTTGATTGAATCCAAGGGGATCAAGCACCGGAAAGTATGGCGGACGATCTTCATCGTGGTTTACGCCGTACCGCAATTCGTTTCCTTGCTGCTGATCGCGCAATTCCTGGACGCGCAGGGGCCTTTGAACACCCTGTTGCAAAACTGGGGCTGGATCTCAGGGCCGCTTCACTTCATCGACAATGAAGCTGCCCCTTGGGTAGCCCGGCTGACGGTTATCATCGTCAACATGTGGATTGGTATTCCGGTTTCCATGCTGGTTTCCATGGCGATTATCCAAAACCTGCCACAAGACCAGATTGAAGCCGCGAGAATCGACGGGGCTAACGTCTTCCAGATTTTCCACAACATTACCTTCCCGCAGATCCTCTTTGTCATGGGTCCGTCCTTGATCCAGCAATTCATCGGCAATATCAACAACTTCAACGTTATCTTCCTGTTGACTGGTGGTAAGCCAATGAACAACAACTACAACGGTGCCGGCTCAACCGACCTTCTGGTCAACTGGCTCTATAACCTGACCTTCGGTCAGCAGCAGCGCTACAACGCCTCAGCCGTTCTGGGCATCTTGATCTTCATCTTGAGTGCGACGATTTCCTTGATCGCTTATCGTCACACCACTGCGTTTAAGGAGGGATAAAATTGAAGTCTTACTCTAACCAGAGAAAAGTATCCCTTTTCTTCAGATATTTATTGCTGACGATTTTAGCAATTTTGTGGCTGATCCCCATCCTCTGGATCGTTTTGGCCAGCTTCTCATACAACGATACTGGCTTTATCTCAACTTTCTTCCCTGAAAAATGGACCTTCCAGAACTATATCGGGATCTTTACAAACTCCCAGTTCCCATACCTGCACTGGATTATCAACACTTTGCTCGTGGCCATCATTTCCGCCACTCTGTCAACCTTCATCCAAATCACGGTTGCTTACGTCCTGTCCCGCTTACGCTTCAGACTCCGCAAGCCATTCTTGCAAATTGCCCTGGTTTTGGGCATGTTCCCTGGTTTCATGTCCATGATCGCCCTTTACTACATATTGAAGGGGCTGAACATGCTGAACCTGGGCGGCTTGATCCTGGTCTACGTCGGTGGTGCCGGCCTTGGCTTCTACGTTGCCAAGGGTTTCTTCGACACAATCCCGCGGTCACTGGATGAAGCAGCTGAACTGGATGGTGCAACCAAATGGCAGGTCTTCACTAAGATCGGCCTGCCGCTCTCCAAGCCAATGATCGTCTACACAGCTTTAACGACTTTCATGGCACCATGGGTAGACTTCATCTTCTCCGGAATCATCCTCTCAACTTCAGGTGACCCAAAGACCTACACGATCGCGTATGGTCTGTACAACATGCTTTCTTCTTCAAAGGGGAGCGCGACGGCCTACTTCGCCCAATTCGTGGCCGGCTGTGTCGTCATCGCTATCCCAATCACGATCCTCTTCATCATCATGCAGAAGTTCTACGTCAGTGGGATTACTGTAGGTGCTGACAAGGGTTAACGCACAAACCCGAACAACATTTTATTTAATCCTTGCCTTCTCAGCGAAAAGAATCTGAGAATATCTCGGATTCGATTAAAGAAAAACAGTGGAAGCTTCCTTACGAAGCTTTCCACTGTTTTTTTGTCTAAAAATATCAAAAAATTACGGCTTATTTAAGGGGCCGGTAGAAGTCGATGCCACTGGCGGCAGCGTAATCGCCGGTCGTTTCCAGAATGCTGAGGCGGACAGCCTTGGCGCTGACCCCTCTGAGGCCGATAACCTTGTTCTTGCAGTCGCTGTTAAACTGGTAATCAGTCCCGTAGCTGGTGAAGTTTTCCCCATCGGTGGAGATTTCCACCCGCATCCGCAAAGGCCGGCCATCCCGGCTGCTGGCTCTTGGCACGTAGATCAGCTTGTTTAATTCTGTTTGGTCCGGGAAGCTGAAGATCAAAGTCAGCGGCTGGTCTTCGCTTGGTTTGCCCGTGCTTTGCCAGTCGGTTGCCATTCTCCGGTCCAGGAGGTTTTTCAGCTGGTGGCCGCTTGCGCTTTCCTGGCTGGAAGTGACTTTGACATTGGAGATGATAAAGTCCCGCGGGTCCCGCTTTGTCTTGACCTGCAAGAGGTCGGACCATTCGGATACCTTGTAGCCAGCTTCATAGCGCAGGCGCAACCGGTAGCCAGTGTTGGCGGCCAGGTCGGTAAAGGTGAAGATGTTCCCGCTGATCCCGGTGTAGAGCAGTCCGTTCAATTCAATCTGGACACTAGGCGTCCGCTGGGCCCACTTGACCGTCAAAGAGTGGGCACTGATCTTGTCCCGGTCGACTTCAACCTTGCCCGGCAGGGGCAGCGCGGCGTCGGTTATCTGGTGAACCAGCTGCTCATTGGCGAAGCGGAAGTTGTTGACCAGGATTTCCAGCTTTTCCTGCTTGATGTCCCGCTCCTGCAATTTGATGATCAAAGCCGGGCGAGGAGTTGCGCCCAAGTCCTTGAAGCCTTCCGGCCAGCAGAACTTGTTGTCGTAGTAGAAGCCTTCCTTGGCTCTTTGCAGGGTTTCCGGCGTGCCGTATTCAGTCAAGGTAACGACTTCCTCGTCGCCGGCCCGGAGCTGGATTTCATCTGGGTGCTGGTCACAGTATATATAAAAGAAGGTTTGCTCTTTAATGGCCATGTTCGGGTAGTAGCCGGTGGTCGGTTCGATGATCACGCGCAGCTTGCTGTCGGCCACATGGGTGCGGATGACGGTTTGGGCGCTGTTGTGCTTGTAGTCGCTTTGGTCGTTGTCGCTGTAGGTGCTGATGGTGGCGTCGCCTTGCGGGTAGAGAACGAAGCGCCGGCTACCCAGATCGAAGATGCTGCCGCCTCTGACGAAGACGGGCAATTGCCAAAGGGGGTACTTGCGCTGGTTGTAGACCCGGCCGCCCATCAAGCGGTCGCCGGTAAAGAGGTCGATCCAGACAGTCTGCTTGTCGGGCAGGTAGATCCGGTCGCGGACGCTCATGCCTTGATTGTCAGACTTGCCGTTGACGATTGGCGCGACAAGCAATTGGTCGCCTAGCATGAATTCATCAGCAAAGTCCCGGCCGTAGCCAACCTGTTCATGCGGAAAGGCCATAAGCAGGGGCCGGACCAGGGGCAGGCCATCCTGGGCCTGGCGGCTGAGGGCATAAAGGTAAGGCTTCAGCTGCTCACGCAGGCCGAGGTAGGCCTTCATGATCCGGGAGACCTTGTTGTTGAAGGCGAAAGGCGTCTTGCTGAGGGGGCTTTGGTCGTCAATAGCGAAGAGAAGCGGGGTAAAGGTCTTCCATTCCAGGTCGCGGACGGCAACTTGGGCATTTTCCTGGCCGTGCTTGCCGCCGGCAGCGGCCCCAATGAAGGGCAGGCCAGACAAACCAGCACCTAATAAGGTAGAGATTTGCGTTTTGATGCTGGACCAGTCACCGCTGACATCGCCGAAGGCCAGGGCAGCCTGGCTTTGGTAAGGAAGGAGGCTGTCGCGGATCAGGGTAAGGGGCTTGGCTTTCGGATTTTCCTTAGCCAGGTCGGAATTGACGGCGGTCAAGTCGCTGCTTGGGTCGTCGACCGCGGCAAATTCGCTGTGGTGGGCTAAAGGCTGGCCCTTTTCACTCCAGAAGCCTGGATGGCAGTTGCGGCTTTGGGCATAGCTGGCAAAGGCGGCAAAGTCATCGGGCTTAGCGGCAGTTTGGCTTTCGTAGTTGGGGATGATCCAGGATAACGGGAAGCCCCAGCGCTGGTAGCGGTCCAGCATGGCCCGGGCGGAGAACTGGTAGTCCTTTTCCCCGTTTAAGCTTGGCAGGTGGCCGCTGTTTTCCGTCTTTCTTGTGTAGTAGCGGTTGTCTTCAAAGCGGACTGCTTCATGGCCCTTGCCGTCAGCTTCTTGCCAGGAGCCGTCAAGGAAGTTGCCGAGGTGGCCGAAAGAGAGGGCGTAGCTGGGCAGCATGAAGGGCTTGCCGGTCAAATAATAGAAGCTGGACAGCAATTCTTGCGGAGAGTTTCCTATTATATAGTAGCTGTCAAAGACCGGGGTCCGGTGGCTGAGGATGGTGAGCTGGGAATTTTGCCGGCCGAAGTCATAGTGGCCAGTCGCGGTCGTGTTGCGCAGTTCGGCAAAGCCGGCGTTGGTCCAGAAGAAAGGCACGGCAGCCAGAACGCCGTCAGCCCCGGTGATACCGTCGGTCTTGATGGTGATTTTTTCACCCTTGTGGCTGAAGTGGCCGTTTTGGACCCCGCCGCCGTAGTAGTATTCGTTTTGCCCTTGCTTCAGGATTTCGATGCTGTGCTTGCCACTCAGTTCGAGGGCGGAAGCTTGGACCATCCGCGGCCGGTGGACAGACTCGTCAAAGATGCTGAAGCTGCCGGTTTTCTGCTGGAAAATCAACTTGCAGCTGCCAGTGGTGATGATGAACATGTCGCTGGTCGCGTGAGCCGTGGCCCGGGCGAAACATTGCGGGTCGGGCTCAATGTCTTTGACCAGCATGTCGTCAGTTTCGGCAAATTCTTGACTTGGATCCAGCCAGTAGCGGAAGATACCATTAGCAATCAAGTAGACGCGGGCGATCTCGCCGGTCGTGTAATGAAGCTCATAGTAATTTTCACGCTTATTGACGCCAACCAGTCTTCCTAATTGATGTCTTGAATTTTGCAGGTCTGCAGTCATAATCTTTTTCCTTTATGTCATGAAATATCTAATCTAATTATAGCCAAAAAGCCGGTAAATTGGAAAAAATAGCCTATACCAGTTTGGGTAACCAGGAGACAGACAATTACCTTGTAGAAAAG
>SKEH01000046.1_pt1 | contig 83013 bp, 77 predicted proteins | sample 4826571 | NCBI WGS metagenome assembly SKEH01 (sample SAMN11008814, study PRJNA524170) | human gut metagenome | biome: Human fecal sample; material: Feces; isolation source: fecal sample from pouch patient p29 | host: Homo sapiens | place: Israel: Tel-Aviv | collected 2016-09-14 | reverse complement strand
AAAAAAAAAAAAAAAAAAAACGTTCATTATTCAGAACGATTTTTCTTTGTTATTCTCTTGTCATATTGCATCTTTAAGGTATTACGAAAGTCTACGGCACCAATTTTTTTCAAAAATCTTAGTGTATCTTGCAATTGATTCTTCCCCTTTTTTTCATCAATATAATAATAACAATAAAATGATTGAGCATAATTGATAATAACGCGACTCATCACATCTCCAGGCATAAAAAACTGCTCGGAAATTTCAAGAATTTCTTGAGCTTTCTCTTTTTCCCCAGTATCAACATAGTTGAGAATTACTTTATAGAGAAAACGATAGATGAGTACTCGATAATATAGATCGTTCTCATAATATGCTTTATTATATAGAAAATCTTCCAGTATGTTATCAATTAAAGTATCATTGAGTTTATCTCCAATATTTGCAAGAATTGAAAGTTCAAATAGTCCCCAAAACTGTACTCCTTTAAGGTAATCTTCAAGTTCATCAATTTCTTCCGGAAGTAGATGTTGATAAAGTCCTTTGGCTGAATATGCTACTAGTTTTTGTTCTTTACTCCCCTTTTTATTTCCTTGATAAATTTCTTGGAGATGCTTAATATCTCTTTGATAATAAGATTGTTCAATCTCATCAAAAATAGAAATATAACTATCTTGTTCGCCATTATTAATCATTAAACTATAGTCTAATGGAGAAACATTCATTTTTTGAAGTGCAAAATCAAGTCGGTCAAAAGAGAGCATGCTTTTACCATTTTCAAAATTGGAGAGGGTTGACTTTGCAATCCCCAGTTCTTCAAAGGCTGAAAGCGAAAACCCATGTTGAATTCTAAGGTCATGGAAGGCTTTCCCGTATTTAAAATATACCATTTAATCTTCTTTCAATTAAATTAATTTTTTTAATAGTATATTTCAAATTTAAAATTTTTTCAATTATTTTGCATAAAAAAACACTGATAAAATCAGTGAATTTTTTTATTTACGTTTACGTGCAATCAAATGAACTGGTGTTCCTTCAAAAACAAAGGCTTTACGGATTTGATTTTCAAGGAACCGAAGATATGAGAAGTGCATGAGTTCTTCTTCATTGACAAAAACAACAAAAGTTGGTGGTTTAATCGCTACTTGTGTTGCATAGAAAATCTTCAAACGTTTTCCTTTGTCCGTCGGAGTTGGATTAATCGCTACAGCATCCATAATGACATCATTCAAAACAGAACTTGAAATACGTAAGTTTTGTGCATGATGAATTTCTTTAATCATATCTGGAAGTTTATTCAGACGTTGTCCTGTCTTAGCAGATACATAAACGATTGGTGCATAATCAAGGAATTTGAACTTTGTCCGAATTTCTAATTCAAAGTTTTTCATTGTATCGTTATCTTTCTCAAGGGTATCCCATTTATTGACAACAATCAAAATTCCTTTACCAGCTTCGTGAGCAAATCCAGCGATACGCATATCATATTCGCGAATTCCTTCCTCAGCGTTAATCACCATCAAAACGATATCTGAACGGTCAATGGCACGCATGGCACGCATGACTGAGTATTTTTCAGTATTTTCGTAAATTTTTCCTGATTTACGCATTCCGGCGGTATCAATCATAACAAATTCTTGGTCTTCAGAATCGACAAAGTGTGTGTCAATCGCATCACGAGTTGTTCCTGCAATTGGACTTGCAATTACGCGGTCTTCGCCAAGAATAGCATTAATAAGAGATGATTTCCCAACGTTTGGGCGGCCAATCAAGCTGAACTTGATGACATTCTCATTTTCTTCTTCAATTTCATTAGGAAGATTTTGAACGATTGCATCAAGGACATCCCCTGTCCCAATCCCGTGAACGGCTGAAACAGGATAAGGATCGCCAAGTCCAAGTGAGTAGAAATCAAAGATTTCCATTCGACGTTCTGGGTTATCAACTTTATTGACAACAAGAATAACTGGTTTATCTGTACGATAAAGAATATTAGCAACGGCTTCATCGGCATCTGTAATACCTGTTTCTCCGTCAACAACAGCAATGATAACATCTGCTTCGGTCATGGCAATTTCAGCTTGCGCTCGAATTTCAGTCATGAAAGGTTCGTCTGAAAGTTCAATCCCACCTGTATCGATGATATTGAATTTACGGGTTAACCATTCTCCTGTGGCATAGATACGGTCACGAGTTACACCTGGAATGTCTTCGACAATTGAGATGCGTTCTCCTGCAATACGGTTGAATATCGTTGATTTTCCGACATTTGGACGGCCAACGATGGCTACTGTAGGTAAGCTCATATTTTTATTTCTTTCTTTGTTTACTTATTGGATAAAAAATTATAATAGTGAAGGAGGTTGTAATCCATAGACTATATAATTTTAGACTTGGGTTTCGAGGTTCATTTTAGATAATTTCAATGCCAAACAGGCTAGTAAAAAATGGGGCTTGACTAAGACTTATCTTCATATTTTTAGCGAGTTGAGGTGTAACTTCCATGCGTTCAAATTGATTCGTAGAAAAATCAATTCCTGCAAGTGCTGTTTCCCAAAAATTTGCTGCTTCTAATTGATTTTTTAAAAGCTCCACATTCTTAAAATTACAGGCAGTAAAGAAGGTTTCTCTAGCTTCATTTTCTAAAAAGCGGACTGACTTTAAGGTAGAACCTGAAAAATTTGCATAAGTCATTAGATTTTCTGTAAACTGAAGGTCTTGTAAGTGACTTTCAGTAAAATCAGTTCCTAGCAATTTGCAGGATTTAAAGATTGAGCGATAAATGCCAATTTTATTGAAGTTTAAATTGGAAAAATCACATTTTTCAAAAAGGCAATCTGTAAATTCACTGATCGTATTGTCAGTAAATTCAAAGGTTGTGTTTTTGAAAGAACAACCTGAAAAAATAGTTCTTTGATTGATTGTCAAAGTTTTATCTATAAATTCTGCTTGATAAATTTCTCCATCAATAAAATCTTGACTTGTGGCTACTTGATAGGTGGCTGGAAGTTTCGGTTCTAAGATTTTCTTTAATTTCACAGTAATTTTTTCGCCTTTAAATTTTCTGTTGAAGCTGAAATTTCTGGTTGGCCCCACTGGTCAACAATCCGTTCAGACCATTTGTTTAAGCGTCTATTTCCAGCATATTCTTCTTGAACTTGGTCATATTTTTCAATGGTTTCAGACGTTTGCTCAACATATTTTTCTTTAAAAGCTGTTGCTTCCAAAGGAAGACGTGGTTTTACTTTGTTCAAACGTGCGGCTTTACCGAGTGCAATGCCAAAAATAGGATAAGTATAATCTGGCAAGTTCAAGACTTTAGAAATTTCTGAGGATTGGTCTCGAATTAAGCCAACCATCACCCCGTTGTAGCCTAAAGATTCTGCTGCAAGAAGCGCATTTTGTCCAGCTGTTGCGGCATCAACTGATGTAATCAATAAGCTTTCAATTCCTTGCGGTTGGAAATTGCCTTGATGCAATTCGACTGCCTTTTGAGCACGATTTAAATCGCCAACAAAAACTAAATATGCTGCACAATTTTTGATTGATTTTTGTGGTTGAAATTCATAAATCGCATCTTTTTGAGCTTGTGATTCTACAACAATCACAGAATATGATTGGAAATTTTTCCATGTTGATGCCATTTGAGCAGCTTTTAAGATTTTTTCCAAATCTTTAGGCTCAATTGCTTCTTCTGTAAAATTTCTGACCGAAGTGTGATTCATCATTAAATCAATCGTTTCATTTGTTTCAGTCATGACGTCTATTCGTCCCCTCTAATCGCATTTCTTCTGCCAAATATTTCACGCGTTCCATAACACGTTTTGCTGGCCAAATTTCATCAGCTCGCTTGGTTTCGGCTAAATGCTGTTCTAATTCTTCCATTCTTAAATTTGAAGTGAAGAAAGTCGGGAGATTTTCTTGCATGCGATGTTGTAAAATGACTTGTAAAATACTGTCACGAACCCAAGCGTTGTTTTGCTCTGCCCCAATATCATCCAAAACTAAAACTTGGCTGGCTTTTATTTCATTGACCCAGACTTTGGCATTGTCAAAATCTAAATCAGAAATGAAAGTGGGATAATGAAGGAGCGTGGTTGAAATTCCTTTTTTGGCTAATTCGTTTGCCATTGCCGCAAGCATGAAAGATTTCCCAACACCAAAATCTCCATAAAGATAAAGTCCTTTTTTCTTGGGAAAATTAGTAATAAAATCAACTAGGGCTTGGTATGGTTTGATTCTTTGAACATCATCAAGGGCAATATCTGCCAAAGTGACTTGTTTTAAATCTTTTGGAAGTCCAATAATATTCACACGTCGCAAAAGGTTTTGAGCTGCTTGTTGCTGCGCCAATTCATTTGTCGTTTGATATGAAACATCAGCATAGCCGTGATTCATGATTAAAACAGGTTCATAACCATCAGCTGCCCGTTTTTCACCTTTTTCAAATTTTTCATGCTCACGAACGTATTCATAAAACTTGGAGTAAGAGCGTTGAATTTCGTCAGAAGTCATTTGATGTTGGGCAATAAAAGTTTGCACATCAGCATTTTTTAATACTTCTGCGACTAATTTTTCAAAATTTTCACGGATGTCTTGACGTTTTCCTAAGATGTCTCCGATAGATTCCATTAATTTTGCTCTCCTTTCAGTTTTTTGAGAGAGTCAAGCCTTATTTTCTCAAGTTTTGCAAGTTCTTCTTGGCTTGTCTTATTTTCATAATCTGGATTTGACCATTTTGGTGCTTCTTTTTTGATTTTCATTGGTCGTTTTTCAGCTCCAGTTTTTGCTTTAGCAGCAGCTAATTCTTCTCGTTCCAAAATTCGTTTTACTGCTGTTTCAGCTGTAAATACTTCATTTCTCATCCAGTCGTTGGCTAATGCATTTACAAAATTTGGATTTAACGACGCATTTTTTTGCTGTACTAAAACATAGTGAATCAAAATATTTTGGACTTCTGCTGGCAAATTTTGACGACTTAAATTAGTTAAAAGCTTATGTTCTTCCGAACTGACAAAGCCTCCAGCTTGCGCTTTTATCTGTCGGATGAAATCATCTGGTTCATGAGATTTACTGATGACAATCAAATCGGCAAATGCTTTAGGAAAAGCTGAAAGTGCTGGTTGCGGTTGGCTAGCTCCTGAAAGACTTCTCATCAAATTATTCATATTCAAACTTTTATCAGCATTGGCTGTTTTTTCTGCTTGCTTGAATAATTCGTACCAATTGAGTTCAAATTTTTCTGCTAGTGAATAGAGCGTTAAGGAGTCTTGATTTTCATTGTTTAAATGATAGCCTTGACGTTCCATAATACTTTTAAAGGCCCCCATATCAAAACGTTCATTTGTATTTGAAGGGTTTTGTTGAGCTTGTGAGTCAAAACTAACTTTATAAACTTCATGAAATTTCTTGGAAATTTCTTTTCCTTTTGGTTCCATTCTTTTAGCTAAAGCAGCTACTCGATTTTCACCAATTCTTGAAATCAAAAGTTGTCTATAAAAATCATCTGCAAGGAAATTTTCAAAATTTAGCGGACTTTTTACTTCAAAATAAAGACTGGTATGATCATCATAAACACGAACTAATGATAAGCCAGATAATTTATCTAATGCTTCAATAAAAGGATTGAGGCCGAGATTTAGATATTCCAAAAAGTGAGAAATTCTTCCAGTAGAGAAGCTTAGCATTAATTGATAAAGCGCAAAGGCATCCGTGCCAATGATTGGTAAATAGAGCAGACGAAAAGCCTCAGCGTCAAAGCTGGTCTTTCCTCGATTAAGCATTGTAAATGAATCTCCTGCTCTCATTTTTTCCCTCACTTTTTACTGACAGAAAGTTCAGCGAGCTGTTCTTTCTTTTATCTGCCGATAAAATGCTCTCTATTCAGTCGCTTTTTACTGACGGATTTATTTTTTGGTAATATTTTTAAGGAGCTCTTCTAATTCACTGACATCTTTGAATGAACGATAGACGCTGGCAAATCTGATATAGGTGATATCATCCAATTCAGCTAATTCTTGCATCACAAATTCACCAATAACATCTGATTCAACTTCATTACTGTCTAGTTGACGAATTTTTCTTTCAACATTTGCAACTGTTGTTTCAATATCTTCACTTGATACTGGGCGTTTGTATGCTGAACGAACTAAACCACGAACAATTTTTTCACGATTAAAGGGTTCACGTTTGTCATCTTTTTTGATGACTAAAAGGGGCATTTCTTCGATACGTTCAAAGGTTGTGAAGCGAAAACCACATGATTCACAAACACGACGACGGCGAATAGCATCTTCGGCTTGTCTTGAATCAACAACTTTTGATTCTTCAGAAGAACACTTTGGACATCTCATTTTATTCTCCTTAATAGATAATAAATTCTTATTAATTTTACTGACAGAAAATTGGTTTAGACTTTCTTATTCTGTCAGTAATTTTTTTCATTAGTTTTAATGACAGAAAGCAACTTATTTACTTCTTAGGCAAAAATTTTGCTTCTAATCGATAAATTACTTGACCTTTTTGTGAGAATTTTTGTTCATACTCGGTCATTACATTTTGAGGTGCAAATTCTTCGTCTTGGTGTAAATCTAACCAAACTTTTTTAAGTTCCATGCCATAGTTAGCTAAAGAAACTAAAGAATATTCAAACAATCCACGATTGTCAGTTTTGAAATGAATTTCACCTTCAGGACGTAAAATCTTTTCATAAGTTGCAAGAAAAGATTTATAAGTCAAACGACGTTTTTCATGACGTCCTTTTGGCCAAGGGTCAGAAAAGTTCAAATAGACTTGGTCAATTTCACCATCAGCAAAATATTCACTCAAAGCAGCTCCATCAACAAGCATCATTTGTACGTTTGGCAAATCTGCTTCAATTGCTTTATCTAAAGCATAAGATAAAACTGATAATTGCATATCAATTGCAATGTAATTTATTTCTGGATGAAGAGCTGCCATTCCTGTGATGAAAGCTCCTTTTCCACAACCCACTTCAATATGAATCGGATGATCATTTCCAAAACGTTCTGACCAACGTCCTTTAAAGTCCGCTGGATTTTCAACTACGATATGTGCGTTTTCAGCAAGCATTTCGCCTGCCCCTTTACGATTTCTGACGCGCATTTTTACCTCAATTTTTTAATTTTTAATAGAAAATCAGCAAAAGTGATCTTCTATTTCTTTATTTTTATTATTCAATTATAAGCCAAAAAATAGGAAGGTCCAAACCCTAGCCTATTTTTACTAAAATAATTCACAAAATTTACGAAGTCCCAAGATTTCTTGATTCACTTCTTTCATTTTTCCTCTAGAAAGATATTCAGAGATTTGGCGAAGAAAAGAAAGTTTTCCATACCAAGCCACTTTATCCATAATATCTGAACGAGGTCTAACACCAGATGTCATCAACCACAAAGACCAGTTATTTGGTTTAATATAATGTGATAAAACATGTGCCATATCAACCATTGAATCTGATAAAAAGACGGTATCCCAATCTACTAAATAAATTTTTCCTGAATTATCATCCACTAACCAATTTTTATGATTGACATCGCCATGAACGACTACGACCTCTTCATTTTTGATTTCGGGAACTTGTTGACGCATTTCTTCAATGATTCCTGACAAAAAATGATTTGTTCGTAAAGCCTCAGTATTTTGGACACAATCCTCTAATAATTGTTCAGGAAGAATAATTTGACTTCCCAACTTCTTATAAGATTCAACCAATTTTTTTGAGTCATGCAAATGTGCTAAAATATGATTAATTTGGCGGTCTTCCATATCCTCAGGACTTAGTGTATGACCGTCAATCCAAGGTTGAGCAGATAAGGTATCGCCTTCAGCCGTACGTTTTGTCCATAAGACTTTTGGCGTGATTCCCTCAAGATAAATACTCGGCAAAAATGGACTGCCGTTTTTTTTAATAAAAACGCGTTCCTGATCACTTTTCCCAAAAAATGCATTGCCAGAGCCACCTTTAACAGGCGTCATATCCCAATCGGCTTTCATCATCCTTATCTCCTCCTTTCCTTTAAAAATCTATTAATCATTATTTGAACCATTTACTTTATTCCTCAAACTTATGCGTTTGGATAGTGAATTAAAATAGTTTGAGTCAAAATGTCAGCATATTGATATGACTCAGTTGTTTTAGGACCACGAGCCGGAATATTTTCAATAATGAAATGTGTTGCATAGGCTTCAATCAAGTTCACTTTATGACGATTTTCGCGTTTACGACCAAATTGTGAAGTAATTTCAATCGTTTCACCCAAGTGTGCTTGAACTTTTTCACGAATGTCAACGATTTTTCCTATTTCTTGATTTTGGTTATCCATTTTTTCCTCCAAATAAGACGTAAAAGTCGGATTTCTCCGAACGCTTACCTTATAAATCTAATTTTATCCTTGATTATATCTCTCTTTTTTGATTAAAAGAATCAAATTTTATAATGTATTCTTTATCGTTCATTTTTATTAATAAAGAGAATTAGACAATTACTCATATTATAACACGAATTAGTCAAAAAAATCTAGTCGCCATATCGGTTATCAATACTTGCGAATTTATTATGCTCTTTAATAAAGAGTAATTCGACTGTTCCACGGCTTCCTGAACGGTTTTTTTCAATAATAACTTCAACTTTATTATCTTCCAGAATCTCTTCACCGTCTTCATCTTCACCAGTTCCACGTTCATAATAGTCATCTCGATAAAGAAATGCGACAATATCGGCATCTTGCTCGATTGACCCAGATTCACGGATATCAGACAAAACTGGTCGTTTATCTTGACGTTGTTCCACTCCACGTGAGAGCTGTGAAAGGGCAATAACAGGAACTTTTAATTCTTTAGCTAAAATTTTTAACTGACGAGAAATTTCAGAAACTTCTTGTTGACGATTTTCTCGACCAGTTCCAGAAATCAATTGTAAGTAGTCAATAACAATCAAACCAAGATTTCCTGTTTCTTGGGCTAATTTTCTTGAACGCGCCCGAATTTCAGAAATCTTTATCCCTGGTGTGTCATCAATATAAATACTTGCTCTTGATAAAGTCCCTGTTGCCATGAAATAATCATTCCATTCTTGGTCATTTAATTGTCCAGTACGCAAGCTGTGTGAATCAATTGAACCTTCGGCAGCAATCATCCGACTGACAAGACTTTCTGCCCCCATTTCAAGAGAGAAAATTGCAACGGTTCGGTCTTGCTTTGTCCCAATATTTTGAGCAATATTTAAGGCAAAGGCTGTTTTACCAACCGCTGGACGAGCCGCAAGAATGATCAATTCTTCTTCATGAAGACCTGTTGTCATGTTATCTAAAGCAGGATAACCTGTTGCGATACCTGTGATATTGGACTTTTGTTGAGCTTTTTGCTCAAGGTCATCCATATGAATCGCTAGAACATCAGAAATTTTCTTAAAGCCGTTTGTATTACGCCCTTGTTGGACGTCAATTAGACTTTTTTCTGCTTGAGCTAAAATATCGTCCGCTGGTGAATCTTGTTCATAAGCTTTTTCGACTGATTCAGTTAGACGATTTATCAGTTGACGGAGTAATGATTTTTCAGCAACAATCTTGGCATAATAGGCCGCATTTGCTGCGGTGGGGGTTGCGGTGGCAAGTTCTGCAATATAAGCAATCCCCCCAATTGCCTCCAGCTCCCCTTGATTTTCAAGATGTGAACGAATGGTTAAGACGTCAATTGCTTCACGAGCATCAGATAATTTTTCCATTGTCCGAAAAATTATCTTGTGAGCATTTTTATAGAAATCATCTGAACTTAAAAATTCTTTAATTTCGACTAAGCGTTCGCTATCTAAAAAAACAGCCCCAAGAACGGCCTGCTCAGCAGCTAGGTCTTGAGGCGGGGCTTTTATTAAATCAATTTCGGGCATTTAGTTTAGGCCTCGCTAATTTTGACTTTAACCACGGCTGTCACATCACGGTGAAGTTTAACTGGTACATCTTTTGTTCCCAAAGCTTGAATTTTGTTAATCAATTGAATTTTTCGTTTATCTAACTTGAGATTAAATTGACTTTTAAGGGCTTTTGCGATGTCTGCTTTATCTACAGCACCAAAAGTGTGGCCTGTTTGTCCAACTTTCATTTTGATTTCAACAACAGTGTCTTCTTTTTCAAGAACTTCTTTAAGGGCTTTTGCTTCTGCTAAAAGTTCGGCTTCTTCTTTTTCCTTAGCTTTGGCTTGACCTTTCACTTCAGAAAGAGCAGCTGCTGTAGCAACTTTTGCCAAATTTTTCTTAATTAAAAAGTTTTGAGCATAGCCTGTTGGGACTTCTTTAATTTGACCTTTTTTTCCTTGTCCTTTAACGTCTTCTAAGAATACAACTTTCATTTTTCGTTTTCTCTTTCTTTTAGTATTTCAATTAAATCTTCTTGCACTTCATCGATATATTTTTCATAGATTTGGGTTGCAGCATTATTAAAATGTCCACCACCACCCATTTGCTCCATAATCGTTTGGACATTAAAGCCATTTCGAGAACGAGCAGAAATAGAAATATAGCCATTATTATGTTGCGTAATCGCAAATGCAGCAGTAATCCCTGCCATATCTAGGAGAGTGTCAGCAGCTTTTGCTGTTGCTATATTATCATATTTTTGATGTTTAAGTCCAACTCCTAAAGCAATTCCTGGTAAAACCATTTTTGCATTAAGAACAATTTCATTGGCCTTCTTATATTTATCAAAGTCAGTAGCCATAATCATTTTAATCAAATCGTTATCAGCTCCACGAGAGCGTAGATAAGCTGCTGCTTCAAATGTTCTTTCAGTCGTTGTTTTTGTAAAGTTTTTGGTATCTAATTCAATCCCCGCAAGAACAATACTAGCTTCAATGGTTGACATTTTTCTTTGATTGTTATCATGGAATTGAAGGATTTCGACAGTTAATTCACTAGCAGAGCTTGCTGATGATTCAATATATGACAGAAGTGCATGCTCTGGGAAATCATCATCACGTCTGTGGTGGTCAATGACTACTAATTTCTCAAATGATTTATAGAATTCAAGATTTAAAGTTTGACTTGTTTTTGAATGGTCAACCATGATAAGTAATGAATCTTTTTTCTTAAGTTTTTGAGCGGTTTCTAACTTAACAATGTGCGTAAAACCGTCAGAGGACTCATTCATTTTATTAATTGCACGCTCAACATCTGGCAATAACTGTTCAGGATCATAAACGACAAAGGCTTCTTTTCCAGACATATTAGCAAAAGCCTTCATAGCAACGGCTGCTCCAAGCGCATCCATATCTGTAAAGCGATGTCCTACAATAAAGACATCTTCTGCTTCGGCAACAATTGTCCGAAGTGCTGTTGAAATGGCCCGCGCTCTTGTTCTGCTTTTTTGCGTTCTACTTTCGGAATTACCGCCGAAATAAACGGGACGAGCTTGAGGAGTATTTTCTCTCAGTACAACTTGATCTCCTCCACGGACTTGGGCTAATTCAAGATTATTTAGAGCAACTTTACCAATGGCTGGAAAATCATTCCAACCATAAGCCACACCAACTGAAAGCGTCAAAGGAATTTCTTTTTGAGATGAAAGTTCTCGAAATTCTTTTAGAACAGAAAATTTATCGTTAATCATTTTTTCAAGAATACGATAATCACAGAAAAAATAATGGCGACTGCTATTAATACGACGAAGATAAACTCCGTATTTGTCAGCAAATTCTTCTAAAAATGAAGCGATAAAACTATTAATGGCTGTTCGACCGCTGTCAGTAATTAAATCTGTAGCATCATCATAATTATCAACAGAAATCGCACCAATAACCGCACGACTGTCATTAAATTCTGATTTAAAAGCAACTTCTTTTGTGGCATCAATTAAATAAATAAGATTCTTATCAGAATCAAGTTCTGCGACATATTTTTGCTTACCAAGGGTGATATACTTGTCATCGCTCGCATTTTTCAATATCTTTTTAATATCGTCACGATTGATAACTTTGTCATTTCCCTTAAAAATCATATCAATGAATGGATTAAACCACTCAGGTTCAAAGGTTTCACTATTAAAACGGATGACCCCAATTGGCATATTATCCAAGGTAGCATTGAGCGAATTTTCTGCTTCATCATTAATTTTACGAATAAAATCTTGACGACGCAATTGATAGTTTTGAGTTTGTGATAGTAAAATGAGTGTAATCACTATGTTCAAAATCAACAAATAAATTAAAATTGACCAACGTGTTGCTGAAACATGAACAACAACAGTCTCAATGATTTGAACAATAACCATTATGATAATAATAGCAAGCGGTGAAAACCGACGGACAAAATTCATAATATTACTCCTATATTCCTCTATTTTAACATAGGACAGAAAAAACTTAAAGAATCACCGATTTGTCAGTGATTTTTCTTTTAAAATGTTTATTAAGCCTTTATCATCTTTTAGTGATGATTCTGTCAGTAATTTTTGAATAGCTGTCAGTGAATCTACCTTTAAGTCAGCCTTCTCTTGATTCATGCCAAAGCGCTTGTCTTCAATTGCCCAAACGGTCGCACCAGCTGCTTCTCCAGCTTGAATTCCTTTTTCAGAATCCTCAATAATCAAAGTTTCAGAAGGTGTTACACCCAATTTCTTCATTGTTGATTGATAAATTTCTGGATTTGGTTTCGTTTGTTTAAAGTCATTTCCTGAAACCACTACTTCAAAATAAGAATTCAATTGATGAATATCTAACATTTGTTTGATATCAAACATTGACGAACTTGAAGCAAGTGCAATTTTTACTTCTTTTTGACGCAAAAATTCTAAAATATCAGGCACATCAGAAAATAAAAGTTCTGCATAAGGCATTGGATGATTTTCTTTGAATTGCCCATAGTCTTCTTGCAATTCACTCGCTTTGTCTTCGTCAAAAGCCCCTTGCAAAATTCGTGGCCAAATATCTTTCATATTTCCACCAATAAAATCACTAGGCGTCAAGTGGCTGATAGAAATTCCATGACCACCAAAAAATTCTTCTCTTCTTTGTAAATAATAACGTTCGGTGTCAACAAGAACACCATCCATATCAAAAATCACTGCTTTAAATTTCATAGAACCATTATAGCACAGTATCTAAGCATGGTTCAATAGACTTCATTATAAAAGTAATGTGTTTCAAAGCCGCTTATGAATGTAGATAGCTTTTCAAAATCTATAAAACACCCTCTCTTTCCTGTCACCACTTATTTTGTTTCGTTAAATTATGTATGTTTTTTATTTGGTTAAAAAAAATAAAAGTTTTTTGATTACTTTGCTACTAAAATAGGGTATAAATGAGTTATTTATTGAAAATTATCTGAAAATTAGCTATAATAAATCAATTTATAATTTAATTTAATCTTGAAGGAAGGTAATATTTAGTGAAAGTTGCAAAATTTGGAGGTTCGTCTCTCGCATCAGCTTCGCAAATCAAAAAAGTTTTTGATATTGTTCAAGCCGATAAACAAAGAAAATTTATTGTGGTTTCTGCACCAGGCAAACGTTCGGGGGCTGATACTAAAGTTACCGATGCTTTGATTGCTTATTATAAGGCTTATAAATCAGCTGATGAAAAAGGGATTCACTATTATCAGAATTGGATTATTGAAAGATTTCGAGAAATCTATGATGAACTTGGCTTAAAAAGTCCAGTCATTAATCAAATCGCAGAAAATATCAACCATTTAGCCCAGTTAGATTTAGATAATGTTTTTACTTATGATACTTTTTTAGCCGCTGGTGAAAATAATAATGCCAAATTAGTCGCAGATTTTTTCAATCATTCTGGCTTACCAAGTCGTTATGTTCATCCATCAGATGCTGGAATTATGGTTTCATCTGACCCTGGAAATGCTCGGTTGCTTGGTGGAGCTTATGAACATATTAAATATCTTAATGAACTTGAAGAAACATTAATCATTCCTGGTTTTTTTGGAATCACAGAAGAGGGTGAGGTTTGCACTTTTTCCCGTGGTGGTTCTGACATTACTGGCTCAATTATTGCGGCTGGTGTGCGAGCTGAACTCTATGAAAACTTTACTGATGTGAATGGAATTTTCGCTGCTCATCCTGGCATCGTTAAGAATCCAGCTTATATCTCTGAATTAACTTACCGTGAAATGCGAGAACTTGCTTATTCTGGTTTTTCTGTTTTACATGACGAAGCACTCGTTCCTGCCTATCGTGCCCATGTTCCTTTGGTCATCAAGAATACAAATAACCCTGATCATCCCGGAACAAAAATTGTTGTTCAAAGAGAGACTAAAGGCTCACCTGTCGTTGGAATTGCTTCATCTAGTGCCTTCTCTTCTCTTTATGTCAGTAAATATCTGATGAACCGTGAGGTTGGATTCGGCCGAAAAGTTCTTTCTGTATTGGAAAATTTAGGAGTTCGTTTTGAGCATATGCCAACTGGTATTGATGACATGTCTATCATTATTCGTAGCCGCTATCTAACTCAACCTATTTCAAAAGCCCTTATTTCTAATCTTACAGAATCGCTCCATCCGGATGAAGTCTATATTGACCGTGATTTCTCTATTATCACCATTGTTGGTGAAGATATGAAGGAACACGTTGGGGTTACCGCTAGAGCAACAGCAGCACTTTCTAAACAAGGCATTTCAATCGCTATGCTTTCGCAAGGTTCAAGCGAAGTTTCCGTCATGTTTATTGTCAAAGAAAAATACGAAAAAGAAGCTCTAAAAGCGATTTATTCAGCCTTTTTTGACTAAAATATGTTAATAAAAAAAACAGCTCTAAGAGCTGTTTTTTATTCTTCTATTTTTTCGACTTTTTCAAGTGCCTCATTGGAATTACCACGACTGCTAAAATTATTTAATAAGTCAGGGACGTCAATTCCCATTGTTCCTAAGACATCAAGGCCCTGTTTAAGGCTTTCTTGTGACATTCCGAGAATTTTTGACGAACCTTCTCCACCATAAATATTAATAGAATCAACAGCTTGAAGATTACTTGATACACTAGCAACAACTTCTGGAAGAATTTCAAGTGCCATGTTCAATTTAGCCGCATCATTCATTTTTTGCATTGCTTCGGCTTTTTTATCAATTGCTTCGGCTTCGGCAAGCCCTTTAAGGCGAATCGCTTCGGCTTCAGCTTTACCAGTTGCTTCAATAGCTGTAGCTTCGGCCATTGCTGTTACTTCACGTTGTTTAGCGGTGGCTTTGGCTGTAGCTTCAATAGCGGCTGCTTCGGCCTGTGCTCTCACTTCGCGTTCACGCGCATCGGCTTCGGCTTTAGCAATTTGTGCAGCCTTGGCAGCCTCGGCAGCTTTTACGACATTGGCTTCATTTTCTTGTGCTTTACGGAGAACTTCTTGAGTTTCTAAGTCAGTTTCTCTTTGCTTTTTAATCAATTCAACTTGCATTTCAGCTTCAGTTGTTTCTTTTTTAGAAATTGCTTCTTGAATCGCATAAGCTTGGTCAGCAGAGGCTTGAGCTTGGTCAGCTTGAGCTTTTGCTTCAGCAGCAGCAATTGATTGTTCTTGCTCATAGTGAGCTAAACTGATTGCTTTTTCCTTTTGGGCATTGGCAACTTGAGTTGCGGCAAGTGCTTCAGCTTTTTGGGCATCTTGATCAGCCGCTGCTTTTTGAATACGTGTTTCCTTGTCAGCATTTGCAACAGCAATCGCTGCTTCTTGTTGAACACGCGCTACTTCTTTAGCACCTAATGCTTTGATGTAGTTTTGGTCATCACGAATGTCATTAATAACGAATGAAACGATTGAAAGTCCCATTTTTGAGAGATCAGTCCCTGCTTGACCTTGAACTTCAGCTGAAAACTTATTACGGTCTTCAATTAGTTCAGATACTGTCATTGTTCCAACAATCGCCCGAAGATGTCCACGAAGGACTTGGTCAGCCATTGCGTCACGTTGTTCATCTCTTTTACCTAAAAATTGCTCAGCAGCTGTCGCAATATCTTGCAAAGTAGAACCTACTTTAATCATAGCTGTGGCTTCAACCGTTACTGGAATTTTATCTTTCGAGAGAACTTTTTCCGTTTTAATATCGATTGCAGCAGATTGTAAGCTGAGGTATCTCGCATTTTGGAAGATTGGTAAAACAAAGGTCCCAGAACCACGAACCACTTTTAATCGATTCCCTTGTGAGTCTTTATTGACACCTTTTGAACCTAGACCTGAACCATAAACGATAAGGGCCGCTTGAGGTCCTGATTTTTTGTAGTTTGCAGCGATAATTCCTAATAGAATTAAGATGATAACAATCACCACAATTGCCAAAATATAAAGTAGTGGCATAATGTCTCCTTTGTATAATAAATTTTATTTATTTGAGCAATTTTTAGATTCTCTATTGCTAATAAATCGTTTGTTGATAAGGAATAACGTAAGCAATTCCTGCCTTACTCTCGATAATCAGAACTTGCGCTCCTGATTCAATTTGCTCGATATTATCCTTATTTGGTAGATAAATTTTTGCAGGCATTGTTTTACGTGATTCATTGACAAAGGTCGTCATAACTTCACCAGTCGCCTCTTTTGAACTGATGGCTGTTGTCAAAATTCCTGTCAGTAAATCTTTTTCATCCGCATTATACTTTTGATCTGACATTTTGTTAAAAAATGCCATTCCTGGGAGTAATAAGATTGTTAAAAAGATGATGAGTACAATGATAATCAAAGTAATGATAATAAATAGCATCCCTTATTCTCCTTGAAAGCCTTTTGTTACGCTTTCTTAATATTATACCATTTTATGAAGAAGCTTATCAGTAAAAAATTGTTATTTTCTTATTTATTTTCGTGTTTTTTAGCGGCTACTCTTTTTTGTCGTTCTAGTTCTTTTTTTATTTTTCCTTCTGGAGCAAATTTTTCTTCCCAATCTTCTGGTTTTAAGACTTTGTGTGTAATCGGGTCAAAGTGTGGACGTCCATCTGGAAAAATTTTCCCCATATTTGCTCGATGAACAGCATTGAAGATTTCATAAGGGTCAATTCCTGAAAGGACAAGCGAGCCATAAGTGAAATAGAGCAAATCAATCATAGCATCTACTTGGCCAGTCAAGCTGTCTTCATTATGCTCTTTTAAAGTCACTTTATTTGCTGCCTTATCGACGGCTTGATGTAAATTATTCACAAGTTCTGTAAATTTCTCTTGGTTACCGTCGGCAGAGGCGTAAAGAAATTCGACAATTTCTTCGACTTTGAAATCAGCCCGGAAACTTGCTTCTGTTGGCGAAAAGGCTTTAGGAATTTCTTGTGTTTTTCCGTCCATTAATCGGTGGAAATCTTTTACTTTATTGAAGTTTTGGTCTTTAGAAACAAAGTCCTTTTCAACAGAATAATGAATTAAGCCATAGTAAGCTAATGCTTTGGCGATTCCATCTTGATTATTGGTATCTGTAATATAAGTCGCAATCTTTTTCACTTCTGGTACAGCATTGCCCATCGCAATCCCATAACCAACTCCAGAAATCATCGTCAAATCATTTTCCGAATCGCCAAAACACATGACTTGGTCTAAAGTAAAGCCATAGTGTTCTCCTAATCTTTGAATTCCTGGTAATTTTCCTCCTGATTTTGAAATTAAGTCAACAGAATAAGGATTGCTTCGTGTCACCAGTAATTCTGGAAATGCCTCCTGTAGGCGAGCCGTTTCGTTTCTTGTTGCAACCATCATCGCCTGATAAATTACTTCTTCTTCATTATCAGCTAAATTTGAATTTTGCGGTAAAACTCTGCGAATAATGTGTTTAAAACTGTTTCTTGCCACCCCGGAAGTACCTGAGGGCAAAACGCCTGACAAAAAACTGGCTAAACGTGTCTCGCCAAATTTTAAAAGGCCAGAGCCATTTACACCGTGGGCTGTTCCCAAAGAGATGTCAGAATGGTTTTCAGTGGCATAATTTATCAGGTTTTTTAAGGATTTTTGTTCTAAAGGATTTTGGAAAATCACTTCTTTTGGTGTGAAAATATACTGACCGTTGTAACTTACAGCAAAGTCTAAATCTAAATCTTCTAATAATGGCATGACAAAAGCTGGGCCTCGCCCGGTGGCAATCCCGACAAAAATATCTTTTTGACGTAGCTCTTGTATTGCTTTACGAGTACTTGTTGCTACTCCTCGTGTTGAAGTAAACAGGGTTCCATCTAAATCAAAAAATACTGCTTTTATATCCATCTCTCAAATCTTTTCTAGCTTTGGCAAAGCTTTCATTTATTAACTAAATTATACAGTAATTTTAATTCTATTTCATTTATTAGTTATTTTTTTCTGGACTAAATTTTGATATAATGCTAATGCTGGCTTTTATTCGGAGTCTTTAAATTTAAATATTTAATTATTGTTTATTATAGATAGATAAGGAAATAATGATGAAAAAAATCTTAATTCTCCACACTGGTGGAACAATTTCGATGGCGGAAGATGAAAATGGTCATGTTTCCCCAAATGCAGTCAATCCAATGAATGCTGTGAGCATGCAGTTTGATGAAGTAAACTTAGTGACAGAGGATATTTTTAACTTACCTAGTCCACATGTCACTTTATCAGATATGTTGGTTTTGAAAAATCGAATCAAAACAGCTTTTATTGCTGAGGATTTTGATGGAGTGGTCATTACACATGGAACTGACACACTTGAAGAAACAGCTTTTTTCCTTGACACTACTCTTTCACGTGGTAAACCAATTGTTTTAACTGGTGCCATGCGTTCAAGTAATGAATTAGGAACTGACGGAATTTATAATTTACTGACAGCTATTCGCGTCGCTGCTGACAGTAATTCAAGTGACCGTGGCGTACTTGTTGTTATGAATGACGAGATTCATTCTGCTCGTTATGTCACTAAAACACACACGACTAATGTTTCAACTTTTCAAACACCTACACATGGTCCTGTCGGTTTACTGACAAAAAATAAAATTATTTATTTCCATAAAGATAGTGAAAATCAACATTTAGATGTTGCAACTGTTCATGGAAAGGTGCCAATTGTCAAAGCTTTTGCTGGGATGACTGGGGAAATTTTAGATTTACTCAATTTGGAGCAATTAGATGGTCTTGTCATTGAAGCATTAGGTGCGGGAAATCTCCCACCTATTGCTAGTCAATCGCTTCAAAGATTATTAGATGCTAAGGTTCCTGTCGTTCTTGTTTCTCGTTGTTTTAACGGAATTGCTGAACCTGTCTATTCCTATCAAGGCGGTGGTTCACAACTTTATGAAGCTGGCGTGATGTTTGCTGATGAAGTCAATTCTCAAAAAGCACGTATTAAATTGATTATTGCATTGAATGCTGGCTTGAAAGATTTATCAGAATTACGGCCTTTCTTGGAGAATTAAAAAAAATTACTGACAAAAAAGAATCATCAGCTGACTGATGATTCTTTCTTTTACCAATTTAAAGCTTATTAGGCAATCGCTACTGACAGAATTATCAGCTGACTGAGAAATTATTTTCGTCAGTAAATTTATTTTAAATTATCTTGTAATTCTTGCCAAATTTGTTGATTTTCTTCTAAAGAATAAGAATTAGCTCCGGAAGCTAGTGCATGGCCTCCGCCATCATGTCTTTTAGCAATTTCATTAATTGGCTTTACTTTTGAACGCATTCTTACTCGGAAATGTCCATCGGCTTGTTCCACAAATATTGCCCAAGATTCAACTCCTCGAATATTTCCCGGTGTAGAAACAATACTTGAAGTTTCTGCGTCACGTAAATCAAATTTTTTCAAAATTTCTTGAGTTAATAAAACACGTGCAGCTCCTTTTTCTGAAACTTCCATATTTTCATAAACAAAACCTTGCAAGCGAGCAACTTTCATATCAAATGACGACATTTCTCGTCCTAAAGCTGGACGGTCAAATGGAAATTCTGCTAATTTTGAAGCTACTTTTAAGGTATTCGGCGAAGTGGCTGGATACAAGAAACGTCCAGTATCTCCAATAATTCCTGCATAAAGGAGGCGAGCGGCTTCTGCATTCAATTTAAGACCTGTTTCAAAGGCAAAATCGGCAACAATTTCTGATGCTGAGCTACGTTCAGGCTCTACTAGCAACAAATCTCCATAAGCATCATCATTTGGATGGTGGTCAATTTTAATTAGAAAATCAGCATTTTTGTAGCGGTCATCGTCAATTCGTGGTGTGTTTGCTGTGTCACAAACAATAGAAAGATATTTTTCATCTTCTCTAAGTTCGAGCAAATCCATTTCAGCTAAATAGGTTAAGGTTGGTTCGTCATAACCAACTGCATAAATTCTTTTTTCGGGGAAATTTTCTCTCAGAATTGCTCGGAGTCCTGCTTGAGAACCAATGGCGTCTGGGTCTGGATTTTTATGTCTGTGAATGAGAATAAGCTCATAGGCTTTTATTTTTTCTAAAATTTCGTTCATTTTTTCCTCTTTTATTTTTTATGTTAATTGTACATTGACTAGAACTTTAGCTACGATGTTATTGACATGATAAATTTCACAATCAACCATTGCACCAATTCGTGTTTCTCCAATCACCTTTGGATAAATCTCTAGCACATTGTCAATAGCGGCGGCTCCCATCATATGCATATTTAATGCTTCAATGATGATATTCCGTCGTCTTTTTTTGGCAAAAACACGTTGAACAACTTGCGTAATAAGTTCTGCAAAAACACCATTAGCAATTGTTCCCACGCTATTTATCATAAATGGTTCGACCGTCACGGTGTAGGCTGAGCCTTTTTCTACCAAAGAATTAGCAATATTATCACTGAAAGTGTGAGCCACCTGACTTTCTTCCTGTGCTTTTTGTAAGCTTTGGAGAAGGTCTGATTTGGTAATAATTCCTGCGTAAGTATAATTTTCGTAAACGACAGGCATCATATCATAGCCTTCATAAATCATCTTTTGTGAAACGCTCGCCACTGTCATACTCGCTCTTGCAACATTAGCTCTTGTCATTACTTTATTGAGCGGAGTATCGTTTTTCTTATTTGTAACATCCCGCATGGCAACTACACCCACAACAACATTGTAAGTGTTGACGACGGCAAAACGACTGTCATTCGTTTTTTTAACTAAATCTAAAAAAACTTTGACTGTATCTTCTTCCCGTAAGGTTGCCCTTTTTTGATGAAAGACATCTCCGACCGTAATAATATCTTTTTTGATAAGTTCATTGGCCAAAGCGTGACTGATACGATTGGCAACGGTAAAGGTATCATAGGATGTCCGTAAAAGAGGAATTCCTAATTGATTAGCATAGTTGACAACTTCTTGGTCCACGTCAAAGCCCCCAGTAACTAAAACAGCATTCTGCTCTCTGAGGGCTAGATTTTGAATCTCTTTTCGGTCACCAACGATAACTAGACCATTGGGCGAGAGGTAGCGCTTGAAGGATTCTCTTTGCATGGCTGAAATGACAAATTTGCTGAATTCGACTTCTAATCCAGCAAGTCCACCTAAAACATCAGCATTAGCTATTTCTGCAAGTTTACCAAAGGTTAATCGATTGGCTACTTTTTGTCCTTTAACTGCCACTCTAACGGTTCCAGAACGGTCATTTACGGCTACCAAACCTAGTATTTCTGCTTCTTTGATTGCGCGATATGCCGTTCCGTCAGCGACTTTCATTCGATTGGCAATCCCACGTACACTGACTTGTTTACCAATTTCCAAACCTTCAATATAATTTAATATTTCTTCGTGCTTTGACATAAAACTTCAAATTTCCCCAATCTCTGAATTTTTTTGATAAATTTCATCGTCACTTTTTCCAAGTTCATATTGTTCAAAATCTCTAATTTTTTTGCTGTATTGATTCGTCCCTTTAAATTTTTTAACTAAGTGATAACCTGATTTAAGGGCAACTTTTTTAGACGGAACATTTTCTTTATCAATCAATAAAATCAACTTTTTAAGTCCAAATTGTTCAAAAGAAAATTCTGTCAGTACTTTTAATGCTTCTGTCAGTAACCCTTGATTCCAATAATTTTGATTTAAAACATAACCAATTTCCGCAGACTGATTTTTATCAGAAATTTTCACAAAATGAATATCTCCAATCAGCCGATGTTCAGATTTCAACTCAATTGCCCATTTCCCTAAAGGACTTTTCATATAATCGTTAGCAATTGAAAAACGTGTTTCTGAAAGTGATAGATGCGGGGCAAAAACAAATTTTAGATTTTCAGGATTACCTGAATAGTCAAACATGTCCTCAGCGTCTTTTAAATCAAAGGGACGCAAAAGCAATCGCTTTGTTTCAATAATGCTAAACTCAGCTAATTTGACATAAATATTCATGGCACTCCTTTTTGACTGTTTTCATGATTTTAATTATATCATAGTTTTTAACACTAAATTTAATCATTAAGACCTAATGGAAATACCAGCCTATCTGTAAGTGCTAGAGCGCCAACAGCTACGCTTTGACAAAGCGAATCTTCGCAACTACATCGCTGGCACGGCCAGCGAAGATACGGGCAATGAGCATTATATCAGAAAGTCTATGAAAAATGAATGAAGATTTGTAATTTTAGGGCTCATTATTCCTCTCCTATGCTGAGCTATGTTATAATTTTTATGGTAGAAAAAATGAATTATATAAAAATCAATTTAAAATTAAATAACCCCTTAGCTTTCTGGGCAAACTTTTCAGAAAGTGAGCGTTTCTTTTGGTTTGACCCTCAAAAAGAAACTTTTGTTATTGGCTGTGAGCGTTTGAAAGCCATTGACCTTGAACATGATAAGTTTTCTGACTATCCCTATCTCTTTCATAGTCAGACTTTTTTTGATGACATTAAAGGAGAACTTTGGGAAAATTTCGGTGGCGAAACCATTGCTTTTAAACATTATTTCGTTGTCAATAAGGAAAATTCTTACACCCTCACTTGTGATAGCCCACGAGAAATTCCTGAAATCACTATTCCAAAATTTAAGCATCAACTCACTGAAAAAGCTTCTGATTTTTCGGCTTGGCAAGAACTTTTTTATGCCATTCAAAAAAATTTTGCTGACGGAAAAAGTCGAAAAATTGTCGCTTCAAGAGAACTTGAATTTACAAGTCAAACCTCTTTTGAACTCGAAAGTATCATCCAAAATTTATTAGATAATAATCCAAATGCTTTTATTTTTGCTTATCAAAAAGGAAAAAGAATTTTCCTTGGAGCATCGCCCGAAATTTTAGTTCAAAAAGAAAATGACCAACTCCTTAGTTATGCCTTAGCTGGAACTTTTCCAAAAACAATGGAAAATGCGGGGCAAAAATTGCTGACAGACCCCAAAAATCTTTTAGAGCATGATATTGTTGTCCAAAAAATAAAAAGAAATCTGCTTGAAAAAGCTGAGAAAGTAACGGTTGGAACAACCGAATTAATGGAGTTGAAAAATGTTTATCATCTTCGGACAATTTTAAGTGCTAAAAATTCTGAGCTTTCACTTATTGATTGGACAAAACAGCTTCATCCAACGCCTGCTCTTGGAGGAGAACCTCGTCATGAGGCCCTCGAATTCCTCAGAAAGCATGAAAATCATGAGCGAGGACTATATGCTGCACCTCTTGGCTTAATTGACAGCAAAGGAAATGGCACAATGATTGTCGGGATTCGTTCGGCTTTGATTGTGGACAAGAAACTTTATGCTTATGCAGGGTGTGGAATTATCCCTTCTTCCGATGCTTTAGAAGAATTTAGGGAAACCAAGGTAAAATTAAAAACCATTTTAGAAGCTTTGTAACTTTTTAAAATATTTTACGATTTTAATTTTTAAATTAGAAATGGAGATAGTCATGACCAATGAATATTTAGCTCCCTTTGTTGATGAACTTTTCAATTTAGGGGTACGTGAAGCTGTTTTTAGTCCAGGTTCACGTTCAACGGCTTTAGCCATGCTCTTTGAGGAATACAAAAAATACAATACTTATGTCAACATTGATGAACGTTCGGCTGCTTTTTTTGCTCTGGGAATTGCTAAAGCGAAAAAACATCCTGTTGTTTTAGTTTGTACTTCAGGTTCTGCTGCGGCTCATCATTTCCCAGCTGTCCTTGAAGCAAAAATGAGTCGAGTCCCCCTTATTATTTTAACGGCGGACAGACCGGCTGAGCTTCAATTCGTTGGAGCTCCTCAAACAGTCGACCAGACCAGATTTTTTGGAAATTTTGTTAATCATTTTGAAAATCTTGAAGCTCCACATATTCAAACCCAGTCTCAAACAGAAAACTTTTGGACCTATCCACGTAAAGTCGCACAACGAGCTGTCTTATCAGCTATTTCCCCTCTTTCGGGTCCTGTGCAAATCAATGTTCCCTTGCGTGATCCTTTAGTTCCAGAATTAAAAAGTGAAAATTATGAAAAAGGACGTTCTAAACATGCCTTTAAATTCTATAAAGGACAAGCACAAGTAAGGCTTCCATTTGATGAAACATTGCTTTCTGGAAAAACATTAATTTTAGCCGGTGCCAATTTTGACAAAGATTATTCTGAATCACTTTTAAAACTTGCTGAACAATTAAAAGCTCCAATTTTAGCGGACCCACTTTCTAATCTGCGTAATCATAATCATCCTTTGGTCATAGACTCTTATGATGCTTTTTTAGCAAATAATGATTTAAAAACTCAATTAAAAGCGGATGCTATTCTGCTTTTTGGACAAATGCCTGTTTCTAAACGTTTGCAACAATTTGTTGCTTTCAATAACGAAGCTGAATTTATTCAAGTTGACCCTGCTCTTGATTATCGCAACCCTAGTTTGACAACGACAACGATGGTTCAGTCTGATGTTGTTCCTTTTGCTTCTTCAATTAAAAAAGTAAATTCTGATAGTTCTTATTTGGAAAAATGGCAAAATGCTCAAGAAAAAATGCGACAACTTCTTGAAAAAGTGACTTATGAAGAAAATCCTTTTGAAGGACGTTATGTCCAAGAACTACAAAAACATTTGGAAGCACTGGATGCTCAACTTCTTGTTTCAAATAGTATGGAAATCAGAGATATTGATTATTGGTGGAAAAAAGCTAATGCCAGAGTTAGAATTCTAGGAAATCGTGGTGTGAATGGCATTGACGGGACTGAATCAACTGCACTCGGAATTGCTACAACAGGTAAACCGACGGTTTTGTTGACTGGGGATTTGTCAATGCTACACGATTTAAATGGTTTAATTGTTGGTAAAACACATGAACTTAATCTGACTATTGTATTATTTAATAATGACGGTGGTGGGATTTTTCATCATTTAGCTCAAAAAGGTGTACCGAATTTTGATTATCTTTTTTCAACTCCTCATGGTTTAAATTTTGCTGGACTGGCTGAGTTAACTGGTTTAGATTATCATTTGATCAGTGGCTATGCTGATTTTGGTCAGCAATTTGAGGCTTCTCTTCATCAATCTGGCATTCATCTTTTGGAAATTAAAACGGATAAAGATTTAAGTCTTGCTTTACATCAAAAATATACGACTTATGAAAATTGATAAAAAAATAATTACGATTGATGGTTTTGATTATGCTGTCCGTATTTGGGGGACTGGAGAGGTCCTATTTGCACTGCATGGTTTTTCCGAAAGTTCTAATACCTGGCGAAATCTTCATTTGGCCGGCTACAAAATTGTTGCTATCGATTTGTTAGGTCACGGTTCATCAGCAAAGCCAAAGGAACTTACCCCTTATAAACTTGAGGCGATTTTGAAAAATCTGCACTTGCTATTTGCGCAATTTACTGACGGAAATGCTTTTTCACTTCTTGGTTATTCAATGGGTGGACGATTGGCGCTTCGTTATTGCCTTGCTCATCCGTCAGCTCCTGTTAAATATTTGATTTTAGAGTCAGCTGGTCCTGGGCTTTTATCTAGTGAAGACCGCAAAAAAAGACGACTGGCTGACGAAGAATTAGGACAGAAGATTTTGTTAAATGGGTCTGCTTGGTTTGCTGATTTTTGGGCTAATATTTCACTTTTTGAATCACAAAAAAAACTGTCAGTAAAAATTCAACAGGAAATTTGGGAAAGCCGTGCAAGCAATTCACCCTTAGCTCTTGCCCAAACTTTGAATGGAACAGGTCAAGGGCAACTCCCCTATGTTGGCGATAAAATTTCTTTAATAAAATCCAACATTCTCTATCTATCTGGTGATTTAGACGAAAAATATTCAAAAATTGCTAAAGAAATTTTTGCTCCAAATCCGAATGTCACTTGGATTTCTGTTGCTGCTTCTGGTCATAATATTCATCTAGAAAATCCGGTCACCTATCAAAAAATACTAGAGGAATTTTTACCTTAGTCAAAATGCTTTATGATATAATTGAAAAGTAATGACTATATCACTTCTGTCAGTAAAATTAATGAATTAGTTTTACTGACAGAAATAAATACAATAAAAATAATTTTTCTAAGTGGACTTATGAAGGTTAATGAAAATAATAGAATTTCATAACTTCTAAACACTCAACGACAATCTGACATCAAAGATATCAGTTTGTTGCTTCCCCTGAAGTTTAAGCGCTAAAGCGCCAAGACCCTAGGCCCCCTCACATCTTAATTTTAATTGAGTTCGGACTCGCAGAAGTTGATGAAAATAGATAAAATGGAACCTGGGCTATGCCCAGAACCGCATTTTTCTAATTTTCACAACTTCTAGCGCTCGTCCTCACATCTTAAAGGAGAATCATGTCAAAATTTAACTGGGTTGCTCTCAACCGTAACTACGAAGATATTATTTATGAAACTTATGATGGAATTGCTAAAATTACCATCAATCGTCCTGAAGTCCGCAATGCCTTCCGTCCCAAAACCGTCGTTGAAATGATTGATGCTTTTAGTGTCGCTCGTGATGATACCAATGTCGGCGTGATTATTTTGACTGGTGCAAATCATGGAAAAGGTGAAGATAAAGAAGCCTTTTGTTCTGGTGGTGACCAAAAAGTACGCGGAAATGGTGGATATGTTGGTGAAGACCAAATTCCTCGTTTGAACGTTTTAGATTTGCAACATTTGATTCGGATTACACCAAAACCTGTCATTGCCATGGTGAATGGTTTTGCCATTGGTGGAGGTCACGTTTTACATATTGTTTGTGATTTGACTATCGCTTCTGAAAATGCAAAATTTGGTCAAACTGGTCCGCGTGTTGGTTCTTTTGATGCGGGTTATGGTGCTGGTTTACTTGCCGCTATGGTTGGGCAAAAGAAAGCACGTGAAATCTGGTTCCTCTGCCGTCAATATACTGCTCAAGAAGCAATGGACATGGGAATGGTTAATACTGTTGTTCCATTTGACCGTCTTGAAGAAGAAACTGTTCAATGGGCACAAGAAATGCTTGCCCTCTCACCAATGGCGCTTCGTATGCTCAAAGGTTCAATGAATGCTGCAACTGACGGACTTGCTGGACTGCAACAATTTGCAGGAGATGCAACACTTATGTTCTATACTACGGATGAAGCCAAAGAAGGACGCGATGCTTTCAAAGAAAAACGCAAACCTGATTTTGACCAATTTCCAAAATTCCCATAAAAATTTCCAAAATTGCTGACAAAGCGTCTTTTTGACGCTTTTTGTGATTTAAAAGTTACTGACAGCTTTTTAAAATTATAAAAAATTACTGACGAAAATCCTGTCAATAAAAAAATACAATGGAAAGGAGAGAAATTGAGTTCGCCCTCCTTGAAGTAAGTGAAAATGCGATTCATCTTGCGACTTTGCCTTTTTACCACTTGCTTTAGCAAGTAGAGAAAACGGACAGCGAAGCCACATAGTGGCGTAGATAGATAAAATGGAACCTGCGCTGAGCGCACACTAGCTTCACTTGCTGCTTTAGCAGCTTAGTGAAACTGCGATACAGTTCGAAAAGAACTGACTGAACCGCATTTTTCTATCTCCGTAGCAAACTACTACGTTGTCCATTCTCGCTAAACTGCTAAAACAGTTAGCCGAAGTGGCAATTTTCATTACTTCAAAGCAGTCAACTAAAATCTGATATCTTTGATGTCAGATTGTTGCTGACCCTGAAGTCTAAGCGCTAAAGCGCTAAAATCCTAGGGCGGCGGGCTCACATCTTAAAATATGAAATGGTTAAAAAAACAGGCGGAACTTTATCCCCAAAAACAATTTTTAAATGACTATACTTTTGCCCAAATCAATCAGGAAGTCAATAAGATGGCTGAACATTTGGCTCCTCTTATTGACAATCAATCACGGGTTGCGCTCCTTTCAGAAAACTCTGTTGAAATGGCAGTCGTTTTGTTTGCCTTGCTCGGTTTGTCAAAAGAAGTTCTTCTTTTGAATAGGCATCTAACCGAATACGAACTGGCTGACCAAATCAAGGAACTCGAGATTGAGACAGTCTTCATATCGGATTCACTGACAGAAAAAGTTACTGACAGCATTTCATTTTCGGAAATTTGGACTAGTAACCCTTGCCCTGTAAGTCTGTCAGCAGATTTTCCTGATGAAAAAATTGCCGTCATCATGAACACTTCCGCTACTACCGGAAAATTTAAATCTGTCCCTATTACTTGGGGCATGATTTCAAATCACGTCAAAGCCTCAAAGGAAACGCTTGGCGCTTATGACAATGATAATTGGCTTGTCATCTTACCCATGTTTCATGTTTCTGGACTTTCCATTATCATGCGTACTTTATATAACGCAACATCAGCGACCGTTGTTGATAAATTTGATGAAAACCAACTTCTTGAAATGATCAATTCTGGGAAAATCAACATGGTTTCGCTTGTCCCAACCCTCCTTACGAGAATTGCTGATAAATTGCATAGCAATAACTTACGTTTAATTCTACTTGGTGGTGAATTTATTCCCCAACCTTTAATCAAAAAATGCCAAGAATTAGGGCTTCCTATTTACAAAACTTATGGAATGACTGAAAGTTTTTCACAATCTGTCACTTTTAATATTTTAGATTTCCCTGATAAAACAAGCTCTGTCGGGCGACCTTTACCAGGTGTTGAAATTGAGATTCGTCAAGCTGACCTTGCTGGCGTTGGTGAAATTTGGTTAAAATCTCCGATGTTGATGAAAGCTTACCTAGGCCAAAAGCCTTACGGCACTGCTTTTGAAACAGGCGATATCGGTTACCTTGACGCGGACGGTTTTCTCTATCTGCTCAATCGCAGAAAAGATATCATTATTTCTGGCGGTGAAAATATTTACCCCAAAGAAATCGAAGATTTAGTTTATTCTCTTCCTGAAATCAAGGAATGTGCACTTGTTGCTAAGCCAGATGCCAAGTGGGGACAAGTGCCAATTCTCTTCGTTTCAGGCAATATTTCCCAAGAAAAATTAGAAAACTTTCTCACTGAAAAACTGGCAAAATACAAACGACCCCAATCCATCACTTTCATGGATGAATTGCCCAAAAATGCTTCTGGAAAAATCTTAAGAAAAGAGCTTAAAGGATGATAATTGAAAAAATTACAATGTTTCATGTTCAACTCCCTATGAAATTTGATTTTAAGACCGCCAAAGGTTCCTTGAATCTCCGAGATACAATAATTATAAAAGTTGAAAGTCCTAACGGACTTTCGGGATTTGGTGAGGTTGTTGCTTTCACGACTCCTTTTTATACTTCAGAAACTTTTGCTGCTTCTTGGAAAATCTTGGAAGAAACTTACCTGCCAGAAATTTTGCAAAAAGAATTCTCACACCCTTTTGAAATACATGAATTTTTTAGAAATCCCTTACCAATGGCACTGGCTGGATTAGAAAATGCACTTCTAGATTTGTATTTTAAAGGAAAAAATGAAAATTTGATTGCTGGACTTTTCCAAGAAAAATTAGCTGATAAAATCCCACGTGGTGCGGTGCTTGGACAAATGTCTGATGATGAAACCATTAAGGAAATTGACCAACTTATTAACAGTGGCGTCAAAAGAATTAAATTAAAAATTAGTCCACAAATTGGGACTGACTTGATTAAAAAGCTGGTAAAAAGATATCCACAAATTACATTTGCTCTTGATGCCAATCGAAGTTTTCAACTGACAGACTGGCCAGTCATCAAAGAGCTAGACGAACTTGGTCTGGCTTGTATCGAAGAACCTTTTGATATCAAAGATTTATCCGAATTAAAATTACTGACAGAAAACTTCTTAACACCAATTTGCTTTGACGAATCCGTTCAAGATTTGGAAAGTCTAAAAATACTGACAGAACTTCCTTTTCAAACGATGCTCAATGTAAAAATAGGTCGTTTAGGTGGACTTTATCAAACGCAAAAAGCTATCGAATTTTGCAGACAGCATCAGATTGGCTTTTGGATTGGCAGTATGGTTGAGTCTGGTATCTCAAAAATACTCCATGTCCAACTCGCCGCGCTTTCTGGAAATGCTATGGCCGGTGATTTATCCGATTCCAAGCATTATTTTGACATAGACCTCATTCAACCAGAAATTGCATTTCCAAACGGTTGGATGACCGTCCCGACTGGAATTGGTATCGGTCTGTCAGTTAATGAAACGCTACTCAAAGGTTATACTGTAAATAAATTAATTATGACCTACTTTAGATGAACGAAAAAAGAAAAAAACTGGAACCTCTACTTACAGGTGAATTTTACTTCGCAAATTTCATCCACAACCTTGAAGCTCTGCTTCAAGCAGAACCACTTTTTTCCTACATCCACTCAGTTGCCTCTTTCGGCAATGTCGCTAGCTACGTTATCCGTTCCAGCTAAGTACTGTTCTTCGCTACGCTCGAATGTCCATTCACTGTAAGGCGCTAAAGAACAACGAGAATCGCAAGTGCTTGCGGGCAGGGCAAGCGTCAGCCAAAAAGGCATTTTTCATCATTTCAAGACAGTCGGCGACAAAACCCGAAGCTCGTGCACTAAAGTGCTAAGGCCCTAGGGCGGTCTCACATCTTATTAAGGAGATTTCCAATGAACATGATTGACCAACTCAATATCACAGATTTTCAAGTTTTTGCTGACGAAGATTCTGACAAGTCTGTCAGTAAAATTTATAAATTCTCAAGTAAAATGATCCTCAGCGATTTTCATGCTCAACCACACGGCTTTTTAAATGGAGGTGCAAGTCTTGCCCTCGCTGAAATCACAGCTGGTATGGCAAGTAATGCAATCGGCTCCGATCAATATTTTGCCCTTGGTCAAAGCATTAACGCCAACCACCTCAATCCAAAAAAATGCGAAGGTTTCGTAAATGCCCGCGGTCTTCTCCTCAAAAATGGCAAACGCAACCATGTCTGGGAAATCAAAATCACTGACGAAAATGAAACGCTCATTTCTCAAATCACAGTGGTCAATGCTTTGGTACCACAAAAAAACTCTGACAAATAGTCAGAGTTTTTTTAGACGCTGTAAGTTAACCATTTTCTCTTATAAAATAAACCTCAAATTCATCAGCAACCTTATCACTTCCTGAAGGAAGAATTTTCATGTTTACTTTATTTTTATTAATCACTTTATAACGGAAAAAAGCTTCTTCTCCTCTTTCATTAATATTTATTTTCACTGGCCGAAACCCATCTTTGTCGAGTTCATTCAATGGGCGATAAACAGAATTTTCTCTTACAAATTCCCCATCAATATTCCCTCGACCATTTTTCAATTCTCTAAATATTAACTCCACTTGTTCTTTACCATACTTAAAATGAGACTCATTATCCAAATTGGCTCGATAAAATTGTACCTTGAGCTCTTTAGACATTGGTAATCTTACATCTGAAATCCAAGCGCCATGCAAAAAATGAATTGAATCTTTTTTATTTTTCTTCTCATTTTGACTTTTAGTCAAACTCTGACAAGATTTAAAAATTACTAAAGGAATCAAAATTACCACTAAAACTAAAATTACCCATTTCATATTTTTCCAATTTTCATTTTTCATAAACTCCTCCTTTGTCATCTTTATAATGATACTTTACCATAAATAAGGATACAAAAAAAGAGCACATAAGCTCCATACTTAGTGCTGCTACCGTCAGGTCCTGACACGCTTCGTAAGAAACTTATTGCTCCGAAAACTATTATAACACAATTTATTTTTTTCGTCTATTTTTAAAGAAATCTTGCATGATTTTTGCACACTCGTCTTCTAAAATCCCCGATTCTACTTGGACTTGATGGTTCAGTCGCTTGTCTTCTAAAATCTGATAAAGACTGACCGTTCCTCCAAATTTAGGATTTGTCGCTCCAAAGTAAACTTGTGGAATCCGCGCTAACCCAATTGCTCCGGCACACATGACACAAGGTTCAATGGTGACAAAGAGGGCGCAATCAAGAAGTCTCCAATTTCCCACTGCCTGATTTGCCGCTTCAATCGCGCAAACTTCAGCATGATGTGTCGCCCGACCATCAAGCTCTCGCCTATTGAAATCACGCGCAATAATTTCGCCGTCTTTGACAATGACAACTCCAATCGGAACTTCCTCATTTTCAGCTGCTTTCTGCGCTTCTTTGAGTGCTTCCTTCATAAAAAATTCTTTTTCTTCTTCTGTAAAATTCATTTATCCTAAAAATTTCTCTTGTTCAAGACAATATATTTTGACTGGAACTGCTTCAAATTGTTCTAATGTCCCATTGACAATTGTATTATCTAAACAAATATAGTTTCGATGTTTCCCAAATAAAAAACCACTCACATGACCAACAAAGACCTGAACATCAGTGTTTGGTACCCCCACAGCTTTAGCAACACTATTTCGCCGTTCAAAAGAATCCCCTGGCAAATGTTCCCAAAACAAATCTTTTGTCTTCTCTTTTTCATAAGAAAGGCTCATTTTTGCACTATGAGAAAGTACCACCCACTTATTTCCAATTTTTTCAATCAACTGTTCTGGCTGACCAAAGTTATTTTTCATTTCTGTCAGTAAAAATTGTCTGTCAGTAACTGACAGTTTTTTCCAGTTTTCAATTGAATACTGCCAGCCATTTGGTGGAGCCCCTTCATAAATATCAATCGTTCCAATTGCATTAGAAAGTTGCTCTTCATCCGTTTTACCGTCACTTGCAAGTTCTGACCACATTTGTTCGTGATTTCCCATCATGACTGTCACATGATAGCCAGCATCTGGCAAAGTTTTTAATAAATAAAGTAAGACATCAAAGCCAAATCGGCCATGATCAATGCTATCTCCCAAGACAAAAAGCCGGTCATTTTTACTAAAATGAATCTCTGTCAGCGTTTTTTTCAAGCCAGATAAGCGTCCATGAATATCAGAAACAAATAAATTTCGCTGATAGTGCTTATCATCACTGACAAACCTCGCTTTAGAACTATCAGCACTTTTTTTAACCAATTGTTCAATCTGACTTTTCGTTTTTGGTGGATTGTAATTAAGCACACAATTTTGGATACTGACAAAACCAAAGAAAATTCCTGTCAGTAAAATGATAAATGACATGAGGAAAATTAGCTTTTTAAAAGGGCTTATCAAAGTTGCCATTTTTTATGCGGAACTGCTAAATCAGTAATGACAGTATCTCCTGCTGCTTCTTTTGCTTCCGTCAGTAAAATATCCAAATCACCAAATTGTGGCAGATGAGTTAAAATTAATTTTTTAACCTTTGCATCCTTAGCAATTTGACCAGCTTCAATTGATGATAAGTGATTAGGCATTTTTGCTTTATCTTTAAAGAAATAAACATCAGCAAGAAGAAGGTCAGCCTCTTTGGCAAAGTCAGTCAATTCATCAAAATAACCCGTATCTCCACTATAAATCAAAACTTGTCCCGTTCTGCGTTCAACAATGCGCATGGCATAATTCACCACAGGATGAACTGTTTTTAGAAAAGTAATATCAAAAGGACCAACCTTTGTTCCATTTTCGACATCATAAAGATGACCTTCTGAAACCTTATCCAAAGTTAATTTAGAAAATTCATATTCATTTTCCCCATGGCCATAAATAGGCAACATCATTCCATCCCAACCATCTTGACCCAATGGATAAAGCTGACGATATTGGCGAAGAGCCCCCAAATCTGCAATATGGTCTTCATGATAATGACTCAAAATAACTGCATCCAGTTGAGTTGGTTGCAATTCATGTTCAAGTTCTGTCACCGCGCGTGAACCACAATCTAAAAGCATGTTAAAACCTGATTCTGATTGTAAAAGATAAGAGGTTGTTCCGGCATCGCGCGTAGGATATCCGCCCCAAACACCTAGTGCTGTTAACTTCATATTTTTTCTCGCTTTCTTTTTTTTTGCTTAAGTCTATTATAACAAAGCAAAGCTAATTTAGCTTATGCGCCATTTAAACTTTACTGACAAACAAAAAAAGTGGTAGAATCCACCACTTTTATTTTATTTCCAAATTTTATCCACAATCTTTTTAATATGTGCTAATTTAGCCCATTCTTCTTCCTCAGTCAAATCGTTTCCTTCTTCTGTAGAAGCAAATCCACATTGTGTTGAAAGTGCCAAATTTTCAAGTGGAATCGATTCAAGCGCCTCGTCTAAGCGAGCTTTAATGTCTTCATACTTTTCAAGTTCTGGATGTTTAGAAGTGAAAAGTCCTAACACAAGCAAGACATCTTTTCTTTGATTCCAGATTTCTGCTAAGGGAGCAAAAGAACCTGAGCGAGCATCATCGTATTCTAAAAAGAAAGTATCATAATTAAGCTGACCTAAGTATTTTGCCACAGGCTCATAAGAACCCTCAAATAAATAAGTTGATTTGAAATTCCCTCGACAAATATGAGTTGAAACTCTCAAGTCCTCAGGTAAATCCTTCAAGAGTTTATTAACAAGATAGACAATGTCTTCACACATCTTAACATACTTTTCATGATTTTCTGGATCATCTAGTAATCTGGCAATAAGATAAGCCCAAGTCGTATCGTCCAGTTGAATATAACGCGCACCCAATTCATAAAAGTGGAGCAAAGTTTCATGATAAGCTTGAGCCAAATCATCTAAGAATTCTTCCCAACTTCCATAAAATTCTGGCCAACGGTCTGAACGACCATCACGATTTGGAATTAACGAAGGTGAAGGAATAGTAACTTTAGGTTCAACTCCTTCTGGTAAAAGGCATTTTAAATAGTTAAAATCCGCAAAAAAGGGATGTTCTGGGTTAAAAGCGACTTTACCAGTCAATTCAATATTAGTTGTCCTTGTTTTTGCACCATGGAATTTATAAGAATCCTCTTGTTCATAAGTCCCAACTCCATTAAGCCCCCAGAGGAAATCTAAGTGCCACCACGAACGATTAAATTCTCCATCTGTCACCGCTTTAAGGCCAACGTTCACTTCTTCTTTCACTAATCTCTTAATTTCAGATTCTTGAATTTTTTTAAAGTCACTTAATGGAAGTTGCCCTTCTGAATAAGCCAAACGTGCTTCTTTTAAAGCTTGGGGACGAAGAAAACTTCCAACGTGGTCAAAATGATAATGCTTATAAGTTTTTGTCATGAAATTACCTAGATTCTATTAGTTTAACTCATTCCATTGTAGCAAAGCGTCATTTCTTTGGTCTTAGAAATTTTTAATGACATGATGTAAATATTTAATATTAAATTCAAGTGATTGACTTAGGAGTCAGACTGGTATAAACTTTTACTTATAAGAGAGGTAGAGAGATGAAAGCAATTGGAACTATTGATTCTAGCAAAAATTTTATTGACTTTGAAATAGAAAAGCCAATCTTAAGACCCCATGATTTATTGATAAAAGTCGAGGCAATCTCAATCAATCCAGTTGATACAAAGGTTCGTAAAGGGATTAAAGACAATTTAGTAGAACCAAAAATTCTAGGTTGGGATGGTTTAGGAACTGTCGTCGAACTTGGGAGTGAAACTAAGCTTTTTAAAGTTGGGGATAAAGTGTTTTGGGCCGGTGATGTTACTCGTTCAGGTTCAAATGCTGAATTCCAAGCCGTTGATGAACGAATTGTTGGTTTTGCTCCCAAAAATTTGGCCAAAGAAAAAGCAGTCGCTATGCCTCTAACAAGTTTGACTGCCTATGAACTTCTCTTTGAAAAACTAGAAGTGACTGATGAATCTAAAGGAAAATCACTCCTCATTATTAATGGTGCAGGGGGTGTTGGCTCAGTAGCAATCCAAATGGCCAAAAATGCCGGATTGACAGTGATTGCTACGGCATCAAATCCCCAAGCGATTGAATGGGTCAAAAATTTTGGCGCCGATTATACCGTCAATCATCATGAAAATTTGGTTACTCAAGTTCATGAACTTGGCTTTAAGTTTGTAGATTATATTTTAATTTTAAATGCCGTTGTTGAACATATGCCAGCAGTAAATGAGTTAATTGCGCCACAGGGTTCGATTGCAAATATTGTTGAACCAGGGCAAGCTATTAATTTAGATCAACTAGCTCATAAATCTGCACGTTTTAACTTTGAATGGATGTTTACAAAAGTCGTCTCAAATACATCTGATTTACAAAGTCAACATGATATTTTAAATAAAGTTTCTGAATGGCTAGATAATGGCGTTCTAAAAAGTACAATGACTCAGAATCTCGGACCAATTACTGCTGAGAATGTGAAAAAAGCTCATGAACTCATTGAAGAAAATCATACAATAGGAAAAATTATCCTGTCTTAACGATTAAAAAAATCCTCTTATTTGAGGATTTTTATATTTCATCAAAACGAACAATTAGATAAACGGCCCCTATCATGAAAGTAGAGCCCATCATTGTCCAACTTCCAAACCAATTCCCAGCAAGTGTTGCAATAGCTGCTCCAGCAAAGAAAATACTGATAAGCGCGGCATATATACCAACTGAACGAAGTTTTTGTTTATCTTTGGTAATGATATACTGAGCAAGATTTGCCGACATGGACTTCATATTACCTGTCATAAAGATACTTCCGTAAGCACGACCATGAACTTTTGTAAAAGTATCATATTGAATCGCCATAAAGTAAGAGAAAATCCCAACATAAAAGGAAACAGGAATCTTCAAGCCCAAACCATAAGCCAAGGCAAAAATTGTCACCCCTAACCATTGAACCAATAACAAATAAGAGGCATCAAAACGGCGACGTTTCATCAAATAGTGAGAATAAAAGCCCCGAGTCATTACTCCTAATATAAAGAAGATAATCGGAATTGCAAAATCCCAAAACCTAGCAAAATCTCCTTTAGCAATATTAATCCCCGCCTGAATAACATTCCCTGATTGTGCACCAATAAAACGGTCATTAAAATGAAAAAATGAGAAACCATCCATAAAACCTGCATTTAATGCAAAAATTAATGCAATACGCAGTTTTTCTTTAACTTGTCTATCCATAATTAGAATTATATCACAAAGATTATTTTCATTGCTTTTCAATAATGGTTTGAATTTCTCTTTTTTATTTATTATTCTAGATTTAAGTAATATATTAAATAGTGAAGCGGATTCAAAAGACTAAAAGAATCAACTTTTTTGAGTTATAATGAATTTAAACGATTAAGGACAAGCGATTTTTCACTTTACTAACGAGGAGGAGTTAAAATGAACGGTTATCAACAACAATACACTTGTATCAAATGTGGCAATCATAATTTTGAAGAAGATCAACTTCAAGCAACCGGTGGAAATTTTTCAAAGATTTTTGATGTTCAAAATAAGAAATTTATTACTATTTCTTGTTCTCAATGTGGTTATACAGAACTCTACAAAGCACAAACGAGTACGGGAATGAATATTTTAGATTTTTTACTGAACGGTTAGCTTAGGTAGTCAATAAATTTGAAAATAAGACTTAGGTCTTATTTTTATTTAAGAAAATTAAGTTATAATGTAAAGTACATACTTTAAGAAAAGGAAGAGAGTCTTTATGGCCGTTTTGGAATTAAAAAATATTAGGAAATCCTATTTTCTTGGAAAAGAAGAATTTCCTGTCCTCAAAGGAATCAACCTCGAGTTTGAACGTGGTGATTTCGTCGGTCTCCTAGGAGAATCTGGGGGAGGTAAGTCAACTCTGATGAATATCATTGGAGGACTTGACCGTAAATATGAGGGGGATGTCATCGTTGACGGCCTTGCTCAAAAAACAAAAAAAGAAAAAGATATGGATGCTTACCGTCGAGATACAATCGGTTTCATCTTCCAATCTTTCAATCTTGTTAGCTATTTGAGTGTATTAGATAACATTTTAATTAGTCTTAAAATGACAAGCTTATCTGATAAAGAACGTCATGAAAGAGCAATTGAGCTCACAAAACAAGTCGGTCTTTACGAACACCGTAAGAAAAATCCATCACAACTTTCTGGAGGACAAAAACAAAGGGTCGCAATTGCGCGTGCCCTAGCTTCTGACCCTGAAATTATTCTTGCTGATGAACCTACTGGTGCTCTTGACTCACAAAACACGAAAGAAGTTTTAGCGCTCTTACGTCAAATTGCTCAATCTGGTAAAACAGTAATCGTCGTCACTCACTCACAAGAAGTTGCTGATTACGGTACAAGAATTATCCGTTTGGCCGATGGACAAATCACAGGTGACGAACGTCTGAAAGAACCCTATCCTGTTGAATCACATCAACGGATGAACTCAAAAGCGTTGTCATATCGTGATACCTTCAGAACAGCCTTTAAACACTTTACTCACTCTTGGAAAATTAATTTATTAATTGCAATCGGAACAGCAATCGGCCTGTTCTCAGTCATCTTTTTCTTAGGACTAGGAAATGGTGCAACCAAATATATGAATGACACCATTACTTCAAGTGTCAATCCGAATGTGGTTACCATCTTCAAGCGGACAACAACTGATAATAAATTAGGAAATGAGCAAGCACTCCAACAAACGCAACAAGAACTTGGAAATGCTGCTACTAACCTTGACAGTACTCATCTTTCAAAATTGAAAAAAGTTGATAACGTCAAAAAAGTTGAGCCAACTTATTCAATTTCTGGCTTAGGAACACTTACTGCCAGTGATAAATCTAAATCTGGTTTAATGACTCTTGATACTTGGACTCAATCAAATATCAATGATGATTACGTTGCCGGTTCAAAACCTGCTGATGGCGAAATCGCAATCTATGCTAGTGATGCTAAAGAATTAAATAAAGATTATAAATCATTAGTTGGTAAGAAAATTACTTTAAAAATTCCAGCTAAAACAGCTGCTGGAGCAAGTGTTGAAGTTACAAAAGAATTCACTGTATCTGGTATTTTGAAAAATCCTCAAGGCCCAGCAAGCTCTTCTAGCAGCCTAATTGCCACTTACAATACTGTCAAAGCTGCTCTTGAATCTGCTAATGCAGATAGTGATGCCACTTATGCAGTAGTTACAGTTAATAAAGTAGATAATGTCAAATCAACAACTTCTGACATCCAAAACTTGAAAATTGATGGAACAAAAGCATTTGTTACATATAGTGTTACTTCATTCCTCGATGTCATCACTAATATTACAAATATCGTCAGCTATGTTCTTGCCGCTATTGCCGGAATCAGTTTGATTGTCTCAATCTTTATGATTGTTGTTACTACTTACATGTCTGTTGCTGAACGGACAAAAGAAATTGGTGTTATCCGCGCACTCGGTGGACGTAAGAAAGATATTTCTCGTCTCTTCACCGCTGAAAGCTTGATTCTTGGTCTGTCATCAGCCGCTATCGCTATTGGATTTGCCTACCTCGGACAATTCCTCATCAATAAAGCTCTAAGTAGTTTCCTTGACGGGGCAAGTATCGTTCAAATTTCTGGTGGACACATTATCTTTGCGATTATCGTTGCTGTATTAATTGCTCTCCTCGCAAGTTTAGCTCCAAGTGGACGTGCAGCACGTTTGAACACAATTGAAGCCCTCGCTTCTGAATAACATACAAATTCTTCTGTCAGTAATTTCAAATGACTGACAGAACTTGTAGATGAAGTTTATCTACTGACAGCCTCTGTCAGTAAACCTATGATTTCAAAAAATAGACCTTGCCAAAAGACAAAGCCTATTTTTTGTACTTTATATTGTTTGGTGGCCTTCCAGCCTTATGTTAGAATTAAAGTAATAGACAAATAAAAGGAGTATTAATGCAAGAAATAATTATCCAAGTCATGAACCAATTTGGCTACTTTGGTGTTGCCTTTCTCATTATGATTGAGAACATCTTCCCACCAATTCCTTCCGAAGTAATCTTAACTTTCGGTGGTTTCATGACTACTTATAGCGAACTGGGGATTATCGGCATGATTATCGCAGCCACTATTGGTTCTGTGCTTGGTGCGTTGATACTCTACTTCGTTGGTCGTCTTTTAAGCGTTGAACGCTTAGAAAAATTAGTTTCTGGACGTTTAGGAAAAGTACTTCGTCTTAAACCAGAAGACATCACAAAAGCTGAAAAATGGTTTTTAAAAAGAGGATATGCAACGATTTTCTTCTGCCGATTCATTCCTTTAATTAGAAGTCTAATTTCAATCCCTGCTGGTTCTGCTAAAATGAAACTCCCAAGTTTTCTTATTTTAACAACCTTGGGAACACTTATTTGGAACATTGTTCTAGTGTGCCTTGGAGCCGCTCTTGGTGATAACTGGGAGATGATTGCTGGAATTCTTGATTCTTACTCTTCAGTTGTGGTTGTGATTTTAGGGATTATTTTCATCCTTGCGATTCTTATCTTTGTCAAGAAACGATTTTTCCCAAAAAATAAAAACTATTCATCTGATACAGAAAAATAAGCTTAAATGCTTATTTTTTTTATAAAATTTCATTAACTTTTGTTATAATTGGTAATACAAAGGAGATTTTATGGTATCTAAAGGGCGTTTAGCCGGTTTTATTGATGCAATTATTGCAGTAATAATGACTATTATGTTATTAGAATTCGAACTACCTAAAACAGGTGGAATTCTTGATTTTTTGAAAGATAATCTCGTCTATCTGATTGCTTATCTTTTGAGTTTTATCTATGTTACAACTTCTTGGTTTAATCAACAATATATGCTTTCACAGGCTGAGAAAATCACTCGTCGAATCTATCATAGTTGCATGATTTGGGTCCTCTCATTATTAATGCTTCCTGTACTTTCTGCTTGGGCTGGACGCACAATGGACTTCTTTCATGATTTCGGAATCCACTCACCAAAAGCACCTGCCCTACTCTTTATCGTGATGATTTATATTTGGGGATTTGCATATAGTTATATGACCGATTGTTTTATTGCTGACAATCCTAAAGAAAAGGCTGAACTAATCGCTCAAATGGAAGTTTATCACTATTTACGGAATCCTTTTTGGAAGATTGGAATGGTCATTAGCTTCATTATCACTTTCTTCTATCCCCCTTTTGTATTCATTTATACAGCAGGAGAAATGATTATTGCGACAATAAGAAGTCAAAATAAAAAAGCTCAACTTAAATCGTTGAGCTTTTTAGTTTATTGACCAACAGTCAATTGTTCTGAAACATACTTAGCATAGAGTGGATGTGTGGCAACAAGTTCATTATGTTTGCCACTCCCTGTGATTTGACCTTTTTCAATGAAGTAAATCTTATCCGCATCAACAATTGTTGAAAGTCTATGCGCAATTACGAGCGTTGTGCGACCTTTCATCAAACTATCTAAAGCCTTTTGAACCATTGATTCTGATTCACTATCTAAACTAGCCGTTGCTTCATCAAGCATCAGGATTTTTGGATTTCTCAAGAAAGCACGAGCAATTGCTAAACGTTGTCTTTGACCACCAGATATTTTCACACCTCGTTCACCAACTTCCGTATTAAGTTGATCAGGCATATTTTCAACAAAGCTTCTTGCAAAAGCTAAGTCAAGAACTTGCCAAAGGTCTTCATCTGTATAGTCTCCTTCAAGTCCATAAGTTAAATTTTCACGAATGGTTCCAGCCATAATTGCTGAATCTTGACTGACAAAACCAATTTGACTCCGCCAATTTTCCAAAGAAATATTATCAATCGGTTGATCATCAATTGTAATTTCTCCTGCTGTTGGTTGATAAAAACGTTCTAAAAGAGAGAAAATTGTTGATTTACCACCACCTGAAGGTCCGGCAAAGGCAATAATTGAATTAGGTTGAGCTTCAAAAGAAATATCATGTAAAATTTGTTCAGAATCATCATAGGCAAAGTCAACATGGCGAGCTGAGAGGGTTTTCCCTTCCAAATCAAGACTTTCTCCTTGATGAAGTACTTCTTGTTCTTCATCAAGCAATTCGGTCAAACGACCAGTTGATCCTGAAGCTTTAGCAAGTTCTGTAAAGAAAGTTGCCACAGTTGGTACGGCTCCGATTAAGTTCATCAAATACATCATCATTCCAAGCAAAGTCCCAAGACTCATGACTCCTGTTGAGATGAGATAAATTCCGTAAGCAAGAAGTCCAAAGATCATCAGCATCATTGATAACATCATAACTGGTGACATCAAACCATCAAAGATGGCTTCTTTTACCCCAATTTTATAAAGTGCATTGACATCATTTTCTGCTTTTTTAGAGGCTTGTTTTTCAGCATTTGAAGATTTTACCAAGCGAATTTCTGATAATGATTCACTAGCAATCCCTTGGAAATTTGCTAAAGAATCTTGTCTAGTTCGCCCAATTTTTTGACCAAAAGTCATAATTGGGAACATAATGAGCATAACTACTGGAACAGCAATAATCATGGCAAGAGTCAAACGCCATTGCATCTGAAGCATGAAGACAATTGAACCAACCAAAAGTAAAATAGACGTAAAAGCTTGTGGAATACTGTTTGCAATTAAATTTTTAACTTGGGTGGTATCGTTGGCTAAGCGAGAACTCATTTCTCCTGTTTTAACTTCATCAAAATATTTTACTGGCAGATGAATCATTTTATCCCAGACACGCGTCCTTAGATTTTTTACAACTGATTCACCAAATATCCCAAGGACAATTGCTGCAATAGCCGAAACAGCAGCTGAACCAATATAAAGAGCTATAACTAAGGCAACTTTGCCACCGTTTACTCCATGTCCAAAACTATTAACAAGTGGTTGAACCATTTTGGGGACTTGTAATTGAATTAGTGTTCCAACGATTCCTGCTAGAATCCCAATGATAAAGAAAAGATAACGTGGCTTTGCAGCACGAATCAATTTGATGAAATGTTTAATGGATGTTTTGTCAACCGCTTTTCCTTCGATACGATTGGCCATTTGTGGACCTCTTTCCATTGTTTGCTTACTTCCTTTTTCTAATTATTGAATTTCAAGACGAAAAGAAATGATTTCAATTACTTTTTATCTTAATTTATTTTTTTATTCTTCCAAATAAACTTTGAGGTTTTCTAAGACAAGTTGATAGCCCGCTGGATTTAGATGCGCTCCATCAAAAGTTAATTCTTTTTTCAAATTGCCATTTTCATCAGATAAACCATCATTAACATCAATAAAGTGAAAATGATGGTTATCTGCAAGTTTTTTTATTTTATCTGAAGCTTTTTGAAACTTTTTATTACTTCTCGTTTCAAATAAAGTTTTTTCATCTGAGTCTTGACCAAAATCAACCGTATTAATCGGATAGTAGCGCATCACATAAACTTGCGTTTGAGGTAATTTACTTTCTATTTGAGAAAGAATTTGATCATAGTTATTCAAAAACTCTTCTTCTGGAATCTCAAAACCGATATCATTCGTTCCAATATTAATAAAGATTTTTGAGGGTTCCAAATTAAAAATTTGACTCTCTATGTGTTCTAATAAAAATGAGGTCGTCGTGGCTCTAACCGCCCGATTGTAGATATAGTGTGAAAAAGTAACTTCTCCAGCTTCCTCCCACTTCTCAATAGGAAATATCTCCATTAATGATGAGCCAACAAATAAAGTTTGTCCCTTTTTTGCTGATAGGTTTGCCTTGTCATAGTTTTTAAGAAGTTCTTCTTGAAAAGCTGCAAGCTGAGGGTTTATCGTAAGAGCTTTGGTTTCTTTTGACATTATCTTCTCCTATAAATTTAGCTATTTTAAATCCACTCTACTTTGTTTAATTGAGCCACAAACTGTTTCTCAGCTTCCGGTAAAAACTCAATCGGGTGTTTTTTAGACTCTAGCTTTATCATTGATTTTGCAATAATTTTATCGTGCCAATTAAAGGGAGTCAAATTATTTACCTCTCCTCCAAAGTTTGCGATAGCTACAGCATTTTTGCGCAAAGGTTCGGCGATTTCTTTTTTAATCACTTTCGTAAAACTATCATATTCAACCATTGTAACGAATGCCGCAAAAGGTTTCGTTTGCAAAATTTCTTGATATTTTTTTAAGAAACTGCCTACTGAACGTTCAAATTTATGACTATAAACAGGGCTGGCAACAATCACAGCATCAAAATCTTTAGGATTTACTACTTCAGCATTTAAATCCACAAGTGTGACCTGATTTAAATGTATCGCTAGCTTTCTAGCGCACTTGGCAGTATTTCCTGTCTTACCAGCGTAAGCGATGAGTGTTCTCATTTTTCGCTCCTTATCTATTCAACCCTTAGAAATCATCCCAGTTTTCTGGTTTTTTAGGTTCTTTATTTTTGTCTGTCTTTGGCTTAGAATCAAAATCTGGACGACGGTTTCCGTCAAAATCACCAAAACGATTTTTCATTTCATCTGAAAAGTGATCCCAATGTTCATTAAAATCGGCTTGATCTCTTCCACCAAAATTATTTTTAAAGCTATCTTTGAGCTGCTTACCAAAGGCTTTCCAATCTTCACCAAACGGAGCTTGTGAGCGTTCGTCACGACGCATACGATTTTGTCCACGTTTCATTTCTTGTGATGAACGACGCATTTCACGTTGCCAATTTTGCATTTCACGGCGCATGTGATTCCCAAATGCATGACGGTCATGAGCATTCATCATATTTTCCATAAATGGATTTCCGAAAAATTGTGCCATTCGTTGGAAATCTTGATCATTACGTGCATCGTTATTTTCTACTAATTTTTCCATTAGAAAGGCTAATTGTTCTTGTTCTTCATCTGTTAGATTACCAAAAATTGTTTCTGAAATATCATTATGCATTGTATCACGTGTTTCTTGAGCTTCACGTCCTTTATCAGTCAAGAAAATACGGCTGACACGTTTATCATTTTCATCTTGTTTACGAATAACCATTTCCGCTTCTTCTAATTGTTTAACCTGAGCTGTTACACTTGAAGGTTTAATATCAAGAAGTTCGGCAATTTCTGCATTGGTTAGACCATCTTTATTCCATAATTCAACGAGTAAACCTTGAGCTCCATTGCGGTTACCGCGATTTTTCATTTGTTTTGAAATCCCATCTGCTCTTAAAGCAAAAAGGATGTTTGGATTGTGCAATAGTTTTGAAAATAGATTCAATAAGTTGTTTGTTTGTTCTGACATTATGTATTCTCCTTATATCAAATTCTTTGTAATTCGTCATCAAAAGCATAGATTAGTCGTTCATCTGGGCCTTCAATAAGTCTGATGAACCAATTCAATTTTTGAATTATTATTTTTATCATCTTAATCATTGGTTCTCCTTTACTATCTTTTAATTTCTTGAAAAGTTTAAATTAATTAATTAGTTAGTTTATTTTTTATTTACCTAACAAAAAAGATTATAAAACATTTAATTAGTTTTGTCAACACAAAAACTAACTAAATTAAAAAAATCAGCCCATAGACTGATTTTTTATATTATTCATTTCCTAAATCAAGTTGATAAAGTTCCTTAAATGTTGGATTATTCTCCAGTAATGACGCGGGTTTCCCATCAAATTTAATCGAGCCATTTTCTAAAAATAGAACTCGGTCCATATGATGAACACCTAATAAATGGTGAGTAATAAAAATAATAGATTTATCACGGAGCCGTTCAAAAAAGAGACTTAAGAGTTGGTTTTCTGTGATTGGGTCAAGTGATACAGTTGGTTCATCAAGAATTACAACATCAACATCTGATAAAAGAACCCGTGCCAAGGCTAAGCGTTGACGTTCTCCACCAGAGAATCGTTCTCCCGCTTCATCTACTGGTGTCAGAAGTTTTTGAGGTAATGATTCAACCATTTTACGGAGGCCAACTAATTCAAGAGCTTCCCAAATTTCAGCATCACTGGCATTGAGTTTCGCCAAAGTCAAATTAGAACGAAGGCTTGTCGCAAAAAGATAAGGGGATTGATTAATGACACCAATTTTTTCTTCAACATTTTTAGCTTTAGATGGCTCAACACCAGAAAATTGAATACTTCCACTTTGGGGAACTAAATCTCCTCTGATTAAGCCGGCAAGTGTTGATTTACCCACGCCTGAACGTCCCAATAGAGCGATATGTTCTCCTTGTTTAACTTCTAAATTAAAATTATCAAAGATTTTTTTATTTTCTTCAAATGAAAATTGGAGATTATTGATGACTAAATCTGTAGAAATTATTTCCTCAGTCCTTACTTCTTCATCCTGGTCTGGTAAGTCATTTAACCGATTGATTGAATCGCCATAACGTTGCGTTTCAACCACCGCATCAGACAAAGGAGAAAAAGCATCAAATAAAGGGAAGGCAGCCAGACTAACTGCCGCAATATAATTAGGTGCGTCTCCTAATTTTAAGGCACCAGAAGACCAAATCATCAAATAAATCACTAATGCGCCATAGACAATTTGTAAAAATAAATTTCTTCTACGTCCGAAAGCTAATAGTTTGGCTTGAATTTTTCTAGCAGATAATTCAGAACCTCGATAAGCTGTCAGAAAATCTTCTTTTCGTCCTGAAAGCACCCAATCTTGTAATCCTAAAATATCATCTGTCAAATGAGAGAAAAGTTGATTGCGATAAATTTTGAGTTCTTCATCTAATTTTACTGTAAATTTCAAAGAAATTAATGGCAAGATAACAATCAAAAATCCTAAGAAGAGCGCTAAACCTAAAGCAAACCAAAGTGAGAAAAATCCTCCAGCAATAATTAGTGCAATCGATAAACTTCCAGCAATTAAAACTGGAAATAATGTTCTTAAAAAGAGGTCTTGTAGATTTCCAATATCTTCATTAAGAACACCCAATAAGTCACCTAAACGGTAACGATCTGCTAATGTAACGGCCGTTTTTTCCAGTCGCAAATAGAGTTTTTTTCGTAAGAGACTTGTGATTTTTAAAATCCAATTATGAGAAGTTAATCTTTCGACATAATGCATCACTGGTCGTCCAATCCCAAAAATACGTACAAAGAGAACTGGAACATAAATCATTAAGATATTTTCTGGTTTCGTTGCTGATTTAGAAATGACATATCCTGAGCTGAACATCAAAAGTCCCGCCATCGAAATTGTAATCGTTCCTAAGAAAATAGATAGAATAAAGCCTGAACGATTTTTTTTCAAAAATGGAGAAATCCAGTCATTACCGAACAAAATATTTTTTAATTTCATTATTTCTGACCTCCATTATCTGATGAAGCTTGGCTGACAGAGCTGTCAGTAGATTTATCATTTACTGACGAAAAGTTTGACCTCTCAGATTCTTTTTCTTCTTGGTCCTTTACTGATTTGCTCGTTTCATTGTCTAATAAATTTTTGTCATCATCAACCCCACGCATCTGACTAAGTAATTTTTGATAGTAAGTATTTTCAGATAATAGTTGTTCAGGAGTTCCAATTCCTGCGACCTGTCCCTCGTTTAATACAATGACCAAATCCATTGATGAAAGCCAATGAAGACGATGAGTAGCAATGAAAACAAGTTTATTTTCAAGTAAAGGTAAAATATTTGCTTTAATTTCTAATTCGGTTTCAATGTCCAGATGAGCTGTCGGTTCATCAAGAAACAAAATATTGCGGGTATGACTTAAAAATGCTCTGGCTAATGCAACACGTTGAGCCTGTCCCCCTGAAATTGTACGGCCACTGGCCCCAATTTGTCCATCAAGACCAATTTCATCGATAAGACTTTCTAAACCAGCAAGTTTTGCTGCTGCTTTGATTTCGTCATCAGTAGAATCAGGTTCGTAAAAAGCTAAATTTTCACGAAAAGTTCCTGCAAAAATATAAGTCTTTTGTGGAATGAATTGAACTGACTGACGATAGTTTTCGTCAGTTAAAGAAGTCAAACTTTGCTCATTTAGTTTAATTTCACCAGCTGTTGGTTTTAGAAATCCAGCCAGCATTGAAAGCAATGTTGATTTACCAGAACCTGAATTTCCGACAATGGCAATTTTTTTAAAGCCATTTACTGACAGAATAACATTTGAGATTCCACGCCCTGTGTCATAAATTTTTCCTAACTCTGTCAGTTGAAGTTGTGAATTTGCACTCCAAGTTACTTTTTCTGTAAGTACTGACAAAGTATTTTCCTCAGTTGATAGAACTTCATTAACAGCTGCCAAAGCATTTTTTCCATTAAGCGTCGCATGATAATCACTTGCAAAATCACGCAGTGGAAGGAAATATTCTGGCGCTAAAATTAGAGCCGCTAAAGCTGGAAAAAGTAAAATATCACCGCTCATTAACCGAAGTCCCAAAAAAAGTGCGACAACAGCAACCGAAAGACTTGCAAAAAAATCAAGGGCAAAGGTTGAAAGCATAGCAATTCTCAATGCGCCCATCGTTTCTTTACGAAAGTCTTCAGAAGTTTTATAAATTGAATTTGAGTAATCTTTAGACAATCCAAAATATTTCAATGTAGAAATTCCACGCAATGAATCTAAAAAGTGATTTGATAAATATTGGAACGTTTTATATTGACGTTCAGCACGTCCTTGTGCTGCGTATCCCAATAGAATCATAAAAATAATTGCAAAAGGAAATGTCAAAGTTAACACAATTCCACTTTGCCAATCAAGAAAATACACTGGAATCAAAATTAACATTGGGATGATCATCATATTTAAGACTTTGGATAGGACCAATTTAATATAATTTTCAACCTGATCAATTCCTGTGATTACTGTTGTTGCAGCTGAGCCCGAACCTAAATTAGCAATAGCAACTGGACCAAGTCGGAAAAATTTATCCAACATATCCCCCCGCAATTTTGTTGCTAATTGGTAAGCAAGTTTATCCAGAGCCTTTGAACGACCAAAATTAATAATTTCACGGCTCAAAAAGCAAGCAAAAAAGCCCAAAACCCAAGGAATGGTATGAGAAAATAATTGTCCTTGCCAAAGCTTAGTAATCGCAGTAGCTAGAAATAAAGCTTGACCGGCAATTGCAATGAATTGAAAAACTGCCAGAATCCCCAATATCGGAAACATTCTTCTTACACCTGGCAGTTCAAAAAGAGATTTATCAATCATGTTTAAAGTTACTGATGAGATAATATTTTACTGATAGAACTTACCAACAAAGCTGACAGTTCCTTCATTTACCGATTGAATGACTTCCTCTGGGAGCATTCAACTGACAGAACTTATCAGCAAAGCTGATAGTTCCTTCATTCACCGATTGAATGACTTCCTCTAGGCGCATTTAACTGACAGAACTTACAAGAAAAGCTTACAGTTCCTTCATTCACCGATTGAATGACTTCCTTAATCACAATCAGTTGGCAGTTTCTAAAATCTGCTCATAGAATTTCTGTCAGTAAAATAAAATTCCTCAGTTCCTTTCTAAAAAATTTAGGTCAGAAAAAATTTTCCTGACCATAATATGTAGTTGTCTTAATTATATCAATTTACAAACTAATCTGAAAATAACTGGTTCAACCAGTTATTTTCATGTTTTATTTTTTAATTCTTTTTCTGAAAATGAAATAGGTCCAGCCCATATAGATGAGTACAAATGGTAAGATAACCAGAGTAATGATCGTCATTGTTTTCAAAGTATAGCCTGTTGAACTAGCATTTTTAATCAAAATACTGTGAGCAGGGTTAGTTGCAATCATTACACGTGGGAAAATCCCTTGGAAAATCAATGCAACAAGGGCAATGAAAGTCAAACCTGAAGCCAAGAAAGCAGACATTTCTTTTCCTGCACGAACAGATAAATGTGCCACAAGAGTTAGAATAACAATCAAAGCAAGTAAAACTAAAGTTCCAATAAAATGTTTTTCAAAGAAATCAGTGAAAATAGCTAGCAATACAGCAAATACAACTTCACCAGCATAAAGAACAAAATAGAGGATATTAGCTATCTTTGCAGCTCTCTCACGCAAAGCTCCCTCTGTTTTCAAAGCTAAATAATTTAAGCCATGAAGCCAAGCTAAGAGCATTACAGCAACACCACCAACGACTGACAAAAAGTTAACGTAAGTAGTAAAAGTAGCAGTCACATTTCCTTTAGCATCCATTGGAACGCCTTGAATCATACTTGTAAACATCAATCCAAAGAGAAATGGAATAGCAAAACTTGCAACGCCCAAAACTTTTGTCCAGAGCATTTTTCCTTTTTCCGTATGTGAGTGATGACGAAATTCAAATGTTACTCCCCGGAAAATCAAACCTACTAAAATCAAAAATAGAATAAGATAGAAACCAGAGAACAATGAAGCATACCAATAAGGGAATGAAGCAAACATTGCCCCACCAGCAGTTAATAACCAAACTTCATTCAAATCCCAAACTGGGCCAATTGATCCGATAGCTTGTTCAACCTCACGTTTGTCCTTGGCAATTGTGATTGCACTCATTCCTACACCGTAGTCAAAACCTTCGAGGAAGAAAAAGCCACTAAATAATACTCCAACAATAATAAACCAAAAAAGTTGTAATCCAGTCATTATTTATCCACCCCTTTCTCATCAGTTTCTTTTTGAATTTCACTATCTTCTTTTGATGAAGAAGCAAAATTTTCTTGACTAAATGAATCTAAAGAAACATAAGCTGTTTCCGCTCCTTCTACTCCTTGTTTCATTCTTTGAAGCGTAAAGTAAACCATCACAGCACCAAGGAAACAGAAAAGGAAGAAATAGACGATATTTGAGAATAAAAGTGAACCGACAGAAACATTTGGTGAAACTGAATCTTTGATTGTAAATAAACCATAAACGGTCCAAGGATAACGACCAAGTTCAGTAACTAACCAACCTGAGGTAATCGCAAGGAAAGGTGCAAATAGCATCCAACGATAAACTTGTAAGCCAAACTTATTTTCATATAGACTTGGTTTTTTCTTTCTAGTCCAAAATAGCCCTAGAGCAGAAAGTAAAATCATTAACATTGATAGACCGGCCATAATCCGGAAAGTCCAGAAGAGAACCGTTACTGGTGGGAAGAAATTACCGCCAATTTCTTTAGCTACATCAGGATATTTCTTTTGAAGTTGAGCGTTAATTTCATTCATCCCTTCAACCGAACCGCTTGGACGGTGATAAGTCAGGATTGAAAGCATATAAGGAATTTGAATTCCAAATACTTCTTTGTGGTCAGCTTCATTAAAGAAGGCAACCATATCCCAAGCCGCAGGGTCAGGTGTTGTTTCATAAACCCCTTCAGTTGCAGCAAATTTCATAGGTTGAGAGTTTTTAACTTCAATCATTTGTTGGTCACCAGCAACAAAGTTACCAACTGCTCCGATTAGAGCTACTAAAAGTCCCAAACGTAAAACTGGTTTAAACATATCAATTTCACGATTTTTAAGAATTTGATAAGCTGAAATACCAGCAACCACAAAACCACCAGTTACAAGGAAACCTGTTGCCACGTGGCTAAATTCCAAAATAGTTTGAGGATTTGTCAAAAGGGCAGAGAAACTTGTTAATGTTGCTCGTCCACCTTTAACTTCATATCCCACTGGATTTTGCATCCATGAGTTTGCCGCTAAAATCCATAAAGATGATAAGAAGGTCCCAACAAATACAATCCAAAGTGTTGCATTATGCAATTTCTTACCTAATTTATCCCAACCAAACATCCACACTCCAAGGAATGTAGATTCCAAGAAGAAGGCAAGTAAAGCCTCAACGGCTAAAGGTGCGCCAAATATATCCCCAACATAGCGAGAATAATCTGACCAGTTCATTCCAAATTGAAATTCCTGGATAATACCGGTTACGACCCCTACTGCAAAGGATAAGAGCATAATTGATCCAAAAAATTTCGTCCGTTTTTTCCATTTTTCATCACCAGTTTTCACATAGATAGTTTCCATGATTGCTGTCATGAGAACCATTCCGACAGAAAGTGGTACAAAGAAAAAGTGGAAGATTGTCGTCATCGCAAACTGAAAGCGTGCGAGAGTTTCAATAGTAGGCATAATAACTCCATCTTTTATATTTTTTATTTTTAAAAGTAACTAATAACAATATAGATTTATAAACTGACATTATCATAAAATCTGATAAGTTTATTGTAGTTACTTTCATTTAACGAAATAGTAATAGTATCTATAGTATCCCTTTTCTCACCGCTGTATGATTGAGAGAAAAGTAATTGCGCATTACTAATAAGTTGAATAAGATACATATACATTTTTACAAGAGAAACTATATTAATATTTTTAATTTCAATTGAATAAATCCTAAGTTCTTCTTCAATGACAATTGAGTATCTATTCCCATCTTGAGTTATTTCAAGATAGTTTTCTAGTATTTTTTCTAGACTAGTCATAATTAAAATCCTATTTTTACACCAGGAGCAACTCTTGCTCCTTTTCCAAAAATATCTCCTGATTGCCCTGTCAATGTGACAGTTCCTCCAGAGCGTCTTGGAAAATTAACATAACCTGTAATCCAACCTCCCCATGAGTATCCTCCCACTGGATAATATAGAGTCCGGTATTTCTTATTGTAATACTTTACAGTAATTTCACCTCTGAATGTATATCCGTCTGAAACTTCCTCCCTCACAGACCATCGAACTCCAGAACTAGTTTTATCTAGTTTAGAAACTCCACCATTCCCATAGACAGTTGTAGCATAAGCATTTTGGAACATTAAATTTGAAGAAAAAATACTTGTTAATAATATAATAATAAAGACTTTCTTGTTACTTCTTTTTTGGGTTCCTATACTCATTTTAACTCCTTTCTTATTTTTAATATTTTTTAATTTATTTTAGCATTTGTGAATGTCTTTGACCTTTTAACCAAAGGCACTAACATCTGCAAATAATTTAAAATCACGTTACACTATATTTTATCATAATGTAAGCGCAGATAAAAACGATTGATTTGTAAAAGACTTTTAACAAGTGTAACTTTTTAGACACTTCTATAGTTTTAAAAATACAAAAAACCTATCACTAAAGATAGGTTTTCTTAATTACTAATTAACGAATATCTCCCATTAATTTCAAAATAGGTTTTTTGATAATAAGGAGGACAATTCCCACGATAATACCAATAATACCAGTAATCGCAAAGAAGTGAACTTCTGTTGCTGCTTTAAAGAGTGGTGTAATTTGAGCATTGATTGCTTGTGAAGTTGAATCTGCCAAGAACCACATCGCCATCATTTGTGATTGGAAAGCAACTGGAGCTAATTTTGTTGAAACTGATAATCCAACTGGTGAAACAAGTAATTCACCTGCCATTTGGACAGCAAACATCAATACTAACCAAAGAGCACTTGCACGACCAGAAGTTCCGTTCAAGAGACCTGGAAGTGTCATAATCAAATAAGAGATCCCTGTCAACATCAAACCAAGACCAAATTTTACAATTGTTGAAGGTTGGCGTTCACCCAATTTATTCCAAAGACGAACAAAGATAGGTGACAAGAGAACGATGAAGAGCGGGTTCAATAATTGATACCAAGAAGGATCAATATGGAAAGTAATTCCAAACCAAGTTGGGTCCAAATTAGAACGTGATTCTCCCCAAACCGCAATAATTGTAGAACTTTGTTCTTCAATTGCCCAAAAGACAATAGCAGAAAGGAACAAAGGAATATATGCTGTTAATTTACGACGTTCATCTGATTCTACCTTTTTAGAGGTAAACATCATTACGAAATAAATAATTGGAACAACAATACCGATAATTGATAAAACATTAATGAAGTTATTAATGAAATTAGCTGGACTTGCTTGATAAAGTAAGAAGAAACCAATAATTGCGACAATAACAACAATTGTCAATGTAATAAGAAAATTACGTCTTGCTTTTGAATCCATTGGATTTGAAGGTTCGCGTCCAATTTCTGGGAAGTGACGAAGACGTCCATACCAATAAGCAAATAATGCAAAAATCATACCGATAGCTGCAAGTGAGAATCCTAAGTGATAATTCACACCTTGTCCAACTGTCCCAACAATCAATGGAGCAATCAGAGAACCCATGTTAATTCCGACAACAAAGATATTGAATCCAGTGTCACGACGTGAGTCATCTTTAGAATAAAGATGTCCAACCATATTTGAAATATTCGGTTTAAGCATCCCTGTTCCCAAGATAATTAAGAATAATGCCACGAACAGTGAAGATAAACCAAATGGTGTTGCTAAAGCGATGTGTCCCAAAGTGATTAAAACTCCACCAAGGAAGATTGTGCGCGAAGCGCCCAACAAGCGGTCAGCAACCCACCCTCCAACAATTGTTGAAAGATAGACAAGTGCACCATAGATACTTACAATCGCCATTGCTTGAGCTTTAGGAAGTCCTAAACCTGCGTTGTCAGCAGTTGTCAATGCATAGAGGTAATAAACCAGAATGGCACGCATCCCATAGTAAGAAAAACGCTCCCAGAACTCAGTCTGAAAAAGCGTCAATAGGCCGCGAGGTTGACCGAAAAATGTTTTTTCTGTTTTGTTTAAGTTTTGCATAGATTATATTATAAAGTTTTCTATACAACTTGTCAAGTTGTCAAACAATTTTGCCTATACAGATTCTTTGAAAAACGCGGGAAAAAGAGGGACAATAACAAAATTTCATAGATATTTATTTATATTTTCTTCTTTTCTAAAATAAGATTTAGCTAAAAAGTATAGTTTTTATCATTTTTTACTGACAAATAAATCTGTCAGTAAAAAAAACTTGCATCAGCAAGTTTTATATTTTCATCTTTAATTCTAAATTTGTTTTTCCACTAATCACTTTTTCTGTCAGTAATTTTTTTAATTCTGGTAAGAATTTCAGATTTTGTAAAAAAATAATTTCTTGAACTTCTATATTAAGCTCATCTTCACTTGGATTAATGAGTTCAACAAAAACTTCTGAATCTGTATATCGCAATATTCCTAACAACCTGTCAGTAAAAAAAGTTGAAAACTCTCCATATTTCAAGCTATTTTCTGACAGACGTTTTTGCGTCCAACTTTTATAAGCATTGTAAACATTGGGTGAAATGTTATCCCAAGGAAAATATTTACGATTCTCAGGGTCTTTTCCACCTGACAATCCTGCTTCATCTCCATAGTAAATACAAGGAATTCCTGGTAATACAAAAAGCATTGCTAACGCTACTGACAAATTCTTTTCTCCAACCATTGTCAAAATTCGTTCAGTATCATGAGTCCCTAGATTGTTTAAATTATTATAAAAAATATCTTTAGGATAATTCTCTTGCAAAGTCATCAATTGATGAGCGACATCTTGACTAGAACGATGACCATTTAATAAATTAATAATTAAATCACGAAACGGATAATTCATAGCAGCTTGCAAACTTCCACCAAGAATATAATTTCTTCTTTTTCCATAAGAAATTTTGTTGGAAGCATCTTCCCAAATTTCACCAATCAATATCTTATCTGAATAAGAGTCAAGATTTTCTCGAATTCCTTTAATAAATGAATCAGGGAGTTCATCAGCAACATCCAGACGCCAACCATCAATACCCAAGTCATTCCATTTAGCTAAAACAGAATTTTTCTCACCATAAATAAAATTGCGAAAAGAATCATTATCTTTGTCTATTTCAGGTAAATCTTTAATTCCCCACCAAGATTTATACTCAAAAGGATAATTTTCAAATTTAAACCAATCAAAATAAGGTGAATCAGGATTTTTTGCTGCTCCCTCATCATCGCCATAATCACCATTAATATTGAAATAAAGCGAGTTTTTTCCTACATGAGAAAAAACACCATCCAAAATCAAATGCATTTTTTCTTGATGAAGCAACTGAATCAATTCTTCAAAATCTTCCTGCCTACCTAGCATTGAATCAATTTTTAGGTAATCATTCGTATCATAGCGATGGTTACTTGTACCAGAAAAAATTGGATTAAGATAAATCGCATTGATTCCCAGTTCTTTTAAGTAGGGAATTTTTTTAATAATTCCTCTTAAATTTCCACCGAAAAAATCCCAACGTGCAATATCACCATTTTCTTCTTTAACATAGAAAGGACTATCCGTTTTTCTTCCATAGATAAATGAATTGGGTTTTGGGTGATTGATTTGACCATTTTCATTTCCATTATAGAAACGATCTGGGAAAACTTGATAGAAAACTGCTTCACGATACCAGCTGGGAGCTTGATCTTCTTTTTCAAATACAGTCAGCTGATAAGGTTTAACATCATTTTCATCAGTATATAGAAGCCCCTCTCCTCCTATGCCAGAACAACCATAAAATCGCCTAGTTTCTCCCAAATCCGAAGACTCGACTATTTCAAAATGATAAAAATAAAGTCCTGGCTCTTCATCAAAAGGAATGGTAACTCTAAAATCTCCGCCTGAATCTTTGGTCATAGAAAATTCATAACGTTTTCCAAAATCACGTCGAATTACACATGTCACAAGTACAGAAGGTTGGTCAGTTGTAAATCTCAAGCTCATTGAGTTTCCAACCTTGATGGCCCCAAAAGGTTGTTTATAATCTAAATTCCACGGATTATAATAATACATCTAATTCTCATTTCCTTTATTAACACTTAAGGCTAAAGGCTCCTAAAATTTACTCTGTCAGTAACAAAAATTTCTGTCAGTAAATTTCTTCATTCTTTTTTAGCCTTTATATACCAAATGTCATCAGCATATTCCCTAACTGTTCGGTCAGAACTAAAACGTCCCACATTGGCAATATTCATTAAACTTGCTTGAGTCCATGCTTTTTGGTCACGGTAAAGTTTTTCAAGTTCAGCTTGTGCCCGAACATAATCATTAAAATCACGAAGTACAAAATATTCATCATTATAAACGGTGAGCGAATCAAAAATTTCACGACCTTCACTTTTAATATTTGGCACCGTTCCATCAATTAAGGCATTCAAAATTCGATTAACTACTGGATTTTGCTCATAAATATCACGCGCATTATAATTACCATTGCGATAATATTCATAAACTTCATCCTTAGTCAGCCCAAAAACAAAATTATTTCCATCCCCTGCCGCTTCAAAAATTTCAATATTTGCGCCATCAAGTGTTCCAATGGTTAAAGCACCATTTAGCATAAATTTCATATTTGAAGTTCCAGATGCTTCTTTAGAGGCCAAAGAAATTTGTTCTCCAACATTGGCTGCTGGGATAATCACTTCCGCCAAACTTACATTATAATTTTCCATAAAGACAACTTTGAGTTTATCTTTAATCGTTTGATCATTATTAATCATATTTGCTATTTCGTTAATTACTTTAATGATAGATTTAGCATAATGATATGAAGGAGCCGCTTTTGCCCCGAAAATAAATACTCGAGGAACCATATCTAATTCCGGATTATCTTTCAAATCAAAATATAATTTTAGAATATGCAAAGCATTTAACAATTGTCGCTTATAAGCATGCAGCCGTTTTACTTGAACATCAAAAATCGCATCAGGATTAACCGTAATTCCATTTTGTTCTTTAATCACCGCAGCCAATCGTAGCTTATCATCAAATTTAGCTTTTTGAAGTTGTTCAAGTGTTTTTTCATCATTTTTAAAATTTTTCAGCAGCTTCAATTCATCTAAATCATGACGCCATGATTTACCAATTGTTTCATCAATAATTCCAGATAAGCGTTCATTTGCAATCTGAATCCAACGACGGTCAGCAATTCCATTTGTCTTATTATTAAAACGTTCAGGATAAATTTCATAGAAATCATGAAGTTCAACATCCTTTAATAAATCAGAATGTAATTTGGCGACGCCATTGGTTGAATGTGAACCAATGATTGACAAGTTGGCCATATGAATTTGTCCATCTTTGATAATTCTCGTATTATGCACCAGTGTTGCACCCACTTTAGGAAGCAACTCAGCCGTACGTCTTCGGTCAATCTCCACAATAATTTGATAAATCCGGGGCAAAAGCTGTTTAATCATCTCTTCTGGCCACTTTTCCAAAGCTTCCGATAAAATTGTATGATTGGTATAAGACATCACCTTGAGGGTTGTATCCCAAGCTCGATTCCAGCCCACACCATATTCATCAACTAAAAGGCGCATGAATTCTGGAACACAAAGTGCAGGATGCGTATCATTAATATGGACAGCAATATAATCCCCAATTTTTCGAATATCTTTTTTTTGTGTTCCTTTATAGTGGTGCAAAATTCGTTGAAGTCCAGCAGAAACAAAGAAATATTCTTGCTTCAAACGTAAAAGTCGCCCGTCATAATTAGAATCATCTGGATAAAGTTCAGCAGAGAGCATCGAAGTTTGTCGCATATAATCCAAATTTTGAAATTTTGGGTCTAATTCCTCTGGCACTTCTGAGCGCCACAGACACATATTATTGACCGTTGTATTTTCAAAACCAACCATGGGCGTATCATATGGAACAGCTAGAACACGTTCCTGGTCCTTATAATGAGGAATAAGATTTCCTTTTCCATCATCTTCTAACCAAACTTCACCACCAAATGTGACTTCAACTGCTTTGTCTGCTCTACGTACTTCCCAAGGATTCCCATTATTTAGCCAAGAATCAGGTAATTCTACTTGGAAACCATCTACTATTTTTTGTTTGAATAATCCATACCGATAGCGAATGCCATTTCCATTTCCTGGAAGACCCGTTGAAGCCAAAGAGTCCATGAAACAGCTAGCTAAGCGCCCCAAACCTCCATTTCCAATGGCCATATCTGGTTCTATCTTAGCAATCTCATCCAGTTCAATTCCAAAATCATTTAACCCTTCTCGAACGGTATTTAAAATACCTAAGTTAAGTAAATTTGATTTAAGCATTTTGCCTGGTAAAAATTCGATCGAAAAATAATATGCTTGTTTTTTTCCAGTTTCATCCTTATATTGATTATCGGCTACCCAAATATTAGCATAGTAATGTTTCACAACAGATGCCAATGCATCATAAATTTCTTGATAACCTGCTTTTGTCAGGTCAGTCGCAAATTTTGAAGTTAGACGCTCTTCGAAATCTTGCTTAAATTGTTTTTTAGAAAGTTTCAATCGTCGCTCCTTTATTATTCTCAAACATCTTTTATTTTAAAATGAATTCTACCACAATTTAATCACAAGCGCAATCGTTTGCGAGATTTTATAATTCTTGATAGAGTTCAATGTATTGTTGAGCCTTCGTTCCCCAAGAAAAATCTTTACTCATTGCTGATAAAACCATTTTATTTAAGACTTCTGGTTCTTTTCCATAAACTTCAAGTGCACGATTAATCGTCTCCAATAAAATCTGTCCTTCAAAATCAACAAAACCAAATCCTGTTCCTTCTTTGCTAATAGGATTAAATGGAATCACAGTATCTTTCAAACCACCAATTTCATGAACGATTGGTAAAGTTCCATATCTCATTGCAATCATCTGTGATAGGCCACAAGGTTCAAAAGCAGATGGCATCAAGAAGAAATCAGAACCAGCATAAATTTCCTGTGCAAATTGAAGGTCAAATGCAATATTTGCTGACAACTTATCTGGATACTTTTGAGAAAAATATCTAAAACCTTCTTCAATTTCAGGGAAACCTGTTCCTAATAGGACAATTTGTACATTTTCTTCCAATACTTTTTCCAACTGACTCAAAACTAAATCAAATCCTTTTTGATTCGTTAAACGGGAGACCATCCCAATCAATGGAACATTTGGATTCAATGGTAACCCTGTTCGCTTTTGGAGCTCTGCTTTCATTTGACCTTTACCAGAAAGCTCATCCTCGCTGAAATGGTAAGGAATTAATATATCATTTTCGGGATTATAAATATCATAATCTATCCCATTTAAAATTCCAGAAACTTTTCCATCCACATATTGCAAAATCGATTCTAAACCACAACCAAATTCTGAGGTCTGTATTTCCTTAGCGTAAGTTGGCGAAACTGTATTAACCCGATCCGCATATAAAATTCCTGTTTTTAACATATTTAGCATACCATTATGACGGACCACTCCTTCAAAATAGCGCTCCATTCCCATACCAAAAAGCTCACTTAAAGCATCTCCGTGCATCAAGCCTTGAAATTCAATATTATGAATGGTCAGTACTGTTTTAATTTTTTCATAGGCCTTAATCCAGTTGTATTTTTCTTTAAGTAAAAAGGGAACCATTGCAGTCTGCCAATCATTGACATGCAAAACATCTGGAATGAAATCTAACTTTTCTAAGAGTTGGCAAAGAGCCAAGTCAAAAAAAGCAAAGCGCTCTCCATCATCGCCATAACCATAGAGTTGTCCCCTACCAAAATAATGTTCATTATCTAGAAAATAATACTTCACACCCTCTTTTTCTAGACTTTTAACTCCAACATATTCGTGTCGCCAACCAACATCAACAAAATCATAAAATTCATCTTTTAAAAGTGAACGATATTCTTCTTTCATTTCATTCTTAAAATAAGGAAGGATCACAGCAACTGAATCTATCTCACTTTTTTTAGCCAATTCTTTGGGCAGTGCTCCAGCTACATCTCCAAGTCCTCCCGTCTTAAAAAAGGGGGCACATTCACTTGATGCAAATAAAACTTTCATTTTTCTCTCTTTCATTTCCTCTTTAAAATATAATTCTTTTTTTGAATTTTATTCAAGAACGCCGATAAATATTATCAGCGTCATTTGTCTTCTATAAGATATCTGCGGTAACAACTGTTCCTTTAGGAATCACTACTGGTTTTTCTGAACTACCAATAATTTTGACATTATTTTCGACAACCACTCCTTTATCAATGATGGCAAATTTAACTTGAGCGCCACTTTTAACTTCAGAGTTGGTAAAAATTAATGATTCTTCAATTAAGGCATCATCTTGAATCTTAACTCCACGAGAAATGAGAGAATTTTTTACTTTACCATTGATCATACAACCAGAACCTAATTGACTATTCTCCACTTTACTATTCTCAGAAAAATAAGTGGGAACTTCATTTTTAATCTTAGTATAAACAGGTTGGCTACTATATAAAAGAGAGGTAAAATTTTGGGGGTCGAGCATGACCATATTGGCATCATAAAATGACTTAATATTAGTGATATTACTCATATAACCTGTGTATTCATAAGTATTCACATCATAGTTCTTCATATAAACACGAATGAGACGGGCAATTGAAGTCAATTCTCCTATATCTTGCATCTCTTTTATAAAATTAATCAACCAATCGGTGTTCACGATAAAGAGATTCAAACAAAGAGCTTCTTTTTCTTGGGGATTTTCTAATTGATTAACATAACAGTTACTCATTTTCCCTGATTCATCAAAACGAAGAATTGTATCATATTCACTTGCTAAATCTGGAGAAACTTTTTTATAAACGGTGGTTATTTCCTTACCTGCCAATTTATGTATTTTAAGAACAGCCGTTAAATCGACATTACAAATAAATTTACTGCCCAAAAGAACTGTATATGGTGCTTTAGATTTACGCAAAAAATTTAACTGTTGAGCAAAATAATCTTTGCCTTGTTCCCGCAAACGGTCAAAATCTTGCTGAATATAGACAAAGTAACGACTATTAAAGCCATCCAAGCCCCATTCGCCACCTGAACCTAGATGGTCAAAAACAGATTGTGTTTCTCCTTCATTAAAGGTCATAAAAATATTATCTACATGGGCATTTGATAATGATGACAATGGAAAATCAATCAAACGATATTTACAATCAAAAGGAAGAGTAGCAATCGGACGAACCTCTGTTAAGGGGCTTAAGTGTTTGCTTGAAGAAATATTTGAGAGGATTGCTGCCATTTTATTACTATTGTTCATTTTTATTTTCTCCTTTAATTTCTCCGTGACCAATCACTGCGACTTCATTTTCACCGATTATTTCTACATTATCACCAATTTTTGCATTTTCACCAATGATTGCATTTTTGATTGTAACGTTTTCCCCAATAAATGTCCCAGACATAATGAAACTGTCCTCAATCACTGTTCCTTCTTGAACATGGACATTCTGTGAAAGGATTGAATGAATAACTGTTCCATCAACGTAACAGCCATCACCAACAAGTGCATTTTTTACATTGGATTTTTCTGTGATAAACTGTGGAGCTGAAATATCATTATGTGAATAAATCCGCCAAGATTTATCTGTAATATTTAGTTCATTATTTAAATCAAGAAATTCCATACTGGATTGATGAAGAGAATCAATGGTTCCAACGTCTTTCCAATATCCCTTAAAGCGGTAAGCAAACACATTTTCTCCAGCTTCAATATAAGCCGGGATAACATCTCCACCGAAATCTTCCATTGGATTTCCTTTCGAGTAACCGTTCACAAGAACTTCGCGAAGCCTTTTCCAATTGAAAATATAAATTCCCATTGAAGCAAGATTTGATTTTGGTTCTTTAGGTTTTTCTTCAAATTCAATAATTCGGTCATTATCGTCGGTGTTCATGATTCCAAAACGGCTTGCTTCTTCAAGCGGAACTTCCATTACCGAAACTGTTAAACTGGCTTCACGTTCTTTGTGGCTTTCTAACATGGCTTCATAATCCATTTTATAAATATGATCTCCCGAGAGAATGAGAACATATTCTGGATTTTGCTGGTCAATATAAGAGATATTTTGATAAACAGCGTGAGAGGTTCCTTCAAACCATTTAGAACCTTCTTGTGAAGAATAGGGTTGGAGAATAGTGACTCCACTATTGATTCCATTTAACCCCCATGGTGCTCCATTTCCAATATGAGCATTTAGAGTTAAAGGTTGGTACTGAGTAATGACGCCAACATTTTTTACATTGGAATTTGCACAATTTGATAAGGCAAAATCAATGATACGATAACGACCTCCAAAAGGAACAGCAGGTTTTGCAACATCTTTTGTCAATTTACCTAAACGCGTCCCTTGACCACCAGCAAGAATAAGACCAAGCATTTCAATTGCCATAATGAAACCTCCATTTTTTTCACAAAATTTTTGTTTTTTTACATATTTATTATTATTTTATAATTTATACTTTCTAATTCAAAATGATTTACTTTGAAATTTAATAGGCTCTTTTACTTTCTTTGATAAATTTCTTTAAAAATTCAGTCCAATCCTGATTATCAATCAATGTTTCAAGTTGACAATGCAATCGGTAATTCCAGTAATGGTATGGATTTGCTGGAATATTAATTTGTTCGGATTTTGCATCTTCTTTTCGCAATTGTTCACTCATTGCTAACCAATCTTGAATAGGTAAGATAACCATCATCGCATTGGAGTTTAAATGTCTTTTAACTATCTCTTGGATAATTTCTGCACTTGCATAATATGGAGCTTCGCCATACCAACCCATGACTTCATTGTAGTAACGTTGAATTTCCTCATGATTTTCTTCCCACCAAGCTCTTAGTGGACTTGTATCGTGACTTGAAGTCGTTAGGACCGATAAATAGGGAACTTCGTTTAAAGGACTGACAAATCGATTATCTGAAGGCATTCTCTCAATTATCAAACGTAGAATATTAAGATGATTCATGACATCTGGTACATTGGCGGGAACCATTCCTAAATCTTCACCACAAGCTAACATATTCGTAGCATCTTTTAAAACTGGTAATTTTTCATAGGCCTTTTCTTTCCAAAATTCATAATTCCTTCCATAAAAATAGTCATTATAAAGTTTTTCAAGCCGTCCTTTATAGTCATCACCAAATTCTCGAAAGCTGATTGTTTGCATTAAAGAAATACGTGGATGATATTTCTCTGGATTCTCATCATCTTTTAATAATATTATATTTTCATGTAATTTATAAAGTCCTTCTCGCACCCAATCTTCTAATTGAGCTTTTTCTACTTTTTTCTGGTTATTATACTCATTTTGAAATGTATAATTTCCATTACCTATATAATCCAGAAATGTTTGAATAATCCAATCTCGATTATCTCGGCCAAAAATTTCATCAATTACCCAATCCTTGATGAAAGGATTAATAAACCGCTCGAGGCCCCATTGCCTTAATGGAATACCATAGCTATTTTCAATTTCTTCTGCTGACAAGGCAATAGCTGGTGAAAATTGGCCCAATAAACCTCTTACGGAATCCTCTGGCATCTGCCATATTCTAAAGAAACCAAGAATATGGTCCAGCCGATAAGCATCAAAATAATTAGACATGGCTGTTAACCGTTTTTTCCACCATGCATAACCATCTTCGGCCATTTTTTTCCAATTGTAGGTTGGAAAGCCCCAATTTTGTCCATTTACAGCAAAAATATCAGGAGGAGCGCCAGCTTGTTTATCAAGATGAAAAAGTTCTGGATGAGTCCAAGCGTCTACGGAATCATGAGCAATTCCAATTGCGATATCTCCTTTTAGTGCAATTCCTAATTGATGACAATAGTCAACGGCTTCTGAAAGTTGATAATGCAAAAGGTACTGCACAAAGATATATAAATCCAATTGGTTACTTTCTGAAGTTAACTTTTCAAAGAAATCTTCACTATAAGTGGCATACTTTCCCCAATTCATAAAATTAGCACTTTGATTGATATCTCTTAAATACGAAAATGCCGCATAGGCCTTTAACCAATCCTCATTTTGCTGATAAAACTGCTGATAATCTTTGCTTGCTTTAAATTTATGAGCTGAGTTTTGATAAATAATTTCAGCATATTCCCATTTTAAGGCTAATGCTTTTTCATAATCTATTTTTTCTAAAGCATTTAATTCTAATTCCGCGATGAGAAGCTTTTCTTGTTGAATTTTTGTGTAAGAATCCCAAAAGATGTGAATATCTAAATAAATTGGATGCAATGCAAAAACAGAAATGGCACGATAAGGATATGAATCACGCCAGTCCATAAAAGTACTGGTATCATTAATTGGTAATAATTGAATAATGTCCATCCCAGAACGGTGGGCAAAATCGGCTAACTCTTTCAAATCTGAAAATTGCCCTACCCCACTTGAGTTTTCAGTTCTTAGTGAAAAAACTGGAACTGCTATCCCTGTATGGTAAGCTTTTTCTCCGTAAGGTTCAATTGAAAAATTATTGGTGAGCATTTTTACTCCTTAATTCTCTAAAAATAGTGTAGAATCGCAAAAGAAAACGTTTTCTTTTATTATATATCTTTTAAAAAAAATATACCAATATTTAGTGTGATTTTTCAGAAAACTAATAAGTAATGTTAAATAAGATAACTTATTAATTACAAAAGCTAGAAAAGCGTAATAAAAAAAAAGCTACAGATAAAATTATCGGTAACTTTTTTATTAATTTTATTTTAAGAAGTTGGTTAATACACCATTGATGAATCGACTTGATTTTTCATCACTAAAGTCTTTTGAAAGTTCAACTGCTTCATTGACCGCAACAACACCAGGTGTTTCTGTATATAATATTTCATAACTAGAAACTTGAAGGATTGCTTGTTCAACAAGAGTCAAACGTGAAAATGACCAAGTTTTTGCCAAATATTTAGAAATATTTGCTTCCAAATCTTCTTTTTTATCTAAAACTCCATCAACAAGTTGTGTAAAGTATTCAGGAGCTTCAAGATCTTCTGGACGATCATTGTCATAATTGAGAACAAAGCGTTTTGTATTTTTCAAAAGCTCTGACAATTGTGATTGAGCATTATTTTCTGCTTGTGCTAATTGTTCATCAAGTTCTTCTTTTAAAGTACTTGGAGTGAATAAATCACTTGTATATTTTTCAAGAACATTTTCATGAAGGAATGAGAAGGTTTTTTGGAAAGTTTCAAGAGATTGTTCAGCTGTCGCATTTTCTGGAAGATTTTTGAAAAATTCTAGAACTTTTGGCGCAACAGGCTCTTCATCAAGCTCAATTTGGAACAAACGAATCAATTTCAAATTTGCCATGACACCAACAAATAAATTTGTTGCTTCATATTCATTCATTTTCTTAGCGTAACCACCAAAATCTCGCATGAAAGCAAGAGCTTTAGCAACCGTTGTTTTCTCGATATCTTTAAGTCCAAGAATTTCATAAATTTCATAAATGGCTTCTAAAGGTTGAGAAAGTCCTTTTGGAAATTTCCGAACAGTAATTCGTTCATCACGAAAATCAACGTCAAAACGAACAGTTTGAGAAAGTTCTTCTTCTAATTTCTCGACGTTTTCTCTAAAAGAGCTTACGACATTTGTTGCCATTTCTTTTTGGACAGCATAAGAAAATAAAACCTGGACCGCTCGTTGACGAATCTGGTGTTGAGTGAGCGTCTTAGGCATCAAAAAATCCCTCATCAAACAAGTCTTCAAGCGCTGGTTTTGGTTGTTTTTCAGTCATAATTCCGACAACGTGGATATTGACTTCATCAACAATAATCTCAGTAGCTTGGGCAACTGCTTCTTTCACTTCTTTTTGGATTTTTGTAGCAACGGTTGGTAGGCTTACACCGTAAGTAAGGTACACATAGATATCAACAGCTACTTTATCGTCTTTTGAGTCAATATAAACACCACGGCCTTCATTTTTCTTACCAAGGCGGTCTGAAAAACGTTTGTTACGAAGGGCGTGTACCCCATCGATTTTGGCTGTTGTAATACCGATAATTACTTCAAGAACTTCAGGGGCAATGACGATATCCCCAAGTTCTTCAGAATGTACAGTTTTTTCTGCCATTTTGATTTCTCCTTTTGTCTTTGCAAATTTTTCCAATTGGAAAAATTTCACTTACAAAATGAATTTTCTTTACTGACGAAGTCTTTAAACTTCATAAAGTTACTGACAAAAGGCTGTCAGTAACTTTTTTCAGTAATCGTACTTAATTAAGCACGTTTCAAGTATTCACCTGTTTGTGTGTTGATTTCAAGTTTTGTCCCAGCTTCAACGAAATCAGGAACGTTAACAACAAGACCAGTTTCCATAGTTGCTGGTTTACCAGAACCTGTTACTGTTGCACCTTTAATAGATGGTTGTGTTTCAGTAACTTCAAGAACAACTGTTGTTGGAAGTTGAATACCAATTACTTCTGTACCGTAGAATTGAATTTTAACATCTGTATTTTCAAGAACATAAAGAAGTTCATCTTTAACTTGTTCTACTGGAATTTCATATTGTTCGTAAGTTTCATTGTTCATGAAATTAGCAATACCATCCATTGAGTAGAGGTATTGTGCTGTTACAGTTTCAATAACAGCTTGTTCAAACTTATCTTCAGGACGGTAAGTGTCATCAAAAGTTGAACCTGAGCGTACGTCTTTAAGTTTCATACGCATGATTGTATTCCCTTTACCTGGTTTGTGATGACTTGCTTCCATAACGCGGAGAAGTTTTTCCCCATTCAAAAATGTCATGCCTGATTTAAGGTCTTTTGCTAAAACCATGTTTATGTTTCTCCTAGTATTTATAAATTTAGATATTCTGTCATTTTTCTTTTGTCAGCAATTTTTCTGTACACAAAAGAAGTGAAATGACAGGATTTAACATCTTATTTTATCACAAGTTATTGCTTTTTTCAAATAACGATAAGCTCTTTTGGGGCTTTTGTTAAGACTTCACAGCCATTTTCTGTCACTAATAAGTCATCTTCAATTCTGACTCCACCAAATTCAGGAATATAAATTCCTGGCTCATCTGTAATGACCATCCCAGCTTCCAAGTGATTTTCTGTCATTGATTGATTAAAATAAGGAATTTCATGAACATCTAAACCAAGTCCATGTCCAATTCCATGCGTAAAATACTGACCAAAATCGGCTTCTTCAATGACGGTACGCGGAACCTTATCATATTCGGCATAAGTCATTCCCGCTTTGACTTCTTTGATAAGTGCTTCATTAGCCTTACGCACGGTTTCATAAATTGTTCGCATCTTGTCGTCTACAGAACCCACGAAAATTGTTCTGGTCATATCGCTAGCATAATGTTCATAATAACAACCAAAATCAATGGTCACTGGGTCGCCAAATTGAATCATTTTACTGGTCGCAACGCCATGAGGCAAACTACTTCTCTTGCCTGAGGCAACAATGGTTTCAAAGGAAATTCCGCTCGCCTCTAAATCACGCATTTTGAAATCAAGAAAATTAGCAACTTCAATTTCAGTTCGGCCCGGCTCAATGAATTTTAAAGCTGACATAAACGCTTCATCAGCAATTGCACAGGCTTTTTTTATCAAATCAATCTCTGTGTCATCTTTAAATTGGCGCAATTCCAAAACAAAATTACTTGTGGCTAAAAGTTCTAATCCTGGAGTCGCTTCAGAAAGTCTTTTAAAGAAAGCATAGTCAACTGTTTCTTCAAAAGCTATATTTTTAATTGATTCACTTGCTGACAGGTCTGTCAGTAAACTTATTGGATCTCTTGTTTCGATAATTTCAAAATCACTAATCAATCCACGCGCCATTTCACTATAACGGCTGTCTGTCATAAAAATATTTCGCTTCGCTGTCAAAAAAACTGTGCCCGCGGTTCCAGAAAATCCTGTCAGATAAAAGATATTCTTCATATCAGTAATCAATAAACTATCAATATTTTCTGTCAGCATTTTTGCTTTTAATTTTTCAATTCTCATTTTATTCTCCTTTAAATTAAGAATTAAACTTTAAAATATTTCTTCATTTTCTTACATGATAACACAAAAACGCTAACATGAGTTAACGTTTCCTTTTAATTTATTTTTTAAGCGGAAGTAGGGCATCAGCTAATTTAGCAAATTCTTCAATAGATAAGGCTTCACCACGAATTGTTGGCGATATTTCTGCTTGTGCCAATAATTTTTCAATTTCAGGTTTACTTTCTTTACCAAAAGCTGCTTGTAAATTATTCATCAATGTTTTACGACGATGTACAAAACTGCTGTGCATCGTTTTAAAGAACCATTCTTCATCTTCTACTTCAACCAATGGCTCTTCACGACGAACCATTTTCAAAATAGCTGAATCAACATTTGGTGCTGGAATAAAGACCGTTCGAGGTACAATAAAGGCTACACTTGCTTCCATATAATATTGAACAGCAATTGATAATGAGCCGTAAGCTTTCGTTTTAGGACTTGCAGCAATTCGGTCTGCCACTTCTTTTTGCATCATCACCACAAATTCTGAAAATGGAATTTTGCTTTCAATCAAATGCATCAAAATCGGTGTTGTGATGTAATAAGGTAAATTCGCAACCACTTTGATTGGTAAATTTGGATTTTTAAATTTTTGAATTTCCGAAAGTAAATCAACTTTCAAAATATCAGCCGAAACCAAGGTAAAATTATCGTAAGGCGCCATCGTTTCTTCTAAAATTGGAATCAAAGATTTGTCAATTTCAAAAGCCATCACTTCAGCTGCTTCTTCCAATAAATATTGGGTCAACGAACCAATACCTGGGCCAATTTCAATGACATTTACTTCTTTTGAAAGTTCAGCAGTTTGAGTGATTTTTGTCAGAATATTATGGTCTGTCAGGAAATTTTGTCCAAATTTTTTCTTAAAATTAAAATCATGGCGACGTAAAATGTCCTGAGTACGGATAATATTGGAAATGCGGTCTATGTTGTTTTCTGTCATTTTTTCTTTCTTTTACTTTTTATGTATTTTAAAACTGATATTAAGTTTTTGTCAGTAAATTTTACTGACAGAAACCATTGATGTATTCTATCAGCGACATTTATCTTCTGTCAGTAATTCTTCATTACATTTTCAATTTGTTCTTTTGTAATTTTAAACATGTTAAGTCGTTTCTTAATTTGTTTTCCATTCGCATAACCAATTCTGAGTTGCTCACAAAGAAATTCTCGACGTTTTCTACTGTCAGCAGCCATAACTAAGCCAAAGCTCATTAAATCAGTTTGTGTCAGTTCTGTCAGCAATTCTTTTTTACTGACAGAACTTCTGTCAGAGGATGGTCCTTGCGTTTTAGCACTTCCAAATTCATCAGTAACTTTTTCTCCACCAAATACTTCTGCCAAAGCCTGATTCAGTGCTTCAAAATTTGCATGCTCAACTCCTAAAGAACCTTTTCCTTTAGGTCTTGCCTCATCGCGATTTAAAAAAGCATGTTTAGCATTTGGAACGGCTTGCATTATGATTTTACGAATTCTTTCTCCTTGGAAATCTGGATCAGTAAAAACAATAATTCCTCGCTTATCTTCTAACCTCTTTAGTCGTTCTAAATCTCTGTCATCAATAGATGAGCCTCCTGTTTCATAGGTCTCACAGTCAAAATAACGCTTAAGATTCGCTGTGTCATCTCGTCCCTCTACCACAATTACTTCATTAATTTTTTGCTTTTCTACCATAATTTGCTAAATATTTCTCTTTATCTTTTCGATTTTTAAGGATAATCACTTTATTTTCAACATTAAATTCTTTTATTTTTTGCTCAATCTGTGGAAACTCTTTTTCAGGAAAGGTCCAAACAAATTTTAAAAATTCCAGATATTCCTTGTCCCATTTTTCTTTAAACTCTTCAGCAATATCTGGACGATTTTTACCAAAAACACGACTCTTAATCGAGCGCTTAATCACCCGAAACATTGTTTTTAAACGGGGTGTCTTCAACCAGATTACTTCATCAGCAAAAGGTAATCGCTCATCTAAAGTTGAACCGTAATTTCCATCAATAATCACATTCTCATTTTGAAAAATAAAAATTCTTGTCGCCTCACGTAACTTTTCTCTGGCAATTTCACTTGGATATTTATGAAAAACCTTATCTAAATGCAAAATAGGATAACTTGTAATTTTTCCTAGTTCTCTTGCAAAAGTTGATTTACCACTTCCTGAACTACCAATAATCATAATTTTCATAAAAATAGCTCCTATCCAAATCAAAATAAATATAAATTTATTTTTTCAAACCAAAAATTCTCAAAGCATTTTCTGTTGTCGCTTTAGCCACTTCATCAGCAGAAATTTCACGTAATTCAGCAATTTTCTCAACAATAAATTTTGTGTAAGCTGGTCTATTTTCTTTTCCACGATATGGCATTGGTGTTAAATAAGGCGCATCAGTTTCCACTAAAATTTTATGCAAGGGAACTGTAGCCGCAGCCTCCTGAACATCGAGAGCTTTTTTAAAAGTGACCACGCCTGAAAAAGAAATCATCATTCCAAGCTCTACAAATTTCAACGCCTCATCGGCTGTCCCAGAAAACGAATGCATAATCGCACCAGCAGAACCAACGCCTTCTGATTTAATAATTTCATAAGTATCATCAAGAGCATCACGTGTATGTACTTGAAAAGGCAGACCCATTTCCTTAGAAATCTGAATTTGTCTTCTAAAAACTCGTTCTTGTTCTTCTTTCGGACGGACCATCCAGTGATAATCCAAACCAATTTCTCCAAGAGCAATAACTTTTTTTGCTGACAGCTTGGTCAGTAAATAATTTTCAGCTTGGTCATCAAATTCAGCAGCATCATCAGGATGCCAGCCAATTGTTGCATAGCATTCTTCAAATTTCTCAGCCAACAAAAGTGCTGCATCATTTAATTCATAATTACTTCCAACATTATTAATTCTTGTCACTCCAAATGTTTGAGCTTGGACTAATTCATCTTGAATTCGTCCTTCAAATTCACTAGTATTTAGATGTGTATGTGTATCAAAAATTTCCATTATATTTTTATTTATACTTCCTTATTCTTCCTCAAAAGTCTCTAACAATAGTTTTTAGAAGAATTTCAAAAATTGATATTCCCTAATCTTCCTCATGATTCTTTTTGCTTTGGTTAATTCTTGGTTAGTCTCTTGGTTAGTTATTTTAGAGATTAATTTGGTTCAATTTTTGACTAATTTCATTTTTAATTGTACCACTTATATGAGAATAAATCCTCAGAGTAATTGACTCGTCTCTATGACCAACTCGTTCCATAATTGCTTTAATTGGTACTCCAAGTTCCACAAGTAATGATACATGAGAATGTCTCAATAAATGGATACCGTATTTTCTTTCATTTCCTAATACTTTTTGACAATTATCACAAATAAACTTATAAAATACAGGTTGTCTGAAAATTCCACCAACCGCATTTACAAAAACAAACTTATCATCTAAACAGTTTTTTTGGAAATAATCAATAATTTCCAAGCAACGATTACTTAAACTAATTGTACGAATCGAACCTACCGTTTTAGGTGTTTGAATAACTCGATCATCATATTTTGCAACACGATATTCTAAAGTGTGGTCAATTCTTAGTAACTTATTTTTGAAATCAACATCTTGATAACGAATAGAAGCAAATTCACCGAATCTACATCCTGTTAGGAAAATAAATTCCATAGCTAAAGTGTATCTTATATTTTTTTTATAAGATTTGCAAAATATCAAAACAGAACTCATTTCTTCTTTACTTAAAAATTTTTCATTTGCTCGTTCTAATGTTTCAATTTCTAACCTTACTTTAGGTAATACTACTTTATCAGCTGGATTTGAATCAATATACCCGATGTTTTCAGCATATTTGAACAAAATTCTAATGTAAATTCTGCGATTTTTTCTTGTTGAATTCGCAATATCTAATTCCATTAAATAACTTTGTATATCTGCGGTCGTCACTTCTGAGACTTTATATTTTGAAAATTTTTCGATAAATCCTTTTAAAGAAATTTGCTCCGCTACAAAACTTGCTGGCTTAACATCTTGTTTTCTAATTACAACCCATTCTTCATAAATTTCTTGTACCGTCTTATTTTGAACGATTTGTTCCTGAATCTCGTTAGCAGTTGGTACTTTTTTTGATTGCTCTATTTTTCTTGCTAATCTATTTTTAGCTTCTGATTGAGCAACCCTTGATTTTGATTTTAATGTGACCGTTACTTGTCGCCATTTATTCCTCTTTTCATCAAAGTATTTTTCAAAGTATCTATATTTTCCACTATCAAGTTGCTTATAAAACATATTTCCTCCTTTTACCAAAGATAAAAGAAAGCTATACAGCACTTATATTATATCATATCTGCATATTACTTTTATCTTTTTTCTAAATTGTACTTTCTCTTATTTTTTGCTTATATTCAAGAAAAGATTTATAACCCTGGACATTTATATAAACACGTTTATGACTTGGTCGTAATATATAAACATTAAATTCTGTCCGTCTCATTTCAGTTAAATCATTATTAAGTGTTTTTATAGGTACATCAAATAATTCTGAAATTCCCCGTTTATCTTTATAATTTTCTTCCATTTTTTCCTCCAACAAAAAATAGAGCAAGATTTTTCTTGCTCTTTACTTAAACTTTAAATATCTCTAATATATCCATGACTTGTTTTTGAATAATCACCAATCGCTAAATCTCGACCATAAGCACTAAAGTTAAAATATCTTTGTAACGTTTCTATACTTAGAACTTCTAAACCACCCATTTGTTCAATTAATTCCTGTGCTAAATCTTCATCATTTTCTGCTTCCACAAAGTCCAAATCATCTTTATTATTGATAATATCATCAATACTATAAATTTCAAGAAAATCTTTTAAATGTTCTCTGTCAGAAATTTCTTCTAATTTTTCCGCATACTCATTAAGTTCCTGAATTGACGAATACTCGCCTACTTTATAACCGTAAAAATTTTCAAAGTCATGTATTGCATATTCTTCCCCATGCTCTACATCTAAAAGTAAGTCTGATTTAATTCTTGAAAAATCAACAGGTAATTCATACCACTCACCCCTTGTTCTTCCATTGTTACAACTGTTTAAATTTACAACATAAATTTTTGGTGTTTCCATTTTTATACCCTCATAATTTTCTAAATTAATAATTTAAGATACTCAACCAGTTCATATCACTTAAATTTCGACTTTCCGCAAGTATTCCACTTATTGAAAATCCTTGCTTTTCTAAATCATCCGCATATCTTTTTAGATAGCGAACACTATTATCTAAATTGTTCGCAAAAATACTTAATCTTTGACGATACTGTTGTTCCAATTGAACAAGGAAAATAACATGGTCAGAAAATACATGAATAAACGCTTTGTCTATCTGCAAATAACCCAACATTTTTTCTTCTAAGATTCCCCATTCTTTTTTAGATTTTATAATACTACTTTCTTGTATTGCTTTAATTTTTCCAATTGCTATTTTTAGTTGTTCAGCCCATGCTATAACTTCAGATAAAGTCGCATAAGGGTAGAGTTTTAATTCTCCTTCTATTTCTCGCAGTCTGTGGTCAAAGTGTCTAAAATTATTCTCTAATACCCTTTCTGACATTTTCCCACTTGCTCTAACTTCTTCAAGTTCGGTCATACTCTCTCCTTTCCATTGTTCGGAAATAACTTTAAAAATCCTGGAATTTTCAATGTGAAAACTAGGCTAATACCGAACGTTATTCGACTATTTTTTATTTTCCTATCACGTAATGTAATTGACTGGCTTGTGCTTTTGTCAGCACTTCGAAAGTATAAACCGCACTAAAACCAGTTCCTGACTGTGAAATTAAGACTGAACCGTCAGAGTGTATTCCTTCCACAAAAGCCACGTGACCGTAAACAGGGTCTGCGTTCCATTGACCGCCTACTGTTTGACCACCGCTAAAGCTAACCGCACTATGGAGTGTCGGAGTTGTCGTTACAGTATATCCTGCTTGATGTTGCCAATCAGCACCATTTCCCATATACATTCCAAAAGTGATACCGAAATCTTTGGCTCGATTCCATGTGAACCATGTACATTGTTTATACTCATAACTTGTCGCAAGATAACCACTTGTATTAATTGGTTTATCTAAAGTCCAACCAGAAGGTATACCTGGAGTAATTCCTGAACCACCACCAGTTCCACTATCACCATCAGTCGTCATGAACGTGTACCAATATTCCGCAAAACCTTGACGTTTTGGAAGGCTATCAACCGCCCCTGCACGTTCCCACTTTCGCATAATATCTTCAGTCGTTTGCTTAAAATTAGTTCCTTTGACTAATTGTTTAAGTAACGTTGAATCTGTACCGTCTTGCTCAAACATGAACTCAACTTGAAGATTAGTATCTGTCCAAGATTTTTTCTGACTTTTCGCATAGTTTAGCAAGTTTACTCGCCTGCCACTATCCCATTGAGCCAATCCGAAAGCATAACCGCCTAAAGTGGTATCCATTGCTTTTGCTTCATTATAAGTTGCATTAGATTGAATAATTGAAGGTTGAAGTTCACTTTCTGCTTGATTATTACCAAGTAAAGCAGCCGCCCCTTCTTTTGTTCCACCTTCTTTTAGAACTCTATCCCAAATCACTTTGGCAGCTTGTTGCTGTGGTGTATTGGTATTAATATATGTATCTGAAGATGAATCACTTGAACCTACAAATAGAGCAAAGAAAGCTAGAATTGGCAATAAAAGCAATAAAAAAGGAAGGCTAAATAATATAACCTTCCGTTTAATCACCTTTTTCATTTTTCCCCTCTCTATTACTTAATCACAAATGGATTATCTGGTATTTTTTGAGTAAATGGATTGTCATTATCCTTTTCCCACGGCTCTTTTTTCTTTTGTTGTGGTTTTTTTATCCCTTCAGGCATACTTTTACCATGTAAAACTTTTGGTTTCCCTGCATTTTCATCAATTATTGGTGATGCACTGGAATTATTCTTATTGCCTTCATTAATCACATTTTTATTAATTGACGGTTTAATGGTGTCAGCTGATTTTGATTTATTTTTCATCATTGGGTCAACTTTATCCAATGTTTCACTTTTTGATTTTTTATCATTGGCTGAACTAGGATTATTTTTAAGAAATTCCTCTGCTCTAGCATTAGTTGCATCATACATGTTTTTTATTCCTTCACGTTTACCATTGCGTTTATTTTGAAGATTATTATATGCTTCAGTATTTTTACGCAAACGTTGTTTATCAAACGCTTCGCGGAATTTAGAACGCTTTGTATTTTCTGACTGATTGAATTTACCTTGACGTTTATTCATCTTTTCTCTCAACTTTTGCTCACGTTGATTAAGTTTTTGACCCTTTTCAGAATCAGAACCCTTTTTTCGCAATTTGTCTAAGGTTTTATTGTAACGTTGGTTATCCCAACCATGTCTAAGCGAACCAGTACCTGCTGTAACTTTATCTTTCGCAAATTTACCTGCAAGCATGCCTGCGGTTACTCCACCAGTTACCCCTGCTAAAACAGGAGCTTTCAACGTTCCCATTGCTTTTGCCTTTGCATTTGATAACATGTTATCCATACGACCAGTGAATTTTCCTTGCCCCATGTGATGAGATGAGAAAATACGTATAATTTGTTTACGTTTAATATAAACAAAAATATAAAGTCCAATCTTTACTAGGGTTATAAAAAAGTAGTTACTTCCTAATAGAGAACTTAGTGCTAGACTAACAATTCCGTCAAATAGACCAATGAGAGCTGTTCCAAATACCCCTAAACCTGATAAAATCAGCACACCAAAACTTGTTTTACCCCATTTGATTATTGTTTGTTCAAAGCGAGGGAAAAATGATGCAATCGCTGCAAATGGTAATATAAACACTAGAATAATGAAAAAGAAATCCATAAAGAATGAGAAAATAGAAAAGAATAAATAAATTGCCCCAAGCAACAAAGCATTAAATACACTTGCTAGTGCTGTTAAAAATTTATCCCCTAGTTTTTTAAAGGTTAAATGTTTATCTTTTAAATCTTCTTGTATTTTCTTAATCGAATCGTTATCATCATCTGAAGTAAGCAAACGGTCAATATCACTCTGCTTAATATTTATTTTTCCGTCTTTGTCTATCTTGACATTATCAAAATTAAGGTAAAGAAAAGGAATTTTAACCATTGTCGTAAATAAGTCATTTTTATCAGTTCCTGAAACACCTGCTACTGAAATAGTTTTAACAACACTTGTTGTAACATCATTCATTGCATCATGAACTTTAGTCACTAGGCTATTTCCCCCATAAACAAAAAACGTACTTAAAGCAATGATTAAAAGAACTTTTCTAATTCCCTGCATCATTTGCTTATGTAAAAAATAATATAGAAGTGTCAAAAACAGCCCCATAGCGACTATCGGAAGTAACTCTGGACTCATAAACTTACCGTAAATGGTTTGAGCAGTTTGGAAAACAGATGCTCTCCAATCGCTAAGTATTGAATTACCATTTAAGCCTTTATTGACAAAATTTACAAACTGATAAATGGTTTTTGTCACGAAAAATTGTGACCGTATAAACACCATTTGAATACCTGCGGTAAATGAAGGAAGTATCACGACTTTATCACTTGCATACATATAAGAGGTATAGTTATCTAAATCTTTTCTAGCTTCCTCATTTTTGGCTTCATCTACTACTGTACTTGGAGAATTAGCATCTCCATAGTCGTTCATATTATCACCAATTGGTGGATTGATTAAACCACTATTCCCTGTATTAGAGGAAACTTTTTTATTAGATGTATCATTTGAGCTATTCTTTGAATCATCTTTTGAATTATTTTTATTGTATGAAACAGAAAAATCAGGGGTTGAAGGAGGAGTAAAGCCCGAACTATCTGCATAAGTGTGTAGGGCTAAAACACTTAAAAATGCGAGTAGCCCCACAAATAACAACATTTTCTTTTTCACTATGCCACCGCCCTTGTATTTTTCATTTTAGTTTCTACAGTATCAAATAAAACTGTGACTTCTGGTAATTGGAAATCAACCGTAATTCTAGCAGTTCGTCCAAATGGATCGCGCATGATACATTGTCCTTTAGTCATATTGTCATACCATGCCTGCGTTGTTTCCTCAACTGGAAGTTTAAAGTATTTAAGGACTTTATCTGTTTCAGTCGGTTCACGAAAAGCAAAAATTGTACCAAAAGCCGTTGAATCATCTTCTGTTTCCACATCTGAAATAGATTGTGTAATCAATCCTAAGAAATTGTTTTGAGAACGTCCGACACGTTTCATTGACATTAAAATAGATGCTCCGATTTCTGTCTTATTAAAGAACCACGCTTCATCAACAAAGATTATGGTTTCTTGTGTTCGGTCACGTTCCCCAAATTCACGACAAAATTCGCCTAAAGCATACATAACAATTAATGACTCTTTATGGTCGCTTGTGATTTTTTCATCTGCTTTAGGAAGATTTAAACCAGTAACACCCAATACTGTAATGCGTGCGTCCATATCAACGGCTGAATTTTTACCATGAGAAAAGACAAGTTCCATTTGAGAATTTTTAATTTTTCTTAAAGCCAAATTAGCACGTGTAGAAATCATTTCATCTGTTGAATCTAATAATCTTTCAAAAACATTTAATAAACCAACTTTTTTTCCTTTTTCTCGTTCACTCATTACTGCATCTAAAGATTCAAGAAAGGCAATTTCAAACTTATCTTCTTTTGTATATTTTTCACCAAGCAATTCTTCAGTAACTTTAACAGAAATTTTCTTACAAGCATCACCATGTAAAAATACTAGAGGGTCTAATGCTCCATGATTGCTTTCTTCTTTTGCATCTAAGCTGACAAAGTGAATGTTATTAATATAATCAACAACTGGTTTATAATACTTATATTCAATCCCTCGAATTACCCAGTAAAGCTGTTCTTCATCTTCAATTGCTTCACGTGCTTGTTCAATTTCAAACTCCATTTTTGGAAAATCGGCTTCATATTTTGCTTTGATTTTCATATATTGAGCCTTCATTTCATTTTTAGGGTCAATATAAAGCGTCAGAGCTTTAAGAAGTGAGTGGCAAAGGAATAGTCCTTTAGTTAGGAATGATTTACCTTCACCAGTTTGTCCTACAATGGCAAAAGCTGGATTGTCTGTAATTTTTCCTGCAATCCCTTGCTTATTAGCTTGAAACAGGTTAAGAAATACAGCATTGGTAGAACTAGCAAGTGCTTTTTTATAGTCACCTGCCCAAGATTCGACTGCATGGTCGATTCGCCCAATAGGAAAACCGATATCTGAACCAATTTTTTGACTAGTAAAAAACAGATTTTCACAGGCTGATGAAAGTTTCATAGCTTGAATACAATATTTGTCTTTTTCTTCCAATTGTTCGATAAATCGATTTTTATAGAAGAAATAAAGTTGGTCTGACATGCCAGAAACAACTTGAACTCCAATATCTTTCATATCAGATTGAATAATTTTTTTATAATAATTAACCTCTCTCATACTTTGACCTGCAACTACAAAAGTCGCTAGGTAATTGACAAAGAGTTCACGATTATCTACACCGTCAGTCATTTCATCAAGAATAATACGAGCAATTGCAAGTGACCCTTTTTGATTTGAACCATTTTCATAGGCTTCAATTTGGTTCTCCTTGATTCGGTCTGATGCACGTTCCCCTTTTGATGCTAAAGAAAAAGCCCCTTTCATTTTAGAAAAATGGAACTTCCAATGTAATTCAATAGGAAACGGTAATTTTTGAGCATGTTCTACTAAATGAATATTATTTACAACGTTTGGCATATTAGCAATAGGTAACGCTTTTACTAAACTTTTTCCGTAGCTATTTTTCAATCCAATTACACCATTTGATAATGGTTCAATAACTGTATCATCAATATTTTGTACGCTACTTTCAATTGATGCTATTTCTTCATCACGATTATAATTAAGACCTCGTAAATAATCTACTCGTTGATAAAAGCCTGTTTCTTTTTTTGTTGTTTTTCGACCTTGAATTAATGAAAGATTTAACTCTAAATCTCCATTCGCCTTGTCATAGGCTTCATACCAGTTCATCTCAAATTCAAGTGTTTGACGAACGACAGCAACTGCTTTTTCTTTAAAGCGCCCCCACGCATCTTTTAACATTTGTTTAATATCACCTGAAACTTCAAACGATTTTAAAGGGATAGTCATAAAGAACTTATAGTTAATCAGTTGACCAATTGAACCATATAAATCTTCATTTGTTTTTTCCAAGAAATAAAGCGCCATATCATAAGTATCATCTGCGCAATCCTCCAACAGCGCCCCAAAGCGTTCTTCTAAATTAATCGGAACTGGTAACATTCCAATATCAAACGATAAATTAGGTGCTAAACTAGCAAATACCGCTTCAGTTCTTTTTTTAAATTTTATCTTTCCTTCTACGTCCATACTTGAAATAATAGACGCAGGCACTTCATACATTGCAATGACTGAACCGTCATCTCTTAGTGCTAAGTTATCATGAACAGAAATAACTCTATTCTCAAAATCGACTTTATTCACTTTTTATTCTTCCTCCATAAATTCATCTACACTTCGCAATTTTACTTTTTCATATTTTTGGCCCTTATATATTTCAATAGCTTTCAATCCATACCCAAATTGATAAACGATAAAATCCCACAAAAATACTGGTGGTAATTTATCATCTGGGCGCAAATCAGATACTTTAACCGAAATTTGCCATGATGCAAAAAGCGTAAGCGCTACTTTCACTTGCCATTGAAAATATGGAATCAATTTTCCAACTGTAAAATATAGCAAAATGAATATTAAGAAAAAATAAGCAAATAAGGAAAGACGGACTGCCTTTCTCAATGCAAAATTATCTGTCAGTTGCTGTATCCAAAAAGGTTGGTCTAATGACAATTTATAGGAAAACTTAGGCACTTCTTCTTTTTTTGCTTTTTCAGACATTCCGCCTTCCTTTCTAGCCTAAACCGAGAACTTTTTTCACTAAATTACCAACTGGTGTAAGCAAACCACCTGGATTATTGACGAGTAGAGCCAATAATGAACCAAAAACAATAACAACTATCATTTTTCCATACTTTCGACCGAAAAATTCTTTTCCTGCAAGATAACCAAGCGCTATCCAAACTACGATTTGTCCTTGTTGTTGAAACCAAGACCAACCACCAGTCAACCCAATATCGCCAAAGATAACATTGTTAATTAATATATTTCGTAACATTTTTTCTCCTATTCTTTTTTACCTTCAGGTAAAGTGTGTTTAAAGTCAGTCGCAAAATATGACTGCTTTTGTTTTTCAATCGTAAATTGATAATTTTCTACATGTGTACCGAGTGCATTTTTCATTGTGATTTGAACTACCGCATGATATTTATCTCCCCCTTTTGATTCATAGGTCGCTTGGTCTAAAGATTTAAATTCTTGACCCTTATTAAGAGATAAACCTTTTGAAATCAATTTCAACGTATCACCGTCAGTTGTATAAGCGGTAAACAATGATTTTGTGAACTTATCCAAATCTTTTTTTACAGAATCACTCGTTTTTCCTGAATCAGACCACGTTTTAGTAGGCACTTGATTTTCAGTTGCTTGTAAATCAGGAACACTTGAAAAATAAGGTTCATCTGAAATATAGTAAGCTGAACCTACTTTTTGGTAAGGAATCGTAAACAAAGTTGTTTCATCATGATATTTCACCACATTTTGTTTCGTTGTATCTTTTCCCTTTTTAACTTCTTTTGTTGTGATTTCACCTGCACTATAAGTCACTTTATAAGTCACTTCATTATCCGCCAAACTCATCATGACCGCTCCCTCAAATTTGGAAGGTGTACGTTGAATACCTTGACTAATCACTGGCAGATTTTGAACAAAATAAGCATTAATATCTTTAACTGCTGTTTCTTGTTCTTTTTCATCTTCAGGGAATGTGAAATAAGTTTGAACAAAGCCGTCAAGATAATTTTTCGCTTGCAAATCAAGCCCATTACCTGATGCTTTTTGCGTAGCACTCACTTCTTCACGAATGATTTTATGAGTGGGTTTATATCCACTTGCCATTAAGCCAAACAAGACCACGTTTGACAATATTAAGAAACCGACCCCTCCCACAACCAAAGCCCCTGCCTGTTTAGCAGACATCTTTTTTAGTTTTGGTGGTTTTTCATTCGGCTGTTTCTTTAACATTTTAGGTTTATTCTTTTCAGGTTTTCGACTTGAAAGAAGGGAAAATTTCGATTCCTTTTTTTCAGGAATTTTAGTTGTTTCTGAAACTTTCATTTCCGATTCACATTCTTCTTTTTCAATAACTTCTGAAATATCTGATTTTTTATAGAAATTTTCTAGTTTTAATACTTCAGCGTCACTCATAGTCTTAGTCGTTGATTTAGCTGAAATTCCAAATTCTTGAGCCTTAGAGAGTAATACTTTTCGCTCAACCCCTAACTTGTCAGCTAATTCATAAATTTTAATTTTGCTCATATTCCTCACTTTCTTTTTCAACAGCTTTAAAAGATACATCACTTCTTAACCATTTTTCAGCCACTTCTTCAGCTTTCTTTTTAGTATCAAAAGTAGAAGCAAATTTTAAGTGTTTAGTCGCTCCACCATTGGCACAAAGATAGCCACCACGCGTTTTTACAACGTACATTTTCACCTCTTTTTTCAATTTAAAATAATATCACACTAAAATAATTTGGCGGAGTTCTTGATTTATATTTTGTTTTTTTCATTTTCACCTAAAATAAAAAGCAGACAATTAAATCTGCTATTTTCTAAACAATATCATGTTCATAAGTTTGCTCATTTTCATCAAAAAAAATAATCACATCTTCATCAAATTCCACAATCTCAAAAGTTTTCTCTAATAAAATCATGGAGTTTAACTTCATTTGTTTCGCCTGTTTGTCTTTCTTGTAATTTCAGAAAGAATTGACGAGCCTATCTTTCAAGTATTCGCCACGCTTTTTCATAGGTCAACTTATTCACCTTCTTCTTTAGCTGATTTTTTCTTTTCGCAACTCTTTTAATCTTTCAGCAAATACACTCATAATTCAACCTCCAAAGAATTTCATTAATAAATAAGTTAGTCCAAAAATTGCTAAGAAAATATCAAAATAAATAGCAATTTTAAATATTTGTTTCTATCCATTTTCTAACCCTTTCTAATTTCCCAATTAGGCTTTTGAATATTTGATTTTGGTAAAAATCGAGGAGCAATCGCTATTGACAGCGGAGTTGAAATAGGATTATATTTCTCACACAGCCACATGACTTTGTTTTCATTAATTCCAGACCAAAATTGATTTGTACCGTCAGGAAAAAGAATTTGTATATCATACAAATCTTTATATGGTGCTTTGTGAAGTGAAAAATCAATCTGTGGTTGTGCTTTGCTCATATTTGTTACTGTCATATTTTTATTTCTCACTCATGGTGAGTATCCTTTCTCTTGCCTTA